>SXGU01288742.1_pt1 | contig 21537 bp, 20 predicted proteins | sample 3174531 | NCBI WGS metagenome assembly SXGU01 (sample SAMN11356863, study PRJNA531348) | freshwater metagenome | isolation source: freshwater sample F1-140 | place: China: Fuxian Lake, Yuxi | collected 2017-12-25 | reverse complement strand
CTCCCGTTCGCACGTCGAGATACGCTTTCGTTGTTTGGTCTCGACGGCTCGTCGTTTCTCTGACGTTATGACCTTCCGCTTTCAGGAGTCGAACGAGTTCCGATCCGATCGTTCCTGACGCACCTACTACCAAAATCGTTTCCTGTTTCATCTTGATTCCCCTCGGATTGAATAGCGTTGATGAAACTAATGTGCCGCAGATTCGCTTTGTTGATTAGACGCACAAATCGAAATACAATGTTTCTTAAAGGAAACAATTGAATGGATCTCGATCTTACGCGCATCTTTGTCAAAGTGGTTCAGCTCACGAGCTTTTCCAAGGCCGCGCAGCTCTTGGGCCTTCCGAAATCAACCGTCAGCAAAGCCGTCAGTCGCCTGGAATTGTTGACGGGCACGACGCTCTTGGTGCGCACCACGCGGAGTCTGACCCTGACGGCGGCGGGCCGCGCATTTTACGAAACGTGTCTCGGTCCGATTCAGCAGATTGAGGACGCGATGAAATCGCTCGACGGTAGCGACAGTTTGCTAACGGGTAAAATCCGGCTGACCGCACCCGAGGATCTCGGCTCCCAGGTCATTGCTCCATCCATCGCGCGACTCACGCAAAAGCATCCCGGTTTGAGCTTTGAACTTCACTACACGGATGAGATCGTAGATCTCGTTCGCGACGGCTTTGATCTCGCGGTGCGGATCGGCCCCCTTCGTGAGAGTCGAATGAAGGCGAAAAAGCTCGGCGAGATTCACCTCATTGCCGTTGCGTCTGAGACCTACCTCAAGTCTCACCCAAAAATTCGCACTCCTCAGGATCTTGAGCAGCACGATTGCCTGAGTATTAATGCGGTTTCTGAAAGTGCGAAGTGGTATTTGAAATCCAAAAAAGAATCGGCTCAACTCAACGTCCGACCGCGGATTGTTTCAAACCAAATGACGAGTCTTTTGAAGATGGCTGGGGCAGGTGCCGGCGTCGCACTCGTCCCCTCTTACCTTTGCATACGGGAGATGGAATCGGGCGAGCTCCTTCGAGTTCTTCCGGGGTGGAGAAGTCCTGGCTTCAATGTCTCTTTGATCTCACCGTTAGCGTCGACTTCGTCCGCTCGCCTCAAGATGGCTTCCGATCAAATTGGCAGTGCGGTCGCCGCAACACTCAGCCGCATGAGGGAGTGACCTCAAGCGACTTGCGACCGACCTTGATGGCGGCTCCAGAGTTCCTCGAGGGCCAGCTCCACCAATTGCTCTTGTTTTCGTCCTTCCCTCTCCGCGGCATTTTGAGCATCCGCAAGCTGAAGTCCGAATCGAAGTTGCGGCAGGCGATTCTTCAGCCGCTGGCGCATGACGAATTGGCAGAATCTCTCGTAGAGTGCAGGCATATGCTCCAGGCGCTCATGGAAGCAGTGAACCTTCAATCTCTTGCCCATCAGTTCGTCGCGAAAGCGAAGTGCCGTTTCGTCTTTCCAGTCCGCCGATTGCCAGAGCGGCTTGAGCTCGAAGAGCATGTGCAATATTTCGGTCGTGGGATCGTAGAGAATCGAATCCCGTGTATCCAAGATAAATGAGTGGTCGAAGGTGCAGGCGATGCGAAACCGGTCCGCCTTCGTGGCTTGTTTTCCGTTCAGTAACCAAATCGGCAGGAGCACATTGAGATGACTTTCACCGAACCTGAAATAATAGGCGGCCTTCGCGGGATTTTTTTCTTCAGGGCTCGCGAAACGCGATGTTTGATGCGCGGAAAAGATTAACGAAAAGATCTCGCGATCCACAGCATCCATTTGCGCCTTCAAAGAGTTCATGAAGCCGTTAACGAACGGCTCAATTTTCACCTTCACGCCCGCCCCCTTTCTCTTCAACGGTGCGCTAGACGGGACACTTGAGAACCGGAGCCGCAGAACGAGACCAAAGTTGAGGAAGACTGTGCAACTTCTTCGCCGAGTCTAGATCAATGACGAAGGCAGACGCGTTATGAATCAACCATGACCGACACGAGCCTTCACCCCGCAGCCATTTGCATCGCACGCGAGAAATCGTCGATCATGGCCCGTTGGGAGACTCTCACGCGCCATTCGCTTCACCGTGCGGCGGTTCTCGATTCCCACATGCTTCGAGATTCAATGCCGGGCCTGCTCGACAGTCTCGTCGAATGCCTCTACATCGGCGAATGCACAGCGACCGGCTTCGATGAGTACACGCAGCGCCACGCTCGCGCCAGGAGTGTTTTTGCTGGTTACTCGCTCGAACAAGTGATCTTCGAATATAAAATTCTCAGGCAAATTCTCATCGAAACTCTGGAGACTCATGGGGTCCTCACTCCCCGGGCCCGTGACCTCATCCTCGACAACATGAATACAGGAGTCGCACTCGCGGCAGCTGAGTTTTCGGAGATGCAAAAACAGATCGTCCTCAGCGATCGCGAAAAGCTCGAAGCCGTCCTCGACCAACTCCAGACAATCACGGATGTTCAGCCGACTTTGATCTCCTACGTCGATCAGCAACTCGTTTACCGCTTCGTCAATAAAGCTTATATGGATTGGTTCGGAACGGCTCACGGACACGTGATAGGAAAAACCGTTCTAGAAGTCGTAGGTGAAAAAGCCTATCGCGATATACTTCCCCATCTAGAACGTGCGTTCGACGGCGAACTGGTGAATTTCGACATACGACTCGAGTATCAAAGTGCGGGTTGGCGAAACCTCCATGTCACCTACATCCCCGATCGCGCGTTGGGAGGAGAGGTGCGCGGCGTCTTCGTCTCCATCCTCGATCTCACGAAGCAAAAAGAAACCGAGCAAAGGCTGCGCGAGAGTGAAGAACGGCTCAGTCTCGCCCTCCGCTCGGGAAAAATCGGAATCTGGGAAATCGACATTCGCTCAAGTGAAGTTCTTCTTTCTGAACAAGCAGCAATCAATCTCGGATTTCCGGTCAGCAAGAGGACCGGATCGCTCGATGAATTCCGATCCCACGTGCACCCGGATGACCGCGAGCAAAACTCGGCCTTGATCAAAATCGCTCTCAGTACGCGGGAACCATTCCAAAACGAACTTCGCATCCTCCACGTCAACGGCGAAATCCGCTGGATCCTATCGACGGGTTTGATTCACTTCGGAGCGGACGATCAGCCCGAGCGAGTCATCGGCACAAACATCGATATCACGGAGAAAAAGAAAACCGAAAATCTCCTGCTCGACAGCGAACGCCAGCTTCGCGAGTTCATGGACGCGGTTCCGGTTCAGCTCTGGAGCGCGACTCCCGAAGGGAACGTGGATTTTCTCAACCGGTTTTGGTTTGAGTACACCGGACTGAACCCCGAGACCACATTGGCGCAAGGCGAATGGCGCAACACCTTCCACCCAGATGAAAGAGATACGGTTCTCGCCAACTGGATCAACTGCGTTCGCTCTGGGCAACCCGTCGCGCAAGAGCTGCGCATGCGCCGCTCCGACGGAAAATTCGAATGGCATGTCGTGCACGGCTCGCCCGTTCGCGACCGCGATGGAAAAATCATTCGTTGGGCAGGCGCCACGTACAATGTCAATTCACTTAAAAAAACCGAACGAGCCCTTAAGAAAAGTGACGCCCACTTTCGCCTCCTCGCCGATGCCATGCCTCAAATCGTTTGGACGGCGAATCCCGAAGGCGACATGGATTACTTCAATCAACGCTTTTACGACTACGGCGGTATGACGTTTGAAGAGGCCAAGGGTTGGGGCTGGCTTCAAATCTTTCATCCCGATGACCACGCTCAAACAAGACGCGTTTGGAACACCTGTCTGTCGACCGGCGAGCCCTACCATATGGAGTATCGCATTCGCCGCTCAAGCGATGGCATTTACCGCTGGCACTTAGGACGAGCGGTGCCCGTCAGAGACGAGAGCGGCCAAATCATCAAGTGGTTTGGGACCAACACGGACATACACGACTACAAAATTTTAACCGAAGAATTGAGCCGGGCCCGCCAACGCGCGGAAATCGCAAGCGACTTGAAGAGCTCATTTCTCGCGAATATGAGCCACGAGATCCGCACCCCGATGACGGCCGTACTGGGCTTCACCGAAGTCCTCAAGGATTCCCAACTTTCCGAGGACGACCGTAAAGACGCGATCTCGCGAATCGAGAACAGCGGTCGCGCCCTCCTTCGCTTGATCGACGACGTCCTCGATATCTCAAAAATCGAAGCGGGAAAGCTGACCATTCAAAAGACACGTTTTTCGCCCACCGAAATCGCGACTGAGGTCATCAGCGTCTTACAGCTGAGCTCGGTCCACCGAGGAATCGATTTAAAATTGGAGGTCGATCCGACTACGCCGGCCACGGCCTGCTCGGATCCATCACGAATTCGACAGATCCTGATGAATCTCGTAGGAAACGCCGTCAAGTTCACACCTAAAGGAAAAGTGGCTCTTCGCCTTGCGGCTGACGGTCATCGAGATCTCCTCTTTGAAGTCAGTGACACCGGAATTGGTATTTCGGAAGAAGATCATAGCAAACTCTTTCAACCCTTCATGCAAGCTGACGCCTCCATCACCCGCAAATTCGGAGGCACGGGGCTCGGTCTCGTTCTCTCTCGAAAATTGGCGGAGCAGTTGGGAGGAACCCTCGAACTCAAATCCAGCCGACCGGGAAAAGGAAGCGTCTTTGTCGCTCGCATTTCGGCCGCACCGTTTGAATTCAACCAAACAAAATCCCACAAGGGTTCTCAAATCAATCGGCCAGCAATCCAAAGTCCCCGCCAAGCGACTCTCGACGGCTTCAGGATCCTGCTCGCAGAGGATGTCCCTGACAATCAAGTGCTGATGTCCCGTTACCTAAAGAGTGCGGGCGCGATCGTCGAAATCGCAAACAACGGGGCCGAAGCGATCGACCTCGCCCGCGATCACGAATTTGATCTCGTCTTGATGGATTTGCAGATGCCGAAAGTCGACGGAATTCAGGCAACTCGCGAACTGAGGGCTTCGGGATTCGAAAAACCCATTCTCGCACTCACCGCGCACGCGATGCGAGAGGAAACCGAACGATCTCTCGAGGCCGGCTGCAACGCTCACTTAACGAAACCGATCACGAAGGCCGCATTGATTGACGCGGTCAAATCACGAATCTCGAGACCACTCCACTAGTTAAAAATTTTTTGATTACTTCTCGCAAGCGCTCGAACGGACTTCGATGACGGCATTGAGGATGTGCAAGTTACGTCCATGGAGCGCGATATCGAGCTCATCCGAGCGATCGATCACGTCGATCATCTGCGCAAGCAGAGATTCGCGCATGCGATCCGATGAAGCTTTAAATCTCATCACGATTTGGGTTTCGTTTTTCGACGGGTGCGACTGCAAACGCATCTCGAAATCAGCCCCGGGATTCAGTGAAAGTTTACCGAAAGTCAGGTAAGTGGCCGGTCGGCTCGACAGAGCCACTCTTCCCTGAACGGTCATCTCCAAGGTGAGCACGTGAAAAGACGACGTTCGCACGAGGTTGAAGTCGGCCGAAGCAAACCTCATCATCTGGCGATCGATCAATTCAGGCTCGCTCAGTTGCACGAATTCTTTCTTCGAACACGTGGCACGCGCGTCTTCGCCTAAAAACGAGACCGTCCCAAGAACTAAAGCTAAAAGTAGGAACCGTATTTCCACGAAGGAAAGTATATCGAAGGTCGAGTGTCTCGCACGACGTATTCTCACCCCGTTAACTAAGTCTTCGTCCCGAACTAGGATCGAATGAATGCATTGCGATCAGGCTGAGGCGCGACTTTCTCGAGCGGAATTTGCACGACAGGTCCCGAGACGGCCGGAAGCTTCTGTTCGCTCGCGAGGCGCACCAGGATGGGACTCCCGGGTGGCAGAGCTTTTTCCGCACAAAGGGCATCGAAGAGATTTTGATACGAAAGACCGAGGGCTTCGGCCGTACGAGGTGTTACGATCATCACCTGTTGAGCGTTGAAGCGCTCTTTGCCCGTCGCATTCGTGGTTCCCAGAACAACCGTTCCCGCGACCGTGAGTAATCCCTTCATAACTGTCACCTTCCGCGCCCTCTCAGGGCTCCCAATAGCACCCTCCCAACGCAATGCGAGCCACGTGCCCGGCCGACCGACTCACCTCGTGCTTACCGTCCTGAGGGGCCATGAAGCTTTTGCCGGAGGGGTGACGATCCCCGACCGCATGCCTTTTTGCCTCAACACGAACTGAGATTGATGAATTCCACGCATTCGCTTCACCACTCCCAAAAACTTCACGGCGGTCCTGCCTTTATACTCCCCTCCGTGTACACCCCGCTCGAGGGGCGTTCAAAAAACAGATCCACAAGGAGAGCACTCGTGAACGTAAGCGAAGTCATGAATAAACAAATTAAGACGATTCAACCCGACGCCTCGATCGTTGAAGCCGCCCGCCAAATGCGCGATGGTGACTTCGGTGTTCTTCCCGTCGTCGATGGCGATAACGTCGTCGGCATGATCACCGACCGTGACCTCGCGGTGCGAGTTATCGCCGAGGATAAAGACGTGCACGAATGCACGGTCGAAGACGCGATGACGGCCGATCTCCTCTCATGCCACGAGGACGATTCCGTTGAAGACGTGGCCCGCTTGATGGCGGAGCGCCAAGTGCGCCGTATCCCCGTCATGAGCGCCGACAATAAGCTCGTCGGTATCGTGAGCGTCGGTGATGTCGCGATTTACAATCAGGATCAAGCAGCCGAGGCGCTCGGCGGCATCTCCGAGCAGCGCCACGACGAACCGGGACAACAACTCACGCAGTAAGCGCCCGCCAAACAAGACCATCAAAGAAGACCTGTTGACCACCCCGCGCGCTCGAGGTTAACTTTTTAACTCTTGTTAGGGAGTAGCCACCCGCGCGGCGTGGGTGAAGAGTCGACAGACGGGGCGATGAGCCCCGGCTCTTCAGAGTTCCTAGGATGATCCGAGAAACTTCGGCGAGACTGACTATGGCCATAGACGGGCCGTGGTGTGTCTTGCCGGAGCTGATCCGACCCAAGTTCCCCCGACCCGTTTGCATCGTAGGGGGATAAAACTTGGAAGCAATCTTCAATTCATTCTTTCTCGTTCTCGCCAGCGAGATGGGCGATAAAACCCAGCTTCTCGCTCTCGTGCTCGCATCAAGGTACCGTAAGCCATGGGCCGTTATGGCCGGCATACTTGTCGCCACCCTTCTCAACCACGGCCTCGCCTCGTATGTTGGCGTCTGGCTCGCGAGCCTCGTCAGCCCCCAAACGCTGAACTACATTTTAGCCGCAACGTTCTTAGGTTTTGCCGCGTGGATCCTGATCCCCGACAAGGACGAGAGCTTCGAGCAAACCAACGTCTACGGCGCCTTTCTTTCGACGACGATCATGTTTTTCCTGGCGGAGATGGGAGATAAGACTCAACTTGCGACGGTTGCCCTCGGGGCAAGCTATTCATCGCTGACGTTGGTTACAATGGGTACCACGATGGGAATGCTCGTGGCCGATGGAGTCGCCGTCTTCTTCGGCGAAAAACTCGTCACCCGAGTGCCGATGAACATCATCCGGCGCATCGCTTGCGCCATCTTTGTTCTGTTCGGCATCGGGATTCTGTTTAGATAGACTTACTGGCAGAGCGAGGGCTCGTACTTGCAACGGAGAGCGTATTGTTCCATTTCACGGAAGGATGCGCCAGGCGCCGCCTTCTTCGACTCGCAACGAGTAACACAAGCGCGAAGTTCGTAGCCGGGACCATCCGAGAATGCCTGGCAAGTGCGAACGCATTCTTGGTAAGGCGTCAAACGCTGAGACTGTTGGGCGAAAGAAGCATTCGAAACGCCGAGCGCGAGAAGTGCCGTTGAAATCGAAACTGCGAACATGGAATGACCTCCGAGAGAATTGATGCCCGAGGAAATACCCGATCGGACGGTCGAGCTTCAACCCAAATGATCGAGATTGAAAAGAGGATACCGTTTCATAACGAGACCGGCACTCCCCGAGAGTGAGTGCCATGGAGTACGATGAGGGTATGAGAGACGGTGGACTTTATCTCTTCGTATTCATCATCGCGGTGGCCTTCCAGAACTGCGCCTGCACCCTTCCTTAAAGGGTGAGGCTTCAGGCTTTTGGCAGCATCGCCTTTAACGCATTCGCAATGGGTCGCGCGGCGGAGATTTGCGTGTTTCCAGGGTGAAGCAGATTCTTGAGCTCGTTCGGATCGTTTCTATGATCATAGAGTTCTTCAGACCCGTCTGAGTAAAGAATATAACGGTGGGTTTCCGTCCTCACCGATCGGTGGAGCGCTCCCCCTCGATTATCCTGCGAGTAACTTGTCAGAGCGGCGTAACCCCAATGCGCGCTCGGATTCGCCAAGAGCGGCGTCAGGCTGTGTCCATCCAAGTTTGTGGGCACCGATTCAAAACAAAGGTCCGCGAGCGTCGGGAAGATATCGATGAGCGAAACAGGTTTGCGGCAAACCAGGCCGGCGTTCTTCTGACTCGGGGTCGCGATGATGAGGGGAACCCTCGCGCTCTTCTCCCACAACTTGAACTTGCGCCAACTGCGTTTTTCGCCGAGCTGAAACCCGTTATCACTCCAGAGCACGATCGTCGTGTTATTCGCGTGCGGTCCCGCCTGAAGAGCGTCGAGTAAAATCCCGACGCACGCGTCGGTGAACGAGATCGTCGCGAGGTACGCCTGCACGCCCTGCTTCCATTTCGTAAGACCCACGGGGTCCCCAGCGAGAACGACGCCGTGGTCGCCTCCGGGATTAGCGATCTCGTGCCCTTTCGGAGGAACATCGTTCAAGTCATTCTCGAGAAGGTGCGCTGGGATCTGAATTTGGTCGAGTGGATACATGTCGAAATATTTCTTCGGCGCGTACCAAGGCAAATGCGGGCGGTAGAATCCAGCTGCCAAGAAAAACTTTTCGCCGGCGGGCTGGCGGAGAATATTCGCGGCCCAGTTGGCGATGATCGTATCGGGCATCGCCTCCTCGGCCGGCATGAACTCCGACGTCCAGTCGAACTGAGAAAGAGCAATTGGCAGACCCGTGTTCGTCGTCGTTCCCGAAGGACGGGGCTCGTCGACAAAAGTTTTGTACTCGTTCCACCCGAGAAGCTCTTGGCCGCACGTATCCCATTTCGCCGAGACGTTCGCGCCGTATGCATAGTGTCCGTGGAAGACTTTTCCACCGCCGTAAGTTTTGAAGCCGCGACTCTGAAAAAACTGCGGGAGTGTTTGTACGCCCTTGAACGCATCGTAAGCGCCTATGGCGGCGGGCTCGCCGTAATAGCGCGTGCGGTTCGGCGCAAGTCCCGTCAGGGTCGAAGCGCGCGAGGGCGCACACCAGGGAATCGCGCAGTACGCATTTTGAAATGTCACACCCATCTTCGAGAGTCGATCCAAGTTCGGCGTGTGGACCTTGCCGGTGTAACCGTTAAACCCGTTCACCCAATCGTTCAGATCATCGATGCAGATAAAAAGAACATTCGAGTTCTTCGCCTGAAGCGAGGCCTGCGAAATCGACGCGAGCTCCGTTGTCGAACTCTTCGGCGAAAGGGCGGAGCCGGGCTTAAATGCCGTGCAGCCCGAGAGGAGCCAAGAAGATGACGCCGTCGCACCCGCCATCACCATGAATTCGCGTCTTGAAATTCTCTGCTTCTTCATCCGTCGACTCCTCAGTTCAAGCAGCTCGAAAAATTCGTGGTCGAGAGAGTGGCGCCGCGAAGTTGAACGCTGCCGCCGTCCGGAAACACGATCGTGTCTCCCGAAAGAGATCCTTTTACGTTCGAACACTGAAGAGTGTTCGCGCCTGATTCGTCTTCGATGATGTCACGACCATGTCCGTTGACATAAACGTAGGTGTCATTGCCGTTCCCGCCGCGCAGGATATCGTCTCCGAGGTCGCCGGAGAGTTGGTCATTGCCGTCATCGCCGTTGAGCGTGTCGTTGTCTTTTCCGCCGAAGAGGTGGTCTTCTTCGCTTCCACCGTTGAGCACGTCGTTTCCGGAATTTCCGTAGAGCTGGTCGTACCCCACGCCGCCGTGGAGCACGTCATCTCCGTTGTCGCCGATCACGACATCATCGCCGAGATCCCCGGAGAGGAGATCGTTTCCATCACCGCCGTAAATGGCGTCATGATCTTTACCGCCGTAAATCGTGTCGTTTCCCTTGTTGCCGAAGAGTCGGTCGATGCCTTCGTTTCCGTAGATGGTGTCGTCGCCATCCATACCCTTGGCCTCATCGTCGCCACCCATCAAGGTGAGCTGATCATTGTACTGGCTTCCGAGCACCCACTCCGCATCCGCGGTTCCAGTCAGATTCATGGCCGAGTTCCCACCGATGGCGAAATGAGATTCCGCGAGCACGACACCGTCGAGTGACAGCAACTGAACCCGGTGAAGAAGGCTATCTTGAAATTGATAGGGCATCTGAAATTGAAAGCCTCGTGCGCAGTTCGCGCAAATTGCCGCATCGAGAACCTCAAGTGCTTGATCCGAGCGCACGGTTCCGACCTCGACCTGATCGATGAGAATTCGGATCGAGACCGCTTCATTCGGATTCAGATTATTGAACGCCCAACCGGTCAAGACTCCGTCGGTGAGACTGATCACTGCCGCCTTCACGGGTTCTACTTTGTCCCAGGAGTAAGTCGGGTTTACGACGTTACTCGTGACCGTTCCGGCGTTTTGATAGATGACGACGAGAGCGATCGCGGCAACAGCGAGGGAGACGAGTTGTTTTGTCATTTCATCTCATTGTAAGCCAACCCAACTCACGGGCCAGCAATGACTGCTCGACCGACTCACATTGAGACGAAGAGCGAGTGAACCCGAAGTAGCCATCCGCGTCATCAGCCTGGTTCCCCGACGCCTCTGCAATAATTAGCGGATCAACTCTTGCCGCCTCCATTACATGTAATGTCAGTTTGCTCCCGGCCAAGATTCAAATATGAAGAATGCAGTTTCACGTTCGATCAAGGAGATCAGATGACACGCATTTACCTCGTACTCACCGCCCTCATCTTTGTTTGGGGATTCTCGCAAATCGCGTTCGGCAACACGATGCCGGTTGAACCGAGCCACGGCGCCTGCGAAACCTACGAAGAAGGTTGCTACCGTGACAACGACCATAACGGTCGTCCCGACAATGAAGACAACGTTGATTCCGTAAATGACGACCCGTACACGCGCGATGACGGCTCCTCCAACGAGGGCGATTACGGCGATCTTTATCACTAAGTTCCCGAGGCCCCTCGGGGTAAAATCGGACTTCCCCACGGATTCCGTGGGGAACCGATGGACCTTTCACTCACCATACGCCCTTCATTTTCAATTCAGAAATGGTTCGAAGTTTGCAGATTCCCTCCCGCATGGGAACAGTTGCATTTGAATCACTCAATTCGATTCGCGGTAAAAAAGTTTTAGTCGTCGACGACAACTCTGAATCGCGCCAATTCCTCAACCGTGTTCTTGACCTCTTTGGCTGCGAGGTTGACTTCGCAACGAACGGTGCTGAGGCCGTCGAGCAAGCACTCGCGGGCGACCACGACGTGGTTTTGATGGATCTCTGCATGCCGGTGCTAAACGGTCAATCCGCGACGAAGCAGCTTCGCGATGCGGGCTACACACGCCCCATCGTCGGAGTGACGGCGGAAGCCAAACTCGTCAACGCGGAGGATATTGAGGAAATCGGTTTCGATGAGTGCCTCTTTAAACCCGTCAATAGGATCAAGCTCGTCACCCTCATCTCTGAATTGACCTAATAGCAAATAGGTTGAGGACCCATCCTGTCTAGCAGTTCGACAGAGGGCGGGGCCTTTCTTTGTGCTGTTTTTTCGCGCATACTGAAGGGGATGAAAAAGCAATGGCTCCTCCTCATCCCCTTTGTTGCCCTCGTCCTCGTCTTTCAGAACTGCGGTCAATCCCACGGTCCTGATGCGGGTTCTTACGACATCGCCAACACGGCAAACGTTGTCGCTCTCACCAAAATCGAGGCGGAGAAGAGTATCGGTCTCGCTTGCCGCGAGGATTCGGATTGCCAGTCGATTCCTGCTGGCGCGAAAGCCTGCGGTGGCCCCACTCACTATTTTGTTTTTTCGAAGTCATCGAGTGACGTCGCACGCATTCAAAAATTGGCGGATCAAATGACGGAGCTTGAGCGCAAGCAGATTGAGAGTTCAGGCGGCATGTCGACTTGCGAATTCATGATGCCACCGACCCTCGCGTGCATCGAAGCCCGGTGCGAGGGAGTCGCGCGCTGAATACTCACTTAGTCCCCGATGAAACCTGACGGTGCGGCGGCACTCCCGATTGAATCACGGCGCCCGTTTCCGGATCGATTTTGCTCTTCGCGCATCCGAAGAGGCCTTCCAGACTCTCAATCGGCACCGCTACATTCGGTAGAAGCACGTGTTGCACGATTCTGGCGACATGTCTTTGAACGACGCACTCCCGAAACCATGTCCATGTCATTTGTTTACCCGCCCTCGTGGTGAATTCGATCTGATCGGTCGCCGGATTGTACCGGCCTCCCCAAAATAAACTCTCCACGAGCTGAGCGGGCGAAAATCCATCAAAGGTTGAGGCTCTCTTCATTCGATCAGCGTCCCAACGATTGTAGTGAGCCATGACGTCAACGGCCGTCGGTCCCGCATTGTAGCTCGCGACCGCGAGGAGCCAGCCCGTATGGAGAGGATAGGTTTGATCATAGCCCGTATCCCGACATCCACGGTGAATCGCGCGTCCTCCGTGCGGAAGAATCTCCTGTTCTTTCATCCCCGCAGGGATGTAGCGCCTATAGATGTCTGAAAGTTCCAGTGCCTTCGCGCGAATTCCGTAGGTCGCATCGGAACAGTGATCGACGAAGGATTTGATCGCCTGAAAACGAGTGCGTTGAATCGACTCACTCGCCGCGGGGAAGCCGGAGACCACGTCTTCGAACTTGATTTCGGCGAAATGATGGGGGCCCATCTTATAGATGGGTGCACCGCCAAGTTTTACTTTCGCAAATTCGTAAAACGGCGCGACCATCGTTCTCTGCAAGACTTCGCACTTGACGCCTTCCGCGGGCCAACCCAGTTTGGCTTTCAAGTTCTCGTTCACCGAGTTGGCCCAACCGCACCATCCGAGCACGTTGAACTGGCCAATTCCGCAGGAGTAGTTATTTCCGTCTGGCGAAATGCCGATTTCGGCAATCAAGGATTCTTGGTAGAGCGCCCCGGTCAAAACGTGCACGGGAACGTTGTACTCACGACTGGCCATGTAGATCGCGCGAGTTTTCCCTCGGTGATTGCGAGCTGAGAGTCGCTGCATCCATGCGAGCTGCAAGGCGCCCGGCGGAAACGTGCCAGGCATTTCGCGCTCGCGACGTTCAACTTCCAACGCTCGGCAGTACTGCAGCGGTCTTTTAGTTTCCTTCCAATACCTCAGGTCGTCTGCGGGAATTTGCGCGGGCCAGTCTTTTCGGGGATCGGCGACGGCGCTCAAATCTAAACAAGGCCGATTTGGAACCGAAGGCACGAGATCTTCGACGCACCCGACGGGAGGTTGTGACCAGTCCACGCGCGGCTTTGGTTCACCCCTCCTCGACTGAGGGATCTGAAATTCCCAATGGCCGAAGTCGAGATCCGCGAGCCCCGATTGGGCTCGCGCGATCGAAGTCGTTAAGATCAGGGACAAGAAGGTCAAATACCAGGCTCTGCTTTTCACAAGCCTAGTTTAGATGATCTGCCCCGATCCGGCATAGGCTAGGACATCATCAATGATGGGTGTCGCCGGTCCCGGGTTGGGAGAGGTGGCGGTGGGCCGCCGAGCCTACGGTTTCGGGAAGGATCTTTCCGGCGGCCGCCATGACTTTGTTCATGAGGCTTCCAGCGACGACGTGATCTTGACCCGCCATCAGAGCTTCGTAACCTTGCTGAGCGACTTGCGCTGGATCGTCTTTCTTCTCCATGGAACCAATGCGGGTATCCTGCATTCCGGCGCGCTCGAAAAACTCGGTGTCGGTCGGGCCCGGCTGAAGGGCAGTGACGGTCACTCCCGTGTCCTTTAACTCCTCGCGAATGGCCTGGGCGAAAGACTGAACGAACGCTTTGGAAGCTGCATAGACCGCCTCAAAACTTCCCGGCATCATCGCCGCGATCGACGAAACAAACAGAACCCGACCCTCGCCGCGCGAAACCATGTCTTTGAGAACGAGTTTTGCAAGATGGACCGTCGAACGAACATTCAAATCGATGATGTTGAGTTCAGCCGCAAGATCCATCTCGCGTGCGAAATCCCCACCCGCCCCGACTCCCGCGTTCAGCGCGATCGCATCCACGGAACGTCCCGCGATCTTCGAGTAAAATTCCTCGACTCCCGCCGGTTGGGCCAAGTCGACCTGCATCGTCTCCACTTGAACGCCAAGGCCGCGAAGCTCCTCGGCCGCGCGGTCGATCTCCTCACCGCGCGCGCAAATCAAAAGATCAAAGTGATTTTGAGCGAACACCTTGGCGAGCTCGAAGCCGATCCCGACCGAGGCTCCCGTCACGACTGCAAATTTTTTTTGATTATCCATGGATTTGTCTCCCATCGGTTGAAAGACAACGAGACTAACGCGATCCTCTCCATCCGCAAGCTCGGGCGAGGAGTGCGACGAAACCTTTTCATTTCAGGGCAGGTTCTCGGTGATCGGGTTGATCAAACCGTGGCTTGCTCTCTCACGGGCTCGAAGACCGGCTTCGCCCTCTCGCGAACAGCCTTCAACATCGCGGGCCTGTCAATCGGCTTGACGAGGTGGCCGTCAAACCCAGCTTCGAGACACCGCTCACGTTCCCCTTTCATCGCGTGCGCGGTAAGAGCAAGAACGGGCTTACGATAGCCCATGGCCCGCAAGCGACGAATCGTCTCGTAGCCATCGAGACCCGGCATTTGAATGTCCATCAAGACAACATCAAAGCTCAAGCTTGCGAGAACCTTAATGGCACTCTCGCCGTCCGCCGCGCACTCGACATCCGCACCCGAGGCCGTAAGCATTCGAGTGGTCAGTCGAAGGTTGTCCGGTGAATCGTCCACCACGAGAACCCGCACGCCATCGAGTCTCTCAAGCTTGGCTTGGGTGAAATCGCCCTTGACCACGTGCTCGCCCATACCCGCGTGCAGGTGCTTAAAGGGTTTCCGTTCCAACGGGCCCGCATCAATCGTGATAAGAAATGTCGTCCCTGCGGCTTCGGATGCCGGCTCCAGACGTAAGTCTCCACCCAATGCCTGAGCAAACGTGCGCGAGAGATAAAGCCCGAGACCCGTTCCACCGAACTTTCTTGATGTCGTTGCATCAGCCTGGGAGAAGGGCTTGAACAACCGATCACGTTTTTCTTCCGGGATTCCGGTGCCGGTATCTTCAACTCTTATCTCAAGGCAACTCGAGTCCGCTTCGCTCTCTTTCAAACGGAAGGTCACTTCAACCTTGCCCTGATCGGTAAACTTGATCGCGTTTCCGATGACGTTGACGAGAATCTGGCGGAACTTCGTTTGATCCGTCACGATCGTATCCGGAAGCGGTCCCGCGCTGTGAACCTCGAGCGCCAGGCCTTTTTGCTGCGCCTTTACCGACAGAAGCGAGGTGACGTCATAGATGACTTCGTCGAGCGAAAAGCGCGCCTTTTCGATGTCCATCTTATTCGCCTCGATTTTCGAGATGTCGAGAACCTCGTTAATAATCCGGTAAAGCTGATCGCCGTTCCGTAAAATCGTTTTCAGATTGTTTTGTTGATCGACGGTCGTGTTTTGATCATCAAGCATGAGCTGAGCGAAGCCGAGCATCGCACCCAGGGGCGTGCGAATTTCATGCGACATATTGGCGATGAACGCGGACTTCGCATGACTCGCCTCTTCAGCTTTGATCCGAGAAACGGCGAGCTCCTCTTCAATTCGCCTCTTCTCGGTGATGTCATGAATCGTCGCGATGGTTCGAATGGGAATTCCGTTTTCGTCCTTGATCACCGCTCCGGTCACGCTCACCCACATGCAGGAGCCGTCTTTTCGGCGGTAGCGTTTTTCGTAATGGAAATCGGGAGCGGCACCGACGTGGAGATTCGCGTATCTCGCTCGGTCTTGAGCAAGATCTTCGGGCCACGTAAGATCAAAAATCCTCATACCCAGGAGTTCATCCTCGGAGTAGCCCGTGATCTCACAGTATTTTTTATTTACCTTCGTGATTCGAGCGGAAACCGGATCCGCCTCAAGCTTGCCTGAACCGGCGAGCTGAAAGATCGCGCGAAAATCCGCTTCACTCTTTCGCAGGGACGCTTCTTTGAATTCCGTCTTCGCCTGGTGCTCGGCAATGCCTTGCATCTCCTGTAAACTCTGGGAGATCGCGAAGTAGAGGAATATATCTTCGAACAAGACCCAACCCGCATGCTCGAGCCAGCGCCAACCGTCGGCCGTTAAAACCCCGAACACCGACTGCGGCCAGAAGACTCCGCGAAGAAAGTGATCCGCCGCCACGATCGCAGAAGCCGAAGCGAGAACCCGCCAATCCCGGTAAAAACTTAAGAAAGCGAGCGAACCGAAGATATGAAAGTGAGTTTCGATCCGACCACCCGTTAAGTGAATCAGCAATCCCGAAAATAACATCTGCGCAATGGCGACCGTATGGCGCGTGAGCACCGCGCCCGGCATCTTTTTGATGAGGTAGAGCGGAAAACTAAAGATCAACGCCCCGAGGATCACCGCCGCATAAACGTGTACGTGAACGGAGCTTTCGCTCCCCATCCACGTCTTAGGGGAAATGGCGAGGGCCGCGTAGATTGCCGCGAAATACTGAAGGACGAAGAGTTTCGCGAAGAGCCCGTCGGTTCTTACCTGAATGCGATCGCGCTGATGATGAAAAAGCTGACTCGCGCGCTGGCGAATGCAAGTGGCCTTCGTCATGGCGTCGCCCCCGAGAAAAATGCGAGGACCTTCCGGTTGATGAACTCACCGCCAAACAGACCACAACCAAACACTCGCGTCGCGATCGACTCTTCTTTTTTTAGTCCATTGAGAAGGTCAACGAGCGCCAATTGACCAACATTGTCTCCCATATGGCCGCGCGACGGCGTGATTCCGCCCGAAAAAACGCGTCGACCTTGGGGATCAAACAAAATCGTATGTCCCGAAGTTTTCGCACCAAACAATTTTGCTTCATGCGAATCCGCATCGACATGCAAGCGAACGCCGGGAATGGCTCCGGCTTGCTCCCAAAGCTCACCGCGAACTTTCTCGTCCGACCATTTTTTAGGCTTGATGAAGATCGCGTGCGTGTCGACATCGGAAGAGGCATGCGCGAGGACACGATCGAGTTCTCCGACGCTCGCGCGACTGCAACCGCACTCGGGATGCAAGAAGATGAGCAGGGTGGATCGACCCGCGTGTGCGAGCCGCGAGGCCTCCGGCCATTGGGAAGGAATCGCTCCGACGGCACCCGAAACTTGCCCGTACGCACCCATAACGCCCAGGCCCGCACCCACGAGTACGGCCCAGCTTAAACCGAACATGAAGACTCTCATTTTCCGAATCATGACCCAATCGTTTTAACTTACAACACAGCTACCCGGTCAAATGTTGCGAAATCTAAAACAGGGAATCTGTTTTGCCGAAGTCTCAATGTGGGGGGTGCGAAGTCTCAGATGCATATTTGGAAGGTCGATCGATCAAAGTCGCCAGCGAATGAATCAGAGCGTCACGATCGATGGGCTTGACCAGGTAGTCATTAAATCCCGCGTTTAAACTATGTTCCTTCTCCCCGCGCATCGCGTGGGCCGTGAGAGCGATGACGGGCCCTAGGTAGTCCTCAGCCCTGAGCCGTCGAATCGCCTCATAGCCATTGCAGACCGGCATCTCGATATCCATGACGACCGCGTGATAGTGGTTCGTAAGGGCGGCCCGAATTCCTTCTAAACCGTTTGACGCGAGATCAACCTCGGCCCCGCTCGCGGTCAAGAAGTGGTGAATCAACTTTTTCAGATCTGGGGAGTCATCAACGACCAGGATCTTTCGCCCTTGGAGTTTTCGATCCTTCGTCAGCCTTCGTTGACTTGAGGTCTGATGAATTCCGCCTGATAGATCTTTAAAGCGGTCACCTGTCGTTACCTCGACCGGAATCGAGAAACAAAATTGACTCCCCTTCCCGCATTCACTCTTCGTCAAGACGAGTTCGCCACCGAGAGCCTGCGCGAGTTTCCGAGAGAGATGAAGCCCAAGCCCCGTGCCGCCGTACATCCGCGCGATCGAGGGTTGCGCCTGGGCGAATGCCTTAAAGAGCCGCTCCCTCTCCTCGGGTCGTATTCCGATGCCGGTGTCGTCGATGAGCCACTCCAACTGCCAACGTCGCCCGTCCTCCCCTTCGATCGGATTCCCGCGAATGCGGATTTCCACCCGACCGTTTTGGGTGAACTTAATGGCGTTCCCAATGATATTAACCAACACCTGTTTAATTCGCCCGGCGTCGGACCGAATGCGTTCGGGCAGTTCGGTCTCAACGAGGATACGCAGCTCCAAACTTTTCTCGAGAGCTTGAGTGCCGAGCAGCGCTCGGAGGTCTTCCATGAGCTCGCGCAGCGAAAACTCCTGCTGGGTGACCCGAAACGCCTCCGAATCGATTTTGGAGAGATCGAGAATGTCGTTGATGATTCTCGTTAAATGACGACCATTTTTGATAATGGTCTCGAGGTTCGCGTCCCGGGTCTCCTTTGATTGATTCTCATCGAGAAGGAGCTCGGCGAAGCCGATAATCGCGCCGAGTGGAGTTCGGATCTCATGGGACATATTCGCCAGAAAAATGCTCTTCGCGCGGTCCGCGCTTTCCGCCCGCTCTTTCGCCGCAACGAGCTCCGCTTCGATCCGTTTTTGCTCGGAGAGGTCGAGTACAAAGGCGACCGTATCGTGATCCGCATCTCCGACCGTCGCGCCGAAGAGAACCGGAACAAGCCGACCATCCGCTGCCTGACACTCGATCTGGATGGGATCACGGACATCACTCCCATGGACAAACTGCGTAGATACCATCGCTTCGTTCTCGGAAGCTCGCGCGATTTTATTCCACAATAATCGTCCTAAGCGCACGTCATCCCGTGTGACGGCGAGCATCTCTAAAAACTTATCGTTCGCGAACGTGATGCGACCGGAACCATCGATCTGGAACACTCCGAGGAGGTTTGCATCTACAATTCTTTTAAATTGGAGTTCGCTCTTTCTCAGGGCGGCTTCCGCTTGCCTGCGTGCGGTGACGTCGAGCTTGACACCGACCCAGCCGATCAACTCTCCCGTTGGCTCCCTGACAGGTCGACCTTCGCAAAAGATCGTGTAGATGGTACCGTCGGCCGCCTCGATTTCAACTTCATCATCCCAGCCAACCCCTCTTTCAAGACATTCACGCCACTTTCGAACGAACCCCTCGCGCTGCTCAGGGAGGACCCGTTTCGCCCAACCGAGGTACCCCGCTTCTTCTTCGTCCATGCCGAGAAGCTTTAAGAACGAACGACTCATGTAGATGGGTTGACCTTTCGGTCCGTAGAGCCACGCGCCGAACTCGGGCATCGCCTCGATAATCGTTTTCATCTGGACATCGGTGCGGCGAAGGTCCCCACGTGCGGTTTGCAGTCGGAAGAGCGCCTCGTTCGCTTGAATTCGCGCTGCCTCGGCCGCATCCCGACTCTTCTTCTCGCTCACAACTCGCTCGATGAGGCGACGACGGTAGACGTGGAGCAAACCGGATAGCCCGCTCACCATCAAGCAAGCGAGCAGAAACAGCACCATTCGCGCGGGCAAACTTGCGCTTGGATTTTCCAATTGTCCCGGAATCTGGGCGCTCAAGGTCAGTGCCATGAGCGAGAGTGCGGTGGCAAAGAGACCAGGTAAGAACCCGCCGAACCAAGCGGTGATCATCACCGGAAAAAGATAAAGGAAGACGACAGACGCGAAATCGGCGTGCGCGCGGAGAAATACCTCAGCGGCGATCGCGACCACCACGGCGGCCGCGCCGACGAAATACGGTACGATGGCTCGCTCATTCCAGATCAAGAGGTCGTGAACCGGCTGAGGTGTTTCGCGCATACCTGTCATGAATGTCCCCGTTCCCGACGACATTCTGCACGAACTCACCATCAAATCAATTTTTGTTTAATACGCAATTCGGTCGCGTTTGCGACCCTTCGGAACGGACTCGTAAACAAACGCGGCCGAATTGACTTTTTAACGTCGGCTCATGCACTCGTTGTAACAACGGGTGAAGCTGTCTCCGGAGTCGCCGCCGCTCGTGACCTTGCACTCAAGATAGCAATCCGTGGGATTTGGCCGTTGCAGGCCTAATTCCGTCAAGAAAACCGAAGCCGATCTCTGGCTCACGCAAGACGAATCCTTTGCGCTCTCTTGATTCGAGCCTCCAAACGCGGGAACTGTCAGTGCTAAAGGGAATAAAAAAGAAAATAGAAGAACAAACGGTGTTTTCATGGCTGCCTCTCCTTCCGTTCAACGGAAGACTACCACGATCGCACCCAATCATTCGTTACCGGAGCTAGATACAGATGCCTATGACTTCTTTTTTTTCTCTTCCTTCGAGAACAAGGCATCGCGGTAAACCCAGATCGCGGCCACGATGGCGAGCGGGATCATGAGTCCCAAGAAGTAGTAAGGGATCATCTCAATAAACGCGTTATAGTTGTCGTTCGCGGGGGCATTCATAATTAAACCACCTCGCTCTATTGTCTCCATCTTCGTCACTCCCCACAACTTTTCTGTCCGAGACGTTTCAGCCCGGAGCGAGGAGCGCGCCGCATCGATACTTGAAGTGTCTCAAAGCGAGGGGTGCCTTTCACCACACTTCCTGGTAGTCTCCGTTCAGGATTTTGAAGAAGGGGAACTTTGAGATGAAATTTAAACCAGGTTTGGTCTACGGCTCGGCACTACAAGAACTCTACCAATACGCAAAAGAAAACAAATTCGCCATTCCTGCGGTCAACGTCATCGGAACCGACTCCATTAACGGCGTCCTGGAGGCCGCAAAGTCTCTCAACTCCCCCGTGATCGTTCAGTTTTCAAACGGTGGATCCCAGTTCTACGCCGGCAAGGGCTTAAAACTTGAGAATGAAAAAGCAGCAGCCCTCGGCGCGATCTCGGGCGCGCGCCACGTTCATCTTTTGGCCGAACATTACGGCGTGCCCGTCATCGTCCACACGGATCACGCCGCAAAAAAGCTCCTACCGTGGATCGATCAAATGGTTGAGGCCGGCGCCGCTCACTACAAAGAGCACAAAAAGCCCCTCTTCTCGTCTCACATGCTCGATCTCTCCGAAGAACCGCTTCACGAAAACATTGAAATCTCGGCGAGCTATTTCAAAAGAATGAATGCCTTCGACACCGGCATCGAGATTGAACTCGGCGTGACAGGGGGCGAAGAAGACGGTGTCGACAACTCTGATATTGATAATTCGAAACTCTACACTCAACCCGAGGATGTCGCTTACGCTTACGAGCAATTGAGCAAGATCGGACCCAACTTCACGATCGCGGCTTCTTTCGGCAACGTTCACGGCGTCTATAAGCCGGGCAACGTGAAACTCTCGCCGATCAT
>SXGU01419738.1_pt1 | contig 21546 bp, 12 predicted proteins | sample 3174531 | NCBI WGS metagenome assembly SXGU01 (sample SAMN11356863, study PRJNA531348) | freshwater metagenome | isolation source: freshwater sample F1-140 | place: China: Fuxian Lake, Yuxi | collected 2017-12-25 | reverse complement strand
TCTGATTTCGGCAATTACATCCATTTTTATCACTCCAGGATTCTCCGGCAAAAAGCCGGTCATTAAACAACCTGGGGTGGAAACTTTTCAACGCTCTTTTCCCCAGGACCCTGGAAAGTTTTGCACGCCGTTTTGCACTTCTTTTAGGTTCGGTATTCGCACAATGGCCGACACGCGTGCTTTATTGGCGGTGTATGCCTTCAATTGTTCGAAGCTTTTGCCTTCATGTTCAATCGGCCCCCAATAGGGATTTAGCCAGACGACGAACAGCGCTTCTGTCGGGTATTGACCGGCGAGTTGCCCGAATCCGGCGACCGTATCAAGCAGCGCCTGTCCACCGGTAATGACGGTATGTATTACCAATTCATGCCCCATGCTGTGAAGCAGTTCGGGAACGTTATTCGTTATCAGGTAGTGCGACAGTGGAACAAACGAACTGGCGCCGTTATCGATGATGACATCCTGTTCCGATGGGGCGATTATTTCAATCAGCGCGTCGAAATGCCGTGAGTTGATTTCATCGCCCTCCATGATTTGGAGTTTATGCACATTCAATGCCTTGTACCCATATAGCGTTGAATTCACCGGATCAGTGTCAATGCATTTGGGTTGTTGCCCTTTGCTGGTTTTGTACTGGGCAAGAGCGGCGGCAATCAGCGATTTTCCAACACCGCCTTTTCCTTGTAAAACCATGTGTATTTTTGCCATTACAAATAATCCTCTTTTTTGGGGGATGAATCAAAGATGAAGCCGGATTGTTGCGGCTTCGTTGTGGTTGGTTTGGGTTCCTGTTTTGTGCTTTCTTTTTTCTTTGGCAAGGGCTGTTGTTGGGTTTTGGCGTTAGCGGTAATCACCAGGTCATTGCCTCGACGGATTAAGCGGTTTGTGTAATTCAGGAAGGTGTCATAGCCAAACTCAATCCGTTGGTTTTCAAACATGTGTTCCCATATTGTTTTAACCGCGTAGCCTTCACCCAATGCTTCTTGTACGTCAGCTTTGACGGCCAGGAACGCCACTAGATTTTTATCCCTTTTCCTGGATTGTTTTTTCTTGATCCATTCGCCAAGCTGATCGGAATAACGTTTGCTCATTTCAATTATGCGTCAATTGTTTTTCTGTTGAAGTCGATTACATACCATTTATTGCCTGTTGATTCCGGTTGCAGGCCGATTAGGTATTATTTCGATATAGTGTATATTAAAACTGGTTTATAATACTAAAAAAATAGTATATATCGAATTTATATTGATATTATTTCCTGGTGTAACCGATCGTCAGATCCGGGCAAGATGTGTGAAGTTAGCTAACCTGTAAAACCGGTTATCTATCTTCACTGCTCTTATTCGCGCTACGCACTCAACGGACATCTTGCTCTGCGAGGCGGACGGCTACCGCCTTCAGTTAATACGGCTAAAACCGCTTTGAGGTTTAACGATGGAAAAAGACAAAGAACAACACACTCGGAAGCATGGCCTGCATCTTCGCGTACCCGTGCTTCCAGAAGAAGAAACGTTAATTAAGCGGAATGCCGAGCGGGCGGGTTTAACGGTTGCGGCTTACTTGCGTAATGTTGGAATGGGTTATGAAATCCGTGGCATTGTTGATAACAACGAGGTAGAGAAGCTGGCAAAAATAAACGGCGATCTTGGCCGTCTTGGCGGACTGCTTAAACTTTGGTTGACGAATGACGTTCGTACAGCGCAGTTCGGTGAGTCCACGATTCGGGCGGCATTGGCCCGCATCGAAGATACGCAAGACAAAATGATTGATGTGATGAGGTCTGTTGTCAGGCCAAGGGCGGGGAAGTGAATTCTTTAGCGGCTAAAATTTTTAGAGTGTTTACATGATTGCCAAGCATGTCGCGATGAAGTCGGTGAAGAAAAGTGATTTTTCCGAATTGGTTAGTTACATGACTAAAGAGCAGGAGAAGAACGAGCGGGTTGGTTTTGTCTCGGTCACTAACTGCCAATCAGACCGACCGGATGCCGCTGTTCTTGAAGTCATCAATACGCAGGGAAAAAACACTCGCGCGGAATCCGATAAAACCTTTCATTTAATGGTGAGCTTTCCGCCCGGTGAGCAGCCGGACGATGCGATTTTGAAGGCTATTGAGATACAACTTTGCGAAGGCTTGGGTTACGGTGAACATCAACGCATAAGTGTTGTGCATCACGATACTGACAATCTGCATATCCATATTGCCATCAACAAAATTCATCCGACTCGATACACCATTCACGATCCCTATTACGGCCATAAAGTTCTTGGGCAACTTTGCGAACAGCTTGAACAAGAGTACGGATTAACACAGGTCAACCATAAAGCTAAAAATACGGCATCAGAAAACCATGCCGCCGACATGGAGCATCACGCAGGCATTGAAAGCTTGTTGGGTTGGGTTAAACGCGAATGCCTGGATCAAATGCAATCGGTGACTTCATGGGCTGGGTTGCATCAGGTGTTGCAAGAGCATGGTCTTGTAATACGTGAGCGTGGTAACGGGCTTGTGATTGCCGATCAGGAGGGTTTGATGGTCAAGGCAAGTTCTATTTCGCGTGAATTTTCAAAGAGCAAGCTTGAGAGTAAGTTTGGTCAGTTTGTGCCAGTCGCCGACAGTTCTGTTAATGCAGATCAAGCAGTAAAAAATAAGTACGAAGCTCGTCCCGTTCGTTCCCGTATCGATACCACCTTGTTGTTTGCCAAGTACCGGGCGGAACAGAAAAACATGTCGATTAATCGCACTAAGGAATGGAAGCTTGCCCGTGATAACAAGAACCGGCTGATTGAAGAAGCCAAGCGTTCTAATAACTTAAAACGGGCGTCAATTAAGTTGATGGTTAAGTCCAGGGAAGAAAAGAAGTTGCTTTATTCAATGGCTAGCAAAAGTCGGCACACAGCGATCGAACATATAAATGTGCAGTATCGCCGAGAAAGAGAAAAGATATTTGAGAGATACCAGACGCACCAGTGGAGTGACTGGTTGCGTCGCAAGGCGACTGACGGTGATAAGGAGGCGTTGGCGGTTCTTCGTGCTCGGGAAACAGCTCAAGGGCTTAAAGGCGACACCATCGGTGCGGATGGCGGTCAACGGATTAAGTCGGAAATCAAGACCGATCAGGATAGCGTTACCAAAAAAGGCATCATCATCTATCGGCTAGGTGCGTCCGCCATTCGAGACGATGGCGACAAGCTAAAGGTCTCTAGGGAGGCAACAAAAGAGGGACTGGAAGCGGCCTTACGCATGGCAATGGAGCGGTACGGTAATCGAATCAGGGTCAACGGCACTGACGACTTCAGAGAGAAGATTGTTCGTGCGGCGGTGACTGCCAAGCTTCAAATCACATTTGTCGACGCCGCTTTGGAGCGTAGGCGGCAATCTTTACAATTTAGCAACAGCCAAGCGGAGAGCAAAAATGACTCAACAAATCATCGAGGACGAGGAACTGGAAGCGGCGTTAATGTCGTTGGATCAGCAACCAGAACAGGGCAGGGCATCAATAACCGAATCAACCGATTCGGATTCTCAGCTAAGCCCAACATTGGCCGCGTTGGAAGCCAACCGCCGCCCGAAAGTCGCAACGGCTTGCGAAACCTGTCCAATCTCGATGTGGTTTGCATCGCCGGTGGAAGTGAAGTGTTATTGCCGGGCCATGTATCTAATCGTCTGGAGCAGCAAGGAACCCAGCCAGATAACGCACTGCGACGGCCAATTTCTGGGGCAAGATTAGATGCTGCCGCAATTGCGGCAGCAGATCAATATATTGAAGAACGTGAACAAAAACGCATTAATATAATCGATATATCGAAATATAGGCGATATAATGAAGCAGATATTGGTAATGCGACATTTTCCGGGATTCGTCGAATTGAAGGGCAATCATTGGTTCTTCTAAAACGCGGTGAGGAAATTGTGGTGATGCCGATTAACGAGGCAACCGTCCGCCAGATGAAAAGGCTATCTATAGGCGATCCTGTCACCATTGCTAAAAATGGGTCGATTAAGACGACGAAAGGAAGGCGCAGATGAAAGATAAGTTTAATAATGCCGTTGGTCCGCAGGTACGGGCGGCAAAGCCAAAAGCAAGCAAGGTTATTCCTGTTTTGGGTATGGCTACGCTGGTTGGAGGTCTACAATCGGCGACACAATTCTTTGCGGCTGAATTTGGATACCAGTCTGTGCTGGGCTCTAATTACAAGCATATCTATGCACCTTGGGCTATCGCGCAATGGGCCGGGAAATGGTACGGGCATTATCCGGACGATTTCATGCGGGCGGCGAGTATTGGTATCACTGTTAGCGCCGTTGGCTTATTGACACTTGTGGTCATTAAAATGGTTCAAGCCAACTCATCAAAAGCAAATCTGTATCTTCATGGTTCCGCCCGATGGGCAAACATGAAAGATATTCAAGATGCCGGTCTTCTGCTTAGGCCGCGCACCTTTTGGCAAGCCATAACCGGTAAAGATTCTGCGCCTAATGCGGGTGTCTATGTCGGTGCTTGGTTAGACGAACGAGGCAAACAACATTATTTGCGGCACAACGGGCCTGAGCATGTCTTATGTTATGCGCCGACTCGTTCCGGTAAAGGCGTTGGTTTGGTTGTGCCGACGCTGCTTTCATGGCCTCACAGCTGCGTTATTACCGACCTAAAGGGCGAATTGTGGGAATTGACGGCAGGATGGCGGCAAACGCATGGTAAGAACAAGGTATTGCGTTTCGAGCCTGCTGCACTCAATGGCTGTATCTGTTGGAATCCGCTTGATGAAATTCGTATCGGCACCGAGTACGAAGTAGGGGATGTTCAAAATCTGGCTACCTTAATTGTCGATCCAGACGGCAAGGGCTTGGAAAGTCATTGGCAAAAGACGGCGCAAGCGTTTCTTGTCGGCGTAATCCTGCACGCCTTGTTCAAAGCAAAAACTGAAGGTACACCGGCTACGTTGCCCGCCGTTGATGCAATGCTGTCCGATCCCAACCGGGACATAGCCGAACTGTGGATGGAAATGGTGACATACAGCCATGTAGAAGGACATAACCATCCGGTTGTCGGTTCTTCTGCCCGTGACATGATGGATAGGCCTGACGAAGAAGCCGGATCGGTATTGTCTACAGCCAAGTCGTATTTGTCCTTATATCGTGACCCTATTGTTGCCCGTAATGTCAGCACGTCCGAATTCAAGATAAGGGATTTGATGAACCATGATAGTCCTGTCAGTTTGTACATCGTTACCCAGCCTAATGACAAGGCCAGACTTCGGTCTTTGGTGCGGGTTATGGTCAACATGATTGTCCGTTTGTTGGCCGACAAGATGGAATTCGAAAACGGGCGACCTAAAGCCCATTACAAACACCGTCTTTTAATGATGCTCGACGAATTTCCAAGTTTAGGCCGCCTCGAAATTCTGCAAGAGTCATTGGCGTTCGTGGCCGGTTATGGGATCAAGTGTTACTTGATATGCCAGGACATTAACCAGCTCAAGAGTCGTGAAACCGGCTATGGGCAAGATGAAAGCATTACCTCGAATTGTCATGTCCAGAATGCCTATCCGCCTAACCGAATTGAAACAGCCGAACACCTGTCCAAGCTAACCGGGCAAACCACCGTCGCTAAAGAACAAATCACCACCAGCGGCAGACGGACCAGCGCCTTGTTGGGTCAGGTATCGAGGACAATACAAGAGGTTCAGCGGCCTTTGTTGACCACTGATGAATGTTTGCGAATGCCGGGGTCAAGGAAAAATGTGGAAGGTCTTATCGATAAACCCGGCGACATGGTTGTGTATGTTGCCGGTTTCCCGGCGATATACGGCGTTCAGCCTTTGTATTTTCAAGACGCGGTATTTCAAGCTCGTGCATCTATTCCGGCGCCAAAACAAAGCGACAGGCTAATTCGGGCGCATGTTCAAGCAGGGGAGGGCATCAAGATATGAAACGCTTATCGTTAATGACCTTATACCTTGGCGTATCCGTCTTGTTGTTTGGATTCTGTGCCTATGCGACCGGCGCACGGGTTAACACGACGCATAGCATACCTGTTGGCCTTTATTGGATGACGGATAAGCCGATAGCAAAGGGCGCTTATGTGATTTTCTGCCCACCACCCAGTGATGTGTTTGATGAAGCTAAGCAGCGCGGGTACTTCAGGGCTGGTTTTTGTCCGGGCGATTACGAATACCTGATGAAAAAAATTTTAGCCGCTAAAAAAGATAAAGTCAGCGTGGCCGATGACGGTGTTCGTGTTAATGGTGAGTTATTGCCGTTCAGTGTGCCATTGAAGGCAGATAGCTATGGGCGTTCATTACCCGTACTTCGGGCTGAATATGTGTTAGGCGACGATGATTTGTTGTTAATGACAGATGTGAGTGTAACGTCTTTTGACAGCAGGTATTTTGGGCTTATCAATCGTTCTCTCATCAAGGGCGTGATTCGCCCGATTTTTACTTGGTTCAAGGCTTCATAAATATAGGGTTTGTCGGATAGCTACTTTCGGTAAACCATATTACAGCATAACTAACAACGGCAAGGAGTAAGACCATGACGACGAATAATGAAGGTAATAACGGTTTAAACGACGACATTAAAATCTCTATTGATAGAGAAGCCGATGCTTCGGAGGCGCTCAATGAAAAACTGCGTGACGCGCAAACTCCAGGCTTTCAAGTTGAGTTTGATCCGGAGGAAGCCGAGAAAACCGGAGCTTTTGAAGAGGATGCGCTAAGTGAAGCCGATGCCTTAGAAAGCAGTACCGACTGGGTAGGCCTTGATTAGACGATCATGGCAAAAACACCTAACCCGGATCAAAATGATTTATTCGATGATTGGCTGGTGCTTGCCGATGCATCCATCTTGTCGAATGTTTCTGACCAAAAAATAGAAAAAGATGCCGATGACATCGTGTCTATTGATAAGTCTCGTCCTATTCTTGCGCTACGTTTGGCTGAGAAACTGGACAGGGACGGGGGAATCACCAGTAAATTCTTAACGGATGAAGCTAACAGTGTTTTCGGCGGCACTCAGGCGGAAGGCGTTTACTCTTCAAAAGATGCTTATGATGCGATGGAGGCCGCTTTCAACATGCATCTTGCCAATACGGAGAAATCTGACTGGATTGATCACGATGCGGCATGGGCAAAAGACAAGGCAAGCGACTTAACTAGACGCATTCAAAAACTCCCCACGCAAACCAGGCGTGATGAGGAAATGGATGAGTTCCAACAATTCAGCACACCACCGGCGTTATCGTTTGTCGCTAATTGGGTGGCGAATATCAAACCCTCCGATGTCATGATGGAGCCGTCTGCCGGTACCGGAGACTTGGCGATATGGTCAAAAATTGCCGGCGCAGCTATCGTACTGAATGAATTATCGCAACGGCGGCAAGCTTTGCTTATTGGTCTGTTTCCACAAGCCAAGCTGTTTCAAGAGAATGCGGAGCAGTTGAATAACGTATTGCCGACCGATACAGTTCCCACGGTTATCGTGATGAATCCGCCGTTTTCATCGACTGCCGGACGTGTACAAGGTCAACGAGACACAACAAACGGTGCCAGACACATCGAACAGGCTTTAAAACGTTTACAGGACGGTGGGCGGCTGGTGGCTATTGTCGGCAACGGTATGGCGGCGGATCGTCCGGCATTCAGCCAATGGTGGGGCGAGCTAAAGAAAAAATACGCTGTTCGTGCAAATCTCGGCATATCTGGTAAGGAGTATGCGAAATACGGCACGACTTTCGATAATCAAATTTTGGTTATCGACAAAACCGGCGCTACGACTCAGCCTATTTTAACGGGCAAAGTCGAGTCGGTCGCCGATTTGCCATTGCTTTTGGAGGATATTAGAAATGAACGTCAGCACATACAACCAGGATTCATTAAACCAGCAGTCCATGCAGATACTCAGGCAGTATCGGATACCCTTCAACCCGGCAACGGAACTGGCGGCGCTGGTTCTGATACGGGAAGCACTGGAACGGAATCTATTGGAAACCGCGGAGATTCAGGAACCCTTCCTACTGATAGCCAAACTAGCGGCGAACCCACCGTTAGCGATGTCGTTAATGACGGAATCGGAACCGGGAGTGACCTTCAAGATGGAACTGCCGGAATCTCTGGAGGACGCAGCGGCGGTCATACTGGAGGAAATAGTGGCGTCACTGAAAGCAACAGTTCCAGCAGCATTGCTATAGAAGCCAAAAGCGGCCAAGTCTCGGAGTTTACGGATTCTGTTTTCTCTAATTACACGCCACAACGTCTAACAATTCCTGGCGCACAACAACACCCCGGCAAATTGGTGCAGTCTGCGGCGATGTCGGCTGTAGAACCGCCCGCCCCGACTTACGCACCTGTACTGCCGAACACTCTGATACAAGAGGGATTGTTATCTATTGCCCAACTTGAAGCCCTGGTTTATGCCGGACAAGCGCATTCCGATCTGTTGCCGAACGGATCACGCAAAGGTTTTTTTATCGGCGATGGAACCGGTGTGGGGAAAGGGCGGGAAATATCCGGCATCATCTTGGACAACATGATGCAAGGCCGTAACAAAGCTGTTTGGGTGTCCTTTAATGAAGGCTTGATTGAAGACGCCAGGCGGGATTTTTCAGGTATCGGCGGCGACCCTGGTAAGCTGTTCTTTCAAGGCAAGACCAAAGCCGGCAATGACATTACCCACTCTGACGGCATCCTGTTTACCACCTATTCGACACTGCGGGGCGGCGAGAAAAAGCAGGCCAATGACCAGGGACAACAAGCGGGTAAAACCCGTGCGCAACAGATCATAGATTGGCTGGGGGAAGACTTTGATGGTGTGATTGCGTTTGACGAAGCGCACAGCATGGGTAATGCCATTGCGGTCAAAGGCAAGCGTGGCGTGAAAAAACCTTCTCAACAGGCGCTTGCAGGGATCAATCTGCAACGCGAATTGCCCAATGCCCGTGTTGTCTATGTATCTGCGACCGGTGCCACCGAGATCAGCAACCTAAGTTATGCGGATCGTTTGGGTTTGTGGGGCGAGGGTACGCCGTTTGCTGATGTGAACACCTTTATTAACGGTGTATCGAAGGGCGGCATCGCTTCAATGGAGTTAATCAGCCGCGATATGAAGGCGATGGGCATGTATATCGCCCGGTCGTTATCTTATGACGGTGTGAGCTACGAACGGCTGGAACACACGCTTTCTGATTTGCAAGAGGATATTTACAACGAACTGGCCGGTTCTTGGCAGATTGTTTTAAACAACGTCGAGCAGGCACTGGAAATTACTCAGGCCGGTAACAGCGGCAACGGGAAAAGCGCGGCAATGGCGCAGTTTTGGGGAGCGCATCAGCGGTTCTTCAATCAAGTCATTACCGCCATGCAAACGCCTTGCGTGATTGATGATATTCGCCGGCAGCTCGATGCCGGACATGTTGCCGTGATTCAGTTGGTCAATACCAATGAGGCGGCACAGGAACGCATCATTGCCGACGCAACAGCGAATGACGCCGCCCTTGAGGATTTGGATTTCACGCCACGGCAAATGCTGATGGATTATGTTAAACACGGTTTTCCGGTTGCGGCCTATCAAGAATCGAAGGACGATAACGGTAACACCGTTTATGTTCCGGTTAAGGATTCGGAAGGCAATCCGGTATTTGATCGTGAAGCGATCGCTTTGCGGGACGCCTTGCTGGAAACGCTGCAACAAATTCGTGTGCCCGAAAATCCGCTTGATTCGATCATAAATGCTTTCGGCTCTGACATCGTGGCCGAAGTGACAGGCCGTAGCCGCCGATTTGTCCAGACGCGTGATGAGGAAGGCAATCTGAAGGTCGTTGAAGAAAAGCGAGGCAAACATTCATCAAGGGCCGATGCTGAGGCGTTCCAAAACGATAAAAAGAAAATACTGGTGTTTTCCGGGGCTGGCGGAACCGGTTACAGCTTTCATGCCGACAATACCGCCGAAAATCAGCGCAAGCGCATTCACTACATTTTACAGCCAGGTTGGCGAGCCGATGCAGCGGTGCAGGGCTTTGGCCGCACCCATCGCACGAACCAGGCGAATGAGCCGCATTATGTGCTGCCGACCACTAACCTAAAGGCGCAAAAGCGGTTTGTGTCGTCAATTGCGCGTCGTCTTGATCAATTGGGTGCATTGACGCGCGGCCAGCGCGAAGCAACCAGCCAAGGTATGTTTACGGCGGCTGACAATCTTGAAAGCCAATATGCCACTACAGCATTGAACAACTTCTTTAGTGATCTCTATCGCGGCAAAACGGTTTTGTCTTTCCATGATATTACCAAGCAGATGGGTTTGAATCTACTTGATGAAAATGCCGCCTTTTCAGAAAGCAAGATACCGGCTATTCCACAATTTCTGAATAGGTTGCTGTCGCTGAAAACCGGCCAACAAAATGTGGTATTCGGTGAGTTTGAGAATCGTCTGGTTGAGGCGGTTGAGTATGCAAAACAACAAGGGTTATTTGACGTTGGCTTGCAAACGTTGACTGCTGCGAGCATCAAGAAAACCCGCGATGATGTTGCTTATGAGGATAAGAAAACCGGGGCGCAAACGCGGTATGTCGAGTTGGCGGTAACGAATACCATCGATTATTACGAATGGCAGGATGCCCAAAAAATAGCCGGTCGCCGCCGTCATTCCGATGATTTGAGCGGTTGGTTTGTTTCTGAGTTCGGCAAGAATAAAGGTGATGTTTTCTTTCTTGCAGATATTGGCGAACGGCTGGATTCGGAAGGCCATGCGGTTCGACGGGGCGTTGTCCACACCATTAAAAAGAACGGGCATCATTATGTCGATAATGCGGACATACTCCAGCGGGGTTGGGAACACAGAACCGTTTCCGTTAATAGCGTACACACTTACCAGAAAGTCACCCTCACCAGGGCCATTGATGAGATAGAAGCCCAAAAACTTTGGACGGCACAAGTCGATAACGCCCCGAAGACAGAGACGAAAACCGAGAGGATGCTGGTCGGTGTGATCCTGCCTATCTGGGATCGTGTTGAAGGTTCTGAAACGATCAAGCGATTGCAAACCGACGAAGGCGAGCAACTGCTGGGGCGAATGATGGGGCCTAAATCTGCTAAACAAACGCTGAAAAACCTGGGGCTTGAGTCCGATCTGGTTAATATGTCGGCCAGCGAATTGTTTAGTTCGATCAAGAATGGCAACAAAGCCATCCTGTCGAACGGCTGGGAAATCGCAATAGCCAAGGTCAACCATGAAGATCGTATCGAGATTAAGGGGCGCAGTTATCTAACCGATGCTGAAAAGCGTGTGCTGAAAGATCAAGGTGCATTTATTGAGCGCATCAGTTGGGCGGATAGGGTTTTTATCCCCACCGGCGAAAACGGCGTCGAGGTATTCGGGCGAATTACCGCATCGAAACCCGTTGTTGAGCTGATCGAGAAGAACCGGGGCAAGGAAATCGACGAAGAAGGACAAGCCTATGGAATTCACCAAATAACCACGAACGAGAATGCCATTTCAGATACTCATGGCGACTCGACCATCGAGAACGTAAGCGGCGGCTTACACTTTAGCAGTGATAGCCATCAGGAGGTTATTTCAATGGATAAAAAGAAAGCATTCCATGAAACCGTTGCGGAAAAGCTAATCGAGCAACTAAAGCAAGGCACCGCCCCGTGGCAGAAGCCTTGGCAACCCGGCGAATACGGTTCTTTTTTACCGTTTAACCCGGTAACGGGTAATCGATATAAAGGCATTAACGTCTTGCATTTAATATCACAGGAACGGGACGATCAGCGCTGGATGACTTACAAGCAAGCCGCCGACTCGGGTGCTCAAGTCCGTAAAGGCGAGAAAGGGACGGGTATTCAGTACTGGAAATTTTCCGATGAGCACATCAAGAAAGACGCAGCCGGAAAGCCGGTGTTAGGCGGCGACGGCAAGCCGGTTAAAGAAGTTATCAGGTTGGAAAGGCCGCGTGCATTCTTTGCGACTGTTTTCAACGCCGAACAGATTGACGGCTTGCCACCTATCCAGCGCAAGGAACAGAACTGGAATCCCATCGAACGGGCTGAAGGGATTTTAGCGGCATCCGGCGCTGAAATTAATCATAACGGCGGAAGCCGGGCTTTTTATCGACCATCGACTGATAGTATTCATTTGCCGGATAAGGGGCAGTTTCCGAACGCCGAAAACTATTATGCAACTGCTTTGCACGAACTTGGACATTGGACGGGTCATCAGGATAGGCTAGACCGCGACCTTGCCCATCCATTCGGGAGCGAAGGGTACGCCAAGGAAGAATTACGCGCTGAAATTGCCAGCATGATTTTGGGCGATGAATTGGGTATCGGTCATGATCCCAGCCAACATGCTGCCTATGTCGGTTCGTGGATCAAGAAATTGCAAGACGATCCGTTGGAAGTGTTCCGTGCGGCGGCAGATGCCGAGAAAATTCAGGCTTATGTGTTAGGTCTTGAACAAAAGCAGGTTCAAGACTTAACCGCGCAATTACAACAGGATCAGAACAATGATGTTTTATCGACAGTGTTGGCTGTTGGCATTGAATCGGTATTGCAACGGACTGAAGGCGTGAATTTCGATCATTATCAGGACTACGAAGGGGATAGTATGGATGCCGCGTTACGACATCATGGCTTTAATACTGTAGGGGATGTAACCGGCACTGTGCCTGGGCAATTCTTCGATACGGCGATTCAGCAGTTATCACCTGTATTCGGCATTGATCCCGCTGACGAAAACATGAACAACGCCTATCTTGAGCGCAAAGGGCTTGCCCAAGCGTTTCAATTGATGGCCGAGCAGTTTGTTGCAGCCCATCAGCAAAAACAAGTTATTAATTTGCAGACTATGGAGGCAGTCGTGATAGCCTCAAAACCCATTGATACCGAGCAACTTGCTCATGTCGTAATAGCCGGTATTGAAAACGCAAAGGTGAATATCTCTCGCTGGAGTGATTCAGCCATCCAGTCTATGGCATACGATCAAGCGGCTTTGGCTATCGAATTCGTAAACCAGGGCGTTTACGACAAGGCGCTTGAGCAGCTACGTGCAGCAGCAGAATTAGAAGGTGTGAATTCGGCAGACACGCATTTTAGCGCGGTTGCCGACACGCTTGAGGAAGGCTGGCGTACTTGGCAGCAAGCAGCCGGTGTTGGGCAGTCAATAACGCCGGAAATGAAACGTTCTTTTGAGTTACTTCCAGCCGACTTGTCCCTGCTATCCAATGCGACTGCCGATGATTATCGGAAAGCTGCGGAGCTGGCGAGACTCGAAGAAGAGGCTGTTAAGCTCAATCCGAATAGTACGGCAGAGGATGTGACGGCGGCTAGAGAGCAGCGGAAAACGGCTGATTTAGCGGCCACGGTTCATGATAACGATTTCCAGAAGAAAGTAACCGAGATTGAACAGCAGAAAGGGCAGCAGCAGATTTCCGTCCAGTCTGTGCAAAACACCGATAATGTAATGTCGCAAGGTAAGGGTCAAAGTGACAAGACCTATATTAATGTTCCGTATCGTGAAAAAAACGAGGCTAAAGCCCTTGGTGCCAGTTGGGATCGCGGGCAACAGTCTTGGTACATTCCTGCCGGTATCGATCAAACGCTGTTTTCTAAATGGTCGCAAGCGGGTGATTCCAAATTGACCCATCAGATTCAGACGATTGCCGTTAAGGCGGCAACCGATGAGGTAAGGGCGGATAGGCAATATCTCGGGGTTCCGTACAGCGAACGGATCGCAGCCAAGGCCGATGGCGCACTATGGGATAAAGAAGCCAAATCGTGGTACGCAGGGCCAAAGGCGGACATGAGCAAGTTACAGCGCTGGTTGCCGGAAAACGTGAAAAGTCAGCAGGCACCGGCCATGACGCCTCGTGAGGAATTTGTTGAAGCATTGTACGCATTAGGATGTGTCGTTAATGGTCAGCATCCTGTTATGGACGGCAAAACGCACAGAATAAAAACCGTGGGTGATAAATCGGGTGAACGCTCGGGGTTTTATGTGGGACACCTGGATGGTCATCCGGCCGGACATATTCAAAACAATCGTACCGGCGAGTCGGTAAAATGGAAAGCCAAGGGATATTCGTTAAGCGCAGCTGATAAAGCGCAGTTGCAAGCCGAGAGCGCCGCCAAGCTGCAAGTACGCGAAGTTGCGCAGAAAGCCCAGCAAAACACGGTTGCCGTTTCTGTTCGTGAACTGCTGGCCGTGGCTCCACCGGCTTCAGCGGATCATAATTATTTACTATCGAAACAGGCCCGGCCCGGTGATTTGCAGGTAGTGCCAATAGATGGAAGCGCATTGCCCGCCGATACAATTGTCATGATTGGCAAGGACTGGAAAGAGTCTAATGCCTTGCGCGAAACACACCCGGATAAGCTGGTATTTACGGCGGGTGATTTATTGCTGACCGCCCAAAATGTGAACGGCGAAATCCGGTCGGTACAATCCATTCAGGAAAGCGGTATAAAACGGTTTGCGGCGGGTGGTGCTAAACAGGACATGTTCCATGTTGTTGGTGGGCAAGGGCTTGACGCGCTTGCAAAAGCCCCGGCTATTGTTATAAGTGAGGGCTATGCGACGGCTGACACTTTATCGCAATTGCTAGGTTACGCCACTGTTGCTGCGTTCGATTCAGGCAATCTGCCGTATGTTGCCAGGCTGTTGCGCGAAAAATTTCCAGATAAACCGTTTGTTATTGCCGGCGACAATGATTTGCACCAGGAGCTGACAGAGGGCAAGAATCCAGGGAAAGAAAAGGCGTTGGCGGCGGCCAAGGCCGTTGATGGCACGGCGATCTTTCCGATATTCGCCCCAGGTGAGCAAATGTACCCGGCGAATCTGGAACCGGTGACACCGGTTAAAGCGCGTTCCGGTGATCTTTCTAACGAGCAACAAGAGGCTATTGCTAAAATGAAGCGCTACACGGACTTTAACGATCTTGCGACAAAAAGCGTGTTAGGCCGTGAAGGTGTTGGGCGTCAAGTAACGGTTATCGTGAACAGCATTGTTGAACGCCAGGAAGAACAGTTAGCAGAGCAGTGGCAACAAGAGCGCGTCGAAAAGCTTGAACAGAAGCAGCAGCATAGAAGAGGGATAAGGGTTTAATGGTCTGACTTGCTGCATAAATCGCGTATCTCTATCACCTCGTTTCGGCGGGGTGTTTTTTTATATAAGGGTCGCTATTTTGAGTTAGTTAATTATTCCTAATCCATGCCGATGTGCGTGAGCGTATCGTCCAGGCTGCAATGATTTGTACGAGCAAGCTGGGGTTAATTAATATGCTGCCAGGCAACGGGTGAAAACCGTACCATTTCTTTCGCCTTTTCTAGATCAATCGTTAGATAGTGCTGATAAAGCGCCGATAGAATGGTCGCATTATAAAAAATCACCGCCAACCGTACTTCCCGTCGTTGTAATTCGGCTGGAATAGTGATCTCTTACTGACCCTGACCACTTTCCGACTCGGCTCGTCTGATCAGTTCGTCAACTTCGCTACGCAGTTGGGCTTCCAGCTTACCCGCATAGTCCCAACTCATGGCTTTGTGTTTACTCGCGTTGGCCTTGATCTTGGTGCCATCCAGGCTGATGTCGCCCAGTTTTAACACACCCATGCCATGCGCTATCTGTAACACCTGGACAAACAAGTCGGATAGCGCCTTCAAAAAACGCTTGCGGAAGGTGTTGATGCTGTCATGGTCTGGATGGGTTCCGCCCGTTATAAACAGGACGGGGATCAATTCATAGGTGGCCCGCTCTATTTTGCGACTGGAGAAAATGCCCTTGGCGTAACAGTAAAACAACAGGGCCAGCATCATCTTGGGCGGGTACGGCGGACTTCCGCCACCTCCATACGCCTGCTCTATCGCACGGATGTCCAGTTGCTCCATAATCTCCACCACAAAACGAGCCAGACTGTTTTCGTCCATCCAACCCTCGCAGTTCCCTGGCACGTTGATCGGATCGTTTCGGTTAATGTCGATAAAATGATTGCTAATGGCCTTACTACCTTTTCCGTAATTGCTAATCCTACGCTATTCTAACCCTTTAAATGAGGGATAGCAGAAAGACCGACAGACTCCTAGACAATGGGGAGTACCTTACCGGATGAATTTAACAGGCGAGTCGATGCGAAGAAAAATGAATTCCTTGACCCAAGTTGAACACTTGGAGTAAAAACTCACTTCCACCGATGCGTTAGGTTTTAGGTGTTCAAGTTCGACCAGAATCACTGTTCAAATTAATCAGAATACGCAAAAGCTAAGCTTAATTAACAATACCCTATGGAAAACATTAGATTAATTCAAGATTTCATCAAACGCCTCCAAATTGAGGGACACCGAGGCACACCATTTACATGGCTTATTGGCGCAGGCATGAGTTTTAGCTCTGGAATTCCATTAGCCAAAGGCGTTAGCCAACGAATTATACTTTTTGAATTTTTGGCGCATAGGGAATTTAAACCTTGGGACAATTCCAATGACAACTTAACTTATGATAGTGATTTGGAGCCATTTTTTGAATGGTATGAAAATAGTGAACTAAGTAAATGCCAGAATTTTAAGGCTTTATCAAGACATTCGATTGAATGGCTTAAAGGTCAACGTGGTTTCGATGAAAACATTGATCCTGATAGCCCTCAGTGTTATCCATTAGTTTTTAAACATTTATTACAAAATTCAACAACGCATCATCTTTTCCTGACAAAACTGCTTGGTAGAACAAAAGGTATAAATTTGGCACATTTAGCATTGGCCGGTATTTTGAGAGACCATCCTGAATGGGGGCACACTGTTTTTACCACAAATTTTGATGACCTGCTTTTAAAAGCGCTTTTAACGCTAAACCATACTGCTCGAGTTTTTGGCGATTTAGAATCACAAGATATACCCGTATTTAGTCCGACTTACCCTCAAATTGTCCATTTACATGGGCGTCATACTGGCTATCGCCTTGTTAACACAATTGAACAAATGGCCTTAATTGATCAAAAAATACAACGTGGTTTTATTGACTTGATTCGAAACTCCCATTTAATAGTCTTGGGCTATTCGGGGTGGGATGACTTTGTGATGAAAACATTAAATGGTTGGCGTGCTAATCATGGATTGATAAAAGGAGACCTTTTTTGGGTGCCGTTTGAAAGTGAAGAAAATATCTTACCTCAGGCAATGGACTTTTTTGAAGAATGTCCACCAGGAAGGGTGCATATCATCGTTGATGAAAAAAGAGAGCTTCATGCCGACTCATTCATGCTTACGCTATGCCATGCTTTGAATAGAAAAAACGGTGGTTTTGCGCCTTATCGAAAAGGCATAATAGATTTCGCATCTCGTCAACATGCATTTACTTTAAATCAACTTATTGATTTTAAAGACCATAATCCTTGTTATGCCGTAAAGCAAGCAAAAGAAGCAATAAAAAAATGTGTTAATCATTCTAAAGATGAGGCTGAAAAACTCATCGAAGAATCAAAAATACGCATAAGTGCAGAAGATTTACCCTCGATAATCCGAGGACAAGCTTATTGGCTATTAGGAATTGCAGAAATGTTGTTACACAAATACTCAGAAGCAATTAATTCATTGAATCAATCTTTGACTTTACTAAATGGTGAGAGTACGTCAAGTTTTGATGATATAAAATATAACAAAGCAGCCAATTTCAGAGCACTTGGAGAAGCTTATTTGCGCCTAGGTAATATTCGGCAAGCGAAAGACTTTTTAAGACAGGCGGATACATTGTCAAAAAAAGAGGGGGATTATTTCGGGTTCGCTCTCGCAAAAAAATTGCTTTCAGAAATAGAGTTAAAAGAGGGTAGTGTAGATGCGGCTAAATTTAAAATAGAGGATGGGCTAAAAAAATTACCTGAAGAAACACCGGAATATGTACGCGCAGATTTTTATAGGATTTCGGCAGATATTTACCTATTAAAAAAACTAACAGAATCATCAAAATCAGATTATCAAAAAGCTTTATCAATTTACAAAAAATTTGAAGATTTTTTAGGTATTGCTACGGTAACCAAAGGATTAGGCGATTGCTTTGTCGCTTCAAATGATTATGACAGCGCAAAAGATTATTATGAAAGAAGTTATGACATATATTCTGACAATAATGATAAATTGGGGTGTGCGAATATTAAAGCGGCTTATGGTGGCCTAGATTTAGAGCAAGGAAATATTGAATCAGCTATTTCTCACTTTGAAGAATCCTTAAGGTTATACCAAGAAGCCAAAAGTATTCATGGAGAATGTAATGCTAAAACAAGCTTATTAATTTGTTACACAAAATTATCAACAGAAACTGATTTCAATAAATCATGTGAAATTATAAAGTTATCTAATGAGATAAAAAATATCATTGATACATCTTGCAATGGATACGCACTTGAAGAACTGACAAAGCTAAAACTAAACGTTTAGGAACATCCCATGAGCGAAGAAAGCATAAATGCCAATGAGCACAATCAAAGCTTCCCACATAAAGCTAACAAAAAGAAGGCAACTATAAATAGCTTACTTATCAAAACAGTCATCGGGAATGAATCAGACGCATTTGACAATAAAAGTAAAGCTCAAAAGTTATTGAGCAAGCTAAAAGAAAATTTTTTCATTTCTAAAAAAATAGAATGCGAAGACAATGATTCGTTGGTGCTTTGGATTCAAGGATATGATTTAAGTGAAGATGAAATCTCCAAGGGATATATGGGCAATTTTGCCAAAATAACCATTATTGAACATAACGGTCAATTTAAACTGAAACATGAAAAAATTGAAAGCGATTCTCATCCACAGAGAATTCGTGATAGTAAAGGAAAATATCCAAATTTTGGACACCCTGTATTGAGGGCTGCAAAAAGTAAAAAAACATACCCAACTTTTGAGGAAGCCCGTAAACAATTATCTTTACTTAAAAGTGAATATGATGATACAGCTTTTTTAATCAATGACAAACTTTTGATTCTAATGATTTATTCAAAAAATCATCAGCCAACGCCTGAGCTAAAACCAAAGCCTATAAAGAAATATCAGCTTGAAATCATAGAAAACGAAGATGGCACATATTCTCTTGAGCTAAAGTTAAATCTTCATGTTAAGGAAAAAAGCCGGAAAATCGATGAATACTGGGGTTCAGCAAAGTTGATAACAGCTAGTTATGAAATTGATATAGATAGCTTTACTGATTTCTAAAGTCAGTAGAATATTAGCTTCGAAATGTGTGATTACGTAAGCTAATTGCACCCACATTTTGAAAGACAGATTATTTACCTTTTCCTGTCGCACCAAATTAAATTATATCTGTCGGCTTGGGGTCGAGAAAAGACTGTCGAGACCGACAGCAATCGGCCAAGTCCTGCCGCAGGGCATACGCCGATCACTGACTGCAAACAGGTGCATTACGGCCAATTTTTTTCACTAACGCAAAAATCCAATTAATAAGGAAGTCACTTTGAAATCGGAGCGTTGCTTATCTGGAATATTTCGCTGAGCAAGCTGCGACTCGAACGCCTGACTGAGTGAGAGGAAACGGTCAACATGACAACCGCCAAAGCAATTTTTAGCGCAGTTTGGATGATATCCGGAAGGGAAAAATCCTTAAAGTTCAAAAATTTAGTGTTACAGCGTTTTCAATATTGGATAGTTACTTTTTCACCTAAAACTCAGCAGCATGATTAAAATATCCATCGACGTCATTTCGAGTAATGGTATTAAGAGCTTCGTTTATACTATCAAGAAGTTTATCGACGGTTCTTGCTTTTTGCTTTTTAATATATTGCTTGATTTTAGAAAAGGCTTCTTCAATTGGATTAAGGTCTGGTGAATAAGGTGGGAGATAAAGAAATTTAATGTTATTTTGTTTTAAGTGGTTTTGAACACGGTTTGCGCGATGCACGGGATGGTTATCCAGTATGATGGTTTGCTCATCCCCTAAAAGGGGGAATACGAAGGTCGTTAAATAGGCGATAAATAACTCGGCGGTTAACGAACCGGTATAGTCATAGTGGGCCTTGATGCCTGCTTCTGACAAAATGGCAACAGTGTTGACTCGGGTACCGGGGTTAGTGGGTTTCTTATCATACACCCGTTGACCTTGTCGTGAACGCCCATAGAGGGGTGTCATGTTCAAGCAACTCCCTGTTTCATCTAAATAAAAACGTTTTTCTGGTTCAATCGCTTCCAGTTCTTTATCATAAGTTTCTTTTTTTGCCTTACCCTCAGCGGTGCTTTTCTTGGGGTCAGAAAAGGTCTTTTTTTTACGCGTTAGGTTCAATCTTTCCAGCGTATTGTACAGCGTACCTATACTCACCCGTATCCCGTAGGTCTCCTCGTAACGGTTACGGAGCGTTTCAAGCGTCAAATCGGGTTCTTCTGATATGAGTAATTGTAAATAGATTTCGCCTTCAGCGGTGATCAAATGAGGATGCTCGAATTGAGGCTCTTCCCGATTTCGTGGGGTAACCACTACATATAGTATTAGGCATAACCGAACAAACGCCGACCTTCGACATCAAGCCAGATATGTTGGAATAACCGGCCTAAGTCATAGATACCATAGCAACGCCGCTTGATGACTTTGATTTTGTTATTGAGTCCTTCAACAAAACCACTCGACTGTCGCTGGATAAAATAATTGCTGATTTCATTTATCCACTTCTGCAAGGTGCCCACAAAGGCATCGAAACAGCTCAAGCCTAATTCTTGAACTCGCCTAACCCAGGCCTTTAGCTCAATAATAGCCAGGGCTTTAGTCAGCGGCCTATTAAAAATCCCAGTCAGTAGCTCCCTAAGAATATAGACTTGCTTCAGAACAGGCGAATAACTGAATAGCGTCACTAGCATGACCTGTTGCGCCTCGGTTAAATCCGGCCAAGGTTTCCGAAATGCCCACATGACGCCTTTGAGTTCCGCGTACGCGGCATCAGGCAAGGTCTTTTTCAGTGCCTGCATTTCCTGTTTTCTGGCTTTATCAGCGCAGCCTCGGTAATGCTTAGCAACATGAAACCGGTCAACGATCACGGCAACATCCGGCAACGCCTCATAAACCGCGTTGCTATACCCCTCATACCTATCCACACAGACCCGTTGGATGATCGCTTTTTGGGGCGCTGGAATAGCCGCTAAAAAAGCCTTGACCGTGTCTTTTTTTCGATCCGGCAATACCGCCAGGATATGCTTTTCTCCTTGTCCATTAATCGCTGAGACAATGACCACAAAATCCTGGTGGCCCTTCTTCAGGGCAATCTCATCAATACCCAGCAACGGGATCGCGCTGATTTTCCGCCAATCAACCTGCCGATCAATATGACGGTTGATGAGCCCTTCTAGGGCCGCTTCACCGATACCGCGTTTCATGCTGACATCGGTAAGGGTGCTGTTAATCAAGTCCCGCAATAGCCATTGTTCATAGGCTTTAGTATGCGGACTTTTACTGTCATACCAGCTACACGTCTGTGTGGTCGTGGGACCCTTATCGCAGTAGGGGCACTGATACCGTTTGGGTTTTATTTTAAGCCATACCGGTTGATCTAAGATCGGCAAATGCCGTAACGTGAT
>SXGU01404182.1_pt1 | contig 21554 bp, 9 predicted proteins | sample 3174531 | NCBI WGS metagenome assembly SXGU01 (sample SAMN11356863, study PRJNA531348) | freshwater metagenome | isolation source: freshwater sample F1-140 | place: China: Fuxian Lake, Yuxi | collected 2017-12-25 | reverse complement strand
CCAAAAACATCTCATTCGAGGCCGCGTGGGGTATAACCCGATCCGACCATGAATTTGCCGCACCAATACTGGTCGCTGCGTCGGTCGAGCATCATGGCCAATCGACGTGGCATTGCTGGAGTTTTTGCCGCACGAGTTTCAAATCCCAGAGTTCCACGGTCTGTCCGGTGGCATGCAGCAGGTGTCGTCCATCAGGGCTAAATTTGAGCGGCCCCGTCGTCGCACGATCGGTCGGAGCGAGAACGGCGAGCCTTTGCAACGTCTTTCTGTCGAACAAGTGAATTTCGCGGCTCGCTGGAGTGACTGCGAAGAGTTGGCCCGTCGGACAGAAGGCGTAGGCACCGGGAGCATCGGAAGCGTCGGTGCGAGCATGTTCCCAAAGAGTTTCCGCCGTGGTGACGTCCATCAATCGAAAGCGTCGGCTTTCGGCGATCAGCAGAGTGCGATTGTCCGAGGCAAACGTGGACTGGGCACTGCTCGCCTCAGGCCAGACATCTCGCAGCAACTTGCCGGTGCGACGATCCCAAATGCGGACTCCGGTTCCGTGGAAGATGGAGGTGGCGATCCAATGGCCATCCGGGCTGATCGCGACGAAGCTGACCGGGGCGTCGCATTGGATGGTGACTGCGGCGTCGTTCTGCTGGCCGTTGTGAGGCGGATCGTCGTGCCAGACGCGCACCTGTTGATGGTCGATGATCGCGGCCACGGTTTTGCCGTCGGGAGTCGCGGCCAGATAGCGTTGGGCCGAGCGAAACGTGCCGGCGTGCAACATCGTCAGCGGGCCGAGTTGCTGCGAGTCGCTCGCGAACGGCAGCCGTTCGATGCCAGTGTGTGTGCCGCAAAAGAGAGCCGGTTGCTGGTGATGCTGACCGAAGACCGCGCTGTAGCAGGTTGTCGGGTGATGCTGACGGCGTTGGCCGGTGGCGAGGTCAATCAAGTTCACTCCCGAGGACGACGCGGCCGCCAGAGTACGACCGTCGCTGGAGAGTTCGAGTTGCGAAATCAAATCCCCTTTCGGCAGCGGCAAGTCGATGCGGCGGAATTCCTCGCCACGATGAATTCGATACCGCGAGACGCTCCGGCTGTCGTAGAGGGCGACTTCGTTGGCGTCATCCAGGAACCGAGAGAATCGTCCGACGGACGTGGTCGCCAACTGAGCTTTGTTCAAGTCCCAGAATTCCGTCTCTTCCAGCTTGGTTTCAATCGCGAGCAAACGGTCGTCGGGGCTGAAACCAAACGTGCGGACCTGTTCGCGGCGGATCGGAGTGACTCGTTGTTGCAGCGCGTCCCAAACGAGGACGTTGCCGTCGGCATGTCCCGCCGCCAGCCAACGTCCTCCGCGCGACCATGCCCCGGCAAAGCGTTCGTCGGGAAGAAGAAACGAGGAAACTGCGGTTCCGGTGGTGATGTCCCAAATCGAAATCTCCGTGTGCGTGGCGGCGGCTTTGAAAAACGTCACTTGATTCGGCTGCGGGCCGGAGATCGTGTTGACCGGCACGAACGGCAGCGGAAACGAGCGGACTTGCTCGCGAGCAGCGAGGTCGATGATCCGCACCTCGCCCGCCTGGCCCGCCGCGATCGACGTGCCGGGCGCAAGATGCGCGACATCCACGAACGTGATGAACTGTGTCCCGTCGTGCGAGAAGTCCGAGTACGCGAATCCCGGCTCCATCGGGACGGTGAACACGATCTCGCGAGCGGTCAAATCCCACACGACGAGTTGATTCCGGCCGCTGGCAAGATGCTGCACGATCAGCCAACGGCCGGCCGGGCTGAAGATCGACAGCGTCGATGACCCCGTTCCGTCGAACGGCGGCGGCAGAGTGAACTCCAAGTGACCACTCGCGTCGTGAATCTCGATCCCCGCTTCGGCGGCCGTGCGAGCGTAACGGTCGCCGCGCGGGCTGAACTCCAAATGAAAGCGAGAGGACTCGTGTGTGTTGCGATGCATCAACGACAGGTCGTCTTGCAGCGAGAGGCTCGCGATGACCTCGTCACGCAGCAACTTCTTGTCAGGCTCGTCGATTTGCAGATCGTGTCCGAGTGCGACCGCTCGATCGATCAGCTTGAAGGCATCCTCGCGTCGGCCAGCTCGATCGGTGCGGCGTATCAGGCCGATTTGACTGACCAACGACCGCCATTCGTTGTGTCGAGCTTTGCGTTCGCTCTGAGTCGCTTCGTCGCGAGCTTTCGCCACCTCGTCTCGTTCGATTTTCAACCGACCAGCCATCAGCCAACCGACTGCCGCCGCGAGCAACAGCAACAACACGCCCGCCGCGACCAGTTGGCGGTTGCGGCGCGACCAACGGGCCGCGTGCTCCAGCAAGCTCGGCGGTTTCGCGTGAATCGGCTCGTCGTCGAGAAACCGCCGCAGGTCGTCCGCGAACTCTTGAGCGGTCGCGTAGCGGTCGGCGGGATTCTTCTCGATCGCCTTGTGGACGATCGTCTGCAATGGCGGCGGAATCTCCGGCCGCACTCGACGCAGCGGACACGGTGACTCGAAGATGATCCGCCGCAGCAACTCCGCCCGATCCGTTTCGGGAAACGCCGGCTCACCGGCGAGCAGTTCGTACAACGACACGCCCAGCGAATAAATATCGGTGCGGTGATCCATCGGGATGCGCCGGGCCATCGCCTGCTCCGGGCTGAGATACCGCAACGTCCCCATCAAGTCGCCCGACATCGTGACGCTGGGCGAGTCCGCCACCTGAGCCAGTCCAAAATCGGTGAGCCACAAGTCACCGTGAGCATCGACGATCATGTTCGACGGCTTCACGTCCCGATGCACGACCCCCATCTTGTGCGCGTGATCGAGCGCCTCGGCAACCTGTCGTCCCCACTTCACGATGCGGCGAATGTCGCACCGAACGTCCGCCGCAGGCGGATCACGCTCCGCGTGATGAGCCGAATGCTCGCTCGACGTCGTTGAACCGTCCGGCTCGTTGCGCGGAGCGCGAAGACGACGTTCGATCTCTGCTTCCGCATCGGTCGGCAACATCGAGCTGAGACTCTTGCCGTCGATCAGTTGCATCGCCAGGTAGTGCGTACCGTGCGACGAGCCGACGTCGAACACCTGCACGATGTGCGGATGACTGAGCCGCGCGACCGCATGTGCTTCGAGCTGAAACCGACTGAGTCGCTTCGGATCGAGCACGGCGTTGGGCGGCAGCAGTTTCAACGCAACTCGCCGATTGAGCCGTCGATCCAGAGCCTCGTAGACGACTCCCATTCCGCCGCGGCCGAGTTCGCGCACCAGTTCGTAATCGCCGATCTGCTGCAACTCGGCGGACGGAGCCGCATCGACGAGCGGGCGAACCGGTCGATCCAACGCGACCGAACTCGCACACTCGGAAGCCACCGTCGGCAACACAAACGGCGGCAAGCTGTCCGAGTCGTCAAACTCGTCCAACAGGTCGCGTGAGTCAGGTTGTCGAGAAGCTGATGTCATGATCTTGAAGTGAGTCGATGGCTTAAAATCCCAATTTCCAAAACCCAATGACCAAGGAAATCCAAAACTCCAATTTCCAAAACCCAAACGGAGGATTGCGACGCAGGGTCGGAACCATCAGGGCAACGACTCATTGGGATTTGGCGATTGGTCATTCATTGGACATTGGGTTTTGGACCTTGGAAATTTACGGCATCGCCGCGCTACACTGTCGCTCATGTCCGTCGCTGACGCCACGTCTGAACTTGACACTTCCGTTGCTGACTCGCGGCTGGCGAAGCTCTCGACGATGTGGACGATGCTCCGCAAGGCCCACGGCGGACCGGGGCATTCGGAACTGGCTGCTCAACTGGAGTTCTTGCGGCGGTATCAAGGAGCCGTGTTTCGCTTCCTGCGGACCTCGCTTCGAGACGACGACGCGGCTCTCGAAATGCTGCAAGAGTTCGCGTTGAAATTCGTTCGTGGCGACTTTCGCAACGCGAGTCCCGCCAATGGCCGCTTCCGCAGCTTCTTGAAGACGGCTCTCGCCAACCAGATGCGCGACTACCGCGCCAAACTGGCGACGCGTCACAAGCACGAGGTCACGTCGCTGGACGATGTCGCTGAGCCAGCCGCAAATGACGCTGCCGCCGAGCCTCCGTTTGAGAGTTGTTGGTCCGAAGAACTGTTGTCGAGAGCCTGGACCGCGCTGCTGGATCACGAACGCTCGACCGGCCAGCCGTTCTATGCGGTGTTGCGGCTGCGCGTGACCAACCGCGACAGAACCTCTCCCGAACTTGCCGACCTGCTGACTCGTGACCAGAGCCTCTCGCCACCGATGTCCGACGCCTCGTTTCGCAAAGCCCTGCAACACGCTCGCGAGAAATTCGCTGAGCTGCTGATTGCCGACATCGCCAGCCAATTGGAATCCCCCACGATCGAAGACGTCGAGGCCGAACTGATCGAATTGAACCTCCTTCCGTACTGCCGAGCCGCGCTTGCCAAATGGCGAGCGTGAGGTTCCGTTAGAAAGTTGAAATGTCCGACCGGACTCTAACGGATTTCATGCACGCATCATTTTGAGGTTTACGCCGTAGGCGTTGTGTCACATAGCCCAGGGTTGCTCGCGAAGCGAGCTACCCTGGGTTGAGAATCAGAATCAGAACGGTCGATGTACCCCGAAGGGGTTCCGTCATCAAAATCTCTCGAATGACGCAACCCTTTCAGGGTAGAGCGGGCAACTTCTTCCCATCCCAGGGTAGCTCGCTGCGCGAGCAACCCTAGGCTATGTGACGCAATCCCTTCGGGATAAAGGCAGTTGCCGACCACACCAAACTTGCAACAACAGGATTTCAAATCTCATCGATCCACGCGGCGTTAAAGACGAACGCTTCGTCGCGTGCGGCGGCGAGTGCGGCGGTGAGTCCGGCGAGATCCGCGGCATCGCGAGTCACCGCGTCGCCGACGTCGATTCCGGTGCCGCTGCCGCCAGCGATCGTGTCGGTTCCGGCGTCCCCTTTCACGATGTCTTTACCGGACTTGCCCAGGACGATGTCGTTGCCGGCACCACCCAACATCGAGTCGTCGCCACCGCCACCAATGAGCGTGTCGGTGCCGTCGCCGCCGAGCAGCGTGTCGTTGCCGGTGAATCCCGAAAGGCCATCGTTCCCTAATCCTCCGTCGAGTGAGTCGTTTCCGGCACCTCCGTTGAGTGTATCGTTGCCATTTTCTCCGAACAGTTTGTCGTTGTCGTCGCCCCCCTTGATCGAGTCATGTCCCTCGCCACCTTTGAGCTGATCCGCACCGCCGCCGCCGTCCATCGTGTCGTTGCCCAAGCCACCCCCGATGATGTCGTCGCCAAATCCGCCATCGATCGAATCCGCTCCATTGCCACCTGTGATCGTGTCGTTGAAGCCGCTGCCGACCAACGTCACGGAACCTCGGAAGGCCGAGGCGTTCAGCGACACGCCAGCGGGCGAAAATGCCGCGCTGAGTTGTGCTCGTTCGATGCCGCGCAAGGTTTCGACTTCCGTGTCGCCGTCGAAGTTGTCCAGCGTCAGCCGCGACGGGGTGAGCGTCGCATTCAGCGTGAACTCGGAGATCGCGTCCGAACCGGTGCCGCCGTCGATCGTGTCCACGCCTTCGCCCGCGCTGACCGTGTCATTGCCGGCTTGACCGAGGACTCGGTCGTCGCCGTCGTCGCCGCTGACCGCATCATTGCCGTTGCCACCAGCCACGACGTCGTCGTCGTCGCCGCCGAAGAGCGCGTCGTTCCCATCGTTGCCGTTGAGAACGTCGTTGCCCTCTTGGCCAAACAGTTGGTCATTGCCCACGCCACCGTTGACGGAGTCGTTGTCGTCGCCGCCGGCCAGACTGTCGTCTCCCAAACCGCCGTCGATTGAGTCACGTCCTTCGCCGCCGCCGATCAAGTCGTTCCCCAATTCGCCGCTGATGCGATCGTTGCCGTCGCCGCCGGTCGCCGAATCGTTGCCGTCGCCGGATGCGATCACATCGTCGCCGTCCTGTCCCGCGAGCACATCGTCACCGCTGCCACCGAAGAGCTGATCGGCTCCGTCTCCACCGGAAACGCTGTCGTTGTCGGCTCCACCGAACAACACATCGTTGCCGTCGTTGCCTTCGAGCGTGTCCGCGCCGAGTCCGCCATCGAGCCGATCGTCGCCCGTTCCGCCGATCAAGGCATCGCCGCCGCCAGTCGCGAGTAGAACATCGTCGCCAGCGCCACCATCGAGCGTGTCATTGGACGGCTTGCCAGCATCGTCGTCATGCAGCACATCGTTGCCGATGCCGCCGCTCAGAAAGTCCGCGTCTTCGCCACCTTGCAGAGAATCCGATCCCGACTCGCCGTTGAGCACGTCGGTTCCCACGCCACCCGTGAGCGAATCGTCCCCCTCCTGGCCGTCGAGTTGATCGTCGCCGCTGCCCCCGTCGAGCGAATCGTTGCCGGTGCCGCCACTGAGCAAGTCGCCGCCCGCCAAACCGCTGAGCACGTCGTTGCCTTCACCGCCCGACAACACGTCCGTGGACTCGGACCCATCCAGCGTGTCGTTGCCGACTCCACCGATCAGCAGGTCGCCGAAGTCCGAGCCATCGCCAGTCAGTACGTCATTACCGCTGCCCCCATCCGCCGAGTCCGAGTTCGCGCCGGTGTGAATCACATCGTCGCCATTGTCGCCCTGCAGCGAGTCACTCCCCTCGTCACCCGCGATGACGTCGTTGCCATCGCCGCCGGAGACGGTGTCCGCACCGATTCCGCCGAAGACGGTGTCGTTGCCAGAGGCGGATTGAATCAGGTCATTCCCCACGCCGCCGTTGAGCACATCCGCATCGGCTCCGCCGCGAATAATGTCGTTCCCAGTTCCGCCATCCGCGACGTTCGCCCCGCCTCCCGCTTCGATCAGGTCTTCTCCCGCGTCGCCGAAGATCGTGTCGCTGCCACTGCCGCCAAGGAACGTGTCGTGACCGCCGTAGCCTTTCACCAAGGTTCGCAACGCCGACTGCTGCCAGTTCACCAGATCGTTTCCGTTTTCTGGCCTGTGCAGTTCATCCGTATCCACGCGAACGACCAGCGGGTCGATCGACGACAACGACGAAGTGATCGTCAGTTGGTCGTTGCCGGCCGTGAGCACGACATTCATCTGCCGCTTCGGCGTGCGGAAATAGGCCGGCTCGAAGACACCACGCACAAACGCGCCATCGCCGAATTCTTCCAGCGTTCCCCCCACCGAAGTTTGCAGCGGATCGATCGCGACCGTCGCCACAACGTCTCGAATCCCGCGAGCCAGCTCCGTGAAGCCGGCGAAGCTTCGCCGCGGAGTGAAATTCACGAAGGCACTGTCGCTCTCGACGTTCACCGTGATTGGTTCGAGGTCTTCGAATCCGATCCGGCTTGCTCCGACCAAAATCACACCATCCTTTAACCCCGAGTATTCAACGCCGACTTCGGTGAAGACTCGGTCACCCCCAATGATCTCGATGCCGTCGCCCGACGCTGTTGCTTCACCGCCGCCGTCGAAGTGGAAGTCTTGCATCGACACATCGCTGCCGGAGAGGTCGAGCCGCAGCGTGTCGTCGCCGGGAGTCCCCATGATTTCCAGCCGCTGCCGGCCGTCGAACGGCATTTGGAACAGCGGCGAGCGGAAGCCTATCGGATCCCGCCCCGCCAGCGTCAGCAGCCCGCCATCGACGAAGACGTCGAACGACGCGAAATTGGGAGCACCGATCGGGCCTTCACTGGGAAGTTGCAGACTCGCCGTGGTTCCCTGATCCAACGCGGAACTCAGCGTGATGCGATAGTCTTCGACCTCGCCATCTTCCGCCTCACCCGTGGGGCCTAAGCCACCCAATGAACTGATCCGAAAACGAGCAATCGTGCTCCCCGCCACACAACCGATGTTCTCATTACCAAAGATGCCACCGGGATGGGCCGCTTCCGGCACATAGAACCTGATCAGGTTTCTTCCCGGTTGCACAACGAGGCTATCGGTATCCAGTCTTTCAAATTCGCCGAATTGCCCATCTCGGTTGTAGTCGATGAAGGCATCCAAAATTCCCATTGCAGAAGCTTCGACAGTCACCGTGGCCGCGACAGGATACCTCGGATCGAAGAACAGCGTGTCTGACATGAACGTGACGCCATCTTCGTCGTCGGACGCACCCGGCCGCGTGTCGTCGAAATCGGCGTTGAGACTGGGCTGACCATCAAGCTCGGCATCACGACGGGAACCCAGCATCGGCCCCTCGGCACGATGTCGTGGTCCGTCATCGGCAAACAACGTCCCGTATCGACTGGGCGCATCGCCGAAGTCCATCACCGCGCGCACCTCAATGAAGTCGATCCCCGACGCACTGGGGTGATGCTCGGTCGAGCCGTTGTAGCGGGCATCAATACTGCTGACCCCCGCATCCAGATCATCCGTCTCCAACGTCGCCACACCGTCTTCGTCCAACGCGGCCGTTCCCACAACGGTCTCTTCGTGAGTTCGTACGGCGACAACGGAACCAAATTCATCTTCCTCAAGTGCGGACGCGTACTCATATGGCGTGTCCGACTCAATGTCACCTTGGTAGAACATGGCCTGCGAAGAGACGAGCGTCCTCAAGCTCGAAATGGCGCTCGTCCCCGGGCTGGTGACGCCGGCCCGCAGAACAAATTCTGCCACGCCATCGCCATTCACGTCGCCAACAGCGACTCGCACGCCGCCGCGAAAACCGGACGCGAACGCGAGTTCGCTCAACAGGAACGAGCCGTCCGCTTGAAACACCTTGACTTGCGGCAAGCTTCCCGGACCTTTGGCAGCGAGAATCTCCGGGAACCCGTCGCCAGTCACATCGCCGACCGCAACATTCACTCCGCCGCGAAACGTGGACTCAAATGGGGCGAACGAACGGAACACGTTGCCCGTCGTGGGATCGATGGCTTTGATCGACGGTGCCACGCCGGGGCCGGTGGCGACAATCACATCGGGAACGCTGTCGCCGTTCAAGTCGCCCACGGCGACGCGGACTTCGGAAATGCTCGTGCCGAACGGAGTCAGATTGTGCAGCACGGAGGAATCCTGGCCGCTGTAGACGATCACCTTCGGGCCGCCGGAAACGATGATGTCCGCGAAGCCGTCGGCGTTCACGTCGGCGGACGCGATGTTCAAGCCGCGCGTGCCGATCAGCGGATCGCTTACGGCGATCTGTTCAATCGCGGTGGCCCCGAACTCCGAACCGTCGCCGCCACTACTCACCGAGAAGACATGGACGATGTTGTCGCCGCCCGGACCCGGAGCCGTGATCACCTCAGCCACCCCGTCACCGTTGACGTCGCCGAGGGCCACTCGGACACCGCCGAGGAACGACGTCGGATACGGGCTGAACGAACCGAGCGGCGTTCCCGACTCGTTCAAGACCCTGACCGTCGCAGTAAATCCGACATCGCTACCGAAGGCGATTCGTCCCACTTCGCGCACACTCACAAATTCAACAGTGCCGGTCGGCACGCTGCCCCCCTGCGTCGTGGGAGTCACGGTCGCCGTCAACGTCACGACCGTTCCCTCGGTGGCGAACGGCGGGATGTTCAGTCTCGTCGTCGTCGGCACAGGGACCGGTGCCACTTCCGGATCGGCCCGGAAGATCCCGAAGCTGCCGTCCGTGAACGACACGAAAAACGCAATTTTTCCGGCGCTGTTGGCGGCATTCGATCCCATCGCAATCGTGCTGATCACTTTGCCGTCGAGCGTGTCGCCGTTCTCAATCACCTTGTCCGCCACCGGATCGGACCCGGTCGCGGTTCCCGTGTAGATGCCGGTCACTCCCGAACCACTGAGCACGCCTCGGAACACCATGCCGCCGACGTTGTCGGTCAGATTCGGTGAGTCAAACTGAACGAACCCCGGATTGGCCGCGGTGACTTGGACGTTCTCAACGGCTCCCGCGTTGGAATAGCGGATCAAACTCTGCGCACCGGCGTCGGTCGAGACGTTGGAAAGCACGTCGCCATCCTGACTGATCGACGTCCGCGAGAATGCGTCGAGCGACCCGCTGGAGTCACGCAGGTTCGTGCGAACTCCGCCCGGCCCCGGACCGGTGTGCTGCGCGATCACCTTGTCACCGCTGGTGAGCTTCGCGTTGAACGACACCCCGTCCGCGGTGTTGAGACTGACGAATGTCTCGCCGACGGTGAATGGCTGATAGCCGTCACTCTCCTGAGCCAACATCTCGACAGCTCCGCCGACCGCTCGATGAAAGACTCCCGTGGTGTCCGGCCTATCCCCCATGAACGCGATGTCGCCGCTGTCGTTGATGTCCGGCAGCCGATCAAGCTGCTCGAACTCGTTGGTGCCTGCGGCGGCTGAGCCAGTCACCAATGTCGTCGCCGCTGCGCTGCCGTTACCCGCCGCGATCCCCTGTAAACCGTTGGTATCGTGCGCCGCCCAGAACACAACCGTTCCCGCCGCATTGATCGACGGCTCACCGAACTCGAAGTACGGCCCCGCGTCTGTCTCAATCGTCGTGATCGGTTCGCCCGGTGCGCCCGTTCCCTTCGCCACGATGTTGAACGTCCCTCCCGACAACAACCCGGACGCCCGAAACGCCACCTCACCGTTCTCGCTGAGAGCCGGGTGGACCCCCAGATTGGAATACGCCGCCGAGTCCGCGATCTTCACAAAGTTGTAACTCGTCAGCAGACACCGCGGCTCCAACCGTTCCGCCGCGACTCGCTGTCCAACCGGAGTCCCGTGTCCTCGACGCCCACCTCGTTTGGCTCGCGAGCCGGCCCGACTTCGAAACGACAACTTCAACGCCGACAACCAGTTTGATGCCAACAACATGATCGAATCACCTCGTGAAATGAGTCGGAGAACGTGCGGCGAACGCCGCTTGGCGATGGCCCGCCAAGACTCATGTACGGAGTCAGTCGAACGTGTGAATCAAAAAAGCGATTTAACCCAGCGCACTTTTGTGTTGGAGTCCCGCCTTTAGGCGGTGCTGCAACCGGCTAAAGCCGGGACTCCAGCTCGAAGGTGCGCCGTCGGACTCATTTGGCCCGCAGAGCGGATTGGGTCGGCGAGCGGCAGGGCGTCAGCCCTCCGAGTGGTCCGAGTCCGCAGTAATTCGAGAACTCGGAGGGCTTTCGCCCTGCCGCTCGTCAGCGTCACTTCGACTCAGTGATGCAGCAAATGCGGCCCGTCGGTGCGATAGGCTCCGGTGCCACCTTGGTCGCGGCGGCCGTGGTGCCAGCCGAGCCAGATGCGTTTGGTGAAGAGGCGGCCGTGGTAGTCCCAGCCCCAGGTGCCTTCGTGGGCACAGCGACCGTCGCCGTGGAATGGAGCTCCGCCGCCGACGTAGCAACCCGACTCGTGGTCCGCCAAAGGCGGATAGGATGGGCGTGCCCAGCGCGAGAGGCACTGTGGCCAGCCGGCACAGGCGTGTCGGTCGTAGCGCTCGCAAGAGTCGCAGTGATGGTCATTGGCCGTCAGGGAAGTTGCCCCGGACAACACGACTAGCAGGACGGCGAATGACGAATGGCGAATCACGAATGACGAAAGAATGACGAATGTCGAATGTCGAAGAATGACACGCGGTTGTTTGTCGTCCAATGAGGGGCGTTGAGCGTTCATGGTTTGGCTATCGTCCTGACGATCCGTCATTCGAGCTTCGTCATTCTTTCGTCATTGGGTACTTCGAGCTTCGTCATTCACTCACGCGAACGGATTGCGGTTGAATTTTTGATACGGCAGGCGTGTGCGGCGAACAAAGAAATCGTCGGCTTCGGTGTCAGTTGGCGGAGTGAAGCCTTTCGCTCCAAAGAACGTCACGACGTCGTCTTGATCGACGCCGTCACCGCTGATGCCGAACCCGCCGACCAGGCCGCCGGCTTTGTAAATCGGGGCGCTGCCGGGGAAGAAGATGATGCCGTTTTGGTTGGCGATTAAGTTTTGGAAGACCGGCAATAGCGGATCGAAACCTGGCAGGCCGGCGATGTACGCGCTGCGTCGGAAATTCGTCCCCGGATTGAACGAGTCAAACCCGACGACGGACACGAACGACGTGGAGAGCGCCGGGACTGGGAACTTGTTGTTGACGGCTCCGGCGGCCGTGGTCGGGTTCTTGGATTTGAGCAAATCGTTCTGGAATCCAGCGTCATTGAGGATCGAGAAATCCCCCTGGCGCGTGCCATCGACCCCTTGTGGGTATCGCGGTTCCGCCAGGAACCGGAAGGTGCGGTTTGAGAAGGCGGTCCCGATGGACACATCAGATACGCCGTCGTCGTTGTCATCCACGAAATCGACGGATCGCAGTTGCGTGGGATCGGCGTAGTAGCCGGTGTTGCGAGCTTTCGCGACCGCCACGTCGATCGAGAAGATCGTGGAATCGTGCATCCGGTACAGCCCCAGCACGTTGCCGTCTCGATCGGCAACCGCCAGCACCATGCGGCTGCGAGCACCGGGGTTAGTCGTGACTCGTGTTCCGCTGACATTCGCTTTCAGGCGAATGGCGGCGCGGACATTTTCGGCGGCGGTGATTCCTTGATTGATGATGGTTTCGACGTCCGCGGCCGAGATCGGATCGACGGCCGACGCTTTGGGTGAGACGAGCCAGCCTTCGGGAACGGCGGTACCGGCGATGGTGAGATCGCCCATGCCGTTGACCACCTGATTGACTCCGGTGTCGTTGCCGACGCCGATGGCTCGCCCCGCTTTTTGAACGGCTCGCACGCCGGAGACTCCGGCCGTGGGGCCAATCAGTTCCAGCGTGATGCCGACGAGATCAATCCGACCGAACGGAAACAGGAACGGCACGGCTGCGATCGGATTTCTGTCCTTATCGGCGAAGGCCCCCATGACATCCTTGTCACCCAGGCCGCCAAACTGTCCGCCGCCGGCGGCGGTGAATGCGATGTATTCGGCTTCCAACACCTTGGGCGCGTTCGTGCGCTGCTTCTCGGTTTGTCGCTTGGTCGGATCGAAGCCTTGCTCGAACGTCGCATCGCCGATCCGGCCAGGGTCGGCTCCATCGGGATCACGGACGCCCGGAAAGAAGACTCCGATGCCTCCGAGCACATCGATCTCTCCATCGGCGGTTCCGTTGCCGTCGCGATCCGCGAAGAGATTGGGGTAGATCGGAATCCCACCGGGCAACGTCGCGATGCCCCGTGACTGAGCCTGCGGCAATCGGCCGGACACGAACCCGTAGCTTTCGGGAGCCTCAATTTCCTTGCCGGCATCGAACGTGACGTTGAAACGGCCGGGCAACAGGATGTCGTCGCCACCGAGCACGGCGAGCGAGGGGTCGGTGGCGACGGTCGGATCCGTCGTCTCGCGTGTCGCGTTGAACCCTGGATGAATCATGCTGTCTCGGTTGGTGTGCTCGATGCCGAACAAGTCCACCTGCGGAGTGTGAGCAATCGCCGGCGGAAAGTGTCCGCCGATTCCCACGGGAGCCACGAAACCTGGGCCTCGCACGGTCAACTCGGCCGAGTTGGGATTGGACTGCATCTCGCGTTGCGTGATCGTGGTCTGACTGATGTTGCGAATGGTTCGCGAGGTCAACGGCCCGACCGTGGCTTGAAGTCCGGCCGGGTCTGCGCCAGTTTCGGGATTGATGCGCGCGTCGGCGGTTCCATTGGCAAAGAAGGCCGCCGTGCGAGCCTTCGCCACGGCTCCGTCGATGGCATAGACCAAGGTTCGTTCTTCATCAGTGCCAGAGTCGATGACGCCATTCCCGTTGCCGAGATTAGAAAGGGCGTCGATACCGTCGATGATCCCATTGGCGTTTTTGTCCTCGCCCGGATCCAACATGCCGTTGACGTTCTTGTCCTCGGTGATCACCGATTGCTCGACACGCACTCCCAGAATTCGTCCGCCGCGATCTACGACAGCGATGATGGCATCTTCGGAATTGGTTGCGACAGCCGCGCGATTCAGTAGCAACTCAACTTCCGCAGCGGTGATTGGGGTGGCGGCCAGAAGCTGTCGGGACTCCAGACATTCGACCACTGACGCTTGGCGGCGTGCTCGGCGCGGGGCGCAGTGCAGAAACGAGAACAACCGAGACATGAGCGAAAATCCCTTTGGCCCGAAGTTTCCTCAGGCTTGTCGTCGTTCGCACAAACTATTTGCCCCGGAACCCCAAAGCCACCTGAGTTTCGTGCTTTCCACGATCCGCACGAGACCGGGCCATTCTTTCATCGGGCATTAGAACCGTGCGCAACGGATTGATTTGGTTTTGTCGGCAGAACCGATGGAAGCGGAAAAGCCGTGGCTCATCGGTGGGCGCGGCCGGAGTGTTTTCACGCAAGGATGCGAGTCGCGCGAAGCGGGCGCGGCGACGTGTTTTCATGGAAGAGGCGCAGAGTGCCACGCCATTCGGAGACGTCCGAATTGCCGTTGCCACGAATCGACACTCGACGTCGAAGCGTTGGCCTGCGCCCCAATTGCGCCGAGACGCCACCGGGGCAGGGTCGAGGGCGGGGCATGAGTTTGTTGGTCGTACGAGCGTCAGCGATCAGCCTCCTTGTGTTGCTTGCCTGGAGGACAGTCTTCGCATCTCCGCCCCTCAGGCCTGGAGAGGTCTTGCTGACAGGCATCGAATCTGAAGAGGAAACTCCGTTCGTCGAATTGTCCATCGCCACCGAAGAAGAAGAACTCGAAGAGATGGTCGATGAGGAAGAGGAAGTCTTTGAAGATGAGCCTTCTCCGACCTCCTCCGACGATGACGAGGTTCGCCCGCCCGTTTTGCGACGGCCGTTTGAGCCGACGTTTCCCGACGCCGATCCGCTCTTGTTGCCGGAGCTGCCGCTCGAACCGGACATGCTCTTCGCGTATCCCGTGGAGGCTCCGCTCGGCTTCACCGGCCGCAGCAGCGTCCTGCCCAGCGAGGGGCAGGAGAGCAGTCACTTCGTCCCGATGGAGGATCGCTGGCGAGCGGGCTTCCCGGAATGGGATCGCTACGGCAAAAAATATCCGCCAGTGGACGACTACCCGTTCATGCAAGGGAACATCCTCGACCCGTACAACCAAAATGTGCAGAAGGGAGACTACCCGATCATCGGCCAGCACACGTTCTTGACGGTCACGGGGACCAGCTTGACGATCCTCGAAGCGCGGCAAGTCCCGACTCCGACGACTCCGTTCGAGAGCACCGGTGGCCCAGGTCAGACCGAATTCTTCGGCGACCCGAATCAGTTTTTCTACGCACACAACTTCCTGCTGTCGTTCGACCTGTTGCACGGTGACGGAGCCGCGTTCAAGCCCGCCGATTGGCGCATCAAATTGACGCCGGTCGTCAACATGAATTACCTCGACGTCGAAGAGCTGGGCATCGTCAACCCGAACGTCAACAACGGCACGACACGCTTTCGAGGCGACGGCGCACTCGAAGAGTGGTTCTTCGAGACCAAGCTGGCTGACACCAGCCCGTACTACGACTTCGTCTCCGTGCGAGCCGGCTCGCAATTCTTCCTGAGCGATTTCCGAGGCTTCATCTTCAGCGACACGAATCGCGGCGTGCGACTGTTCGGGAACAACAACGCCAATCGCGACCAGTACAACGTCGTCTTCTTCGATCAGACCGAGAAGCAGACCAACAGTCTGCTCAACACGTTTGACGACCGAAATCAAAACACGCTGATCGCCAACTACTACCGGCAGGACTTCATCTGGCCCGGTTACACGACGCAGGCCAGCTTCCACTGGAACCACGACAAGCCGAGTACTCAGTTCGACAAGAATGATTTCCTCGTGCGACCTGACCCGGTCGGCATTTTTCAGCCGCACCAAATCGATGCGTACTACCTCGGCTGGGCGGGTGACGGACACATCAACCGCTTCAACATCAACCACGCGTTTTATTGGGTGCTCGGACAGGACACACTCAACCCGCTGGCGGGCAAGTCTCAGGACATCAACGCTCAAATGGCCGCGATCGAGCTGTCGTACGACCGCGATTGGGCGCGCTTCCGAGCCTCCTTCTTCTGGGCTTCCGGCGACGACAACATCGACGACGGCAACGCCGAAGGCTTCGACTCGATCTTCGACAACCCGAACTTCGCCGGCGGTGGATTCAGCTATTGGCAGCGACAGACGATCGGTCTGTTTGGCGTGAACCTCGTCAACCGAATGAGCCTCGTGCCGGACCTGCGGTCGAGCAAATTTCAAGGGCAATCAAACTTCGTGAACCCCGGCCTGTTCCTGTTCAATCTGGGTGCGGACTTCGACATCACGCCAAAGCTCCGACTGATCAACAACTGCAACTTCCTGTGGTTCGACGAGACGCAGGTCTTGGAACGCTACGTCTTCCAAGAGACCGTTCGGCAACGCATCGGCACCGACCTGAGCACCGGCGTCGAGTACCGCCCGTTCCTCAACAACAACGTCGTCATCATCGGCGGAGTCTCCGGCTTGATCCCAGGCAGCGGCTTCAAAGATCTCTACAACCGCAACAACAGCAGCCCCCACGGCTTCTTCGCCAGCTTTCTGGAATTGGATTTCACCTATTGATTTGGAGTGCGGCAGCCTTAGCTGCCGCTTTTCAACCAGCATTGAATGTTCTGTTGATGTGAGCTTCTCGCCACCTCTGCACGATTTGAAAAGCGACGGCTTAGGCCGTCGCACTCCAAAGACGAGACAAGGACGTCTCTGCCATGCGATTCATTACACGAACCTCGTTGATCCTCCTGACGCTTTGCGGCGGAGTCTCTTTCGCCGGGGAGCCGACGTTGAAGGACGCGATTCTGAAGCTCAAGCGGCGTGACCCTGCCGTTCAACCGGCATCAACGCGACAGCAGCAGCTTGTCCCCCCCGCGCCCGATCAGCCGCTGACGCTCACGCCTGAAGTAGCTCCGAAAAAGATTCACGGCGGAGGAACTCGCGAGCCGTTGCGGCTCGACGAGTTCAGCCTCATGCGGCAGACGGCGGATGAGGGGTACGCCAAGAGTTGGGGCTGCGTGCAGTGTCACAAGAGCACACACGACATGCACAAGGCGGGGACGACGCATCTCGGTTGCGTTGACTGTCACGGCGGCGACGCTTCGACGACGAACAAGTGGCAGGCTCATATCCAGCCACGATTCCCCGATGTGTGGGCTTCGACGGGCAATCCCGTCCGGTCCTACACGGTGCTCAATCACGAGTGCCCGGAGTTCGTTCGCTTCGTGAATCCGGGCGACCTGCGGATCGCGCACCTGTCTTGCGGCACGGCCGGTTGTCATCCGAAAGAGACGCTCGAAGTCAAAAAGAGCATGATGACTCACGGCTGCATGTTGTGGGGGGCGGCTCTGTACAACAACGGCGCGATCCCGAAGAAACGCTCGCAGTACGGCGAGAGCTACTCGATGAACGGTGTGCCGCAACGGCTGCAAACCGTGCCCGCTCCGACCGAGTACGAAATGAAATTCAAAGGGATCGTCCCGTTCCTCGACCCGCTGCCGCGCTTCGAGGTCTCTCAGCCGGGCAACGTCCTGCGAATCTTTGAACGAGGCGGCCGCTTCCGAGGCGAAGTCGGCATCCCCGTGCGTGACGAAGAACCGGGCCGGCCACGCAGCCGCTTGAGCAATCGTGGTCTCGGTACCGAGAATCGCACCGATCCGGTCTTCATCGGTTTGCAGAAGACGCGACTGCTCGACCCGACACTGAACTTCCTCGGCACGAACGATCATCCGGGGGACTACCGATCGAGTGGCTGCACGGCGTGTCATGTCATCTACGCCAACGATCGCTCGCCGGTCCATTCGGGACCGTATGCCAGCGCGGGAAATCGCGGGTTGACGCTCAATCCCGATCCGACCATCCCGAAGGACGAGCCGGGCCATCCGATCAAGCACGAGTTCACGACCGCGATCCCGACCAGTCAGTGCATCGTCTGCCACATGCACCCCGGCACGAATGTGCTCAACAGCTACCTCGGCCTGATGTGGTGGGACAACGAGACCGACGGTGAGTTCATGTACCCGCCACAGCAGAAAAATCCGACCGCCGAAGAATTCATCCGCTCGGCGATGAACAACCCCGAAGAGGCGTCGGCACGAAGCAACATCTCCGATCCGGAGTTCCTCGCGAAGACAGCGGACCTCAACACTCAGTTGCGGCACTCGCAGTTCGCCGACTTCCACGGTCACGGCTGGGTTTTCCGAGCGGTCTTCAAACGTGACCGCGAAGGGCATCTGATCGACCACAAGAACAAGCCGATCGAGGACGAGACGACCGCGAAGCTGAACTACGCGATGCTGCATCCCGACTGCCGAGCCGAGAAGGACGGCATGCCGGTCCATTTCATGGACATCCACCTGGAGAAGGGGATGCACTGCGTCGATTGCCACTTCAAACAGGACAATCACGGCAACACGAAGCTGTACGGTGAAGTCCGAGCGGCCATCGAGATCGCCTGCGAAGACTGCCACGGCACGGCCTACGCGCGAGCAACTCTCCGTACGAGCGGCCCCGCCGCGCCGGAAGGAGGCACAAATCTCGAAGCCCTCACGACGCCGTCCGGGCAGCCGCGCTTCCGCCGAGTCGGCAATAAGGTCATCCAAACGTCGATGGTCGAAAAGGACGGCGACAAGCCTCGGCAGTGGGATGTCCCGCAAGTGCTCGACACGATCACTCCCGGACATCCGCGCTACAACGAGAAGTCGCATCTCGCCAAGACGGTTCGCTTCGTCGGAGACGACATCGTCTGGGGGACGCGGCCGAAGGACTCTGCCAAATGTGCTCACGACAGCAACAAGATGACCTGCGCGGCGTGTCACTCGTCGTGGAATCCAAGCTGCTACGGCTGCCACTTGGTTCAACGAGCCAACATGAAGATGCCGAGCCTGCACAACGAGGGGGACGTCAGCCGCAACTACACGTCGTACAATTTCCAGACGCTCCGCGACGACGTCTACATGCTGGCCAAAGACGGCAACGTCATGAAGAACCGCATCAGCCCCGTTCGTTCCGCGTGTGCCGTGCATGTCGGCAGCTACAACAACAACCGCGAGTCGATCTACGTCCAACAGCAAACGATCTCCGGCGACGGCCTCAGCGGCATCGCCTTCTCGACCAACGTGCCGCACACGGTGCGCGGCAAAGACGGCACGAAGCAGTGCAACGACTGCCACCTCAGCAAGGACGAGGACAACAACGCCATCATGGCTCAGTTGTTGATGCACGGCACGAATTACCTGAACTTCGTCGGCCGCTACTGCTGGGTTGGAGCGGGCGAGCACGGCCTCGAAGCAGTCGTCGTCACCGAGCGGGACGAGCCGCAATCAGTCATCGGCAGCACGATGCACAAGATCGTCTACCCCGACAACTACGCCGAGCACATCGATCACAGCGGCTACCTCGAACACTCGCACGAACACCCCGGCCGCGACGTCTCCGAGCGACTGACGCATCCACGCCGCAAGCCAAATATCCAAAGCCTGCAAGCACGCGGCGAGTACCTCTACGCCGCGTGCGGCGAAGCGGGACTGCGTGTCTTCGACATCGCCTTCATCGACCACAAAGGCTTCTCCGAGCGGATCACTTCCGCACCGGTCTCTCCGTTTGGCCAGCAGTTCTACGTCCCGACGAAGAACGCTCGCTTCGTGACCGCTCCGGCGACGACCGCCCCCGATCCGACGCGCAAGCAAGACCCGGAAAATGAAGAGCCGGCGGTCCACATGCTCTACGCCTTCCTGTACGTCGCCGACGCCGAAGAGGGACTCATCATTGTCGGTGCGGGCACGCTGCTGGACGGCGATCCGACGAACAATTTTTTGAAACGCGACGTGACCTTCAATCCGAACGGAATCCTCTGCGGAGCACGACACATCTCGTTCGCGGGCACCTACGCCTACATCTGTGCCGACATCGGAATCGTGGTCGTTGACCTCAGCACGCCGACGAATCCTCGCATCGAAACGGTCATCGGAGCACCATTCGTCAATCAGCCGAACTCGGTGCAGTTCCAGTTCCGTTACGCCTTCGTCACCGACTGCGAGGGGTTGAAGATTCTCGATGTGACCAACCTCGCGTCGCCAGAGCTGAAGGCATCGCTGCCAATCGACGATGCTCGCAGCCTGTACGTCGCGCGAACCTACGCCTACGTCGCAGGAGGACATCACGGATTGGTCATCGTGGACGTCAAGAATCCGCTCGAACCGAAAATCGACCAGATCTACAACGCCGACGGCTGCATCAACGACCTGAACGATGTGAAGCTGGGGATCACCTACAACAGCGAGTTCGCGTACCTCGCCGACGGCCACAACGGACTGCGTGTCGTGCAACTGACGAGTCCCGAAACTCCCGGCAACATGGGCTTCAGCCCACGCCCGACTCCGAGGCTGATCGCCACGAAAAAATTCCCCAAAGACAGCCACGCGACGTGTGTGGCCGAGGGAGTCGATCGCGATCGGGCCGTCGATGAATCGGGCAACCAGCTCAGTGTCTTCGGCCGCATCGGAGCAAGACCGTTCAACCTCGAAGAACAGCGGCACCTCTACATGCACAACGGCAAGTTGTGGCAAGTGAGCAATGAGCCGGAGTTCTTCCGCCCGGGCTATCGCACTCCGAAGACCTCAAGTGCGGTTCGACGATGACGAAGTGAAATGGAGGATGAGCACTCTTGCCCGTCTCCCTCGAAATCGAAATCAGAGTCACCCACAACGAGGAATGATGACAGACGCAGAACTTTTCAGCATGGCTCGCGCGCGGACGAACTCGAAAATCGGTTTTTACATCCACAGTTCGGTCTTCGTGATCGTGATGCTGCGCGACGAGATCGCGCGAATCAAAAGCGGACAAGCCACGCACGCCAATTATGAGCGAACAGCGGTTCGTTGGTGGGACAGACATTCCTGTCCGTTGCTCATTGAGGACGGAGAAGATCTCTGTGCTATTTCCTGGTCCGTTTTGTCTTCGAGGCCGCTGTCGCGGCTGTGAGCTTGGTCGCCTTCGACCTCTGCGGAGCCTTCGCCGATTTAGTTGCCACTCGCTTGTTGGCACTCCGTCGACTCGACTCGTAGTTGGCGATGTACTTCTTCGCTGGTACACGACGAATCGATTCGCCAATCACGTCCAGGGCGACGTCCTCCAACTTCTTGAAGCGGATACAACACTTACCCATGTCGAGTTTCTTGCCGGTCTTGGCCCATGCTTTTTGAAACCATTTTGCGTGGCTCTCGGAGCCGTACACGCACATCAGATACACGGCCATGTGATTCTTCTGCGACGCGAGTCCCGCGAAGCACAACGGCTGCGAGGGGTCGCAGTGATATCCGGCCGGGAAGACTCGGTGCGGCACGAAGTACCCGATCCCACCGTACAGCATTCCTTCCTCGTAATCCTTATCGAGGTTTTTGAGGATCACTTTCCGCACGGCGGCGATGACCGCGCGGCGATCCTCTGGCAATTCCAAAAGATACTCTTCGACGGTCGCGGCTTTGCTTTGCATGGAATGCTCCCACAAATAGAAAGACGTTCTCCACAAACAGAACTGCCGTTGACGATCAACACCATATCAATCGGTTCCACCCAGCGGGAGGCTCCGGACTTTTGTGATTTGGCTTGCTGCAACGGGGCCGGATGCAAGATTATCTTCCCGATCCCGTTGCCGCTGACTTTTGGGACTCCTTCTCTAAGCGAGGGATTTG
>SXGU01304126.1_pt1 | contig 21578 bp, 20 predicted proteins | sample 3174531 | NCBI WGS metagenome assembly SXGU01 (sample SAMN11356863, study PRJNA531348) | freshwater metagenome | isolation source: freshwater sample F1-140 | place: China: Fuxian Lake, Yuxi | collected 2017-12-25 | reverse complement strand
CGACTTATTTTAGGATCAGGAAATTCAGATCACCTCAAATGGAATATTTTATTTCGTTGCTCATATCAACCTTGTTCATTTTGCTCTTCATGCAAATCTGCGAGAAAATGGTGAACATTATTGCAACCGCACAAAAATAAACACTACTCATGCATACTGCGTTCTGCTTCATTCAGATAATGAGACATCTGCTTTTTCAAAAATTTCCAACCTGATCCACTCTTCAAAAACTTCTCACGTCCAAGAGCATCCATTTTATGTACATACGTCTCACAGTAGATCAATTTCCAACGAGCTCCATGAGCAGTCGATACATTCTTATGACGATTATGGTCAGTGAGACGCTGTTTCAAATCTGTCGTGTAACCGATGTACTTTTCTTTCGTTGGTTCGTTCTCGATGACATACACGTGAAACATTCTTACAGTATAGCAAAATTGGCTGCGCCACGTGATCGCGTGCAGGGACGTAAAGCGGCTTCGCCGCCACGTCCCACGTAAAATAGCTGCTCGCTTCGCTGCGCGCGATTTTACGTGGTGCCATGGGAGGGACTTGAACCCTCAATCCCTTGCGGGAACGCGATTTTGAGTCGCGCGCGTATACCATTCCGCCACCATGGCAGGCACGACGCTCAGCCTACAGCGTTTTCTACTGAGGTTCCACAATAGATGGGGTAGCATGGAAGAATGAACGTCGACCTTCCCTACCTCCAGCGCATCGCAGAACAGAAAGATCCGATATCGATCCTCAGAGAGCAGAAATTTCTGACTGCACAAAAGCTGTTCTTCGACGTTGTGCATAGACTCGGCGGCAACGTCGATTTCGACATTGCCGACATGCGCGAAGTGCATGCCGTCGCCGCACTCGGAGACGTGAGAGGAAAACGCGTGCTCGATGTCGGCTGCGGATCGACGGAACCGTACGTGCTCACTGACACCTTTCGCGACCGCTATCCCCCGTTCTTCGCCGAAATGATGGCAACACTTGGTGCAGAGGTTACAGGCATTGATATCAGAGAGAATCCTTCAGCCACATACGATCATCGTGTCATCGATCTGACGGAAGAAACCTGGATGAAGACACTCGATCCTCCTTACGACATCATTGCCTGTCTCAGTCTCTTCAATGCCCCGGAGAGCCCTTTCGAGCATGATCCGAATCTCTGCGACCGCATCATGGAGGACATGCACTCACTGCTTGCAGCAGACGGCCTGCTGATCGTGACCCTTCGCGACCAAACCGTCGATCCCAAAGCGTACGTCGAATCGAAACAATTCACACTGATGCATCGGGATGGAAATTGCACGTGGCTCCGGCGCTTGCCGTGAGAACTCTTTCACGTTTTCCTGTACACTGCTGTTTCCGATGAAAACCTATTCCTCCTTCATCTTCAGCAAGCACACGTGGAACCATCATGCAGGGAAAATCTCCCTGCGATATTCGTTGGACGGGAGCATCGATTTCGAGGAGACGATCCTGCTTCCTGAGCCCGTCAGCGATGAACGATTGAAGAAATATGAATGGGAGATCGAGCGATGTCTGAATGCCCTGCATCTGATCGGCGGCATCAGCTACTACAAAACCTGTCTCCCGAAGAACATCGAGATTCCCTACCTAAACCTTACGAAAGCCGACGCACAGTTCTGGAACTCGGTGTACGAAAACGGACTCGGAGAATTCTTCTTCAAGAACAATATCGACTTTCGGAGTCTTCTTCATTTTCCATCCAAGGAAACGAAAGAAGAGCATCCGAACATGATGCGAAAGAGGCTCCCGCCGAACGCAATGAAGCGAGTCCTCGTGCCGATTGGCGGAGGGAAAGATTCGATTGTCACGATCGAGCTTTTGAAAAAAATAGGTGCACAGGTCACGCTCCTCAGAATGGGTTCGCATCCGCTGATCGACGAACTTGCACATCTCTCGGGGCTGCCGATGATCACGGTGAAGAGATCGATCTCCGGAAATCTCTTCGATCTGAATGCAGAGGGGGCTCTGAACGGTCATGTGCCGATTACGGCATATCTCTCGATCCTGTCAGTTCTCATGGCACAACTCTACGATTTTGACGCCGTCGTCATGAGCAACGAGAGGAGTGCGAATGAAGGGAATGTAAAATTTAAGGGAATGGACATCAACCACCAGTGGAGCAAGTCGATCGTGTTCGAGCGCGCGCTGCGTCGCTATCTTACGGACTCGGTCGGAACGAACATCGAGTACTTCAGTTTGCTCCGGCCTCTCTCGGAACTGAAAATCGCGGAGATCTTTACTGCGTATCCGCAGTACTTTGAGCACGTCACGAGCTGCAACAGGAACTGGAAAATCCTCGCCAAATCCGCAGCCCTAACCCAAACCCCAAACCCTTCCCCGAAGAAAGAAGAGCAGCAAGAAGCCTCAAATAAATGGTGTAACGGCTGCCCCAAATGCGCCTTCGTATTTGCCTGCATGGCTGCTTTCCTCCCGAAAGCAGAACTCGCGAAGATGTTCGGTGCCATTCTCTTTAGTCACGATTGGCTGATGCAGCTCTATAGAGAACTGCTTGGCACACTCAACATCAAACCGTTCGAGTGTGTCGGCACGTCCGATGAAACGAAGGCTGCATTCCTGCTCGCAATGCAGAAGAAGGAACTGAATGACACTCCCGTGATGAAAATGTTCATCAAGGAGGTGCTTCCGACCATCAAAGACCCCGAAACATTGATTGCATCGGTGATGAAACCGAGCGAACAGCATTGTATTCCGAAGGTACTCCTCGGTCTTATTCCTGATCACCGCGGGTAGAAAACCCGCTCCCATTCATTATCAATTCTCAATTTTCAATTCCTCATGGATATCCAAGACCTTGCAGGCAAAAATATCTGCATCCTCGGTTACGGTCGTGAGGGACGTGCGATGGCGGAAGCGCTGGAGAAGTATGCGAAGGGATGCAAGATAACGATTGCGGATAGAAACTCTGAATTACTTGTCCCCCGTAGCCTTGGCGAAGGTGGAAGAATTACGAATTACGAATTAAGGAAAGGAGAAAAATATTTGGATACCCTCGATGAGTTTGACGTCATCATCAAGTCTCCTGGGATTCCCCCGAAGGAACTACCCACTAACCACTACCCACTAACCACTCCCACCCAAATCTTTTTCGACAGCATTAAAGATTCGAAATCAGTCGTCATCGGCGTGACGGGATCGAAAGGAAAGAGCACGACTGCTTCGTTGATTCAACACATACTGCAATCATCCGGAAAAAAATCTTTTCTCGTCGGCAACATTGGAGAGCCTGCAATTTCTCATATTGCAGATGCAGTATTGAATACATTTTTTGTTCATGAAATGAGCAGTTATCAACTCATGGATCTTACCTCGAGCCCTCAGGTAGCGGTGATCACAAGTTTCTTTCCGGAGCACCTCGACTACCATAGAAATTTGGAGAATTATTTCGAAGCAAAGAAGCGCATCACGCGATTCCAGACGAAAGACGATGTTGTTTTTTTCAATGCCAATTCAGAAGGCGCAAAAGAAATCGCAGAGGAGAGCAAAGGCAGAAAAATTCCTTTCAGCACCAAAGATTCTCCTGTGACGCTGGAAGAAATTCAGCTCAAGGGAGAACATAACCTCGGGAATATCGCTGCGGCGTTCAGTGTCGCAATGCATCTCGGCATCGATCGTAAGACGGCGATAGAAGCAATCAAGTCCTTCAAGGGTCTTCCGCATCGACTTGAATCTCTCGGCATACATCATGGAATCGAGTGGGTGAACGATTCGATTTCCACAACCCCGCAGTCGGCCATCGCAGCACTGGATGCGCTCGGTGAGCGCGTCAGCACGCTCATTCTCGGAGGTCAGGATCGCGGCTACGACTTCATGCCTCTCGTCGAGCGTCTGAAGACATCGTCGGTGAAAACCGTCATCCTCATGCGAGACAGTGGTGCGACAATCGGAGAGATCATCCAAAAAGAAAAACTCAATGTTCAATGCTTCGATGCAAAAAATATGGAAGAGGCAGTGGATTTTGCGAAGCGTAGAGACGCCCCGCGGGGGCGTCTCCCCGAACTCACGCGTGAGAGCGTAGAGACGCGCGATTCGCGCGTCTCTACAGACGCACCTATCGTTCTTCTCTCCCCCTCCGCTCCTAGCTATCCTCATTTCAAAAACTTTGAAGATCGGGGGGAGCAGTTTGGGGTATACATCAAGACCGCACCCAGAAAGGGTGCTCCTGCTGAAGAAAGGCACTCCTCATAAAGAAAGATAAGGATAAACGGGAGCGGGTTTTCTACCCGCGCTTGGACATTATTGTCCTCCCCCCGCTTTCACCTTTGCCGGTCGCACTACTTTCCCATGTAACTCATACCCGTCTTCGATGACTTCAATCACCTTCCCGGCCTCTCCTGCGACCTGCATCAGTACTTCATGACGATCGGCATCGATCGTCTGTCCGAGAGATTCAAAGCGCTTCAGGCCCATATCGCCGACCTGCTTTAAAAATGCCTGCTCGAGAGCGACGATCCCCTTCACCCATTCATTCGACTCAAGATCTTTTGGAAGATGTTTGAGCGCTCGCTGCAGATTGTCGATGGTCGGAAGCAGTTTCATGAGCACCGCCTCGGATGCGAATTTTCGTAGTTCTCCCGCCTCACGCTCCTGTCTTGCCTTCGCGTTCTGGAGCTCCGCCTGAGCGCGTGAAGCAACGTCTTGGGCCTTCTTCACCTGCTCTGTGAGCTCAACAATTTTCTTATCCGTTCCTGCTGCATCGGAATCCTTTTCCGACGCAGCCGCAGCCGCTGCAGCTACTTTCCTTGAGAGATCATCGTCCTGTGTTGGATCGGATTTTGACATGAAAAAAGTATAGCAGAATGTTTCTTGGATTTCCTTCCGAGCCATTTCATCTTGTCCTTTCTTTTTGCGCGAAAAAGAAAGGACGAAAGAAAACGCGTGCGCCAATGCCCACCAGCAGACCCCCACCGGTGGCGCACGCCCACCCTCGGGATGTAGGAAAACTAACCCAGACTCCTTCGAATCACCGCCGCCTCGATCAAATCCCTCTGTATCCCCTCCTTCGCTCCTCCGGTCATCAGCCGCTGATAGATCGACGACGTCAGATTGCGATGAATGATGTGTCTCGGTTTCTCCGGACCCAAATCGATCTCCAGTATTTTCTCGATCGCATCGATGTCACGCTCGACCTCTCTGAACACCGATTTCTTTTTTGCAAGAAGCGACAGATTTTCACGGTTCAGATACTTCCCCGCATGCTTGAGGTCCTCACGCAGAGCGGGATAGTGCTCCTCGATGACATCAAGAAGTCCCATCTCTCCTGCCTTGATAAGACCGCGACCGGTTGCGATCAGTTCAGGCGGAATGCCGATCGAATACAGCGCACCGGTAAATCCTATCGCACGTGGCAAACGCACTTTGCCAATGCCCCGGCTGTAGCCGAAGAGCCCGATGTGTTGTAAGCGTTCGCGTCGCTGGGGAAGATACGCCGCGATTTGATTGATGAGCGGAGCGATCGATTCGATCGTCGGCTGCCAAATTTCGGTGAAAACTTTGCAAAGCTTCCCAATATTCTTTCGGTCGGCATCCGACACGGAAGCGATTCGATGCTTCGGTACTTCCTTCTGCATCCGCTTGAGTGCTTTCGTAACCTCTTCCTTCGGATAGTCATAGCGGAATGCGGACTGAATCGAATAGGTGCGAACTCCTGCGTACTGAGGAATGAACGTATCCAAGTAGGTCGGATTCACACTTCCCCGAAACGGAAGCGAACCGGTGCCGAGAATCGGATACACGTCCATATCACACTCATCAGCGCTGGTTTTCGCCAAACTCAGCGCCACTTTCACCGCAAGCACTGCAGGAACCAGACCTGCGTTCATCGCAGGATCGGATCTGGCGAGGAAGAGCCTCTGGCCTCTCTGCCTTGCCTCCGGACATTCTTTCAGTAGCTTCTTCCAGTACGGACCGACGATCTTGTCGATCGATAACAGTGACGATACATCTTCCACGAGTGGTGTGACGTCGAACATCTTCAGCAGGTCGGGGGCGGCATGCTTGCCGCGGTGAAACACCGAACGATGATAGCCAGTAATTTCTCGAAACGTCTCTCGCACCCTTATCGGCTGCAGAGCACTCGTCGTCAAAGGCAGAAACATTTCCGTGACCGGCGGCCGTTTGATGCCGATGTCTTTACTCAGATCGGCAAGTGCAAGCACATTCATGAACGCCCTCGCCATCCTATGCATCTTCTCTCCGTCGAATGCAGGAATGCGGTATGTCAGATGGAGATCTGTCCCGAGAGGATGCTTTGAAAACAGCTTCTGCCCCCTCGAGAAAAGTTTCTCGCCGACTGCCTCATCGACGTACTTCCCCTCCCAGTCCCACATGTACTCGTCAATGGGAAGATCCTTGAAGAGAATCATCACCTCCTCGATCTCATCCTGTGTTGCGACGAACGCATCCTCCTTCCACCACGGAGCGCACGCATTGTCGGGGTGCTGCGTCGCCATGGTGACGGGGATGTGTCGCACGAAGCGAGGATAGCACATCATCATCTTGAAACAGGTGAACTGATACACGCACTGGTTCAGCCTCCATAAAAAATGTATAATAGGTCCGTGAAAAAAAACCAGAAGAACATACAGAGGCCGAAGAAAGAGTCCGCTTCCTGCGACTGTTCCGGAGCTCATGAGGGCTCCCTTTCCGGAACACGGCTGATAGAAATCGGAGGCATGCTCATCCTCATCGCCGTCTCGTACACGCTGCTGACCCGCACCGAGCTCTTTACGTGGTCACTGGATACCGAGAGCGCTGTCGGTCTCGGTACGGTCTTCACGATCGGTCTGGTCGCCTCCGCAAGCAGCTGTCTTGCGATGGTCGGAGGACTTCTCCTCTCGATCTCGGCGAATTGGAGCGAAGCTCACCCTCACATGGGTCTCCGCAAGAAGTTTGCGCCTCTCCTGCAGTTCAATCTCGGTCGCATCGTGGGTTACTTCGTCCTCGGAGGACTCACCGGACTTCTCGGCAAATCGCTCATTCTCTCGGTGCAGGCGACGGGCTACGTGAAGATGATCCTTGCGCTCGTCATGGTCCTGCTCGGACTGAAAATCCTGAAAATCACACCGAAGATCGCATGTACGATTCCGCTTCCGAAAGCGCTGTGGAATCGCATCCGACAATTGCAGCACTCCGAAAGCGTCTTTGCTCCAACGATCCTTGGCGCTCTGACATTCTTCGTTCCCTGCGGCTTCACGCAATCCATGCAGCTCCTCGCTCTCGGCTCCGGAAGCTTCTGGGCCGGAGCGGCGATCATGACCGTGTTCGCCCTCGGCACGCTCCCCGCCCTCCTCGGCATCAGTGCCGCAAGCACGGCTGCAAACGGAAGGATCGGACGGCTGTTCTTCACATTTGCAGGCTCGCTCTCCGTCTTCCTCGGCATCGTGAACATCCAGAGCGGATTCGCCCTAACCGGACTGCAGCCGATCCGATGGATGCCGACAGCCGCCGTGAGCGCGAACCAAGAAACGGAAGATCCGAATGTGACCATCGATAAGAACGGTCAGCAGGTGATCAGCGTGGAAGTCCAGAACAGCGGCTACAGCAATGATTCCTTCGTCATCAATCCGGACGTCCCCACGTGGATCTACGCCACGGCAAAGAGCGGGCTCTCAGGCTGCATCTCGAGCATGACGATTCCCGCATTCAATGTCTCCACGCAGCTTCACAAAGGCGAGAACTGGCTGGGTCCCATCAAACCCAAGAAAGACTTCGCCTTCATGTGCTCGATGGGGATGTTTCGTGCGGATGTGCGGGTACGATCGTAGACGCGAAACAATGATGTGATATCATGTGCCTCCCATGATTAGAATTCCTAAAGATGCCTTCGGCGAAGGAGATAGCGGACTCGATGGTGCATGGCTTCGAAAGTCAGAAGCCATAAAGGAACCTCAGAAAAGAACAGTCGCTAAGGTACGAGAAGAAACAAGAAAAAGGATTGTTCCAGCAGCTGGGGACTACCTCGGAACGTATGCTCTTATTACAATCGCCGGAGTACTCTGGGGCGCGAATAAGGGTTGTGAATACATAGATAATAGAATAACAAAAAGCACAATTACGTCAGCTTGCAAACTCGACCCGTCCCTCGGAGCAACGCATGAGTACAAAACCAATCGTCCTGATGGTGCGCACTTCCCGCATGCAATACTGAAAAGTGCTTCTGTAAAAGAACCGCCGTTCATTGTGTTCGGCGATTTTCAAGAACCGATTCACGTATTCCAAGATACCAATGGCAATGAAATCGTCGACGGTAAGGAAGAACCGCAAACATTCGCAACGCCGGAGCAGGCCAAAGAATTCCTCACGGAACAAGTACGGAAAATCAATGCTCAGACAGATTAGCCCGGTCCTCTTCCGTCACTGTACGCACGGGACCTCCGGATCCGCAATGCAGCTCTCCGTCGGCGGCTCCCCTCTCCATGGACACGTCTTGGAGTACCTGCAAGCGTCGTCAGTAAGAAGCTTCAACTCTTTCGCTATTTCAGCCTGATCGACTGCATTCGTGATCAGAAGTTGATCTCCGTCCTCAAACACGTATCGAAGACCGTCAAACGAACGCTCTGTGCCGTTCACAAAAAAACGGAAGGGGTGCTCGAAACATTCCTCGCCATCCTGTCCTGGAATACCGGAACTGAAACATTTCTCCGTGAACCCAAGACTGAGCGACGTGAAGAAATCAGCAAGAGTGAGTCCCGGCTTGTGCCGATGAATCACGTGACCGTTGCCGCTGTGGAGATGAAGATACTCTCTGCCGGGCACAACATGCTCGTCCTCTTCATCCCCATGCGCTCTTGCAGAAGGAATGAACGATGACTCAGTCGCCTCCTTTGGAGGCGTGGACATGAACTCTTCACCACTGAAGTCCATCTGCACTCCGTCGATCCACACTGCAAAATCGGCATGGGTATGATTCGGATCGGGGTTCTGTACCGGTGTGCGGTTGCAGGCACCTAGGACACAGACCGAAGCGATTGCCAAAAGCAGCGAAACACGAGACTCCATATAGTATACGGAGAGTAATGATAGAATGGCGGTATGTCACGCACGAACACCGCACGCACGATTCTCATCCTCGGACTCTCGTTCGTCTTCCTCTATTTTGGCATCGATAAATTCGCGAACGCGCTTCTTTGGATCGGATGGATTCCCACATGGATGGACGGTTTCCTCGGCTTCTCCTCATCAGCGTGGCTCTCGGTCATCGGCAGCATCGAGATCGTGCTCGGCCTTGCACTGCTTACACCGGTGAAAATGCTGCGGCAAACCGCAAGCATCCTCATGGCACTGCATCTGATCGGCATTCTCACCCAAGTCGGCTGGAATGACGTCGGTGCACGCGACATCGGGCTACTCTTCATGTCGATTTCCGTTTGGTTCCTGCTGTAGTCATGGAGAATCAGATCATCCCCACCGTGAAGATCGCGCATCGAAATTTCTCTCTCACGATCCCCGAGATGACACTCGAACCGGGCGAGATCGTCGGTATCTTCGGAAAATCAGGCGCGGGAAAAACAAGCTACTTGAAGCGCATTCGGGAACTCTTCCATCCGTCACACGTGCATTACCTGTCGCAATTCGACGGCCTCCTTGAGGAGATCACGATACGGCAGTACATCGAACTCGGACTGACGTCGATGAGAGGATCTGACATGCATATCAAGGATTGGGAACGCACGCATGCGGCGCTCCTTCGAGACTTCGAAGTGGACAGACACCTCGGTCGCTATCCGCGTCAGATGAGCGGAGGCCAACGCAAACGCGCGGAGATCGTGACTGCACTGATCATGAACCCGCCTCTGCTCCTCCTCGACGAGCCCTTCCTCGGCATCGGACATCTGTTCGAAGCCGTCTGCACACGCGAGATCCTGTCACGCAGTGCAGAGACTTCGGGAGTAACGATCATCGTCAGTCACGACTTCGACCTGCTCTGCACCTTCAGCAAGCGGATTCTTCTGGTCGACGATCTCGGCGTCATCGGATTCGTTCCAAGTCGGGACCCGCACTGGAGACCAACAGACCTCCGCACGGCATGGACGCTCGGCGTAGAGAACATTCTGACTGCAGACGATGTCCGTTCGCTGCACGCCCCGAATCTGCAGAGCCCGAAAGAAGGTCAGTCTCTCGGCTTCTGGGACTCGGAAGCGATGTGGGGGACGGAAGGGAATCGCGCAACGGTCACGGTGAAGCGCGCGGATATTGCTTCCGTCAGATCCTCGCTCCGTCACGGAACACTCACGAGCATGGTCACGTTGAAAGCAAGAAATGGACGGGAGGCAGTGACGCTGACCGGAAAAGGATCAGTGGATTCACATGCAGACACGATTCGGCTAGGAATAAATAATATGTGGCTTCTTAGCGCTTAATTTCTTGCCAGGCCATATCATAGAGAGCGATGTCATCGCCAAGATCTTTGACGAAGTGCATCTTCGAAAGAGATTCTGCCGAGGGGAAGACGCTTGGATTCGTACGAACCTCTTCATCAATGAGCGGGATTGCCGAAGCATTCGGATTGCCGAACTTTGTCGCGTTGGTAATGGCGGCCGAAACCTCGGGGCGCAGAATGTAATCGATGAACTCCAATGCAAGCATCATGTGCGGAGGATCCCTCGGAATCACGAGATTGTCGAAGAATTGCATGCCACCGGACTCGGGAAGCATGTACGTGATATCCGGATTGCCATCGTGCATCTGGTAACTGTCGCCGCTGTAGCCGTACGCCACCCATGCGCCCTCTTCCACCATCAGATCCACCGGCGTATCGGGGGTGATCTTCTGCACATTCTTCAAGACCTTCTTCAGAAGGTCGACTGCCTTGTCGATATCCGCCTGCTCTCTGGTATTCGGATCAAGACCGAGCTCGAGGAGTACGGAACCAAGAACGTAGCGCATGTCATCCATGAGCACGATGTGTCCCTTGAATCGGGGTTCGGCGAGAATCTCCCACGAAAGAGAAGGGTCTGTCACGAACTTCGTATTGACCGCGAATCCGGCAGATCCGTACGCGTACGGAATGCTGACTTTGAGCTCCGGGTCGAAATAATTTCCCCGTGCAGTCGGAGCAATGGAAGCGGTTCCGGGGATCATCGACGTATCGATCGACGTCAGCAAACCTTCCTCCTTCAGAATGGCAACCATGTAGTCACTTGGCACGGCGATGTCATAGACGCCCGGGTTCGCCTTGATCTTCGCAAGCGCCTCCTCGTTGCTCTTGAAGAGATCCACAATCACCTTGGAACCGGTTTCTTTCTCGAAATTGGCAATCGTATCGGGTGCGAGGTAATTGTCCCAAATCAGCAAATTTAATTCTGTATTTCCGGGAGTCCTGCGAACAAGGAGAACCCCAATGACAATAACGATGACGACAAGGAAAGCGCGGAGGAAAAGCTTCATGGAGAGAAGGAGAAGATGGACGTATGATAACCCCGTCCCCAAGCTTCGCAAGGATACTCGGTGACACCGATCTCATGGTGCGATCCCCCGCTCCCTCAGGCTCTGATATCACCATGCACAGCTTGAATGTGCTGCTGCTGATGCTCGCAACGCTCGTCGCACTCACGATGACGCTGCTACCGCTCCTCACGATCGATCGGAACTTCGAGGTCACGCCTGAGCTCAGCCTGCAGAATCTCGCGGCATCGTGGGACCCCGTGATGCTCGAAGCGATTCGGAATTCGGTGGCACTGTCGGTCATCGCATCCCTCTTTGCCATCCTCTGCGGATCGCTGCTGACGACCATGCTCGAAAAGTGGACCATCCTCGTCTCACTCACTGTCGTTTTCTCCTACTCCGTGAACCCCGTTGTTCGAGCACTCTCCTACGCAGATCTCTTCGTACTGCGTACGCCTGCACAAACAATGCTGAACAGCATGCTTGGAGAATGGGCGGGGCAGATGATCGTTCTCCCCGCACTCATCCTCGGCATTCACTACCTGCCGATCTATCTGCTCAGATTTCTCTTCGTCATCAGAAAGCAGCATGTTACGCATAGTTTGAGCGGCATCCTCAACATTGCCTTCGTCACTATTCCCTCATTCCTCCGAGGACTGCCCATCGCCTTCGCTCTGTTCTTCCTCCTGACGTTCTTCGACTACTGGGTCATTCAAGTCATCAGTGGAGGCAAAGCGCTGTACTGGTCTCAGATGTTCGAGCAGAAAGCATTCGTCGCGCGGGATATCGGACAGGCCGGCATGCTGATCGTGATCGGTCTGCTTCTGACCGCCATAGCCTACGCAGGCATGCTCCTCCTCTGCGGCATCGCACGAAGACTATGGCGCGGCCTGCGACCGCTGACCGTCTCGAAGCTCCACCTTCCATCCGGAGGACGAATGACCGATGTTCTTACAGCCATCCTCCTGCTCTTCCTTGCGTGGCCCGCACTGTTCACAATACTGGAACTCATCAAAACGAATTGGGCCGTCCCGACCCCCTACCTCATGAACGGAGGTCTCCGTGCAATCGGCCTGACACTCGTGCTCTCGGCGGGAGTCGCCATCGTATCCACCGTTCTGTCCTTTGCATTCTCCGCATGGATGCAGGAACGGCCGGACCGCACGAAGTGGTGGCTGCCTTCCCTCTATTTTCTCGCACTCGTTCCGGAGGCGGCGTATGTCCTCTTCAGTCTTTCGGTAACCGGCCTTGGGATCCTGAAGGGCAGCGGATTCTGGCTTTTCCTGCTCATGACATCGTTTACAACCCCCATGAGCTTCTTCCTGTGGGAGAGTCTGTGGGACGAAACGGAAAAACGGAAGCTGTGGCTGATCGCGGCATCGATGCGCGGAAGATTCTTTGCAACACTTCCGCTCGCACTGAAAGAGTGGCGACGCTTCTTCGCACTCACCTTCATCGTGAATCTGTGGCTCACCATCGACAACGTCTTCATCACCAACTTCGCAGCGGGTCCGAAGTGGAAGCCCTTATCCGCCGTGATCTTCAGTGCGACGAAACGGGGCTTCTCACAGCAGGAATTTCTGACGAGTACTTTGGGGTCGATGACCATCCTTATGCTCATCGGATGTGCGGCGATACTAAGCAGGAAATCATCAACAGCAAAAACAGAGGCATGAGTCCGCTCCCCACCGAACACCGATGATCAGGAAATCGAACTACGATGCCAGCGTTTCACGGTATCTCCCCCCGAAGACTTTGTATTTCATCCAGTACACCGAGGAACGCTGCGCCATTGTTGATATCCACATGGAATTCATCTCCGTCGCGTCTCTCGATGGACGGCAAAAACTGCTCACGATCCATGGTGAAAAGATTCTCGATCTGCACACGGTGAAAATGGTGCCGTGCAGCCGCACCCGGATACCGAGGTGACGGACTGAATAACTTTTTCCCTTCAATGGCACAGACCTCAAGTGCGATGTCACGATGTGAGAAACGCTGATGCAGCATGTGCCGGATCATGGAGGAGTGGGTCAGAATGGTCCCTCCTTTCTGCACTTCATCGACCAGAAAAATCCTCCTCGCATCCGGATGCCCGTCCAGATACCCTCCAAGCTCCTCTTCGATGATTCTCTTCTTCTGAGGCTTCGTAATGCCGGACTCCAGCCCCGTATCGGCTGCGCGGTTGGTCCCGAGCGGCAACAAAAGCATGTCCGGCACTTTTTCATTGCTCAGACTCGCAATTGTGGAATACGCCCTGCTGAAAGGATAGGCTCCGCGCAGGGGAAACACCGCGACATCCGGCTCCGTCGAACGGGCGAAGTCGTACATATCGCACATGCCCTCGGCGAAGGAAGACACTTCGGAAGCAGTTGGAGTGAACAAAGCCATTGGTATATTTATAAATTATTTCTTAATTTATGTCAAATAAATGCAATGGTGTCACGGGTCGGGATTGAACCGACGACCCCGGGCTTATGAGTCCCGTGCTCTACCAACTGAGCTACCGTGACACGTGTTGGCACTTGGATTATGCAGCAAAAACTGAAAATTCCGAAGGGATTTCCGAAATCTACCGCACCCCCCGATAATCCATCACCTCTCCGCCGTTTTTGGAGAACACCATCTGCCAGAGCTGCATCGATCCTGCACGGAATGCTCCTGCCGATGACAACAAATAGTATTCGAACATCCGCCTAAATCTCTCGTCATACCGATGCTTGATCGCATCCCAGTTCGCCTGGAAATTTTCATTCCAGGCCATGAGTGTGGGGTCGTAGTGCTTACCAAGATTTTGTGAATCCTGAAGAATGAAGAGTCCGTTTGCAGCCTTGCTGAGCTGCTCCTGTGACGGAAGCATTCCGTTCGGAAAAATATACTTGTGAATGAACGGATCCACGACCGATGTGGACGTATTGCTCCCAATGGTGTGGAGAAGATACAGACCCTCGTCACTCAGGTGATCGTGAACCGTCTCGAAAAGCTTACGGTAATTCTTACTGCCGACATGTTCGATCATGCCGCAGGTGAGGACCTTGTCGAATGTCCCCTCCAAATCTCGGTAGTCGCAGTGTCGGATGTCCACGGGCAGACCCTCGCAGAAATTCCTCGCGTACTTGATCTGCTCGTCCGAGATGCTGATGCCGGTGACACTGCATCCGTACTTCTCCGCCGCAAATTTCGCAAAACCGCCCCAACCGCAACCGATGTCGAGTACACGATCCCCTTCCCGCAGCTGCAACTTGCTACACATCAGATGGAGCTTTTTCTCCTGAGCCTCATCCAGTGTTTCACCGCCGTCTCTGAAGTATGCGCACGTGTACTGGTTATTCGGATCGAGAAAAGCATCGGGGAGAACGCCAGACTCGTCGTAGTGTTTTTCGGCCACATGCTTCGCTCTCGCCTTCGTCTGCATGTTGGTGAACTTCGCCTGAAGAAGAGCAAGAATCGTATGCCGATTCCACTGGACATGCCTCTCGAGTTTTGCACGAATCACCCTGTGAAAAAATTCATCGAGCTGATTCGCAGTCCACTGACGATCAATGTACGCCTTCCCGAGACCGAGTGAACCCTCCGAAAGTACGCGTGCATAGAACGCATCATCGAACACCTCGATATCCTGCGGACGGCCGCCACCGACCGCGACATCCGCTTCCTTCAGCAAGTCCTTCACATACGATTCCGATCGAGAGGGTAAGTGATTCGACACAGCAATAAAATATACTATAATCATTATTTGCCAACAAGAGAAAAATACACCTCTGCAGACCGCCGGAAAGCATTCTAGATCTCTCCCATATCCTCCGGCCTCTTCGTCAGCAAGAAGAGGCCGATCATCATCGGCACGGCCCCGACCACCTGCTTCATGGTCGCCGGTTGATCGAGAAAAAGGTATGCAAAAAACAGCGTCAGAAAGACGCCGACTTCGGTCAGTGCCACCGTCTTCCCGATCGGCAGTCGGTGAATGGCTTCGATCCAGAGAATCTTCGAAAGCCCAAGCAGCACGACGCCGCTGAAAACAAGATAGGGAAAGGAAGACTGCAGTGCCGAAAACGAAGGAGTCGACTCGAACAGGAATGCCAAAAGCAACAGGAACGGCGCGCTCACTCCACTGCGCACGAACATCAACGTCTCTGCGCTGACCGCTTTCCTTGCACGCTTGGCATACAAATTACCGAGCGGCGGGGCCATCGTGGAAAGGAAAATGAGAAGATCTCCACTATTCCACGATTCCGTTCGATTCGGCAGAAGCACGCAGAGGGCCCCGACCACCATGAGGAGTGCCCCAAGTCCGTGCAGAGGATCGAACCGCTCGTGCTTCAGGAGAACATTGACGATGAGAAACGTGAAGAAAATCTCCATGAGGCCGACCACCGCGCCGTTTCCCGCACTCGTGTACCGAAATCCAACGAACACCAGCGCGTAGAAAACGATGCCGATGAAGAATGTCGCAAGGATCATGTCTTTCCATGCATGCCTCAGGCCGAGCTGGTGCCATCGGCGACGAAAAGAGATCATGCAGGCGAAGAAGAGCGCCGAAAGTCCGGTGGCGATCGACGCCGTGAAAAGAGGAGACAGAGACGAAACGGTAAGGACGGTGACGACCGGAAAGAGGCTCCAGAGAACTGCCGTACTGTATGCGGAAAACTCTCCCCTTGTGCGATCGCTGATCATGAGACGAGCATAGCGGATATCGACGCCGAATTCAGACGTGACGCACAATCATTTTCAGAGGGAATTCTCTATGAAAAACCACCGAAATGTGTAATGCTAGCGGTATATGACACAAGAACACGCACCAATCGTCACATTCGACTCGCTCGGGATCGCTCCGAATATCCTCGGAGTGCTCGCAGAGATGAAAATCGTGACGCCAACGCCTATCCAACATCAAGCAATTCCCACGGGACTTGAAGGCAAAGACATGATCGGCATCGCGCAGACGGGAACGGGCAAAACCCTCGCATTCGGTCTGCCTCTCCTCCAGCGTCTGCATCAGGGAAAGGGCAGAGCGCTCATCATCGTTCCCACCCGCGAACTTGCGCAGCAGGTCGAGGAATCGCTTCGGAAGATCGCCTTCAAACTGAATATCGGCATCGCCGTCTTCATCGGCGGCGCGTCGATGTCGCTCCAACGCCAGATGATCAGAAGGAATCCGCGCATCCTTATCGCCACTCCCGGCCGCCTGATTGACCATCTTGAACAGCGTACGATCACACTGCGCGAAGTATCCGTCCTCGTCCTCGACGAAGCAGACCGCATGCTCGACATGGGGTTCGCACCTCAAATTCAGAAAATTCTGAAGGTGGTTCCGCCTGAGCGTCAGACACTCCTCTTCTCCGCCACGATGCCGCTTGCGATCGCACAGATCGCCGCGAAACACATGCGCATACCCGTCAGAATTGAAGTGGCTCCTGCAGGAACGGCCGCAGAGCGAGTCGAACAGCACATGATCATTCTGAAGAAAGAAGAGAAAGTGGGACTCCTCGACAAGCTGCTGAAAGATTCGACGGGGACCGTGCTCGTCTTCGTCAGGACCAAACACGGAGCCAAGAAACTTGCGAGTGCCCTCATGGCTCTCGGTCATAAGACCGCGGAAATTCATAGCAATCGCTCACTCCCTCAACGAAGGGAGGCGCTTGCAGGGTTCAAGACGGGAAGACACCGAGTGCTGGTGGCGACCGATATTGCGGCACGCGGCATCGACGTCGTGGACCTGGAACTCGTCGTGAACTTCGATCTTCCGGATAACTCGGAGGATTACGTACATCGAATCGGACGAACGGGGAGAGCAGGGAAAGCAGGACAGGCCATCTCGTTTGTGAACCACGACCAGCGCGGGGAGATCCGCACCATCGAACGCCTGATTCGTACCTCGATCGCCGTCACTGAAATGCCATCCGTTGCGGGCATGAAGCACGTTGCCGATGCACCAAGGCCTGCCTATCGACCGAGACCGTCGCATGGGCAGCATCAAAGAGGATCGAGGTCCTTCGGACACAGACAGAGACGATAGAATGTCTTCGCACACGTCATTGCCCCTTCTGGGCTGTGCTCTTTTCTTTTGCCGACGCCTCAACCTGATCCGCGATTTTTCGCATATCTGCGATGAATTTCACAACCGCACTCCGACTCTTGACCTGCAATTCGTCCGCTCCTTCCGGCAGCGGATCAAAATCGGTCGGAATCGCTCTGGCTACGCTGTGAATACCTCCATCGTAAGCAAACTTCCCCCGAGGAAAGGATCCCGTACCCTTGCCAAAACTATCCTGTAACGCTTGTCCCGAAAATTCGGAATAGACGCGCGCCTCGTCATGTTCAGTCGTGATGAGCATGGACTGGGGCAAAGACAGAAGCGCACGCTTGCCTGAAGTGTCGAAGTAGAGGCCCGACGAGAAATCGTTCCTATCTTTCAAGGTATCAGGAAGTGCACCAACCATGTCGATGAATTGCTCCTTCGGTATCGCAAACGTAAGCGCATAGAGAACACCGTCTTTCGTATGTGTCTGAAACTTTCCCTCTGGGAATGTGCACTCGAAGGTCTTGCCTGCAAAGAGGGAAAAATTTTTCAGAGAACCGCTCTCGTCGAATTCCCCATGAAACAGATCAGCGGAAGTAAACGGGCGAACGGTTTCAACGACGACAGGACTTTCCGGGGGAGTCGGATCCTGCGACTTCTGTTTCTCGGGTATGACGTCCGGTCGCACAACGGGCGGCACCTCCACCTTCGCTTCCGGTTCATCCCGATGCGTAATGGAACCGTATCCGACGGCTGCAGCACCAAGTCCAAGGGCAACGGTCGGCCAGAGCAATCGACGAAGCTTGCTTCGTGTTCTCGTCTGTACCGCCTCCGGATAATGCTCACGCAGAGTCTCGAACATGCTTCGAGCTCCGCAATCGTCCCTATTGCTTGGGTTCGGCACATACCCCGACGGAAAAGGAGCGTCCGACTTGCTCACTTTTTCCAAGAGTTCATCGGGAAGCTTCACTCGCATGTCCCCTTTCTTCGTTCGATCCAGAACTTCTTCCGGCTTCATGGATCGATCGAAACTCGAATTCTTCAGGAAGCCTGCAACGAAATCTTTGGCAGTCGGTCGCTCCAAAGGATCCTTCGAAAGAGCCCGCTCGAAGAGAATGACGAGGTCTTCCGGAACCTTGAGTGACCGGAGATGAACGAACGCGGCAGTCGGAATCGTCTGCTGGTGTGCCATACAAAGCTCCGCCTTCGATCCGGTAAAGAGCGAACGCCCCGTGAACATCTGATACATCGTGATGGCAAACGCGTACACGTCGGCACTTGGTCCTACACTCTCCGCATCCACCCATTGTTCGGGAGGCATGTAATAAGGGGTCCCCATGCATGTTCCCGGCTGGGTCAGCTCCGTTTCAGCCTCCATGCCACCGTCGCTCTCCCCCATCCTCTTCATGAAACCGTAATCGATAATGGGCGCACCCCTGCCGTCCGATCGAAGAAGGATATTTCCGGGCTTCATGTCCCGATGAACGAAGCCCGCCCGATGGAGGCCGTACAAACTCGTGCTCATCTGCACTCCGTAATCATAGAACGCGGATAGCGGTAATACCTCATCTCCGATGCCATCTCGCAACTGCTTGATGGACATGCTTCGCGCAAATTCGTACTGGATGAACGGCAACCTCTGGATCTCCCCGTTCTCTCCGATTATTTTTCGGATACCGCGACCGAGAAATTGCGGAACGATGTAGGAAAGCCCTCTGCCGGAAAGCTCTTTTGCAAATCTTGCCTCCCTCGTAAAGCGCGCTACGGCCGATTCGGGATCTGGAGTCGAAGGAACCCATTTCTCTCCGCGCAACTCTTCCTGAACTGAAATCTTCCTAAGCTGCTTGATGGCCTGCGTATGCCTTGCATCCTCCGGTGGAAAAGATGAATCCTCAGCAAGGTACACCACTCCGAAACCGCCTGTCGCAAGTGAATCGATGATGAAAAACTGGCGACCGTCCGTCGATTCCAGAAGAAATTCAGTCGCCGGATCGCTGTCGATACGAGATGCTACGAGCGCAGGTGCCGGAGGGACTGCGTAAATACCGCTCACGGCTGCCTCGAGAATCTGGGAACGATTCATGCTGAAATCTGCATTGGAAAAGCCTGTCAGCACTTGCTGTATGCGGTCCCTTCTCGGATCGCCGTCACCCAAACGAAAGAGCGCTTCCAGTCTCCTCTGCATTAAAAGGGACGGCGATGAATCATCATTCGGACGCTCGAATACGGCAGTTGGAGACAGTCGGCTTGCAAGCGGACCGTCTTCCGAACCGACCTCAGATGATGACTGATCGATCATCAATGAGTAATCTACATTTTTTGCCAATATTGTCAATGTTTTTGCTCGTTTCTTGCACAAAAAAGGCGAGCGAATGCCCGCCTTTCTAGAGATCTACGAAGTGCCTACATGCCGCCGGGCATGGTCGGGGTCGTCGGCATATCAGAAGCCGTCGGTTCCGATGAAGGACTTGTCACGATGGTCTCGGGCATCGTGAAGCTGGAATCTGAGGAAGTGGTCACCTCGGTCTCGGGCATCGTGAAGCTGGAGTCGGAAGAAGCAGTGCTCGAAGTATCGGTGTCCGGAATCGAAAAACTGGAATCGGAAGAAGCGGCACTGGAGGTATCGGTATCCGGCAAGGAGAAACTTGAATCCGAGGAAGTAATGACCTCGGTATCCGGCATGATGATCTCCTCATCCGCATACGACGCCTTGAGGAACACAAACACCGTGGCAAGCAGAATAAATGCGAGGAATAACCAAACAACCATGTTGTTCTGCTTCTTCTGAAGAGGATTCGTATCCATATGTATATGTGTGTAAGAATAAACCTACTGACATTATACATTATTTTTATACATTATACAATACCCTGATGCGGCTATACTGCATGCATGAACACGAATAACGATCGACCGATTCTCGTCTGTCTGCATGGATGGGGAGGCTCCAAAGAGTCATTTACGGAACTTCGGAACGCGCTGAAAGAAGAACCGATTCAGATCCTCACGCCCGACCTGCCGGGTTTCGGCAAAGAGCCGGAACCGAGGAAGCCGTGGACTGTCGATGACTATGCCGACTGGGTGGAAGAATGGATCAAAAAACAAATGGAAAATGCCCGCCTGCCGGACGGGCAAGGAAAATGGAAAATGGAAAATGGCATTCATCTCTTGGGGCATTCGCATGGTGGTCGTATCGCTCTCAAGCTCGCCTATCGCCAAGCTTCCCGAATCCCCAACCCAAACCCTCAGCCCCCAACCCTCATCACTCACCTCTACCTCTGCGCCGCAGCAGGCATACGTCACCCAAGGCACATCAAAAGGATCGTCGGCCTCACGCTTGCGAAATCGGGAAAGTTTTTCTTAAAGCTTCCACTCCTAAAAACACTCGCACCTCTCGGAAAGAAATTCCTCTACAAGCTCGTTCGCGTCCATGACTACGAAGTTGCAAGTCCGACCATGCGTCAGACACTCATCAATGTGAGCTCGGAAGATCTTCGGCCGATTCTCAAGGACATCCGCATCGGAGCAGACATCTTTTGGGGAACGGATGATCGTATGACGCCTCTGTCCGATGCCCACATCATGAAACGGGACATCCGCGGCAGCATGCTCCATGTGTACGACGGCATACGCCACTCCGTGCACAGAGAGAAAGCAGCCGAGATCGCAACAGTCATTCACGCTAGAATAAGCCAGTCATGAACGCAATCTTCGTCATCCTCGTCTTCCTGGCATGTCTCTCGCCAACTCTCACTCTCCTTTCACTGTGGCAGGTGAAAGAGTGGCGGTTCGATCGACTGATCGAACATCTGAAACGTGAAGGTTTCATAAGGCAACTCTACGGATCGCTGCGACCGAACATTCTTTTTGCATCGCTACTCCTGACTATCGTCGGCATGCCAATCTTTGACCCTGTGTTCGTCGAAACGATCGCAGTCCTCGGACTGCTGTCCATCCTCGCCGTACTTTCCTGCATCCAAATACTCCTCAAAAAACAGCCGACACCGGTATGGACATCGAAAGCGATGCTGATGCTGATTCTAAGTATTGCGGCAGCAACAATCCCTCTGTCCCTTCTCGCGCTTTTGCCACCTCTGTTACTCATTGCTATCCCCTTCCTCTGTCCGCT
>SXGU01229723.1_pt1 | contig 21578 bp, 23 predicted proteins | sample 3174531 | NCBI WGS metagenome assembly SXGU01 (sample SAMN11356863, study PRJNA531348) | freshwater metagenome | isolation source: freshwater sample F1-140 | place: China: Fuxian Lake, Yuxi | collected 2017-12-25 | reverse complement strand
GGCCCGCCGCCTCGATGACGCGGAACCCGAACACCTCGGTTGCGCTGCCGCCCGAACCGGTGGAAACGCGCTTGCCTTTGAGATCCGCGATCTTGGAAACACCGGTACCTTCGATCGACACCACATGCATGCGGTTCGGGTACAGCACCGCTAGCGCGCGCACGGGGATGGGCTTGCCTGTGAACTTGTCCTGTCCCTTGAGCGCGTCGATCGCCGCGTCGGCCTGCGTGAAGGCGATATAGGGCTTGCCGGTGCCGATCAACTGCATGTTCGCCACCGATCCGCCGGTGACCTCGGCGGTCGCCTGCATTCCAGGGACCTTCTTCGACAGGAGCGCCGCAAGGCCTCCGCCCAGCGGGTAGTACACGCCACCAGTACCGCCGGTGGCGATCGAAAGATTCTGGGCAAAGGCCGGCCCAGCGGCCAGCGAAAACGCGGCGAACGCCGCGATGCCTGCGAATCTGCGCATGGGATTCCTCCTCCAGAGTGACAGCCGAAGTATGCCAGACAACACCCCCGTCACACGCGGGGAGCCCGCCCTAGCCGCCGCCCAGCAGGGCCTTCTTGAGATCCGCGCTGACGGGGTTCTCGCCCAGCCAGATGCGCAGCAGCGCGCGATAGAAATCCTCGCCGGCGATGGGGGTGCCAACCGCCTTGCCATCGATCGAGATCCGGGTGCCAGCGGCAGGCACCCAGTCGAGCGCCATCTGCATGCCCTTCTTCGCTTCCTTCACCTGCGCCATGATGGCGACGAGCTGCTGCACGCGGCCCTCCAGCGCCTTGTACTCCACCTCGCTGTGGTTCTCCTTCATGCCATCGACCAGCGCACCGCTGAACTGGTCGGCACCGACGTCGCGCAACATGTGGATGGCGACGCGCTTGGCGCCCGGCAGCGCGATCACCTCCGCCGCCGCGGTCTTGCGCTGCGCGACGTAGAGCCCCATCGCGTAGACATCGAAGAAGGCGCGCTTGCGCAGCCCCGCGCCGTTCAGCGACAAGGCCTGTCCCGGCGCGATCTCCGCGCTGTCGGCAAAGCGCACGCCCGCCACGTCCGCGGCGAGCGCAGCTTGTCCCGCGAACGCCAGCACGAGCAACAGCCACCGCATGGTCAGCTCCTCTTGTAGGTCGGCGCCGGCAGGCGCTCGATCACGACGTTCACGCACGCAGGCTTGCCCGCCGCCGCCGCGCGCTGCAGCGCGCCGGCCAGCTGGTCCGCGCGCTCGACGAATTCGCCGTGCCCGCCCAGCGCCTCGACGACGCGGTCGTAGCGGGTCGCCGGACGGAGCTCCAGGCCGTGCGTACGCGCCGCGCCGTAGCTGCGCAGCTGGATCTGGTGTTCCGCATTCCAAGTCGCGTCGTTGCCCACCACCACCACTATGTTCGCGCCGTAGCGCGCCGCGGTGTCCATCTCAGCCATGTGGAAGCCGAACGTGCCGTCGCCCATCACCGCAACCACCGTGGATCCCGGCCTGGCGAGCTTCGCCGCGATCGCGAACGGAAGCGCGGGTCCGATCGCGCCGGCGACCCCGTTGATGACGCGATGCGGTGCCGCGACGCAGGCCTGCGCCCATTGCCCGATCTCTCCGCCGTCGGACACGAACACGGCATCCGGGTCGCGATCGAGCAGCGATTGGATCGCTCGTCCGAACTCCACCGGATGCACGGGACCGCCAGGCGGGGACGCGAGCCCCTGCCACGCCGCGGGTCGCCACGACAGCGCTCCGCGCGCTTCCTCGAGCCAGCCGGAAGCGCGCTTGCCGCCACCCTCTGCCAACGCGACGAGCACGCCAAGCGTCGCGCGCGCGCCGGTCCCGGGGCCGAGCGGCGTCACCTGGCAGGCCGCGCCGAACGCCGTGCCGAAGCGCAACGTGAAGTCCACTGTCTTGCCGAGCAGGAACACCGCATCCGCTCGGGCGAGCACCTCGGCCAGCAGGCCGAGCGAGGGATCGTTCACGCCGCGCGGGCTCTCCATCACGAAGGAAGGAATCCCTGACGCCGCCTCGAAGCGGGCGAGCAGCGCGCGCCCTTCGCGATCCGCGAGCTGCGGTCCGGCGATGACAAGAGGACGCGAGGCCCTGCGCAGGTCCTCCAGCAGCGCGCGCCCGGAGGCATCCGCCATTGGCACGGTGGCGATTGCGAAGGCGGAAGACGGCGGCGCCACCTCGTCGCCGCGCTCGACCACGTCCTCCAGCACATCCGACGGCAGGCTGACATGCACGGGGCCGGGCCGGCCTTCGCGAGCGATGCGCAGTGCGCGAACCACGTCCTCGCCAAGACCCGCCGCCGACTGCGCGGTCCACGATGCCTTCACGAAAGGAGCCGCAGCCGTCGCCTGCGCCATCTCCTGGAAGGAGCCCTTGCCGAGTTCCGCGAGCGGCGCGTGGCCAGACAGCAGCACCACCGGCGTCTCGCCCTGCAGAGACGTGTACAGCGCGCCGAGGGCGTTCGCATGGCCCGGGCCTCCCGTGACCAGCGCGATGCCCGGCGTACCCGTCATCCGGGCCCACGCATCGGCCATGTGCACCGTCGCGCCCTCGTGGCGCACGTGCAGGAGCTCGAGCTTCGCCTCGAGCGCCGCGTCGTACACCGGCATGATGTGGTTTCCGGAGAGCGCAAAGACGCGCCGGATGCCAGCGGCAGCGAGGCTGCGCGCAAGCACGTCCGCACCGCGCAGCTTCATGCAGCTTCCTTGATCAGGCTCTCGCCAGGCCGCACGCGGGTGAACGCCACCGGCTTCATCGCGATCGCGAGCCGCTCGTCGTCCCGGCGCACGCTGGTGAACCTGGAGGCTTCCAGCGGGCCGGCCTCCGGGAAATCGGCGCGGAAGTGCGCGCCGCGCGAATCCTCGCGCGCCAGCGCCGCGCGCGCGATCACTTCGCTGATGTCGACGAGGCTCGCCAGGTTCATCCAGTCGTGCCAGGTGAGGTTGAACGCGCGGTTGCCGTCGGCAACGCCGCAGGCGCGCAATTGCCCGCGCAACCCGTCGAGTTCCGCGATCGCCGCTTCCAGCCCCGCGCGGTCGCGGATGATGCCGACCTTGTCCCACATGAGTTCATGCAGCCGGTCGCGCACCGATTCGATCGCGCCATGCTTCGCGGCCCTCGCCGTGAACGGGCTCTCGCAATGCGCGATCGCGGCGTCGATCGCCGTGCGGTCGGGGTCGAGGAACACGCTTTCCTTCGTCACCCATGCCGCCATGGACTCGCCAGCCACGCCGCCATACACGGTCGAATTGGCGACGCCATTGCCGCCAAGGCGGTTGGCGCCATGCACGCCGCCGGAATCCTCGCCCGCGACGTAGAGGCCGCGCAGCGAGGTGCGGCAGTCGGCGTCGAACTCCACACCACCCATCATGTAGTGCGCGGTCGGCACCACCTCGACCAGACCGCCGGCAAGGTCGAAACCGCAGTCGGCGCAGCGCTCCACCATGCCCTTGAACTGGCGCGCCACGTTCGCCGGCCCGAGGTGGGCCATCGAGATGTAGAGGCCGCCGTTCGGCGTCACGCGTCCGGCGCGCATCTCGCTGTACATGGCGCGCGACACCACGTCGCGCGTCGCGCGCTCCGCCTTCGGGTCGTAGCCGGGCATGAAGCGCTCGTTCGCGCCGTTGAGCAGGAAGCCGCCCGACCCGCGCAGGCCCTCCTCCAGCACGGTGCCTGTCATCCGCGTGTGCACGCCGGCGAGCAGCCCGGTGGGGTGGAACTGCACCATCTCCATGTCGCGCAGCGAGAGCCCCGCGCGAAGCGCCATCGACAGCCCGTCGCAGCTCTTGTCGCCCGAGGGCGTGTGGTAACGATACATCGTGGGCCCGCCGCCGGTGCCGAGCAGCACCGCCTTGGCGCGCACGAACACGTACTCTCCGGTGCGCATGTCGATCATCAGCACCCCGGCAATCGCATCGCCCGAAGAGGTCTTCACCAGCTCGACCGCGCGGTGCTCCTCCAGCCGTGCGATCTTGCGCGCCCACACCTGCTCGGCGAGCCGGTTGATGATCTCGATCCCCGTGAGGTCGCCCTTGTGCACGGTGCGGTCGAAGGTCTGCCCCGCGAACGCCTTCTGGTGGATCGAGCCGTCTGGGTTGCGGTCGAAGAAGCAGCCGAGTTCGTTCTCCAGTTCATGGATGCGCTCGACCGCGAGCGTCACCAGCTTCCACGCCAGCTCCTGGTCGGGCAGCCACTTGCCACCCTCGATGGTGTCCATGAAGTGGCGCTCGACGGAATCGCCCGCCGCGAGCGCGACGTTGTAGCCGCCCTGGACCATGCGCGTGCAGCCGCACTTGCCGAGCAGCCCCTTCACCGCGACGGTGATCGACAGTGCCGGGTTGGCCTGATGCGCGTGCAGCGCGGCAAACAGCCCCGCGCCGCCCGAGCCGAGGATCAGCAGGTCGGTGGAGATCTCACGAACAGTCGGCTTCATGCGGCGGCGTCCTGGTCCAGTGGTCGGAAAGGAGGTTGGCGAGCGGCTCGGACATCTCGTACACGCTTGAGACGGCGAGGTCGGGGCCGAAGGGCAGCTTCTCGCGCTCGGCGCGACGGCGCAGCTTCTCCTCGTGTATCTTGAGGACGTCGCGCGGAAACGGCATGTCGCCCGGATCTAGGATCCGGATGCACCCGTCTGCGTCGCGCGCCGGCATCACCTTGCTGCGCAGAGAGCGGTTCGGGCTCCACGGGATGTCGAGCACCCCTGCGGCACAGGCGCGGACCGTCCCGACCGCGACGTCGCCATCGCCCATCTCGAGAACCTTGTCGATGATCGGCCGCACCTCGCGCTTGATGAGGTCGACCTCGGCGATGAAGTCCGGCATCGAATCGAGCCGGATGTGCCGCGCAAGGTATACCGCCATGCGCGTGGTGCGCAGGCCTTCGGCGTTGGCCTTGGGCGTCGGGATGCCGAACGCCTCGTGCGTCGTCTTGGTGGTCACCGACGATGCTCCGGCGACTGCGGCCAGCGTGCCGCCGTAGCTGATCAGCGTCGACGCCTGCGCTTCGTCCTGCGGCCACGCGCCCATCCAGTGCAGCAGTGTCACCGGCGTGAACACGTCCGTGAACCCGCACCGGGCGAGATACTCCTGGCACAGTTCCCGGCATGCCTTCACGGCGGCCGCGTCCTGCACCAGGTGCAGCGTCTGGCCCATCTCGAGGCCGTAGTTCTTCACGCCCTGCGCCGCGGCGAGCAGCAGGTCCAGCACGCACACCATGATGGCGATGCCGGGCGGGATGTTGGTGCCGGTGAGGAACCCGGGCTGCCGCCTGTGCAGCTCGACGCCGTGCGCCTGGTACATCGCCGTCAGGCGGTCGAGGTACTGGTAGTTGCGGATGCCGTCCTCGATCGACAGCTCCTTAGTGTAGGAGCTGGTATAGGCGATGCCGGAGCCGAGGTAGCCCGAGTAACCCGCCGCGAAGGCGATCTCGCCGGTCAGCTTCGGGAACGAGGTCCCGGTGAGCATGATCGCAGGCTTGTCGATGGCGTCGATCAGCTCGGCGGCCCTGGCGACGCCGTAGTTGACGATCGGGTAGCCGTTCAGCAGCGAGCGGCCCATGCGCTCGGATTCCTCGATCCCCTTCTGCGCGAGGTGGAACTGCTCGTTGCGCGTGTAGCTGTCCGTGGTCGTCGGCACGATGTCGGCGAGGCCCTCGCGGTCGAGCACCTGCATCAATTCCTTGTGCAGCGCGTGCGTGCCGAACCCGCCGCGCGGCTGCACCAGGCAGCGGCCCTCCGCCGCGGCGCGGCGCATCACCCAGCCGAGCTGCTTGTGCGCCGGCAGCGCGCGCTGGCGCTCGACGGCAGCCGCGAAATCCACCTGTGCGCCGGTCGGCCAGCGCGCGAGATTCGCCTTGCGCATGGCATGGAACTCGTCCTCGGGAATGCAGCCCTGGGTGAGCGGCGCACGCGCCTGCTGGACCAGCGGCGCTTGCGCACCCTCGACCAGCGGCGCTTGCGCATCCTGGACCAGCGGCGCTTGCGCCTTAGCCGTGAGCGGTGCGGTCATGACCGGCCTCCTCGTTGACGTTCGACAGGTGCTTCAGCGCAATCTCCAGCGCGGCGGCGGGTTCCACCTGGGCGAGCAGGCCGCAGGCATAGAGCACGTAATGACGGTCGACCAGCAGGTCCGGCGAGCGCGGCCGCAGGGAATCCGGCTCGGCAGGCTGCGCCAGCGCGCTCTCCAGCAGCGCCCGCGGCGCGCGACCGTGGGCGAACACGCCACCGGTACCCACCAGCGCGCGCACCAACGAGAGATCCTTGCCCTCCTGCGCCGTCACTGGTCCATGGACGGTGTGCACGATCTGCGTCGTGCCGCAGTGCCGGCGCATCGCGATACGCACCGCCGCGCGCGCCAGCGCGTCGTCCACAGCGTGCTCCGCCGTGGACGCCGGCAGATGTTCGACGTCGCGGCCGAGCCGCTCGATGATCGCCGTCGCTTCGTGGCCGGGCAGCGCCGCCTCGCGCGCGATCGCCTCAAGCGTCGCGACCTCCGCGATGGTGGCGGCGTTGTGCCTCATGCCGAGGTCGCCCTCGACTGTGCGCTTGACGCGCGGTTCGGGCAGGCCGTGCTGCACGACGGCCGGCGAGGATGGCGCGCCGGTGGCCACGGAGTGCACGTCGGTGGTCGCGCCACCCGGATCGACTACCACGAGCTCGCCGAGTCCGGCGACGCCGCCGTGCCCGTCGGCAATCAGCCGAGCTCCTTCCATCACCGCGGCGGGCGTCGGCATCAGCACCGCATCGAATTCCGCAGACGCGCGATCGATGCCCTTGGCATGCACGATGCGCCGGATGAACACCTCTCGGATCGCCGCGCGCGCCGGCTCGATGTCGAGGACATTGAACTCCGGCATCACGTTGTCGCAAGCGACGAAGGACTTGCCGGAAAGCAGCCGTCGCACGTCGTCGACCGCACTGCGGTTGCCGGCATAGACGATCGGGCAATCGAGCGGGCTCGCCGCGAAGGCACGCGCGTTGTGCACGACGACGTCCGCATTCCCGCCGTCCGTTCCCCCGGCCAGCAGCAGGATGTCCGGCTGCAGCGCGGCGATGCGGCCGATGTCCGCCTCGTTCAGCCGGTAGGCAAAGCTGCCGACGAGCTTTGCGCCGGCGCCGAGCGCCGCGCGCCGGGCGGCTTCCGCCGTGAGTTCCCTGACCAGGCCAACGGTCACCATCCGCAGCCCGCCGGCTGCACTGCTGGACGCAAGCCGGTAGCGAAAAGACGGCAACGCGCCCAGCGCGCGGCCGAGGGCATCCAGCGCGGCGCGCATGCCGGTGCGCACGTCGGTGAGGACCGTCGAAGGCCCCTGCGCACTGCCGAGCAGCGTGCGACGGTCGAGGTCCACCGCGCGCAGCTTGGTGTAGGTGCTGCCGAAGTCGATCAGCAGCGCGGCGTTCATGACGGCGCCTTGCGGGCGCCGCCGCGCGCGGCGAGGTCCTTCGCCAGCCAGCCGAGCACCGCCTCCACCCGGGTGCCCGGGGCGGCGGCGCGGTCGAAACCCATGTCGAGGAAAATCCGCTCGACGTCGGGCCACGGATGCTTGCCCACGATGAGGTTGCCGCCCACGTACAGGAGGACGTCGTCGAGCCCGGCCTCGACGCACAGGTCGCGGAAGCCACGGCAGTCGAGTTCACCCTGGCCGTATAGCGATGACACGAGGATCGCATCCGCTGCGGTCTCCACCGCGGCCTTGACGAACTCGGGTGCCGGGGTAAGCGCGCCGAGCGACACGACCTTGTACCCGGCCTTTTCGAGCGCCATCGAGAGGATCCGGTTGCCGACGATGTGCGTGTCGGCACCGATCACCCCGGTGACCACCGTGTGCTGCGCCGCCGCCGACGCGCCGGCCATGCTCACTTCGCGCCGATGAACCGGCGCATCGCCGCGACCTCGCCCTCGAGGAAGCGCTGCGCGTCCTTCTGCGGCACGTAGCTGTCGGCCAGCGCGTACTGGTCCTTCAGGTAGGTGGCGAACTCCGGCGTCTGCGCATAGCGGTCGAGCGAGGCCGCGAGCGCCGCAAGGCGCCGCGGGTCGAGCGACGACCGCGCGATGATCGCCCGCATCTGCGGCAGCAGGATCTCGTAGCCGAATTCGGCGGACACCGGGACGTCCGCGAACGGCGCGGGCAGGCGCTGGGTGGCGAAGAAGATCAGCGGCCGCAGCGCCTTCGACTCGAGGTGTCCCTTGACGTCGCCGGCCTGCTCGTAGAGCAGGTCGACGTGCCCTCCGAGGACCGCCGCGAAGCGCTCCCCGGGACGCGTGTAGCCGACGCTGGTGAGCGGCGCGCCCTTGCTGCTGACGTGTACCACCGTGGCCTCGTCCGGACTGCCCGGCCCGGTGATCGCCACCGAAATCTTCCCGGGATTCGCCCTGGCAGCTGCGATCACGTCGTTCCACGTCTTGTACGGCGCGTCCGCGCGCGTGAAGATGCCCGAAGGCTGGCGGATCATGACGCCGAGGGCAACGACGTCCGGGAAGCGGAAGGTGGATTCCGGTACCGTCGCGAGGGCAAGCGTGTCGCCGGTGAGCACGGCAATCGAATGGCCGTCGGCGCCGTTGGCCACCATGCGCGCTACACCGATCGCGCCTGTCGCGCCGGGCGAGTTGATCACCGGGACGGTCGCCTTGAGGTCGCCTTCCAGCCACTTCGCGACGAGGCGGCCGAGGATATCGGCGCCGCCGCCCGGTCCCCAGGGGACCACCAACTCGATCGGCTTCGACGGAAAGCGCTCCTGCGCCAGCGAGGCGGAAGGCGCCGCCACGCCCGCGGCCAGCAGGCACGGCAACAAGACGTTGCGCAGTCGATTCAATGCACCCATGGTTCTCCTCCTCCAGGCTTCAGTCAGCGGGAACGCCGGCGCAGGCGGCCGCGCGCGCGACGTGGACTTCACGCGTGCAGCGCTCCAGCGCGACGGCATCGAACTCGGGTTGGTAGCCGGGCGCCAGGACGATCGCGCCGTCCTCGAAGCGCGGCGGATTCACGAGCAGCGGAATCGCGGGCTTCAGGAAGCCGTTCATCTCGCCGGCGTTGCGGATCCGGGTGCGCGCGACCAGCGCCTCCATCCAGCAGCCGATCTCGCAGGCCACGCCATTGCCGAGCACGGGTTCCATGCCGAGGGCGCGGATCAGGTCGATGGCCTCGGCAAGGCGCGCGAGGCTGCCGAATTTCATCAGCTTCACCTTGACGAAGGCCGCCACCCCCAGTTCCGCGGTGCGACGGATATCGTCCAGTCCGTAGATCGACTCGTCCAGCATCATCGGCACCGTCGACACGCGCGCCACCGCGCGCGCCGCCTCCCAGTCGCCCGCGGCGCACGGCTGCTCCAACAGCTCGATCCCCGACGGGTCGACGCCAGAGGCGAAGCGAACCGCCTCGTCGACGCCGAAGCCCTGGTTGCCGTCCACGCGAAGGGTGACGCGTCCGGCGACGATGCGCTGGATCTCGCGCAGCCGCTTCGCATCCTCGTCCGCATCGAATCCCACCTTCACCTTGAGCGTGCGGAAACCCTTCGCGATCAGCGCGTCCACCTCCGCCGCGATCGCCGACGGCGACTCGGCATTCAGGATGCCAAGCATCGGCACACGCGCCGGCGCGTCGAGCGCCAGTTGGGGGTCGCCGCGCATCATGTCGATCGCGGTCACTAGCCCGGTGACGGCAAAGGGCGCCTCGCCGACGCGGGCGAGCAGCCGCTCCCGCGCCTCGCCCGGCGCGAGCGGCGCCACCTCGTCGGCCCAGTGGCGCAGGTTCTCCCACGCGCCCTCGACGGTCTCGTCGGTGTAGCCGGTGAGCACGGTGGCCTCGCCGAAGCCGACACGGCCGTCGGTGCCGAGGACCTCCACGTGCATCGTGTCGAAATGCGTCACAGGCCCGAACGCGAGCTTGTACGGTACGCGCAGGGGGACTTCGAGACGTCGCAGCCGGAGGTACTCGAATCGGGTCATCAGGCTCCCGTCGGCGGCCGTCGTCGCGCCGCTCAGCCGATGCCGAGCGACTTCAGCACGGCCGCCCGGCGGTCGCGCGCGGCCGCCTTCACGTCGGCGTACAGGCTGCCGCCGTGGCTGTCCATGCCGACCAGCAGCGGCCCGAAGCCCTTGATGCGGAACTTCCACAGCGACTCGGGATTCAGGTCGTCGAGGTCCACGTCCTCGATGCGCTCGATCCACGTCGTCTCCAGCGCAGCGGCGCCGCCGACGATGGCGAGGTAGGCGCCGCCAAGCTCGCTGAACGCGGCGGCGGAATCCTCCCGCAGCCCGCCCTTGCCGATGACCAGGCGCACGCCGCACTGCTGCATCAGCGGCCGCGTGAAACGCTCCATGCGGTCGCTGGTGGTGGTGCCGATGCACACCGACTGGTAGCCGGCGGGAAACTCGTTGTTGGTCTCGACCTTGCGCACATTCGGCGCGGTGTGGATCACCGCGTGCCCCGCGAGGTCGAAGCGGGTCTTGCGCCCCCGGTCGAACATGTGGATCTGCGTGGCGTCGCGGATGCCGAACAGCAGGCCGTCCAGCGTCACGGTATCGCCGGCGCGCAGGCCGCGCACCTGCGCCTCGGTGACCGGCGTCGTAAAACGGTGCTCAGTAGCCATATTCCAGCCCCGCCGGCGTGAAGGTGGCGCGCGCCCGGCGCGCCGAATGGCATTGCATGTTCACCGCCACCGGGTTCATCGTGATGTGCGTCGCGGCGACCTCGACGTGCACGGCGAAGGACGTCGAATCCCCTCCCAGCCCTTGCGGGCCGACGCCGAGCTGGTTCACCGCCGCGCCGAGCGCCTCCTCGAGCTTCGCGCCCTCGGGATCGCCGCAGCGGGTGCCGAGCGCGCGCGTCGCCGCCGCCTTGGCGAGGTGCACGCACAGGTCGGAGGTGCCGCCGATGCCGACCCCGACGATGGTCGGCGGGCAGGTCTTGCCGCCGGCATCGAGCACGCAGTCGATGACGAAGGTCTTGATCGCGTCGACGCCCTCGGCGGGAATCGCCATGCGCAGCCACGAGTTGTTCTCCGAGCCGGACCCCTTCGGGATCATCTCGATCTCGAGCGCGTCCTCGCGGTCGGTGAAATCGATGTGGATCACGGGTACCTCGCGGCCACAGGAGGAGTGCTCGTTCCTGCGCGTGATCGGGTGAACCACGGACGAGCGCAGCGGATGCTCGCGCGTCGCCCGCTCGCAGCCGACGCGGATCGCCGACTTCAGCGCCATGCCGTCGACCTCGACGCCGCGCCCGATGCGCACGTTGTAGATCGGGATGCCGGTGTCCTGGCACAGCAGGTTGTCGGTCTGCTCGGCGACCTTGATGTTGGTGATCATGGTGCCCAGCACGCGCGAAGCTCGCGCATCGGTCTCGCCGGCGGCGAGCCGGTCGAACCCCGCCTTCACGTCCGGCGGCAGCAACTTCACCGCGCGGATGTAGAGCTGCTTCGCCGCCTCCTCGACCTGTTTCGGATCGACCTTCACTTGACGGTGATCTTCCGCTCCTTGACGACGCGGGCCCACAGCGCGGTCTCGGCCTGCATCGCGCGCCCCATCTCCTCGGGCGTGTTGCCGACCGGCGTCAGCCCCTGCACGTAGAAGCGCGCCCGCAACTCGGTGGACTCGAGCGCCTTCCTGGTGTCCTGGTACACCTTGTCGATGACCGGCTTCGGCGTGCCGGTCGGCGCGACGATGCCGAACCAGCCGGTGTTCTCGAATCCCGGCAGGGTCTTCGCGATCGAGGGGACGCCGGGCAGCAGCGCGAACTCGGCCTTGCTGGTGACGCCGAGGGCGCGCAAGCGGCCGCCGTTGATATGCCCGATCGCCGCCGCGACGTTGGTGACCGAGAACGAGGTGTCGCCGCCGACCAGGCCGACGAGCGCCGGGCCCTCGCCCTTGTACGGCACCTGCACCGCGTCGATGCGCGCGGCGTTGACGAAGTTCTCGCCGGCGAGGTGCGTCTGCGAACCGATGCCGGCATGCCCGAACGTGAGCTTGCCGGGCTGCGCCTTGCCGGCGTCGATCACGTCCTTCACCGTCTTGAACGGCGAGTTCGCCGGCACCACCAGCACCTGCGGGCCGGAGACCACGTTGGTGACCGGCACGAAATCCTTCTCGGGGTTGTAGCTCATCTTGGCGTAGATGTGCTGGTTCGCCGTGACCACCGATCCGGAGGGGAAGAAGAGCGTATAGCCGTCGGGTGCCGCGCGCGCGGCTTCCGCCGCGCCGACGCCGCCGCCGGCGCCGCCGCGGTTCTCGATCACCACCGTCTGGCCCCACATCTCGGACAGCTTCTGTCCCAGCAGGCGCGCAGAGATGTCGGTCGCGCCACCCGGCGGGAACGGCACGATGAACTTCACGGGCTTGGTCGGCCACTGCTGCGCGGTCGCGAGGCCCGCAACGGAGAACGCGAGCACGGCGAGTACGGATCTGATCAGTTGCATGGGTACTCCTCCTCCGGCGATTCTACAGCGCGAGTGCGAACGCAAGGCTCGCGGCAAGGGCCGCACCGGCGGCGATGGATGCAAGCGTCTTGTGCGAATCGCGCCATGGCAGGAACTCCAGCGCGAGCAATCGGAGTCCTCCGGTGAGGTGCGCCGCGAGCAGCAGCACGATGCCCCATTCGGCGAACTTCACCAGCGGCATGCGCGTCCAGTCGAGGAACGCGTCGAACGCCGCCGCGCCGTTCAGCGCACTGCCGAGGGCGAAGAAATGCACCGGCAGGAACGCCGCGAGCAGCACGCCGGAGATGCGGTGCACCAGGAACGCCCAGTAGCCCGGATGGTTGCTCATGCGAACACGCCCAGCACCGCGCGCATGCCGAGCAGCGCGAGCGCGCACGCGAATGCGAGGAGGACAACGTCGCGCGAAGGTCCGCGCCAGCCCAGCCATTCGGACAGGACCGCGCGCAGGCCGATCGGCGCGTGCACCGCGACCGCGGCGACGAAGGCCGTGTAGAACGCCAGCCAGGCGACATTGCCCCGGGTGCGGCCGAGGATCTCGCCGGCGGACAACCCGCCCTGCACCGCGTAGATCATCGTCGCGAGGTGCACCACGACGCAGACGCCGAGCACCGCGGCGCTTGCGCGCTGCGCGATCCAGAGCAGCGCTTCGCCGCGCGGGCTCACAGCGTGCCCTTCAGCGCCGCCTTCGCCACTTCCCGTTTCAGGCCCGCGATGCCGGCGGTGGGCGAGATGTGCTTCGGGCAGCGCTCGGCGCAACTCATGTGCGTGTGGCAGGCCTGGCAGCCACCGTCGCCCGCGACGGCGCGCAGGCGTTCGGCCTGCTGCACGTCCCGTTCGTCCCGGTTCAGCGTCCACGCGCGGTTCAACGCCGCGGGTCCGAGATAGGACGGATTCCATGCCACGGTGTCGCACGCGCTGTAGCAGACGCCACAGCCGATGCACTCGATGCCGGCGTTCGCCTGCGCGCGCTCGGCGGAGACAGGGGAGACCTGCGCGAACCCGTCCTTGCGGCTGCGGCCGCCGGCGAACTGCCCCTTCGCCCGCGCCCACTTGTCGAAGAACTCGCGCATGTCGGTGACGAGGTCGCGCACCACCGGCAGGTTGCGCAGCGGCGCGATCTCGAGCGCGCCGTCCTTCGCCACGTCGTCGACGTGCGTGCGGCAGGTCCAGCGCGGCGCGCCGTTCACGGTCATGGCGCAGGAACCGCACATGCCGACCCGGCAGGCGAAGCGGTAGGCGAGCGACGGGTCGAGCGCGCGCTGGATGTGCGAGACGACGTCGAGCACCGTCTGGCTGGCGTGGCGCGGGACCTCGAAGGCCTGGAACGATCCCTCGGCGCCGGCGCCCGTGCGCCAGACCTTGACTCGCAGCGTGCTATCGTTGGCCATGGCCGGATTCAAACGTCACGTCTTCGTCTGCGAGAACGCACGCGATCCCTCGGACCCGCGCGGCTCCTGCAAGCACCGCGACTCGGACGCCATCATGGCCGCGCTGAAGGACGGCGCCAAAGCCGCGGGGCTCAAGGGCGCCGTGCGCATCAACCGCGCGGGCTGCCTCGACCATTGCGAGCACGGCCCGGTGGTGGTGATCTACCCGGAGGCGACCTGGTATCACGTGCCGACGGTCGAGGATGCGCGGGAAGTTCTCGAGTCCCATGTCATCGGCGGCAAGAAGGTCGACCGCCTCCTGATCGACTAGGCGGTTACGCCGACTCGTACAGCCGGGTGAGCACGAACTGCCGCTGGCCCAGCGCCTCGGCGGCGGTGAGCCGGCCGTTGGCGGTGCGGAACATGGACTCCAGCAGCGCGTCGCCCGCCTGGTCCGGCGTCATCTCCTTGCGCAGCAGCCCCGACACGTCGACGTCGATGTGCTCGGACATGGTGCGCACCGTGCGCGGGTTGGCGCAGATCTTGATCACCGGCAGGATCGGATTGCCCACGACGTTGCCCTGTCCGGTGGGGAAGAAGTGCACGGTGAACCCGGCGGCGGCGCACAGCGTCACCATCTCGGCCGCCGCGGAGGACGAATCGATGAACCACAGGCCCGGCCCCGTCGGCTCCTCGTGCTTGTCGAGCACGCCATCGACCATGCACTTGCGGCCGATCTTCTGGATGTTGCCGAGCGCCTTCTCCTCGATCGTCGTCAGGCCGCCGGCGATGTTGCCCTTGGTCGGCTGGGAGTCGGAGAGGTCGCTGGTCTTGTGCTTGTCGATGATCGCCTGGTAGCGGTCGAACATGAACTGGAACTTCTTCTTCACCTCGTCGTTGCGGCAGCGCGCCGCGACCAGGTGCTCGCCGCCGGTAAGCTCGGTGGTCTCGCCGAACACCATCGTCACCTTGTGCGGGTAGAGCTTGTCGAACGCGTTGCCGACGGTGGGGTTGGCGCCGCAGCCGGACGTGGTGTCCGACTCGCCGCACTTGGTCGACACCCACAGGTCCTGCAGCGGGCGCTCCTCGCGGCGCAGCTCGGAGGCCCACTGCACGTACTCCTTGGCGACCTTCGAGGCGCGCATGATGGTGTCGTGGTCGCCGTGCATCTCGATGCCGAAGAACGACACCGGCTTGCCTGTGGCGGCGATGCCGTCGGCGACCTTCTTCGCCCAGCCGTCCTCGATGCCGATGACCACCACGGCGGCGACGTTCGGGTTCGCGCCGGTGCCGATCAGCGTGCGGAAGTGCAGGTCGAGGTCGGCGCCGAACTGCAGCCGGCCGTAGGGGTGCGGGATCGCCATCACGCCCTTGATGTTGTGGGCGACGGCCTCGCAGGCCGCGTTCGACAGGTCGTCGACCGGCAGGATGATGACGTGGTTGCGCACGCCGATGCGGCCGTTCTCGCGCTTGTAGCCCCAGAACGTGGAATTGGTAAGGTTGATGGCCATGGTCGGGTTCCCCGTTCTACCAGCGCTTGGTCTTGATGTTCTGCACGTGGGCGTGTCCGCCCTGCTCGATCGGCGCCACCACCTTGCCGATGTCGATGCCGTACTTGATCACGGTGTCGCCGGGCGCGTAGGCCTTCAGTGCGACCTTGTGCCCGATCGGAATGTCGTTCTTCGCCGTGATCTTGAGCTCCTTGTCCTGCTCCATGACCCAGCCGACGAGCGCCTGGCCGGTCTTCACACCCTCGACGACAACGACGCCGACGCCGTCGCCTTCCTCGTGCACCACGAAGTGGATCATGCTGGTCTCCTCATGCGGGAAGCGCGATCCTAAGGCGGCGACCCCGGCGAAGTCAACTATATGAGTTAGATGATTTCGCAGATAGACTGCCGCGATGCTCTACAAAGAGGTGAAGCAGGCGCTCACCCGCGAACTGGCCGGCGGCCAGTGGCCGCCCGGCGAGCCGCTGCCCTCCGAAGCCGAGCTCGCGCGCCGCTTCCGCGTCTCCATCGGCACGGTGCGCAAGGCCGTCGGCGAACTGGTGGCCGAGCGCGCGCTGGTGCGCCAGCAGGGCCGCGGCACCTTCGTCTCGACGCACGACTCCAGGCGCCTGCTGTTCCACTTCTTCCACATCGTGCCGCGCGACGGCGGAAGCGTGTACCCGGATACCCGCCTGCTCTCTTTCGCGCGCGACCGCGCCTCCACCGTCGAAGCGGGACGCCTCGGCATCGCCGCCGGCGACCCGGTCTGGCGCATCCGCAACCTGCTGTCGCTTGAGGGCGCCCCGGCGCTGCTGGACGACATCGTGCTGCCGCGGGTGCGCTTCCCCGACCTCACCGAGCGCACCTTCGCGCAGCGCGAGGACACCATCTACAACCTCTACCAGGCGCGCTACGGCCTCAACGTGCTGCGCACCACCGAGCGGCTGCGCGCGGTGCTCGCCGACGCCGGCACCGCGCGCCTGCTCGGCCTGCGGCGCGGCGCGCCGCTGCTGGAGATCGACCGCGTCGCGCTGACCTACAACGACGCGCCGGTCGAGCTGCGGCGCAGCCGCGTCGACACCTCGCGCTACGATTACCTCAGCGACCTCGGAAAGGCGGACCATGCACATCACTCGTGATGTCCCAAAAGGCACTCGTGATGCCGTCAAGGGCAGGCGTGATGTCCTCAAGGCGATGCTCGCGCTCGGCGCGGCCGCAGTCGCGCCGGCCGAGGCGCAACTCCTCGCGCAACCGCGCTTCTCGTCGAACCCCTTCACCCTCGGGGTCGCGTCGGGCTACCCGCTGCCCGCGAGCGTGGCGCTGTGGACGCGGCTCGCGCCGCAGCCCGATGCACCCGGCGGCGGCATGGGCCCCGAGACCGTGCCGGTGCGCTGGGAGGTCGCGAGCGACGAGGCGATGAAGAACGTCGTCGCCTCGGGCACCGGCTACGCCACCGCCGCGTGGGGCCACTCGGTGCATGTCGAAGTGTTCGGGCTGGAGCCCGCCCGCTGGTACTGGTACCGCTTCACGGCCGGCGACGCGCAGAGCGCGACCGGCCGCACGCGCACCGCACCCGGCGCGAACGCGAATCCCGAGCGGCTGCGCTTCGCACTCGCCTCCTGCCAGCACTACGAGCAGGGCCACTTCGGCGCCTACCGCCACATGGTCGCCGACGAACCCGACCTGGTGCTCTTCGTCGGCGACTACATCTACGAATCCTCCTGGGGCCGCGACCACGTGCGCAAGCATGGCGCGCCGGAGCCGCACACGCTGGACGACTATCGCGCACGGTTTGCGCTGTACAAGTCGGACCCGGACCTGATCGCCGCGCACGCCGCCTGCCCGTGGGTGGTCACCTGGGACGACCATGAAGTGGAGAACGACTACGCGAACGACGTCTCCGAGAACCTCGACCCGCGAGAGTGGTTCCTCGCACGCCGCGCCGCAGCGTACAAAGCCTACTACGAGCACATGCCGCTGCGCCGCGCGATGGTTCCATTCGGCCCGGACATGACGCTGTACGCCCGGCAGGCGTTCGGCAACCTGGCGCAGTTCCACGTGCTCGACAACCGGCAGTACCGCGCGCCGGAAGCCTGCCCGCGCCCCGCCCGTGGCGGGTCCAACGTGGTGGACGCCGCGCAGTGCGCCGAGCTCGGCGATCCGGCTCGCACCATGCTCGGACGCCAGCAAGAGGCATGGCTGGACGCCGGCCTCGCCGCCTCGCGCGCGAAGTGGAACATCCTGGCGCAGCAGACCATGATGGCGCAATTCGACCAGCAGCCCGGCAACGGGCGCAAGGCGTGGACGGATTCCTGGGACGGCTATCCCGCCGCCCGGCGCAAGCTCCTCGAGTCGGTGCGCGACCGCAAGGTCGCCAACCCGGTGGTGATCGGCGGCGACGTGCACATGTTCTATGTCACCGACCTGAAGGCGGACTTCGACAACGCCGGCTCGCCGGCGATCGCCAGCGAATTCGTCGGCACCTCGATCACCTCGCAGTCCTGGCCGCAGGAGCGCATCAACGGTTTCCTGCCGGACAACCCGCACGTGCGGCATGCGGAATCCCGCTACCGTGGCTACCTCAGGTTCGAACTCACGCCGAAGCAGATGCGCTGCGACCTGCGCGGCATGGAAAGCGTCCAGAAGCGCGACGCCGCCTGCAGCACCATTTCGTCGTGGGCCGTGGAGGACGGGCGGCCCGGCGCGCAGAAGGCCTGACGCGCGGCTAGCGGCAGCGCAGGTTCCCGCCGGATGGCTCGAGCGGGCGCGTGCAGTCCTGTTCGCTGATGCTGCGCGCCGGGTCGAGCGCCGGCGTGGCGGAGGAGCGCTCGGGCGCGCCGCCGTGGATCGTCACCGCGATCAGCCCGAGTCCGATCAGCGCGCCGGCGACGGACCCCGACGTGGCGCGCATGTCGATAGCACCGCCCGAATAGCGCGTGCCCGGCGCCGCCTGCGGCGTCCCTCGGGGCGAGTCCAGCTGCAGCGTCGACTGGCAGCCGGCGAGGGCGAGCAGGCACGCGAAAAGGGCGGGACGGCGCACGTTGGGGATCCTAACCCGCGCCCCGGCGCGCGGCGATCTTCGCCCGCACCATGTCGACGTGCGAGCGGAAAGTGAACAGCAGTTCCGAGTACGCGAGCGGCACCGCCAGCGCGCGCACCTCGTCGTCGAGCTTCGCCACGCGGTCGAGCATCGCGCCGAGCGCTTCGGGCGACGGATCGCGGTCCACCTCGGCCTCGATGTAGCGCAGCTCGCCGTAGCGGCGGAAGAACTTCGACTTCACGCGCCACGCGTAGATCGGCGGCACGATCTTCACCAGCGGGACGACGATGGCGATGAGCGGCAGCACCAGCACCCACATGCGCTCGACCAGGTTGGCGAGCCAGAACGGGAACACGCGCTGCAGCAGCGGCACCCCCTGCTTGAAGTAGCGCTCGGCCTCCTGCGACACCTCGAAGTCGCCCGGACGCAGCACCGGGAACTCCCCGGCGCGCTGGAACAGGCCGGCGTCGCGGTGCACTTCGGTCGCGGCTTTCAGCAGGAGGTACAGCAGCGCGGGGTGTGCGTCCTCGCGTGCGACGAGGCGTGCCGTCGGCGACAGCAAAGCGATGTCGCGCGGCGGGACATTGTCGATGAACGAAATCGAGCTCTGCGGCAGCGTGAGGCGTGTCAGGTAAGGGAAGCGCCTCGCGTAGGCCTGCGCGGTGGCGAAGTTCGCCAGCTGCACGTCCTTGCGCGCGAGCATTCCCTGCAGCAGCGGCGACTCCGGGGCGGCGACGAAGAACGCGGCATCCGCTTCGCCTTTCGCCAGCGCGTCCACGGCCGCCTGTCCGCTGGCGGCGAGCAGCGTGGTCGGCGATGTATCGAGGCCATTGGCCTTCAGCAGCGCGGCGGCGAGCACGCGGGTGCCGCTGCCCTCGGGCCCCACGGCGAGTCGCTTGCCCTTCAGTTGCGTGAGGTGGTCCACCGGCGCCTTGCCGCGCACGAACACCCACAGAGGCTCGTACGCCACCGACGCGAGCTTGACCAGCCGTGGCGCGTCCTCCGGGCCCGGGCCGGGCCGGATGCCGCCCTGCACGAACGCGACCTCGACGTCGCCGGCTGGATCCTGCAGCCGCTTCAGGTTGTCGAGCGAACCGGCGGACGTGCGCACCTCCAGCGTGACGCCGTCGCGCGCCAGCACCGCGGCATAGCGCCTGGCGAACCCATAGTACGCACCGCCCTCGCCGCCGGTGCTGATGACGATGCGGTCGGGCGGCGCGGGCTTGATGAACTTCGAGGCCACCCAGAATCCCGCGGCGACGAGCGCGAGCGAGGGCAGGCCGACGACGAGAAGCTCGAACAGCGACAAGCTGCGGATGCGGATCCGCTTCATGCATTCAGCTTACCGCAGCGGCGCGCTGCAGGCGATCGCGCACCGCGGACCATTCCGGCGCCTCCACCGGCGCCTCGACCAGGATTGCCTCGCAACCCGCGCCGTCCAGTTCGCGCAGCGCGCCGTAGAGGCGCTGCGCGTAGGCCGCGGGGTCGCGCGGCATGCGGATCCAGTAGTCGACCCGCTCGTCGGGCCGCGAGAACGCAAGCACCGCCACCCTGCTGCCGCGCGCAGCGATCTCGGCGTCCAGCGCATGCGTGGCGACGAGCCGGGCAGGCGTGCGCGGCGCGTAGTGGCGCTCGAGGCCTCCTGAGTGCGCCGGCGCAGTGGCATCCCTCTCCCCCACCGCCTCGCCGAGCACGCGCTCGAGTTCGCCGCGGGAGACGTGTCCCGGGCGCAGCAGCACCGGCGCGCCGCGCGAAAGATCCACGATGGTCGACTCGATGCCGATGTCCGCCTCGCCGCCTTCGAGCACGAGGTCGACGTCGCTCCCGAGGTCGGCACGCACGTGCGCGGCGCTGGTCGGCGACACCCGCCCGAAACGGTTGGCGGAGGGCGCCGCCACGCCGCGGCCGAACTCTCGCAGCAGCACCTGCGCCACCGGATGGGAGGGCAGGCGCAGCCCGATCGAATCCTGCCCGCCGGTGACCCAATCGCCGGCGTGCCGCGAGCGCCGCAGGATCAGCGTCAGCGGTCCCGGCCAGAACGCCGCGGCAAGCGTGTGGGCGGCAGGCGGCACGTCGCGCGCCCATTCGAAGGCATCCTCTTCGCGGGCGAAGTGCACGATCACGGGATGCTTCGGCGGCCTTCCTTTCACCGCGTAGAGGCGCGCGACCGCCGTGGCGCTCGACGCATCGGCGCCGAGGCCATAGACGGTTTCGGTGGGAAAGGCGACCAGCCCGCCTGCGCGGAGGATCTCCGCCGCGCGGCGAGCAAGGGCGGTCACAGCTTCAGCGGCGCGTTCTTGAGCACGGCTTCGGTCTGCTTGCGGCGGAACTCCGCGAGCTTCGCGGCAAGGCCCGCATCCGACAGCGCAAGCACCGCGACCGCGAACAGCGCCGCGTTCGCCGCGCCGGCCTCGCCGATGGCGAGCGTCGCCACCGGGATGCCCTTGGGCATCTGCACGGTGGACAGCAGCGAGTCCAGCCCCTGCAGGTGCTTGGAGGGCATCGGCACGCCCAGCACCGGCAGCGTGGTGTGCGCGGCGACGACGCCGGCGAGGTGCGCCGCGCCGCCGGCCGCGGCGATGATCGCCTTCATGCCGCGGCCCGCCGCGCCTTCCGCCCATTCGGCGACCTGGTGCGGCGTGCGGTGCGCGGACATCGCCTTGGCGTCATAGGCGACGCCGAACTCCTCCAGCATCTTCGCCGCCGCCTTCATGGTCTCCCAGTCGGAGGTCGACCCCATCACGATCCCTACCTGTGCCGTCATGCTCACCCTTTCGTCAGGCGCTCCAGCGCCTCGCGGTACTTCGCGGAAGTCTTCGCAATCACCTCGGCCGGCAGCTTCGGCGCCGGCGGCGTCTGGTCCCAGTCGAGCGTCTCGAGGGAGTCGCGCACGACCTGCTTGTCGTACGAGGGCGGGCTGATGCCGACCTTGTACTGGTCCGCCGGCCAGAAGCGCGAACTGTCGGCGGTGAGCACCTCGTCGATGAGGACCAGGTTGCCGCCCGCATCGGTGCCGAACTCGAACTTGGTGTCGGCGATGATGATGCCCTTGGTGGCCGCGTAGTCGGAGGCCTCCCGGTACAGCCGGATGCTGGTCTCGCGCACCTTCTCGGCCACCGGCCGGCCGACGATCTCGACCATGCGCTCGAACGAGATGTTCTCGTCGGGGCCCGACTCGGCCTTGGTCGCCGGCGTGAAGATCGGCTCGGACAGCTTCTGCGCCTGCTGCATCCGCTTGGGCAGCGCGATGCCGCAGACCGCGCCGGT
>SXGU01055666.1_pt1 | contig 21587 bp, 19 predicted proteins | sample 3174531 | NCBI WGS metagenome assembly SXGU01 (sample SAMN11356863, study PRJNA531348) | freshwater metagenome | isolation source: freshwater sample F1-140 | place: China: Fuxian Lake, Yuxi | collected 2017-12-25 | reverse complement strand
CCCGATTCAGCGGAGGTCCGGCGAGTGAACGAACTTCGTGTTGCAATCGCTCGTCACGCTGTTTCCCGGGCGCCCGGGCGCCGGTTATGCATTGGCGTCGGGTCCTGCGTCGTGATCACGATCTTCGACGAAGCCGCGCAGTGCGGCGCGCTGGCGCATGTGCTGCTGCCGGAGGAGACGCCGGGAATGACGGTCGGCCACCCGGCGCGCTTCGCGACCACTGCGGTGCCGCTGCTGGTCGGCGCATTGCGCGCGCGCGGCGCGGCAGGGCCGTATGTCGCGAAGCTTGCCGGAGGGGCCGGACTCTTTGCCGACGTGCTGACCGCCAAGGGGCGAGTTGGCGAGCGCAATGTGATCGCCGCCCGCTCCGCGCTCGAGACGGCGGGAATCCCGATCGTCGCGGAAGATGTGGGCGGGGGATCGGGGCGGTCCGTGATTTTCGACGTCGAGACGGGCAAGGTGGCGGTGCGCAAGGCCAATGGAGACACCAGTGTTCTGTAGTCGGGATTCGCAGGGAGACGCGCGCGGATGATGGTGGAGTCGCCCGCGCGACCACGCAGCGTTCTGGTCATCGACGACAGCGCGCTGATTCGCGCAATCGTGCGCGATCTCATCAATGCGATGGACGGGTTTGAGGTGATCGCGACGGCGGGCGACGGCAGCGAAGGGCTCGCCGCGGTCAAGGCGCTGGCGCCAGACATCGTCACGCTCGATGTGGAGATGCCCGGACTCGACGGCCTCGCCACACTCGAGCGGATCATGCGCGAGTCCCCGCGGCCTGTGGTGATGTTGAGCGGTGCAGAGACGACGGGCGGGGTTGATCTGACGTTGCGCGCCCTGGACCTCGGGGCAGTCGATTTTGTTCGGAAGGGAGTCTCGGGCGGCGCCGCTGCGCCGGCGGATCTGGCCGAGCGATTGCAGAGCGCGCTTCGCGCGGCGGCGGCCGCCAACATCGTCGCGGTGTCTCGCGCGACGCCGCGTGCCACGACGCCGGTGCGCGAGAGCACGTCGATTCACGCACTCGCTGCGCGCGCGGTAGTCGTTGTCGCGGCTTCGACTGGCGGACCGCGTGCGCTTGCGGAGTTCTTTGCCCACGTTCCCGTGGATCTCGATGCGGCAATCGTCGTCGCGCAGCACATGCCCCGCGGGTTCACTGCAGGTCTGGCGCGCCGGCTCGCCGAGGCGGGGCCGCTCGCGGTTCGCGAGGCGCGCGGAGGAGATCGTTTGATCGCGGGGCGCGCGTATATCGCGCCCGGCGGACAGCACTTGCGGCTCGTGGCTTCGGACGACGGCCCGCGCACAGCGCTCGACGATGGCCCGGCAGTGTGGGGGGTCAAGCCAGCAGCCGATCTACTCTTCGTGAGTGCTGCCCGGCTGTTCGGTGATGCCTGCGTCGGGGTGGTGCTCACGGGCATGGGTCGCGACGGTGCGCTCGGGCTCTCCGCGATTCGTGAGGCCGGCGGCGGTGCGATTGTCCAGGACGAGGCGACGTCGGCAGTCTACGGTATGCCGCGAGAGGCGCTGGCAATCGCGGGCGCCGACCGCATCACCACGCCGGCCGGTGCGGGTGACGCGCTCGCCGAGCTGCTCGCGCGCGCCAAGGTGCTCAAGTGACGAGCGCAACGATGCCGGGCGTGGAACGCAGCACCATGCACATAATCGCTCGCGTGGGAGCGGGGCGATTCGCGCTGAACGCCGCCGACGTTGAGGAAGTGATGGATGTACCGGATCTGATTCCGGTGCCGAATGCGCCGCGCGGCCTCGCCGGGCAGTTCGCGCACCGCGAACGCACCGTGAGCGCTTTTGACGGCGGCTGGGCGTTCGGCATTCCACGCGTGCGCCCAGCCCGCGAATCCACCGTGCTCGTTCTTCGCGTGTCTGGTGACCGGCTCGGTCTGGTGGTCGATGACGTTGAAGATCTTGCCACGCTTGATCCCGACGCGATTCGGCCAGTACCGCCCGGTGTGGATTCTGCGGGGGCGCTGGTCGGCGTCTGCCGGCTCCATCTTGCCGACCGCACGCTGGTAGGTGTTGTCAATGCGCTCGCCGTGGCGGTGCGCGCGTGGACGCTCGCGCCGCAGGCGGTGCCGGAGTTCGCCGACGGCGAACCGGGAAGCCTGCCCGGATGACGCTCCCGTTCTCGATCGGAACCGCGAAACCGGCCGCAAAGCCGGTGGTGGAGCGCGCGCAGCTTGTCGTCTTTCGGGTGGGCGATCAGCAGTATGCGGCGGACGTCTTCGCAGTGGAGCGAGTGCTCCGCTACTCGGCGCCGCGGGCCATCCCCAACGTGCCGGCCTGGCTCGAGGGCGTGATCGACTACTCGGGTCGCGCGGTGCCCGTGATCGATCTGCGTGCGCGCTTCGACCTGCCGGCGGCCGGCGATCGAACATCGGCGCGGATTCTCGTCTTTATTGCCGGTGCCGACGATGCTGCGACGACGACGCATATCGCGGCGGCAGTGGATGGGGTGGACGAGGTGACCACCGTCGAAAAGTCGGCGCTTGAAGAGCCCCCAGCAGTGTTCCGCGGGCTCGCGCGACAGTACCTCAAGGCGCTGGTGCGCCAGGGCGGGACAGTGGTCGTGGTGCTCGATGTTGCGCAGTTGCTGAACTCACGGGAGCGTATCGTGCTCGACCAGGCGATGGCGGAGACGACGAATGGCTGACGAAACACTGGCGCAATACCGCGCACGGTATGCGGACATCGAAGGCCGGCTCGACACCGCAGCCGCATCGGGGATTGATGATGCGTCGCGCGCAGCGGTGAAGACGGAGATCATCACACTCTTCAAGACGGTCGAGCAGCAAGCCACGGAGATGGCGGCGCTCAAGGATCAGATCAGGACCCTGGTGGACAAGTGGAAGGCGTTGCAGGCCGCAGCCGCGCCGTCGCTCGCGCCGCAGTTCAGCGCCGAGAAGCCGGTGGTGGTGGCGGATCACATCGGCGCATCCACGTTCATCGAGAAAGGGTGGAGCCGCCTGTCACTGGGCGACTATGAGGGCGCCGAGACCGCGCTGGTGCGCGCGATCGAGCTGTCACCGGGCGACGTGCAGAGCGAGGCGCTGCTCGGCTGGGCGCAGATGCTGCAGGAGAAGTACGACGACGCGTTGATGGCCTTCCAAAAGGTGTTGATGCGCCAGCCGTCCAACGCTCTGGCGCGGATCAACGTCGGCTATATCTGCTTGAAGAAGGGAATTTTCGGTGAGGCGATCGAGCACCTCTCCAAGGCCATCCGGCTCGACAACGACAAAAAGGCGACGCTCTACGCGCACTTTTATATCGGCCTGGTTTACCTCGAACGTGAGATGTACGAGGATGCGCAGGTCTTCTTCCAGAAGACGCTGGTTCTCGGACCCAACTTGATTGAGGCGTACTACGAACTTGGGCGCGCCTTCTGGTTCAACGAGCAGGAAGACGACGCGAAGGCCACGTGGAAGCAGGGTCACGCGACGAACAAGTTCAATCCCTGGGGCAAACGCTGCGCGGAAGTCCTCAGTCAGGTTGAATCGGGAGCCCAGCCTCCGAAGTAGGCGTCTTGCGATGGACTGCCGCATCGTTGCGCTTCTGCTGGCGGCGTGCACCGTTGTCGGCGGCGCGCAGATCTCAGGCCTGCCAACCGGTGCCGAACGGATCATCGGCGGGCGTTTCACCTTCGTGGCGATGCCGGCCGACGTGGGGCTCGCGCGGAATCTGCTGGCCGAGTCGATCGCGCGGGACACGTTTCCGGGGTTGCCGCGTCCCGTGAGGCGCGCCGAAATCTTCATCGCGCCAGATGATCGGCGATTTCGGGAATGGATGGGCGACGGGGTTCCGGAATGGGGCGCCGCCGTGGCGTATCCCGACCAGCACCGGATTGTGATGCAGGGCCGCGGTGCCGACTCGCGGGCCGGCGACCCCCGTGTGACCCTTCGGCACGAAATTGCCCATCTGGCCTTGCACGAGTATGCCGGCTGGCGGCTCCCGCATTGGTTCGATGAGGGCTATGCGTCGTACTCCGCGGGCGAGTGGGGGCGCGAGCAGGTATTAGCGTCGAGCTTCGTCCTGGCGTTGCGCGGAGTGCCGCACCTGGCGACTCTCGACTCAATGATCGGCGGCGGCACGGCCCGTGCCGAGCAGGGCTATGCGCTCGCCCATCGCGCGGTCGCCGACATCGCGGCGCTGGATCCGGCCGGAGGACTCACGCTGCTCTTCCTCCACCTCCCAAAGTCGCAATCGCTGGACGCCGCGCTTCGGACGGCCTATGGCGTTACCCTCGACGGGTTCGAGTCCACCTGGCGGAAGTCCACCCGGTCCAGGTACGGTGCTCTGGCACTGTTCGCGGACGTGGGCTTTGCGTCGCTGGTCCTCTTCCTCTTGATCGCCCCCTTCTGGGTCTTGAGGCGGCGGCGCGACCGCTCGCGTCTGGCCGCGATGGTGGCGGCGGACGCAGCTGCCGACCGGCGGGAACGGGCGGGCGCCATCGCCCTCCTGCTGGGGGAGGCCACGGCCCCGGACCCTGAGACGGAACAAAAACCCGGAAATGACGATCAGATTAAGGGTGCGTGAAACGCCGATGTTGTTGCTTGACACCACCATAGGAGGGCCGCAGATTTCCCCCTCTTATGACAGATGCCGTCCAGCCGTTGGCCAAACGTCCTTCGTTCCGATGGGGAATTGCCGGGGCAGTTTTGGCACTGGGCTACGCCGATCTCGCCCGCGGCGGGATGACCCTTGCGCCCATTCTTTTGGTCGTTGGGTACTGTATCCTGATTCCGATCGCGATACTGTCGTAGCTGGTTGATAGGCCCGCCGGTGAGTGGGGCGGGTACCAGGGAGTAGGCAGACTCAGGCGGATGTAAAGACGGCGGGTGAAGTGGAACAACAATCTGGGCGAATAGCTCAGTTGGTTAGAGCACCTGCCTTACACGCAGGGTGTCGGGGGTTCGAGTCCCTCTTCGCCCACTGGATTTTGCAGTAGATCACCACTCGGAGGATTCGGACCGTGACGGCTCGGCATTTCGCACAGAACGCAGCGTTCGCGACGTTGCTTGTCGCAGGAAGCGCATCCCTCGCAGCCGCTCAGCCCAGCATGCGGGGACGCGGTCCGAACCCGGACGCGCCCAAGCTGATGGTCAGCGCGTGCCACACACCGGACAAGATTCTGGCGGTGCAGTGCGCCGACCGGATTCGCTCCGAGATCGAGGGAGCGGTCTCATTCCGCACGCTTTCGGTGATGGCGAAGGCCGACGTCGAGAACACGCTCACGGCCTCGGGCTACGACCCTTCCGTCGGCCTGGCGCCTGGCGACGCCATTGCGCTCGCCAAGCAGCTCAAAGCGGATTACTACATCAACGCGTCAGTCGAAAAGGTTGGCGCAGGCTACAAGATCAATGCCGCAGCCGTGCTCTCGCGCGATGCGAACATGGCGCAGCCCCTTGGCGTATTTGAGGCACCGAAGTTCGAAGACGCTGCCAAGCTCGTCTCGAGGGCGTTTTCGGACGCGCTCAGCAAGACAGGCGACAATCAGAAGGCATGTTTTACCATGGGGCGCGAGCGCAAGTATGCCGATGCCGCGAAGGAAGCTGCCGCCGGCCTCAAGGACTACCCGAAGTCGGCATGGCTCCGCTACTGCCAGCTGGGCCTGATGAAGGACCAGAAGGCGCCTGCGGCCGAGATCACCAAGCTCGTGGAAGAGATTCGTGACATCGATCCACAGAGCAAGGCAGCGTGGCAGGAACTCGTGATGCTGTACGATGCGGCCGGCAACAAGGAGAAGAAGGTCGAGGCGCTGATGGCGCTCCGCGCTGCGGATCCGACGAATGCCCGGCTCACCGCCGACATCGTCAACGATCTGGCCGCGATGGGTCAGTTCGACAAGGCGCGTCCGCTCGCCGAAAAGGGAGTAGCGGAAAACCCGGGGAACATCGATCTGATCCGCCCCTACTGGCTGATCCTGATGAACGCCAAGGAGTACAAGACGGCGCTGAGTGTGGGCAAGCAGATGGCCACGATGGACTCGGCCACCGCAGACACGGCCTACTTCTACAAGATGATTGGCGCGGCGAACGCGGACTCCAACTTTGCGGAAGCGGCTGATCTGTCCAGCAAGGCGGCGCTGAAGTACCCGAGTGTTGCTGACTTCCCGCTGTATGCAGTGACGTTTTATCGGAAGGCGGGCGACAACGCGAAGTCACTCGCTGCTGCCAAGAGTGCGCTCGCGGCGAACCCGAAGCTCAAGGATCTTCGTGCGAGCGTCGCGGCGGCGCTGCTCGCTGAGAATCCGCCGAAGTTCAACGATGCGATTGCCATGGTAAAGGACATGATTGTAAACGGCGAGGACAAGAATCAGATCGCCGGTATCGCCGTGCAGGCCGGCAACGTGATGCGCACCTGGATCGATACGCTCAAGGCCAAGGGCGCTGACGCGACTGCACTGAAGGCGACCACCTTGGCAGCCTATGCGACCACCGCGTGGGCGGATACGCTCGCCAAGGGAACGACCCTTGAGGCGCAGGGCAAGTTCGTCATGGGCGTCACTGCGCTGAGCGTCGGACAGCTCTTCCTGACCGAGGCTGGTGACATCGGGCGGAAGCTGAGCGACGACATCAAGGCGCAGAAGCCGGATGCCGCCAAGCAGAAGGCGATGATTGACGAGGCGTACCCCCGGGCCTGTGCGCTGGCGAACCAGGCGAACGATTACTTCGTTACCGCCCAGGGTGCCGTACCGGCCGGCGGTCGGTTCAACCCGCAAGCCGCCCAGCAAGTGATGGGCTCGCTCATGACCCTCAACGGCTACGTCGAGCAGATGACGAAGGCTTACTGCAAGAAGTAGCACGGTACACCTTAGAATGGCCGGGCGGCCCGCGGAGCAATCCGCGGGCCGCTTTGCTTTTGCGTCTATCTTTCCCAGTGTGAGCGACCCAACACGCTTCAGTTCTCCGTACCACAATCCCGTGCTCGTGCGGGAAGTGCTCGCGTTGCTGGTGCCGCCGGGCGCCGCGAGGGCACCGCGCATCCTCGATGGAACGCTGGGCGGCGGCGGACACAGCGAGGCGCTGCTCGAAGCGGGCGCGACCGTGCAGGGGCTGGATCAGGACCCGCGAGCGCTCGCCGAAGCGTCGCGCCGCCTTGAGCGATTCGTCGCACAAGGGCGGTTTGAGGCCAGGTTGATGAACTTCGCCGATGTGCAGCCAGCGTATCCAGCCGGCGTAGGCTCAGCGCCGCGTGTTGGCGCGGTCGATGGCATTTTGCTCGACCTCGGTGTGTCCTCACACCAGTTCGATGACCAGGCGCGAGGGTTCAGCTTCCGCGAGGGGGCGCCACTCGACATGCGCATGGGCGACTCCGGCATGACTGCGGCCGACTTCCTCAATGATACCGACGAGGGGGACCTTGCCACGGCGTTCCGCGACTACGGTGACGAGCGCAAGGCCAACCGGCTCGCGCGCGAGGTGGTCCATCGCCGTCAGAGCCGGCCGTTCGCCACCAGTGACGACTTCGTCGGCGCCATTCGGGCGACGCTGGGCCCACGCTCCGGTGCGCCCGAGTTTGCCCGGCTGTTCCAGGCAGTCCGCATCGCCGTGAACGACGAAATCGGCATCCTCGGCCGCGCCCTCCCCGTGCTGCGTGACACGCTCACCCCCTCGGGCGTCATCGCAGTGATCACCTATCACTCGGGAGAGGACCGGCTGGTGAAACACGCCTTCCGGGAGTGGAGCGTTTCCTGCACGTGTCCGCCGCGCCAGCCGATGTGCACCTGTGGCGGCGACAACGCGTTGGGGGAGGTCGTGACCCGCAAGGCGATTGTCGCTGCGGCCGACGAGATCCTCCGGAACTCTCGCGCCCGCAGCGCCAAGTTGCGCGCCTGGCGCCGTCGCTCCTCGTCCGGGGTCGAGTGACGTGAGAGGGCGCTCCATCGTCGCCCTCCTTCTCCTTGGTTTCGTCCTCGTGGCCACAGGCGTCATATGGAGACGGAGCGTGGGCCTCGCGCGCGCGCGCGAGGAAAGCCGTCTCGAACAACGCCGCTCGGCGCTAGCCGCCGAACGTGCCAAGCTCGAGGGAGACATCCGAGACGCGTCGAGCCGGGCCCGGCTGGCGCGCATCGCCGAGGAACGCCTGCAGATGCACATACCGAACGACAGTCTGGTGATCATCGTGCCGCGGCCTCAACCGCTGCCGGCCGGGCGCGGCGCGCGCAGGCCGTGAACAGGTCGTGATCCGGTCGTGAGCACACCGTGATGCCGTCCCCGGACAATCCCGAGGCGAACGCCCCACGCGTACAGTGGAGCCGGGCGGCGCTGATGCAGGCCGCATCGCTCGCCTTTGCCCTCGCGCTCATCGGCCGCGCCGCAACAGTCCAGCTTGTGGAAGCGGACGAGTGGCGCACAAAGGCGGAGAGTCAGCAGCTCGCCGCCTCTCCGCTGCCCGCGCCGCGCGGGACGATTCTCGACGCAAACGGCGCGGTGCTGGTGGAGTCGCGCCAGCTGGTGAAGCTCAGTGTCTCCCCGCGGGAAGTGGCCGTAGACATTCGCCGCAAGCGCGACGGTGCCAAGCGCGTGGAGGTCCTGACGACCACCCTCGCGCGCGTGGGCGTCTCACAAGAGTGGGTGCGGCGGGCGAACGATACGACGCGGAAGTGGGTGGAGATTCCGGGGCGTTTCCTCGCCACGGAGGTTGCGGCGATCAGTTCGCTCCGCGGCGTGCACGCACAGCCCGCGTTGGAGCGCGTCCCTCCCGCCAATGATGGGCTCCGGCGTCTGGTGGGCCGCGCTGACGATGCCGGCGGGCCGGTGGACGGCCTGGAAAAAGCGCTCGACGGCGTATTGCGCGGTACCGACGGCGAACGCGCGATGGTGCGCGACGCGCGCGGGCAGCGCATTCGCTCGCCCGACGTGAACGGCGCAGCGGCGCAGGCCGGGAAGACCGTCGTTCTCACGATCAATCAAGGCCTGCAGGACATTGCCGAGCGCGCACTCGGCGATGCGGTGGCAACGATGAAGGCCACCGGCGGCGACATCGTGCTGCTCGACGTGGCGACGGGCGAAGTGCGGGCGATGGCGAGCTATCGCGCCGACAAGCTCAGCGCGGCGGCGACCGCTGTGACCGAACCCTACGAGCCCGGGTCCACGCTCAAGCCGTTCATCGCGGCGCGGCTTATCGACCTCGGCCGCGCGCGTTCGGACGAAATCGTCAACACCTACAACGGCAAATGGGCTGTGGGCACACGGCACATCGAAGATGACCACCCGCTGCCGCAGGCGTCGCTTTTCGACGTCATCCGATATTCGAGCAACATCGGCATCATCCAGTTTGCGCAACGCATGTCGTCCGACGAACAGTACGAACTCTTTCGCGATCTCGGGTTTGGTACACCGACGGGGATTCCGTATCCCGTGGAGTCAAACGGTACGCTGCTGCCTCCCAAGCGCTGGGACTCGATGACGTCGGTCTCGCTGGCGATGGGGTACGCGATGAATGCGACTCCGCTCCAGCTCGCGGTCGCGTATGGGGCTATCGCCAATGGTGGCGAGCTGCTCGAGCCGGCTCTCGTGAAGGAAATCCGTACGCCCGAAGGCGAAGTGACCTTTCGCCACAAACGCCGCGTCGTGCGGCGCGTGATGAGCGCTGATGCGGCGCGCGAACTCCGGGGCATGCTGAAGGGCGTGGTGGAGACGGGCACGGCCGTTGGCTCCAACCTGGCCACGTTTGACGTGGCCGGAAAGACCGGCACGGCCAAGCGTGCAATCGGCGGCAAGTATATGCCCGGCAAGTACACGGCGAGTTTCGTCGGGATGTTCCCGGCCGACGAACCACAGCTGGTGATCCTGATCAAGCTCGATGATCCGACGAAGAGCATTTACGGCGGCCGGGCGGCCGCGCCAGTCTCGAAGGTGGTGTTGCAGGCTGCGTTCGCCGCGCGTGATGCGGCGCTCGACCGGAGGACCCAGACACGGCGCGGCACGATCGCGGCCACACCTTCGCTCACGGACGAAGACGTTCAGCGTGCTGTTGATGCCGCCACCGCGCCTACGGGTCGCGGCGCGACATCGTGGGTGGCCCGAGTGGATGAGTCGACGGAGACTGTTCACGCGCCCGCCACCGTCGCGCGGCGCACGGTGCCTGATGTGCGCGGCATGCCGGTGCGACGAGCCGTCTACGAGTTGCATCGTGCCGGCTTCCGAACCTCAGTTGGGAACGGAGTGTCTGGTGGCGATCGTGCACAGGTGACTTCGCCTGCTGCGGGGAGCATCGCGCCGACTGGCTCGACGATCACACTCGGGCGCGATCCGTGAGCTCAGACCAGCAGATCGTTTCGGCGCTGGCGCGCGCGGGTCTCTTTGCTGACCGCGGTGACGCGGCGCCCGCCGCAGAGCTTGCCGCACCCAACCCACCGCAGTTCCACCTGACTGGCATCACGGACGACAGTCGCGCTGTGGTCCCCGGTTCGGTGTTTGTTGCCGTGCGTGGCACGGCAGGCGACGGGCACCAGTACATCGCCAAGGCGCGCGAATTGGGCGCGGTGCTCGTGATTGCTGAGGACTTCTCAGCGGAACAGTCGGGGCCGGCGGTGATTGTCAAAGACAGTCGCCGTGCAGCCGCGATCGCGGCCGCAGCGTTCTACGGCTGGCCGGCGCGGCAACTTCGCATGATCGCTGTCACCGGGACGAACGGAAAGACTACGACTGTCGACATGCTGCGGCATGTGCTGGATGCTCCGCGCGCTGACGCGGCGGCGGCATCGGTGAGCGCAGGTCGGGCAGCGAGCATTGGCACGCTGGGCGTGCTCATTGGCAGCGAGGGCGTGCCAGTCGAGGGTGGGGCGGGGCTCACCACGCCCGGGCCGATCGAGTTGCAACGCATCCTGCGTACGCTCGTGGATGCCGGCGTGACGACGGTCGCCATGGAAGTCTCGTCGCACTCGCTTGCACAGCACCGCGTGGATGGCGTGGACTTCGTGGCCGCCGTGTTCACGAATCTCACCCGCGACCATCTCGACTACCACGGCACGATGGAGGCCTACCGCGACGCCAAGCTCTCGCTGGCCGACCACGTGATGGACGGCGGCACGCTTGTGGTCGATGCAGCCGAGCCCGCGTGGAGGCATTTGCGCAAGCCGGGGAAGAGCGTGCTGAGCTTCGGCACGTCGGCGGGAGCGCAGGTGCGCGCCGAGGGCGTCGCATTTCATACGCGTGGGAGCCGATTCGATCTGACGGATGGCGAAGCCACGGCAAGCGTGGCTCTTCCGCTGATTGGCGACTTCAACGTCACAAACGCACTGGGAGCCGCGGCGACAGCGCTTGCGCTTGGCATGAGTGTGCCCGATGTGGCGGCGCGGTTGACGACGATGCCGCAGGTGCCCGGCCGGCTGGAAATCGTTGGCGACCACCCGGCGGTGCTGCGCGACTACGCGCACACACCCGATGCACTGGAGCGTGCGCTGACGGCGCTGCGTCCCTGCGTGCCTGGACGGTTGATCGCAGGGTTTGGCGCCGGGGGCGATCGCGACGCCGGCAAGCGCCCGCTGATGGGTGCGGCCGCGGCCCGTCATGCCGATGTGGTGATCATCACCAGCGACAACCCGCGGACGGAAGATCCGGAGCGGATCATTGACCAAATTGTCCCTGGCGTTGGCGCGAAGCCGTACGAACGCATCGAGGACCGGCGTACGGCCATTGTGCACGCCATTGAGATGGCCGATGCCGAGCGCGATCTGGTGCTTCTGGCCGGAAAGGGGCACGAGGACTACCAAGTGCGGGGGACTGTGAAGCTGCCATTCGACGAACAGGTGATCGTGGGCGAGATCCTTGCCGCGCGCGCGGCGCAGGCGGCAGCGGCCGGGCAGGGGAAGGCTTCGTGAACGCCACGGGATTCTGGACTCTCGCCCGAGTCGCCGACGCGCTCGCTGCGCTTGAAGTCGTGCCTTCGCCGCGCGGGCCTGCGGTTCTGGCGCGGGTTTCCACCGACACGCGGACAATCGCCACGGGTGACCTCTTCGTCGCGCTGACGGGCGAGAACTTCGACGGACACGATTTTCTCGCTCAGGCCGTGGCGGCCGGCGCAGCGGCGGTGGTCGTCACCGATCCGCGTTGCGGCACCGGGCTCGGGGTACCGGTCTTTTCGGTCACCAATACGACTCACGCGCTCGGCGCACTGGGCCACTACCGCCGCACCCTGTGGGCGAAGCCGGTGGTTGCGGTTGGCGGCTCGAACGGCAAGACGTCGACCAAAGAACTCGTGCGCGCCGCGCTCGACGCGCGCCTCCACGTGCATGCCACGCAGGGCAACCTCAATAATCAGATCGGCGTTCCCCAGACCTTGTTGGCGCTGCCGGACCATGCGGATATCGCGGTGGTGGAGGTCGGCACCAACGAGCCCGGCGAGATCGCCATTCTCCGGAAGATTGTCGTTCCGACCATCGCGATTGTCACCGCCATCCAGGAAGAGCACCTCGAAGGGTTCGGCGATCTCGCCGGGGTCCTTCGAGAGGAAGCCGATCTCCTCGACGGCGTGGAGCTGGCCATCGTCCCTGCGCACGAGACTGCGCTGATCGCGGAGGCCCGCAAGCGCGCATTGCGCGTCGTGACTGTTGGGATCGGCGAAGGAGATCTTGCGGCGGAACAGTGCACGATTGCCCCAGATGGCACGAGTCAGCTGGTCGTGGAAGGCGTGGCCGTGCAGGTGCGGCTCCGCGGCGCGCACAACGCGCGCAATGCGATGCTGGCGCTTGCGGCTGCACGCGCCTGCGGACTTTCGCTCGACGACGCCGCGCGCGGGATCAGCGGACTTGACCCCGCCGGAATGCCGGGAATGCGCTCTGCGGTTGAGCCGCTGGGCAACGCATTGCTGGTCAATGATGCCTACAATGCGAATCCCGGCTCAGCGCGGGCCGCGCTCGGTCTGCTGGCAGCCGTGGCCGCTGGCCGACCACGGGTCGTGGTCCTCGGCACCATGCGTGAGCTCGGCGCCGCCTCCGCGCAGTCGCATCGGGACATCGCCAAGGCCGCCGTGGACTCGGGTGCGTCCGTGGTCGCGGGGATTGGCGAATTCGCCGTCGCGTTGCGCGAGGTGGCGCCCGGCCATCGCAGTGTTGTGACCGCAGATGATGTGGACGACCTCTGGGCGCTCCTCGAACCGCGCCTTTCCGTTGACTCCGCGATCCTGTTGAAGGCCTCACGCGGTGTACGACTCGAGCGCATTGTCCCGCAGCTGCGGGCATGGGCCGCTGATCCCTCCCCGTACCGGCAGAGCTGACGATGCTCTTCGATCTGTTCTATCCGATGCGCGAGCTCTTCTCGCCCTTCCGGCTCTTTCAGTATCAGTCGTTTCGCGCTGCAGGTGCCGCCGTCACGGCGCTGCTGCTCGCGTTCATCGTTGGGCCGATCATCATTCGATGGTTGCAGCGCCTGCAGGTGCACCAGGTGGTCCGCGCCGGTACGCCAGACAGCCACGCGAACAAAGGCACGACGCCGACCATGGGTGGCTTCATCATTCTGGTCTCCATTCTCGTTCCGACGCTTCTCTGGATGCGGACGAACAATCGCTACGTATGGATCGCGTTGATCACCACGCTCTGGATGGGCGGCATTGGATTCCTCGACGACTACCTCAAGCTCCGGCAGAAGCGGCTCGGGCTGAAAAACGAGGGGCTCGTGGAGCGCTGGAAGCTCGCGGGGCAGGTGACACTGGGCGTGGCGCTTGCGCTCTACCTCTGGAAGTTCCCGCTCAATCAGCTGCCGGGCGCGTCGACCACGGTACCGTTCTTCAAAGAAGTCCTGATCGTTCCAGCCACGGTAGGGCTGGCCTGGGTGTACGTGCCCTTCGTCACCTTCGTGATGACGGCGATCTCCAACTCCGTGAATCTCACCGACGGTCTCGACGGACTGTCCGCCGGATTGATGGCGATTGCCATGATGGCGTTTTCGTTCTTCGCGTATGCGATGGGGCGTGTGGACGCATCGCAATACCTGGGCCTTTTCTATCTGCGGGGCGCGGGCGAGCTCACGATCTTCTGCACGGCGATTGTCGGGGCCTGCCTGGGCTTCCTCTGGTTCAACGCGAAGCCTGCCCAGGTCTTCATGGGTGATACCGGCGCCTTGGCGCTGGGTGGCGCGATTGGCGCCGTGGCGGTGCTGCTCAAGTCCGAGTTTCTCTTCGTCTTCGTGGGCGGCGTATTCGTCGCCGAGACAGCGTCGGTATTGATCCAACGGGTGATGTTCAAGTACCGGAAGCGCAGGTACGGTATTGAATACGCCAAAGCAAATCGCGTCTTTCTCCGCGCGCCGCTGCATCACCACTTTGAGATGAAGGGGTGGCCGGAGTCGCAGGTGGTGGTGCGATTCTGGATTCTCGGCATTCTCTGCGCCTTCGTCGCGCTGGCGACGCTGAAGCTGCGGTGACGACCGCTGACCTGGACGCGCTTCGCGCGCGCCTCACTGCCGGCGAGGTCGCGGTCATTGGCCTCGGCAAGAGCGGGTTGGCGGCCTCACGGCTGGCCGAGCGCGAGGGTGCGCGGGTGTACGGGTCGGACTCGAAAGGGGAAGGTCACGATTTGCAGCGCATCGCGCGCGCGTCACTCGCGATTGTCAGTCCCGGTGTTCCGCCCAACGCGCCGCCCGTGGAAGCCGCACGCACGGCTGGCGTGCCGGTCATCAGTGAGGTCGAACTCGCGCTCTGGTTTCTTCCGACACCGCGGATAATCGCTGTCACGGGAACGAACGGAAAGACGACCACGACCGCGCTCATTGCACACCTGTTGCGCTCACTCGGTTCCGATGCGGTCGCTGCCGGGAACATTGGCCTCGCGCTGAGCGAAGTCGCGCTGCAGCCGACCCCGCCAGCCTGGGTGGCGCTGGAGATGTCGTCGTTTCAGCTGCACGACACTCTGTCGCTGAACCCGACGGTTGGCGTGCTCACCAATCTCTCGCCCGACCATCTCGATCGCTACGCAGGCGTGGACGACTACTACGCCGACAAGGACCGCCTCTTCCTGAATGCCCACAAGGAGGCCATCTGGGTCACGAACGCCGACGATGTGGAGGTCCTACGCCGCACGGCGCGGGTCAAGGGGACCCACAATCGGTTCTCCGTCGCCGGACTTCAGGTGGAAGCGCGCTACGATGACGCGCACAACGACCTCAGGCTCTTTGACGACCCGCTGGTGCAACGGGCGCAGGTGCCGCTGATCGGTACGCACAACATCGCCAATGTCCTCGCCGCGCTGCTGGCCGTGGCCTCGGCCGATCGCGCCTACACAACGCCGCCTGCCCGCGAGCGGCTGCGCCAGGCCGTCACCACCTTCGCCGCGTTGCCGCACCGGCTCGAGGTCGTTGCCGACGCGGGAGGCGTGGTCTGGATCAACGACTCCAAGGCCACGAACGTCGCATCCGCGCGTGTGGCCATCGAGGGAATGACCCGGCCGACGATCGTGTTGCTGGGGGGCAAGCACAAAGGGGAGTCATATGCGTCGCTGGCGGCCGCGCTTGGCACACACGCCAAGCAGGTGATTGCCTACGGCGAGGCCGCGGCGCTGATCGAACACGACCTCGGCGGGCGTGTGCCGCTGACCCGCCTCGGGTCGTCTTTTGATGAAGTGATGCGCCGGGCGCGGGAACTCGCCGCGCCGGGCGACGCCGTGCTGCTCACCCCCGCCTGCTCCAGCTTCGACATGTTCACGAACTATGAGGAACGTGGCGCCACCTTCCGCCGGCTCGCCGGCGGGGAAGGGGCGTCCGCGTGACCAGCGCCGCAGCGCCCGCTCCGGTCGGCATCGGCGGCTCGGCTGCCGACGCGCGGATGCATGCCGACGCGACGGGGCAGGCGCGGACACGGTGGCGAATCGATGTCGAAGCGCGTGCCCTGATACTGGTCAGCGCCATTCTACTCGCCTTTGGTCTCGCGACGCTCTACAGCGCGAGTGCCTACACGGCGATGGCGGGGGGTCGCAGCAGCGCCTTCTTCCTTCTCAAGCAGCTCTCGGGCGTGGCCATCGGCGCGGTTGTTTTCGCGATCATCGCCAAACTGGACGCCGAAATCTGGCGCAAGTACGCTTGGCACCTCATGGGCTTGGCTCTGGTGGGCATGCTGATCACCGTCCTGCCGTTCACCACGTCGATAGCGCCGCCGATCCTCGGGTCGCGTCGGTTCCTCTTTGGCGGCGCCATCCAGCCGTCCGAGTTCGCCAAGTTGGCGATTGTCATCTGGACCTCGATGCTCGTCGTGAAGAAGGGCGATCAGATGCGTCGCTTCTCGAAAGGGATGTTGCCGATCGCCACCGTGGTGGGTTCGCTCTGCGTGATGGCCGCGCTTGAGCCCGACCTCTCGGTCGTGATCTTCTTTGGTCTCCAAATGGCGGTGATTGTCTTTGCCGCCGGCGGACGCATTGGCCATTTCGTCGTCCTCGGGTTTCTCGCGCTGCCCGTAGTCTGGGAGAAGGCGCAGAAGCTCCAGTACGTGATGGAACGCTTGATGGGGTTTGCGGATGCGGCCGGGGTCGCCCATGCCACCGTCAATTACCAACTCAAGCAGTCCTTGATCGCCGTGGGCTCGGGCGGGCTGTTCGGCGTGGGGTTCGGCGAGGGGCGCCAGCAAAACGGTTTCCTGCCGCTGTCGTACAACGACTTCATCGGCGCGAGCATTGGTGAGGAGTGGGGATTCATCGGTCTGGCGGGCGTGATTGTGCTCTACGCCATCTGGGGTTGGCTCGGCTTCCGTATTGCCAAGAAGGCGCAGACGCAGTTCCAGCAACTCGTCGCGCTGGGACTCACGGTGACGATGCTGATCACCGCCTACCTGCATATCGGTGTGATCACCGGACTGCTGCCCACGACCGGGCTGACACTGCCGTTCATCTCATACGGCCGGTCGAACCTGGTGATGTCGATGCTCGTGACGGCAATCCTGGTGAACATCGGCAGCACGCGTGAGCGGATTGTGGGCGCGGGCGCGACGGATCCATTCGCGCTCCGGTCCTGACCGCAGCGACCGTGCCCGGCGCCGGCGTAGCGCGTCCGTCCCACAGCGATCAGCGCTGAGAGCGCTCGCATGAACATTCTCTTCGCGGGCGGCGGCACCGGCGGGCACCTGTATCCAGCGCTGGCGATTGCGCGCGCTTTGGTGCGGAGGAATCCGGCGGTCCGCGCGCACTTCATCGGTGCGCGGCGCGGAATTGAGCGCGATGTACTCCCAACGACCGAGTTTCCGTTTACGCTGGTCGAGGCGCACCCGCTCTACCGCAGCGAACCCTGGAAGAACTGGAAAACATTGCAGGGCGGCCTCAGCTCATGGGCAGCGGTCGGGCGCGTGGCGGCCGACTTCCGGCCGCGCCTCGTCGTCGGCACCGGCGGCTATGCCAGTGGCGTGGCGCTGGCCTGGGCGGCGTGGCGCCGACTCCCCATTGTGCAGCACATCGGCGACAGCCATCCGGGTGCCACTGCGCGCTTCTTTGCACGATTCAGCACCGAGGCCTACCTCGGCTTCCCCGAAGCGGAGTTCTTCCTGCCGCGCGGGCGTTGCATCTACCGCGACACCGGGAACCCGATCGAGCCGCCGCCGGACATCCGGCCGGGGGCCGCAGCGGCGCGAGCCAAGTGGGGATTTCCTCCTTCGGCACGGGTGCTGTTGGTGTTTGGTGGGAGTCAGGGCGCGCGTGCACTCAACACTGCGACGCTCGGGTTCATCGAACGCGGACTGCCTCCGGATCTCTGCGTGATCTGGGCAACCGGCAAAGGCCAGTACGACCTCTACAAGAACTTCGACCGTGCCGACGTGCGCGTGCTGCCGTACCTCTCGCCGATTGGCGATGCCTATGCGGCCGCCGACGTGGCGCTGGTCCGGGGCGGCATGATGGGGACCTCGGAACTCTGCGCTTGGGGCGTGCCGATGGTCATTTGCCCGCTGCCGACTGCAGCGCACGATCACCAGACGGCCAACGCGGTCGCTTTGGAGAAGGCCGGCGCGGCGATTCACCTGCCGCAGTCGCAGCTCAGCGCCGACCGGGTGGGTGCCGAGGTCACAGCGCTCTTGGCAGCACCCGACCGGCTGCGGTCGCTGACCCAGCACGCCGTCGCGCGAGCGCGCCCTCGGGCCGCCGACGAAATTGCCAGCCATATCCTCGCACTTGCCGCCCATGCCGCTGATTGATTCCACCGAGTCGCGCCCCGTGCACTTCATGGGGATTGCTGGCGCGGGAATGAGTGCCCTCGCTGAACTCTGTGCGCGTCGCGGTGCGACGGTGACGGGCTGCGACAGCGGTGGAGATGGAGGGGCGGACCTCGCGCGACTCGGTATCACGGTCACCCGCGGGCACGACGCCGCGCATTGCGAGGGCCACCGCGCGCTCGTGGTGACATCGGCGGTGCCGAAGGATCACCCGGAGATTGCGCGAGCCCGCGCATTGGGGATCCCGGTCATTCGACGTGCGGAGGCACTCGCAGAGGCAACGGGCGGCGGCGAACGGCTTGTGGGTGTCGCCGGAACGCATGGCAAGTCGACGACAACCGTGATGGTCACTGAGGCGCTCAAAGGCGCCGGGATTGACGCGACAGGTGTGGTTGGCGCGCGGGTGCGCTCGTGGAATGGCAACCTGAGCGACGGCGCCGACAAGGTCTTCGTCGTGGAAGCCGATGAGTACGACCGTTCATTTCTTGCCCTGCATCCACAGGTCGCTGTGGTGACGAACATCGAGGCCGACCACCTCGACATCTACAAGGACCTCGACGACATCCGCGCCACGTTCGCGACGTTCACCGGTCGCGCGCGCTGGCTCGCCATCTGCGCCGACGACCGGTGGGCGAATCTTCTGCCATCGCCAGCCACGGCCGAAGTCGTGCGCTATGGCATCGAGAGTCCGGATGCGCGGATGGTGGCGCAGAACATCGCCCATGTGAACGGCGGAACGACCTTTGATGTCAGCTTCGATGGAAAAGCGATGGGGAGTGTGTCGCTCGCGGTTCCCGGGCTGCACAACGTGCGGAATGCGCTCGCAGCCATCGCCGTTGGCATCGGGAGCTGGGGCGTACCGCTCGATGCGCTGGCACGCGGCCTGGCGAACTTCCGCGGTGTTGAGCGTCGGTTCGAGCGCGTTGGCGACGTGAATGGCGTGACGATCGTGGATGACTACGCCCACCACCCAACGGAAATTCACGCCACGCTTTCGGCGGCGCGTCTGGCGTTTCCCGGTCGGCGGATTGTCGCCGCATTTCAGCCGCATCTTTTTTCCCGCACCAAAGATTTCGCGGCGGAGTTCGCCGCGCAGCTTGGTGCGGCCGATGCGGTCTGGCTGGCAGACATCTACCCGTCGCGCGAACAGCCGATGCCCGGGGTCACGAGCGCGCTTATTGCCGATCACATGACGAAGGCGGGGCAGGCACCGGCCTGGACCGGACCGCGCGCGGCAATGGCGGCCGCGCTCAAGTCAGGCGTCCGCGCGGGCGATGTCGTGATCACTATCGGGGCCGGTGATGTCACCCGGACCGGACCGGAACTCCTGGCATTGCTGAATGGTTGAGAACGCCCTCGATCCGAACGCCTCGCCGGAGCCGGGCCGACTCCGCCGGCGTATGCGCCGGATTGGGATCGTGGTGCTCCTCGTCGCGGCGTTTAGCTCACCGCTGTGGTATCAGCCGGTGTTGGGTTCGCTCGATTTCTTCCGCGTGCGCCGCGTGGAGGTCACGGGCGCCCGTTACGCGAGCCCTGATGAGATCGTTTCGCGTTTGAGGATCGACTCGGCCGCCTCAGTATGGGACGATGTCGCTCCGCTCGAAGAACGCGTCAGGCTGCACCCGTCTGTGCGCGACGTGCGCATTGTGCGGCGGCTCCCTGGCACGATCGTTGTTGAAGTGACGGAAAACCCGCCGGTGGCGCTGGTGCAGGCTGGTAGCGCCAAGGGCGGGTTGGTGGCTGTGGACCAGTCGGGGCGTACCCTACCGATTGACCCAACCGCCACCGATGTGGACCTCCCTGTGCTTCGGGTGCGCGATACGCTCGCGCTTCGGTTGCTTGGGGAAATCCGCGAAGCGCTGCCAGGTCTCTTTGCGCGAATCGGCGACGTCAGCCGAACGGCGCGCGGCGATCTGGCCATTCGGCTGACTGAGCCGGCGGCGCGGCTGGTGCTGGCTCCGGCCGATATTTCCATCGACCGGCTTGCTGAGATTATTCCCGTCGAGGCCGACCTGGACCGCCGAAAGGCGTCCGCCGTCGAACTCGACCTGCGTTACAAGGACCAGGTCATCGCCAGACTGCCGTAACCAACTATGCGCAATACTGACACATTCGTCGCTGGACTCGATATCGGCTCCGCCAAGACCACGGCGGTCATCGCCGAGGTGGTTGGTGATCTCCCCAAACACCCGACCGTCAACATTCTCGGTGTGGGGCAGGCACGCACCACTGGCCTGCGCAAGAACGTCGTTGCCGACATCGAGGAGTCCACGCGCTGCATCATGAAGGCGCTGCAGGACGCCGAGCAGATGGCGGGCGCCAAAGTGATGACGGTGTATGCGGGTATTGCCGGCGAGCATGTGCAGGCGATGACATCAACGGGCATCGCGTCCGTCACAGGCTCGGAAATCACAAAAGCAGATGTGGATCGCGCCAACGCGGTGGCGCGCGCCCAGCCAATTCCACAGGATCGCGAACTCATCCACGCGATTCCCCAGGAATACGCGGTTGACAAGAACATCGGTGTCCGCGACCCGGTGGGCATGATCGGCACGCGGCTTGAGACCGAGATGTACCTGGTGACCATCGGGTCGAGCCCGGCGATGAATCTGCGAAAGGCCGTTGAGCGGGCCGGCTACAAGGTGGGCGAACTGGTGCTGGAGCCGCTGGCCTCCGCGCTGGCTGTGCTGACCGACGATGAGAAAGAGCTGGGCGTCTGCCTCGTGGAGATGGGCGCCGGCACCACCGACGTCGCGGTCTTTCACGAAGGAAAGATCCGGCACCTGGGCACCGTGGGCCTGGGCGGCCTCAATGTGACCAGCGACATCGTCCATGGCCTCGGCGTGACCCAGGCCGACGCGGAGAAGCTCAAGGAGCAGTACGGCTGCGTCTACGAGCCAATCGTGGACCGGGCCGAGGTCATCAAGCTCCCGAGCACTGTGGCGCAGGGGGACCGCGAGATTCCGCGTGAGCTGCTGGCGCACATCATGCACCAGCGGACGAGCGAGATCTACGAAATGATCGTGAAGGAGGTCCAGCAGGCCGGATACATCAAGAAACTGGCCGCTGGCGTGGTTGTGACTGGCGGCGCGGCGGCCCAGGCGGGGACGGCCGAGCTGGCGAGCGACGTATTCGGCACTGGGGCGCGCATCGGCGTGCCGGGCGAGTTCCTGGGCGGACTGGCGGACAACGTTGCGCAGGCTCGGTTCTCGACGGTGGTCGGCCTCGTTCAGTACGGCGCCCACCGCGTGGCGCTCGGCGGGGCTGCGTCCAAGGGGAAGCGGATCTCGGTGGCCGGGGCGGTGCCGACGTTCGACCGGCTGAGCCAACGGGTGAAGACGTACCTGCAGGACTTTTTCTAACGGCCAGCGGCGAGTAGGCGGTACGCAGTACGCAGTAGGCGGGGCAAGTAGAACGGCTGTGCTCCAGCTGCTGGGTCACAACTCTGATTG
>SXGU01030552.1_pt1 | contig 21594 bp, 19 predicted proteins | sample 3174531 | NCBI WGS metagenome assembly SXGU01 (sample SAMN11356863, study PRJNA531348) | freshwater metagenome | isolation source: freshwater sample F1-140 | place: China: Fuxian Lake, Yuxi | collected 2017-12-25 | reverse complement strand
CTTCGTGCTCGCCACGCAGAATCCCATCGAGCAAGAAGGAACGTACCCGTTACCCGAAGCACAGCTCGACCGGTTCATGCTGCAAGTCAAAGTGGACTACCCGACCGAAGACGAAGAGTTCAACATCGTCCGCAGCACAACGGGTGGAGCTCACGCGGCGATCGAGAAGGTGCTCGGACAAGAAGACTTGCTGCGGCTGCAACAGATCGTGCTGCGAGTGCCGGTCGCAGATCATGTCATCCGGTATGCGTTGCAGCTTACGCGACTGACCCGTCGCGGCGACAACGAAGCAAGCGACGCACCAGCCTTCGTGCGCGACTTCGTCTCTTGGGGAGCGGGGCCGCGTGCGAGTCAGTGTTTGATTCTCGGCGCAAAGGCTCGTGCGGTGCTGCATGGACAGACTCACGCGACGTTGGATGATGTGCAAGCGGTCGCGGCACCGGTGCTGCGGCATCGACTCGTTTTGAACTTTCACGCCGAAGCCGAGGGGCTGACGGCCGACGCACTGGTGCGGCGGCTGATCGAGCACGTTCCGGCCGATCCGGCAAAGTGGAATGGTCGTGGCTCAACACCTGCCGTATTTCGATCCGCGAACGCTCAGTAAGCTGGAAGGGCTGACGCTGCACGCTCGCGGCACCGTCGAAGGGGCGGTCACGGGAGCACACCGCAGCCCCTTTCACGGCTTCGCCGCCGAATTCGCCGAGCACCGCGAGTACGCTCCCGGTGACGACCTGCGGTACGTCGATTGGAAAGTCTACGGCCGTAGCGACCGTATCTTCGTCAAACAGTTCGAGGAAGAAACGAACTTCGCCTGTCACCTGCTGCTGGATGCCAGCGAGTCGATGACGTACCGCTCGGACGCTGCACCGCTCTCGAAGCTGGAATTCGCGAAGCACATCGCCGCCGCGATCAGTTACATCGTCGTCAAACAGCAAGACGCCGTCGGCTTGATGGCGTTTGAACGCGAAGTCTCGCAAGCCGTTCGCCCCGGCAGCCAGCCCGCGCATTGGAAACAGATTTCGCATGTGCTGGAGACGACAGTATCCGCCAATTCCAATTTGAAATCTCAAATCTCAAATTTCAAATCTCAAATTTCGGATTCGCCCCTCGCCCCTCACCCCTCTCTTCGCCGGCATCGCCGAACGCCTGACGCACCGAGGCGTCGTCATCTTGCTCAGTGATCTCTTCGCGGATGCGGATTCGCTGCTGCTCGGACTGAAACGCCTGCGGCATCAGAAGCACGATGTCCGCGTGTGGCAGATCGTCGATCCGGCGGAGGAAGACTTTCCATTCGATGACCCAACGCTGTTTCACGGCCTGGAAGGCTGGGCCGACTTGCCGGTCGAACCGCGTTTGCTGCGAGCCGCCTATCAACGCGAGTTCGAGGCTCATCGAGAATCGCTGCGCCGGAAGTGCCGCGACCTGAGCATGGAATTCCAAACGCTGCGCACGGACATGCCGGTGGAGATCGCCGTCAAAAAATGTTTGGCTGGTAGATAGTTCTTCGCGAACTTCCCCGCCGGATCGCCGTGGCTACCAGAACTTCCACCACGGACGCTTGCTGCCACTCGGCGCTTCGATCTTGATGTTCGTGATCGCCGTGCCCGGCGGCAGATCCTTGATCTGCTGATGGATCTGCCCTGCGATCGAGAAGTGAACGCGGATGTTGCACGTTTCAAAGTTGTCGGGATCGAGCTGCCCGCCGAGTGCAGGCGGATGCTTGAAGCTCAGGCACTCATCCGGGCCGGGACACATGCCGAGCAAAGCCTGCCCGTCTACGACCTCTGGCATTAGCCACTTGTCCGCGTCCTCGTCCGACATAACGGCCGCCTCGAAGCCGGCCTCATCGCGGGCGATAGGCTCGACGTTGCCGACAAGGGTGTCCAGAAAATGGATTGAGCCGTCCGCTGGATCACGCAGTAGAGCATCACCGGCCTTAGTTACATGCCAAAGCTGGAGGTTCGGCCCGGTCAGCCAACGCCAATCAGCGAGCACCTCATCACCGGAAGCCGTCGTCGATGTAAGGTACTCGCGATAGTTCATACGGTCGTCGCCGGTGCGGGATAGTCGAGTAGGGCCGGCTCCTGCCGGCCAATGTTTGAGAAATCAACGAAGGTCTACGTTGCTTACAGGGTTCCGAAACTCTTCTTACCAGTAGCAGCAGGCCGATGACGACGAAGAGGATCAGCAAGGCCATGATGACCAGCAAGAATCTGCCCCACCATCTATCCGTCGGGAAATTCTGAGCACCAATCCCCCGAGCGACTTCGACGTGATAGAATGCTCGGCGCAAACAGGTCTTTGACCGGGAGAGAATCATGCTACTCGAAGGAACCGTCCACGACGGAGTGATTGTTTTGAATGAGCCGGAGAGGTTGCCGGAGGGGGCCGTCGTTGAATTCGAGGTCAAGACGATTACGTCTTCGGCTCGCTCTGGCCAGAAGCCGACGTTGGCCGAGCGACTGATGAAACATGCTGGAACGGTTCCCGATCTGCCGTCGGACTTGGCAGAACAGCATGACCATTACATTCACGGAACTCCGAAGTCATGAAGACCGTTTTCGTGGACACCTTCTACTTCCTGGCTCTGCTCAACCCTTCGGATGCCGCTCATTCCAAGTCCGTCGCGTTCACGACCAGCAATCCCGTCCGCATGGTGACTACCGAATGGATTTTGACGGAACTGGCGGACGCGCTCGCGCGATCGCGAAAGGGTCGAGAGGAGTTCGCGGCGACCTTGGCGGATTTGCGAAGCGACGATGACGTGGAAATTGTTCCCTCCAGTCGCGAACTGTTTGAGGCCGGAGTTCTGCTCTACAACGATCGTCCCGACAAATCTTGGTCGCTGACGGATTGCTTCTCATTTGTCGTCATGCAACGTCAAGGTCTCGCGGAAGCACTGACTGGCGACAAGCATTTCGAGCAAGCGGGATTTGTTGCATTACTTCGGCAATAGCCCGAAGCACGCCCGCCATTTGTCGCCTTACAGGGTTCCCGAACTCTTCATGACTGGCAGCAGCAGGCCGATCACGACGAAGAGGATCAGCAGGGCCATGATGACCAGCATCAATGGCTCCAACAGGCGGACGGCCAGTTCCAGCAGGCGGTGAGTGCGGCGTTCCATTGTGTCGGCCACGCTGACCAGCACTTGTTCCAAGTTGTTCGCCTCTTCGCCGACCGAAATCATTTCAATCACTTCGGCGGGGAACTGTTGGCTCTGGCCCAGCGGTGCGGCGAGCGACTTGCCGGTCGAGACGCTGTCGGCGGCGGCGGCGATCGCGTCGGTCAACACGCGGTTGCCGGTGGCGTCCTTGGCGATCCGCAGCGATTGCAGGATCGGCACGCCGTTCTTCAGCAAGGTGCCGAGGATTCGGCAGAATCTCGCGACCGCCAGGCTTCGCACCACGGGCCCCATCGCCGGGAGTCCGATCGCGATGCGATGCCACTGTCGCAATCCCGTTTCGGTTTGCAGTCGTTGATGCACAAAGACCACCACTCCGATGATCGCCAGAATCGTGATGATCCAGTAACTGCTGACGTAGTTGCTCAGCGCCATCAACGCTGTGGTTGCCCAGGGGAGTTCGCCACGCTCGGCCATGCGATCGAAGACCGGCGCGAACATCGGCACGAACCACACCAGCATCGCCCAGACCACGGCCAATCCGGCGAAGAGCAGAAAGAACGGATACGCCATCGCCCCCATGACGCGACTTTTGAGTTCCTGCTGGTGCTCGGTGAAGTCGGCCACTTGCTTGAGCACGTCTTCCAGGAACGCTCCTTCCTCGCCGGCTCGGACCATGCTGACCGCCAGCTCGGAGAAGATGTCCTGATGCAAGTGCATCGCCTCGGCCAGCCGTGTGCCGTCGGCGACTTTCTCGCGCAGATCTCGGAGCACTAACTTCAGCCCGGCATGTGATGCCTGTCGTTCGAGCAACTCCAACGACCGCAGCAACGGCACACCCGCCCGCAACAAGTCGGCCAGTTGCGAGAAAAACGTCGCCAAATGACCCGCACGCGGCTTGCGGAAGAACGCCAGCGTGGAGTTCTTCGTCGCTTGCGACGCCTGAATCTTCACGGGGAAGAGCTGCTTGCCGGACAACTGCGAAACGACATCGAGCTCGCTGTTGGCGCTCACGACGCCAGTGACCTCTCGACCGGAAAGCTCTTTCGCGATGTAACGGAAGTCAGGCATAGGGAGAGGATGGTACGGCGGGGTGCGCCGGGAATGAAGAAAAAGGCAGAAGGCAAAACGAAAAAGGCAGAAGGAGGGGTCACGTCTACCTGCTCAATCCCGCCGCCCGTTTTGCCTTCTTCCTTTTTCCGTCTGCAATTATCGGCAGCAGCGCGTCATGTTGAAGACGCCGTGATCGTGCTTCGAGCAGTACGACGCGACAAAGCTGGTGTCGGTCACGGTCGCCGTGTACCAGAACGTGCCGAACAGGAAGCCCAGGTTCGATGAACCGGACATCGTCAATTGATCGTCTTTACGTTCGGTGACTGTCAGCACGACGTCGTACTCAAACGGAAAAAATCCCCAGAATCGGCCGCTGAAGTGGACGCAGTAGTGGTCGTCGTCGATCTTTCGGAAGTCGCCGGTGATCGGCCCGTCGTGCCCGTTGGAATGGCTCAGCCAAGTTCCGCTCCAGTGACCGGACAAGTCGGCTGGAGCTTTCGCTGCCAGAGCCGGCTTGGGTTCGGCCGCCGGTTTGTCTTCGGCGATCGCAACGGCGGACAGCAACAACAAGGTGGCACACGCAACGAGCGAACGACGCAGATGGAACAACATGGCAAGCTCCTGATGTGGGTGAAATGTGGACGACACGACAACGTTGTCAGCCAAGACCACCGCCGTCCAGAAGTCAGTTGTGAACCGAGCCGATCCACTCACATCCGAGTTGGCTGGTGCCAAATGTGCCAGTCGTAGCGGAGGGAGCGTGTTGCCGTTCGGGCGGATGCACGCTGAAATGTCGCCGTCGCTGAAGGATCATGGTTCCCCCAACGTGGAGACCTTCTCGTGAACGATCAGGCCAAATTTGTGGATATGACTCCTGACGACGAACCGTTGCCGCCGCTGGCCGCCGCCGAGTCACAACAATGGTCGGGCGAGCCTGTCTTGGAGTTGCGGCATCTGCATCGGTTCTTTGGCAAGCTGAAGGCAGTCAACGATGTCTCCTTCAAAGCGTATCCCGGCCAGGTGCTGGGCTTCATCGGGCCGAACGGAGCGGGCACGACCACGGCAATGCGGATCATCGCCACGCTCGATACGCCGACGGCGGGCGATGCGTTCGTCTGTGGCCATTCGGTCATCGACGATCCGGACAAGGTCCGCAAGGTGCTCGGCTTCATGCCGGACCACTTCGGCAAGTATCACAACATGAACGTGATCGAGTACCTCGACTTCTTCGCGCGAGCCTACGGCTTGCGCGGAGCCAAGCGGCGCGACTCACTGGAAAATGTCATGGTCTTCACAGAATTGCGCAAGCTGGCGGAGAAGCCGATCTACACGCTATCGAAGGGCCAATCGCAACGACTCGCGCTGGGACGTTGCCTGATCCACGATCCGCAAGTGCTGATCCTCGACGAGCCGGCTGCGGGACTCGACCCGCGCGCTCGCATTGAATTGCGCGAGCTGATCCGCTTGATGGCCACGCAGATGAGCAAGACGATCCTCATCAGCTCGCACATCCTCACCGAGCTGGGCGAGATCTGCGATTCCGCCGCGATCATCGAAGCGGGGAAAGTGCTCGCCTTCGGCACCGTCGAAGAGCTGGCCAAGCGACAGCGACACGAAGAAGGACAAACCGGCCAGAAGACACTGTGCGTCAAGTTGCTCGCCGGCGACAATCCGAAACTTGGCCCCGCCGCGCTGGAACGCTGGCTGTTCGAGCAACCGTATGTCTCCGCGGTGCAAGTCGCCGGAGTGGATATCGCGTTCGAGTTCGACGGCGACCCGGACGCTCAACATCAATTGCTACGCGGCTTAATCCAAGCCGGCTTCCCCGCCATCGAATTCCAAGGCAAGACCGAGACACTGGAAGACGCCTTCATGAGCATCACGAAAGGTGTGATGCAGTGACAGAGAGCGTTCCCGAATCACCGAAGAGGAAACGGTCGCGTTCGGTGACGATCGGCGTTTTAAGTGCTCTCATCCTCCTCTTTTTGATGATTTACTTCACGACGCGAGATTTGGTGACGCTCTCCAATCATCGTAAAGAAAAAGCTCAATGGCCCGAGTTCCCGGACACGCAGTTCGCAGTGGATTGGCATTTGCGGCGTGACCTTGATCCCGGTGAAGAACTCGTGCTCATGTTTCAGAGCGATGGACCTCCGCTCGTGGGCGAAAACAAACGGTTTGGAATTCTCATGCAGTCACCTCGAAAAGGGACGGGGACATTTCGGATGAGCGTCCATTCGCTTCCCTTTGGAAACTGTACGGTCTTCGTCGAGAAGCGCATCGGAGGTCGCGCCGGCCAATCGCAGCGTGCATCGAACGTGGTTCGATTTTCTTCGATGGAATCCTTCTTCGAACATTGATGGCGGCTTCGCCTCTGAAAGCCACGTTGTGTCATGCCTCGATTTGCCCTCTTGATCCACGATCACCCGTTTGTGCATTGGGACTTGCTCGTTCAGCGCGGCGCGGTGCTGCGGTCGTGGCGATTGCTGGAAAGCCCCGATCGTTGGCTCTCCAAGCCGCCAGCGGCCGAGTTGTCGGCGGAGGCGATTGGCGATCATCGTCTGGATTATCTGGACTACGAAGGCCCCGTCAGCCGCGAGCGTGGCCGAGTCGCTCAATGGGATCACGGACAAGCAGAGTGGCTCAACGAAGGAGAGTCCTCGATTCGGCTGCGATTAAACGGCGAACGATTGGTCGGCGAATTGACGCTCGACCGAGAAGCCTCGCAACCGTTTTGGTCGGCTCGATTCTTCCTCCCGGCCGTTCCGGCCTGAGCCTTGAACAAGCTCTGCGCGAGTCGCAAACTCAATGAGCTTGTAGGTCGGGCACTCCTGCCCGACTCGAATGGGCAGGAGTGCCCAATCTCCGGAAACCGCTGATGTCCCACTTCACAACACCACCAATGTCTCGCCGAGCCGCGCTCACTTGTGGGGCGACTGGCCTCTTGGGGCTGACGTTGTCGAAGTTGTTCGCGGCCGAAGAGAACGCGGCGATTCGGAAGCGGGCCGGGCGCGCGAAGTCGATCATTTTTCTCTATCAGTTTGGTGGTCCTAGTCACGGGGACACATTTGATATGAAGCCGGATGCTCCCGAAGGTATCCGGAGTTTGTTCGGGCAGATTGATTCGGCCGTGCCGGGGGTCCGCATCTGTGAGCATCTGCCGGAGACGGCGAAGGTGCTCGATAAGGTCACGCTGGTGCGGACCGTGTTTCACTCGATGAAGAATCACAACTCGGCGGCGTACCATGCGCTAACCGGAGTCGCTCCGCCGGTAGATGACATCCGCCTGAAGGATTCCATTGAGCTGTTTCCGGCGTATGGCGCGGTCGTGGATCGGCTCGCTCCGAATGCGGAAACAATGCCGACGTTTGTCGCGCTGCCGCACGTCATTCGCGATGGTTCGGTCACTCCGGGGCAGCACGCCAGCTTTCTCGGCAAGAGGCACGACCCTCTGCTCATCACCGCGGACCCGAATGAACCGGACTTCAAATTGCCAGAGTTGAGTTTGCCGTCGAACCTCACAGCGGATCGGCTGCAAAGCCGGCGCGAGATGCAGCGGATCATCAGCCAGCAAACTCGGCTGCTGGAGCATTCGGCGACGGCGCGCGGCATCGACGAATACTACGACCGCGCGCTGGCGATGCTTTCGTCGTCACGAGTCCGTGATGCGTTCGACCTGTCGCGCGAGGCGAAGAAGACTCGCGACGCTTACGGACGAACGACGTATGGGCAGAGTTGTCTGCTCGCGACTCGGTTGGTCGAAGCGGGAGTTAAGTTCGTCAACGTCTATTTTGATGAGACCATCGGTGGGCAGAGCACGACTAGCGGTGGCTGGGATACGCACGGTTTCAATGACACGCGGGCTTATCCAATTTTGAAGGCTCGGCACTTGCCGATGACCGAGCACACGCTGCCGGTGCTGCTGGCCGATCTTGAGCAGCGCGGGTTGCTCGATACGACGCTGGTGGTCTGGATGGGGGAGTTCGGTCGCACTCCGAAGATCAACGCGAACATCAGCCGCGATCACTGGCCGCACTGCTACACGGTGCTGCTGGCTGGCGGTGGCGTGAAGCGCGGCTATGTGCATGGCCAATCGGACAAAAACGGAGCTTACCCCGATCGCGATCCTGTCCCGTTGGGCGATCTGGCCGCGACGATGTTTGCCGCGCTTGGCATCGACCCCGAAACCGAACTACGGGACAAGCTCAACCGCCCGCTCCCTGCGGCGCACGGTAAACCGGTTTGGGGCGTTTTTGCCTAACGATGCTCCCCAGGGTTGGGGCCGGTGTTTTGATCCCGAAATACGGCTTTCGGCGGTCGGTTCATGGCGTTTCGGCCGAGGAAAAAACTCGTACTCCCCGGATTCAGGGGAACCGCTACGATCCGCGCGACGGCCACGGAAGGCTCGGCGGTGAAGAGGACTCGGCCGCGCGACCGATAGGTGGCGATAGCGGCTCTGAGAACTCCATCAAGGACTGTTTTCGATGATCGTTGCTCCGGCGTTTTCGACGGTGCCTCGCGCGCGGTTGTCGGGTTTGCCGACCGATCGCGAATGTCCGGTCGCGCACCTGGTTGGCATCTGTGGTTCGGGCATGAAGGCTCTGGCCGAGATGCTTAGCGGTCTGGGCTGGACGATTTCTGGCTCGGACTTGCAGCCTCCGCCCGACAGCTTGGAATTGCTTGGTCGCAAAGGCTTCCAAGTGCATCGCGGTCACGCTCAGGAATTCGTGCCGGGCGATGCGGACCTGCTGATTTACAGTCCGGCGATTGCCGCTTTTAACCCGGAACGAGTGCGGGCCGAGCACCTGGGCATTCCCCAGTGGTCGTTCAACGAATTGCTGGGCGAGTTGATGAAAACGCGCGTCGGCGTCTCGATCGCGGGGACTCACGGTAAGAGCACGACGACGGCGATGGTTGCGTCTGTGCTGCGCGATGCGGGCCTGTCGCCGAGTGCGGTGATCGGGGCGGAACTCGTCTCCAGTGGAGTCTCCGGCTGGGCCGGCGCGGGCCAGTTGTTTGTCGTCGAGAGCTGCGAGTATCAGAAGAACTTTCTGACTCTGTCGCCGACACACGCCGTGCTGACGGGCATTGAGGCGGATCACTTCGACTGCTTCCACAATCTGATCGAAACGCGAGAAGCGTTTGCCGAGTTTGCCAGCCGTCTGCCGTCTCACGGGCATTTGATCATTCGGGGTGATTGCGAGTCGACTCGCGTTGCCGCCGCGTCGAGTCACGCTCAAATCGAGACATTTTCTTTGAGAGACTGCTCCGACTGGTGGGCGGCGGACCTGCGGCCGACGTCCGAGGGTTTGCACTTCCGGGTCTTCTACGGCGATCGGTTCTTCACCGAGGTCAGCTTGCGAGTCCCCGGACGACACAATGTTTTGAACGCGATTGCGGCGGTGGCGATGTGCCATCACCTCGGAGTTTCGGCTAGCGCGGTTCGAGAAGGACTGAGCGAATTTCGTGGAACAAAGCGGCGATTCGAGGTGTTGGGAACTTGGCACGGCGTGACGCTGATCGACGATTACGCTCATCATCCGACCGCAGTGAAGGCGACGTTGCAGACGGCTCGCGAACAGTTTCTCGGTCGGCGGTTGCTGTGCGCGTTCCAGCCGCATCAGGAATCCCGCACGCGAGCGTTGCTGGACGACTTCTCGGAAAGTTTTGGCGCGGCCGATGAAGTCTTCCTCGCGCCGATCTTCACGGCTCGCGAAGAAGGCTCGGCGACGGCCGAGAAAACGAACGCGGAATTGGCCGAACTTATCGCCTCACGCGGCCAAGCGGTGCGCTTGCTGCCGTCGCTTGACCGGCTGATGGACGAACTAGACGATGCCGCTCGACTTGGAGACGTGCTAATCACCATGGGAGCCGGGGACATCAATCGGATACAGCATGAGCTTACTCGAAGACTTCAGCGACATTCTGCAACACGATAAGCCGCTGGCCCCGCTCACTTGGATGAACCTTGGCGGCCCCGCTCAATTCTTTCTTGAGCCTCGCGATCAGGCCGAACTGCAACGAGTTGTCGTCTGCTGCCACGAGAACGGCATTCCGATCCATGTCCTGGGTGGCGGCTCAAACCTGCTAATCCGTGGCGAGGGAGTCAGCGGCGCGGTGATCCGCCTGGCGAACGCCAGCTTTGCCGAGCTGACCGTGGACGGCACGACGCTACGAGCCGGTTCCGGAGCATTGCTCTCGCAGGCGATCTCGATCAGCGTGCAGGCCGGGCTGGCGGGACTGGAAGTTCTGGCCGGGATTCCCGGCACGGTCGGCGGAGCACTTAAAGGGAACGCCGGCGGCCGAGCCGGCGAGATTTCCGAAACGGCTCGCTCGGTCACGACGATGACGGCCAAAGGGGAGATCGTCACCCGCTCCGGGGACGACCTGAGCTTCGCTTATCGGTCCAGCAACATTGCCGAGCCGTTCATTCTGGATGGGACATTCGAGCTTCACGCGGATGACCCGGACGACATCACGACCCGGATGCGGAAGCTCTGGATCATGAAGAAGGCGACTCAGCCGCTGTCCGACCAGTCGGCCGGCTGCATCTTCAAGAACCCGCGCGGCCAGAGCGCCGGGGCGTTGATCGACCAGGCGGGACTCAAAGGGACGCGCCTCGGCGGGGCCGAGATCTCCGACCGCCACGCCAACTTCGTCATCACGCATGACGGCTGCAAGTCGGACGACGTGCTGCGGCTGATCGACCTGGTCCGCTCCAAGATCGCCGAACAGTTCGGCGTCGACTTGGAGCTGGAGATTCAGGTCTGGTAGCGCCGTCGTAGCCTGACTCTCTGAGTCGGGCGTCTTCAACACCGCGCTGCGGCATCCGGTCCAGTAGCGCCGCCGTCTTGTCTGCTACACGTCCCGCTGCAAGCGCTCAACTCGTCACTTTGCTCAAAAGCCCTCGCCTGAAGAGGAATTCATGCCATGTGGCAGGTTTCCTCAATTGTCCCGACCCATCCTGCCGTTAGAGTTCTAGCGGCGATGCTTACTCAACACGTCTTCCCAGCATCCCAGATCAACTCGCCGCTGGCCTTTCCAATCTCCAACGACGTTGATCGCCACACCCACTGCCGAAGTGGTCTGGCTTCCGGAACAACTTGTTCCGGGGCGAATGATTCGATCCTCCTACGGCGGTTCGTGCGTGTACCAACTCCAACCGAGTCTGCTTTGGCAGCCTCGCGAGGTGTGACATGCCAACCCTTGTGCCCGACACAGTCGGCTTAATGCCGACGATTGAACAACACATCGACGTTGCTGTCCCTGCGATGCAGTGGCACGGGATCGTGTCGAACAAGTTCGGCACTGAACCCTCTCTGCCGACAAAGCCCTGGCTGGCACATTATCCAGCGAAGGTGTCGGCGACCCTCAGCTATCCCGACTTCCCGGCCTGGGGCTTTCTCGCGAACACGGCAGCGACGCACCCAGATCGCATCGCGTGTCATTATTACAAGCAGCATCTGACCTATGCTGAGGTGGCTGTGCAGGCTCGGCGAGTCGCCGCGATGCTCGTGAAATACGGCATCCGGCCGGGAGACCGCGTCGGCATCCTGCTGCCGAATATGCCGGAGTACATCTCGACCATCAACGGCGTCTGGATGGCGGGTGGCATCGCGGTGGCTCTCAGTCCGCTGAGCGTCCCCAGTGAGATCGACAACATCCTGACCGCGACCGATTGCCGCGTCGTCATCGCGCTGGATCTGCTGGCTCCGCTCGTACTGAAAGGAAACTACAAGCCCCGGCACATTGTCTTCACGACTCTGCAAGACCGGCTGCCCGGTTGGATGCGGTTGGGATACGCCTTCGCACGGATGCGTCGCTTGGGATTTTGGCCTCCGCTGGATGGGCCGAATCAGCACGACTTCCATGACGAACTCGCTCAGTGCCGACCGCTCCTCCAACCGGTCGTGCCGGCGTCCCTTTCTGATGCGGCCTATATTCTGCCCACGGGGGGGACGACCGGCGCGCCGAAGGCGGTCACTCTCAGCCATCGCAACTTGGTGTCGAACGCCTGGCAGGGTGCGAAATGGGGCGACGGCGAGAAGGTGGATCATCACGTCGGCTTGTCGGTCTTGCCGTTCTTCCATAGCTATGGCCTGGTCGGCAACCTGCTGAGCGGCACGGCGGTCGCCGCCACGCAGATTCTGCTGCATCGGTTTATTCCGCGGGTCGTCGTGCAACTGCTGGAGCAACATCAGCCAACCACATTCAATGCGGTCCCGGCGATGCTCGCGTCGCTCAATGAGATCTTCCGGATTAAGCCGCTACGAACCCGAAGGCTCAAGTACGTGCAGGTCGGCGGAGCACCGCTCGATCCGCAGATCGCTCAGGAGTTTGCACGGCACACCGGTGCTCAGGTTGTCGAAGGCTACGGTCTGAGCGAATGCAGTCCGTGTGTGACCGCCGGCCCGCTCAATGGGACGGCCCGCATCGGCACGATTGGCCTGCCGCTGGCGGATACCGAAGTGAAGATCGTCGATACCGACACCGGCGAGCTGACGCTCCCCACCGGTGACGTCGGAGAACTCGCCGTGCGTGGCCCGCAAGTGATGCTCGGCTATTGGAACAACCCGACGGCGACGGCTCAGGTCATTCGTGACGGATGGCTCTTCACCGGCGATTTGGCGACGATCGACAACGACGGCTTTGTGAAGATCGTCGATCGCAAGAAAGACCTGATCATCACGTCGGGCTTCAACGTTTATCCCTGCGATGTCGAGGCGGTCCTGCGTCGCTTCCCCGGCGTGAATGATGTCGCCGTGGTCGGAGTTCCCAATCCAGCGGTTGGTGAGCTGGTCAAAGCGGTGCTCGTATTGAAACCGGATGCCCGCTTCGATCGCCGAGCGTTTGATGCGTTCTGCAAAGAGAACCTTGCGGCTCACAAGCGGCCGAAGATCATCGAGGCTCAGACCGACGATCTGCCGCGTAACTTCCTGGGCAAAGTCTTACGTCGCCAATTGCGCGAACCCGCTCCCACGAATCCAGCGCCGGCAACGTCAACCACTCACATTTCTCCCACACAGCGTCGTGAAGAGGCCCTCGTCGCCGCGCTGCGCGAATGAATTGACCAAACATGCTCACACGATCCCAGCCCCCTGCATTCGGACGCAACTCTGGCGAGTTGACTCGCCGGTGGGATCGCTCTGCAGTCTCGCGCGACGGCTTACCCAGTCGCGATCTCGCCACGCGGCCGGACGAGTTGCATGTCAGCCTCTCGGACTTGTATGCGCACCAGGCTCAGTGGTTATTCGCGTCGCCGCGCAAACGCATCGAACTGCTCGAACGCTGCATCACGACCGTTGCCGAGTCGGCTCGCAATTGGGTCGATGTTGCCTGCGAGATCAAACACATCCCGACCGACAGCCCGTGCCGAGCCGAAGAGGTGCTCGCCGGCCCAGTCATCGCGTTGCGTTATTTGCGACTCTTGCTCCGCAACATGAATGCGCTCGAAAACGGGAGATCCAATCCATTGCCGGGCCGGCTGACGCAGGCTGCCGATGGACGCTGGCAAGTCCCCGTGCTGCCGATCACTCGCGACCTGTTTGATCCGGTCTGCTTCATCAACTTCCAAGCCCACGTCCGGCTGAAATCCGGACTGTGCGGAGAAGACGCAATTGCTGCGACGCAGCATGTTGAGAACCGACTGCCGACAACCAGCCTGGTTCTCGGAGCCGGTAATGTGACCGGCATCTTGGCGGCGGATGTGCTCGGCAAGATCTTTCAAGAGCAGCACGTCGTGCTGCTGAAGCTGCATCCGCTGACCGATCCGCTCCGTCCGATTTTTGAACACGCATTCTCGCCGTTGATCGAAGCGGGCTGCCTGCGAATCGTCTCCGGCGACGCCGCGTTCGGCGCGCGAGCGATTGAGCATGACCTCGTCGATGCCGTTCACATCACCGGCTCGGTCGCCGCTCACGAGGCGATCGTCTGGGGAGCCGACACCGCCACACGCAAACAGACGGGCGAACCGCTGCTCGACAAGCCGGTCACCAGCGAACTGGGTAACGTCACGCCGTGGATTGTTGTGCCGGGGCACTACTCGTCGATGCAGCTTCAAGCTCAAGCGGAGAACGTAGCCGCCTCGATCGTCAACAACGCGGGCTTCAACTGCCTGGCGACACGAGTGCTGATCACTTGGAAGCACTGGCCGCAGCGCGAGGACTTCTTGTCGCGCCTGCAAGCGATCCTCAGCCGGCTGCCACGCCGAGTCGCTTACTACCCTGGTGCGCTCGATCGCTTTAACCGCTTCACCGGTTGCTCCTTCAACGGTGACGAGTCGGATCAACCCACTGCGGGAGTTCGCCACGATTTGCCACAGCTTCCGTGGACGCTGTTCCGTGACGTCAATCCCGCGGATTCGCCGCTGTTCTGTCGAGAAGAATCGTTCGTCCCGGTCTGCGCCGAGATGCCGCTAGATGCCGTCGATGAATTCAGCTTCCTCGGCCGAGCTACCGATTTCGTCAACGACGAGCTCTGGGGCACGCTCTGCGCGACGCTCACCATCCCCTCGGCCTTCCGACATTCGCAACGAGGGCGATTTGAATTTCAGGCCGCGATCAATCGTCTGCGATACGGCACAATCTGTGTCAACCAATGGTCAGGGATCGCGTTCGCTCTGCTGACGTTGCCGTGGGGCGGGCATCCCAGCGGCACGATCTTTAATCCACAAAGCGGACTAGGCTGGGTTCACAACACGTTCGGCCTGCAAGCCGTCGAGAACACGGTCCTCGAAGGCCCGCTGGTTGTCGTTCCGAAACCCATTTGGACCCCCGGACATCGGCATGCGGAGTCCATCGCTTGGAGCCTGTTCAATCTCTACCACCAACCGTCGCTCCGCCACGTTGGCGAGCTGACTTATGCCGCATTTGCGGCGCTGTTCAAGTAATTTGGGAATGCAGCCATGACGCAGCTTCGAGACAAACGAGTTCTGATCACCGGCTCCGGCCACGGCTTGGGCCGCGAGCTGGCCAAGACCTTCGCCAAAGCCGGCTGCGAGGTCATTGTTACCGACCGCGAAGCCGACCGAGTCGCCGACACCGTCGCCTCGCTGACGAAGTCCAATCTCCGCGCCTTCGGCTACGTGATGGACGTGACCAACGCCGCGAGCGTCCAAGACGTCCACGACCATGTTCTCTCCGAACACGGTCCCATCGACATCCTGATCAATAACGCCGGTATCGTCAGTGGCGGCACCTTCGAGAACGTCCCTTTGGAACGCCACAGGGCAACCTTCGAGGTCAACTGCCTCGGTCCCGTCACCGTCACGCACACGTTGCTGCCGGAACTGCTCGCTCGGCCGGAGGCACACATCGTCAACATCGCCAGCGCATCGGCAATGCTGCCGCTGCCGTTCGCCGCAACGTATGCCTCCAGCAAATGGGCGGTGCTGGGTTTTTCAGAATCGCTGCTGGCCGAGTTGCGACTCAGCGGCCACGGGCATGTCCGTGTCACGACCGTCTGCCCCGGCTATATCGCGACCGGTATGTTCACCGGCACCAAGACGCCGTTCCTGATGCCCATGCTGACCCCCGGCATTCTTGCCGAACGAATCACACGCGCCGTGACATCCAATTGCGAATTGCTGCAAACGCCCTGGCAAGTGAAATTGCTGCCGTTCATCACCACGTTGTTGCCGCGACCCGTGCAGCGCTGGCTGGGAATCAAGCTCGGCGTGCTCACCGGAATGCACACGTGGCAAGGCCTGACCGAACCGGCACGCATCGCGAAGCCCCTGCAATCTCCGGTTGCGTCGGAGTCTGTGCCGCGAGTGCTCAGCAAGTAGCGCTTGTCGTGACCCGCTTGATCGGGTCGGTCGTGACCCCATCAATGGGGTCACGACAAGCGCTCACCGCGAGATGCTACGAACCCTCCGAAGTTCGTTACCATGCAACCGCATGGTAGACGTTCCTTCGGAGGTGATTTCGTCATGCGACTCGCTGGCATGTTCCTGCTGATCCTTGGACTGCTGACAGGCCGATCTTCCGCCATTCAGGCGGCCGATCCGTCCGCCGAGGCGGTCGAGTTCTTTGAAAAGAAGATCCGGCCGATTTTGGTGACACATTGCTCCGAGTGTCACAGCCGCGACAGCAAGAAGCGACAAGGAGGTCTACTGCTGGACTCGCGCGACGGTTGGATGCGCGGAGGAGACTCTGGCGCGGTGATCGTCCCTGGTGATCCCGATAAGAGCTTGTTGATTCTCGCAGTGCGTCAGACCGACAAAGATCTGCGAATGCCTCCCAAGCAAAAGCTGAGCGACACACAGATCGCCGACCTTGAAGCGTGGGTGAAGAACGGAGCGGTCGATCCGCGCAAGTCACTCGCTCAAGCGGGTGAACTCAGCGCGCGATCGAAGTACGGGATGAGCCTCGAAGAGGGCCGCCAATTTTGGTCGTTTCAGCCGGTGAAAGATCCGGCGATCCCGAACGTGCGAGCCGCCACTTGGCCGCGAAATGCCATCGACAGCTTTGTCCTCGCGCGAATGGAAGAGGCCGGGGTGACTCCCGCACCGGCCGCCGACGCGCGGACGTTGTTGCGACGAGTCACTTTCGATCTCACCGGCCTTCCGCCAACGCCCGCTGAGATGGATGCCTTCCTCGCGGATACGTCGCCTCAAGCGTTTGAGAAGGTCGTCGATCGCTTGCTTGATTCGCCGCGCTATGGTGAGCGATGGGGACGTCATTGGCTCGACGTCGTGCGTTACGCCGACACCTGCGGGAATGCGTCGGACTATCCGGTGCCGCAAGCTCATCGGTATCGCGATTGGGTCATTCGCGCGTTCAACCGCGACATGCCGTATGACCAATTCCTGCGCGAGCAGATCGCTGGCGACTTACTCCCCAGCGGAACGGATGCCGAACGATTCGAGCGCATCACCGCGACCGGATATCTCGCGATCGCGCGGCGCTTCGGCGGTAGCCGCATGGGCGAGCACCATCTCACGCTCGAAGACACGATCGACAATCTCGGCCGAGCGTTTCTCGGTTCGAGTATCTCTTGTGCTCGCTGCCACGATCACAAGTTCGATCCCTTCACGATGAGCGACTACTACGGTCTGTACGGCATCTTCGAGAGCACGCGCTATCCCTTCCCCGGAGCCGAAGCGGACAAGAAGCCAGCCGACTTCGTGCCGCTGATGACTCAGTCTGAGATCGACGCGCTGCTCGCACCGCATCGTGAGAAACTCGCTGCGACCGACGCCGAGATCAAACCGCTCGAAGTCGCCGATGCCGAGGCGAAGAAGTTGCCGGACGGTCCCGACAAAAAAGCCGCCGTCGATGCGGCTTCAAAGGCATTGGCCGAGGCGCGAAAAAAGCGAACGACAGTCGCTGCGGAAGCGCCGGGCATCAACGATGCCTACGCTGTCGCCGATGCCAAGCCGGCGAATACGAAGCTGCAGTTGCGTGGCGATCCCAAACGACTCGGCGATGAAGTGCCCCGTCACTTCCCGGCCATCTTGGGCGGGAACGAACTGCCGAAGGATGCCGCCACCAGCGGCCGGCTGCAGCTCGCCGAGTGGATTACCGATCCCAAGAACCCGCTCACGGCGCGCGTGATGGTGAATCGCATCTGGCAGTTCCATTTCGGCCAAGGCATCGTGCAGACCCCGAACGATTTCGGCACGCGCGGCCAAGCTCCGACGCATCCTGAATTGCTCGACTTTCTCGCGGCCCGCTTCGTGGAAAGCGGCTGGTCGGTGAAGGCGATGCACAAACTGATTCTGTTGTCGCAGTCCTGGCAGCTCGCCAGCAGTTCCGATCACGCCGCGATGGCCAAGAACGCGCAGCTCGATCCCAACAACGATCTGTTCTGGAAGTTCAACCGCTACCGCCTCGATGCCGAGTCGATTCGTGACACGCTGCTCTTCGTAGGTGGCGACCTCGACGAGTCTCCCGCCGGAACGCACCCGTTCCCGCCGAAACACACCTGGGGTTGGACGCAGCACAATCCGTTTGTCGCCGCATACGAAACTCGTCGCCGCAGCATCTATCTGATGCAGCAGCGTCTGAAGAAGCACCCCTATCTCGCGCTCTTCGACGGAGCCGATCCCAGTTCCAGCACCGGCGTGCGACTCCCCAGCACGACGCCGCTGCAAGCGTTGTTCGTCATGAACGACCCGCTGGCCCATGCCGAGTCAACGAAGCTCGCCGCCCGCGCGATTGAATCGGCCGCCGACGAAACGGCTCGCGTTGCCGCCGCCTACCAGATCACCTGGAACCGCTCACCCTCATCCGAGGAACGCCAGCAATGTGCTGACTTCTTGAAGCAATATCGAGAGCAACTCGCTGAGCTGAAGACGCCGTCCGACCAAGTGGAACTGAAGGCGTGGTCCGCATTGGCCCGCGTCTTGATGAGCAGTAATGAGTTCCTGTTTGTGGATTGAGCGTCAAGTAGGTCAGCCTTTCAAGGCTGACCCGATCAACGTGGTTTTGCCAATTCGGGTCAGGCGAGAAAGCCTGACCTACCAGTTCTGGCACAAGGTGGTGTGATGTTGGAATGGTCGGGTTCCTATTCCTGTTGGCTGTATATCGCGGTGGCGGCCGGAATGGTGGCTCTGATCTTCGTCGCGCGGTGGACGGCGATCTCGGATCGGCTGCGGAGTTGGTCGCTGTTCGTGCCCCGTTTGCTGGTGATGCTGCTGTTGCTCATGGTGCTGCTCAACCCGGTGCGGCGGCGCGAGCATCGATTGCCAGACCAGCCGCCGCAGGTGATGTTCCTGGTGGACTCGTCTCGGAGTATGGCACTGGAGCAGCCTCTGAGTCGCTCGCTGGTCGTGCAGCAGACGATTCAAGAAATCGATGCGCAGTTGCAACGACAGGCTCATCGTCCGCGAGTGCAGCTCTTTCGATTCGGCCAGCAGCTTTCGTCCGCAGCCGACTTCTCACAACTCAGCCCGAGCGACGACGCGACTCGGCTGAGCGATGCGCTCGAGCAGCTACCGTCGAGGTTCTCACGAGAACTGCCGCGCGCGATCGTTGTCTTCTCCGACGGTGTTGCGGATGACGCGGATCGGCTGGACGAGGTGGCGCAGGGGTATCGCAGTCTGAAGATCCCCCTCCATGTCTTTCCGGTCGGCAGCCCACGCATTCGCGGCGATGTGGCGATTGATGAACTCTTTGTTCCGCCGCGCGTCGCGGCCGGCACGAAAGCGCCGATTCGTGGGGTGTTGCGCGGCACCGGATTTGACGGTGAGCGTGTGGTCTTGCAGGTGCGCGTAGCGGATCGGCCGCAGTTGCCACCGCTGGCAACTCTCCCCGTGACGCTTAGTGAGAAGCCACAGCCGTTCGAGCTGATCGTGGAAGCGAATCCCGAATATGGCGAGCTCGTGTTGGAAGCACCGCCACTTCCCGGCGAAGTCTCCGAGCAAAATAACCGGGTCCCGTTTCAGCTCTGCAAGGCGGCGCGAAAGCTCAAAGTCCTCTACATGGAAGGGACGGGGGGCAATGAATATCGGTGGGTCCACGACGCCTTGCAGGAGGACAAGGAGATCGAATGTCTGTCGCTGGTTGCGGATCAGCAATATGCGCAGCGACCGCGAATGCAGAGAGTAAATGACGCCTACCGTGGCTTCCCGGCGACTCGCGAAGAGCTACTGCAATACGACTGCATCATTTGCAGCGATATCTCGATCGGCGCGTTCACTCGCGAGCAATTGGATTGGACGGTCGAACTGGTCGCGAAGCGTGGCGGTGGCTTCATGATGGTCGGAGGCATCACCAGCTTTGGTGCCGGTGGTTGGGACCAAACGGTGTGGGACCAGCTCATCCCCGTGGACATGAGAGGGGGACGCATTGGACAAGGTTGGTTGTATCACCAATTCAGAGTGCAGATCCCAGAGGAGGCGCAGACGCATCCGATCTGGCGCATCGTCGAAGATCCCGAACAGAACCGTCGTGTGCTGGCGGCGATGCCGATTTTTCTCGGCACGAACTACATGCAGCGACTCAAGCCAGCGGCAACCGTGCTGGGAGTTTCGGCCACTCCGATTCCGCAAGCGGGCATCATGCCGATCTTTGCCAGCCAAACTTACGGACGCGGACGGACCTTCGCGTTCGCGCCTGACACGACCGCCGACTGGGGCCGCTTTTTTGAATCGCAGTGGGGCGAAGGAGACAACCGATACTTCCGCCGCTTCTGGCGAAACCTGGTGCGCTGGCTGTCGGAAAACTCGACGGCCGGCAACAAACGATTGCAGATCGCCACGGACCGGGTCATCTATCGCGCGGGTCAACCAATCGTCGTCACCGCGCAGGCCTTCGATGAGCAACTCAAAGAGACGATTGATTACGACCTCGTGGCGAACGTGAAGACCACCGACACCTCCGCAACGGCGGCGCGCTTGCCGGCCCTGCCGCTTACCGCCGCCACGTCTGGAAAGGACTATGTCGGCCAGATGGACTCACAAGCCTTGGCGGCTTCACCGGATCTCGTGGGCACCGCGTCAACAGTGGTCCCCTCGCGAGAGATCGAAGTCATCGCCTCGCACCAAGGCCAAGAGATCGCTCGCACCAGCACCAAGATCCAAATCCTTCCGGACCTGCATGAACTGCTTCAGCCACGTCCTCAGCCGGAGTTGCTCGAACGGCTCGCGCAAGCCACAGACGGAATCGTGTGTCGCGACTCTCAAACGCTGGTCAACTCGTTGTCACAGATCCCCGTGACCCGCGGCGATGCCGTCATCACTCGCCAACCGATGTGGGACAGTCCCTGGTTATGGCTGTTAGTCATGGGCTTGCTCGCCCTCGAATGGTCTCTGCGCCGTCTGTCGGGATTCGGGTAGAACGAATCCAACCAAACGATTTCCTCCAACCCCACGGAACTTGTCTCGCGCTCGCCCGATTCGAGACGTGAGACACCATCCCACCGTCATCGGCTTGTTGGGCTCGTCCCATGATGGCCGCAATTAACCGGTCAGGGGGCCTCGATGGCCAACAACGGTTCCTGACACCTTTTCTCCGAAGTCTCCGCCCGCAAGAACTCTTAAAGCTCCGCAAGACATTCGCCGAACGCTGCGCCGGGCGTAGCGTTCTTCTGACCATTGTGCCTGGCGAAGCCGTGATCGGATTGATTGGGGCGTCGTGGGCTCGCCTGGCGATTTTGAATCGATGCAACATGCCTCGACTTGTGGCACCGTTGATCTCTTCTTCCCTCATGGCTCATTTTTCGCCTCGCCTTCTCCACTCTGCGTTTGAACTAGGTCTATGTCGGGATGCTTCTTGCGAAAGTCGACGACTGCCCCTCTAGTTATCCGTGTTTCGTAAAGGTCGAGTCGCTTTAATGAGTAATCGTTCACGGAGTCTAAAAACGATCTCGCGTCATTTGGGTTTTTCTGCGATCAGTGTGTGATGTCGTCGGTCGTCACGGAAGAACTGATTGCGAGACAATCGCCTGAAGCGCAGGCGATCATTCGGTTGTTGCTG
>SXGU01355490.1_pt1 | contig 21600 bp, 26 predicted proteins | sample 3174531 | NCBI WGS metagenome assembly SXGU01 (sample SAMN11356863, study PRJNA531348) | freshwater metagenome | isolation source: freshwater sample F1-140 | place: China: Fuxian Lake, Yuxi | collected 2017-12-25 | reverse complement strand
GTTCTCCATGATGAACACGGCAGAATCATCCGTGACAATTGCAAACGCTGCTACTCGTTTCCGTGGCACGTCGATAAACTTGCATACGTCGCCATCCAATGCCGTGCCGTTATCGAGCAATGCTACCCACTTTGTTTTTTTTTCGGTCAAGATTCGTCCCACCTCCAGTTAAGATTTTCCTGAGGCGTTGCACCTGGAGCCGCTGTAGTCGCGATGTTAAATTGAAACACCACCCTATCACCAAACTCTACTGCCGTTGACGTACTCCCTGTCACCGACAAAGGAGATGCCGACGTATAGACAAACGCATTGGCATTGCCCACGGTCCACGATGCGTAGTTACCAGTCGAAAGCACGATGCCAGTGGTGCCGGCCGTGCCGCTCGCCTGCGTGTACGCTGTTGCCGTGCCGACCGAAAGTGTAACGCCAGTGCCGAATGAATTCGTGCCATCCGTGTACCACTTGAGATTATTGATTAGCGTAGTCGGCGCAACCGTGCATTGCAATCGCGTCACGCACCAATAGCTATAGTTCGTACCCGACGTTGGCACGGTGATAGGGTTCGTTGTCCCCGCAACGCTGTGCGCGTCTTCAGCGTTGCACCGCGTATTGATCGTGGTGATTGCGGTCAAGCTAGGGCCTGCACCCGTTAGCCTGTTGATTATGACTGTAGCTGCCATGGTTCACCTATTAAGGCCACGTAATATAGACACGCCCTGCCGCACCCGCCCCGCCGGCCGGATTGCCGCCACCCAAACCACCACCACCACCGCCAGCACCGGGAGCCGTCGCCGCACTACCGGCCGCACCGCTATTGCCGCCTGTACCGCCAGTACCTTCACCCGATCCACCGGCACCACCACTCGCCCCGCCGTTTGTGCCCGCGTTGCCGTCTGCCGATGACGTAGGACTACCGCCGCCACCACCGCCACCGCCAAGGAAACTACCGGCACCATCTTCGCCGCCTGCGCGGTTCACGTCGCCATCGGCACCCGATCCAGTCGTGCCGCCGCTGGCCGACGTTGCCCGCTGCCCTGTCACCGAATCAAACCAACTACTCGCCCCGCCGTTCGCCGGGTCCACGTTCACGTCATAAATATGGCCAATCGTCTGACCTGAATACGCCTTGCGGGAATAACCACCACCAGCACCGCCAAAACCACCGCCGAGGCCAGTTCCTGCCGTTCCGTTTGCGCCGGCCCCCCAAATGTGAACCGTGAATGTCGTAGACGGAACGGTAAACGTCCCGCTCGCGTTGTAGGTCACGTCTCCAGTAGGTGCCGCCGCCAAGTAGCAATCCAGACGATGACCAATGAGGTACTGCTTGGCAAGCAACGCACTGATTCTATGATTCCTGCGGATCGTCTTTTTCAGGTAGGCATCAATTGAATGCTGTTTGTAGAACTGTGCCGAGAGCAACGCATCAATCGAATGAACTTTATAGTAATACGTCACGCCGCTTGACGGACCCGTCGCAATCTCTTCGCAACACCGATCAATCTCGAAAACGTCGATGCCATTGATACGCGATTTGTATCGTACCCACACGTATTGAGGCAGTTTCACCTTGGTGTTATTCAACTCAACCAGCCATGGCCCCACCGTCTTATCGAACGTCCTGCCACCGCTCAGCGTGCTATATGTCCCAGGTACAGCCCCCGGCGTTTGCTCTGTTCCCGTGTAGACCCAGTACCCATCCTTCAGAGCACCGTGCGTAATGTACGCTGGAAACAATTCATCTTCGGGAGGCGGACTACTGATAAAAGTGGTAGACGAATCATCAATCACTACTAGCGCCCACGAATTACCAGTAACGCCGCTTCGCTTCCATACGATCTTTGCCGGTCCCTTGCTCGCACTCGTCAACCCGCCCGTGACACCTAACGCAGGCGCAGCAAACCTGTGCGTAATGTCTTTCACGTCCAGCATCACTAACGACGGCCCGGACAAGATCGCCGTTACCAGCGTCTCCGGTTGTGCCGGTTCCTGCAAGATTGCAAAAGTCTGCGTAGCATTCGGCACCGCCGCCTCAAATGTCAACCGCCCGAAAAACGAAGTATCTGTAGATGCCGGAGCTAGTACCGCCGTGCCGATGCCAACAACTGAATACTGCTCTAGCGTTACTCCGAGCGTGTTCACAATGCCAATCTTCATCAACCCAGCGCCGTGAACGTCACCGGCTTTTTGTCCGCGTCGGCGCAAGTAGTCCTTGTCATTCTCTATCGTGAGGTTGTAAAGCTCAGCGGGAATGCCTTTGATCGAACTACCAGACGATGCCCTAGTAAACAGGTCCATAGTCTCACTGAGTATTGATTAGCAACAATCCAAAATCAAGTTTAGGATAGACCTTGTTCACGATGTATCCTAGAGGCGTCTTCGTCTCGATGCCGTTCGACGTGCTCGAACGATACATAATCCACCCGTATTCATGCCCTTCCTTCGTTATCACGTCCGACGCCCCTACCGTAAAATTGTCAGCCGTTAGAATCCCGCGTGAGTAAACGAAATGGTAATCAATACCTACCGCTTTGAAGTTGTCCCACTTGACCGACGCCCCACGGAAACGCAACGTACCCTCTGGGAATATCAATTGCTGCCCTAGCCAATTGATTATGTACTGTGCATCGTTGACCGCTGATCGATCCGTAAAAGTGGCCAGCGTGTTCAGGTAAACAACCGGGATTTCACCGATATCGACTTTCTTGGATAGGCTAAATTCAACCTTGCCTACCTCGATTTCAACGCCTTCAACGTTGCTACCATTCACGCCGATGACGTTCCGCAAAACTGGTACGTCGCCAATCGCCGAATCGTCGTTAGCAGAGCCGCCGTTCACGCAATCGTACTTGCGAATCGTGTCAATCGCCTGGAATATCTTTGCCGATTGAACGCCGACATTGAAAGTCAACTCGATGATTTCCTTAGCACCGTCATACCTGGACACCGCTTCCCAAACACCGCCGCCACGTTCGGTAAGGTCGATGCCGCTCCGATACAACGTCTGAATCTGACCATCGGTATCGGTGCAATCGTCGTACTTTGGCGTACCATTGCCGAGAGCGATTAGAACTTCAAGCCGATCCGTCGAACCACTGCACGTATACTCTCTCGTAGTCGATGGTTTCTTTTGATCGGCCTTTGCCGTCTGCCGTGGTTTCTCAGATATTCTCACGCTCATGCAAACACCGCCCCGGCCGCGCGTTCAATGGCTCGTAAAAGTTGATGGGCCTGCCTTTGTGCTTCCAACAATTCCCGATTCGCCCGATTGTGCGAATCAAGCGCCGCCCGCTGAATATCGACAAGCCTCTCCATAGGCCCGACTTGGCGAGACGTTGCACCAAGGAATCCAAACGACGCTTGCGCTGAGAATGAACCCATGCTGGATAGTTTTTCCCTTGCTGCCGCTGCACCACCACCTGGAGTTAATTGTTGCGCCGCTGCACCAGCTAAGTCGCCAAAGTTTTCCGAAAGGTATTCCTGCATCATGCGTTCTTGCCAGGCACCATTTGTCAATGCGTCAAGCTCGCCTTGCAACCTATCTACTTCTGCCTGATTCCCTTGGGTCGCTGCCTCATCTCTTGCAATCCTTAGCAATGCGTTTTGTGCATCACGATCAGCCGTTTCTTGTTCTATATTCTCAATAGCAGTATCGCGTTCGTCCCTAGCAGCCTGGATTGAATTCCTAAGACTTTGATTTCTGCGCCCTCGTTCTTGTTCTCGTTGATTGAATGCCCGGTCACGGTCCTCTTGATTCATTGTTATATTAAGTGCATCCTTCACAGACATAATCGATTCATGAACACGGTCCCACTGCGTAAGCATTGCCAACGCAACCGTAAAGAACCCCTCTCTTAGAAATGCCCATCCCTGTTGAAAAAGAATCTTGAGCATGTCCCAGATAGTATTAAACGTATCTAAGAAGGTGTCTTTCCAAACATTGAATGTAGGTTCAATGAACTGGACTAACTGTGCCCACGCAAGCATCCCGGTAGTCTTGACTATTTCCCATACCGTAGCCATGTCGCCAACAGCAAAGGCATCCATGATGCCGCCCCATGCCTGCGTTGCCGTTGACACAAGACCTCTCGCCATGGTTGTGAAACCAGTAGCAGTCACAGACCACGCACGGGAAAACGAATTGCCGATATTGACCGCTGCATCAACCACTGTATTGACCATGCCAGACATGGCTTCCGATATGACCCCGCGTGCTTTTTGACCGATTGTAATTAGCGGTTCAAAAGTATTACGGAACGCAAAAGCAATGAACTGAGTTGTCATTGCGAATTGTGCAACTATCATTTCCCATACTTTGTACAACCATTTGAGCAACTCACCGCTTTTAAGAATCTGGAATGCCCAGTATTGCAAATAGACTGAGACAGCAATTACCACCGCTCCTACAGCAGCAATACCAATGGCAACCGATAGCAAATCGTCAAGGAAAGCATTGATCCCAGAATCTTCCATAAATTGGACAACACTATTGAACCCGTCTTCAAGCATACTCCAAAGATCGCCGAAAACACCAATTACATTCTGCACAATACCCGAGTTAGCAACACTGTCCCACAATTCTTGAAACCACTCGGCAGCATCGTCAAGAAAAGACAATGATTGATGCACGTCCTCAAACTTCATTTCAAAGTATGCCAACGCAGCAGCTGCCGCAAGAATACCAGCCCCCACAGCTATGAATCCACCAAAGGCCAAGACTACTGCGCCTAGAGCAACAACCACCGCGCCTAAAGCCGTCACTAAAGCGTATGTCCCTGCCGTTGCAATGGACTCCATAATCCAAGCCGCAAGCAACTGCAAAGTATAGGCTGATGTTGCCGCCCCAGCGACCGCAGTAACAATAGACAACGCCCATAGCCCTGCACTATGCAAGCCTGTAAAAATCGCTGCTAATGCGCTCTTTACAGACAAAAAAGAAAGCATAGTAGCTAATACGCCAGCAGCGTACCCAGCAACCGACAATGCAATTCCAGTCGCAACAAGTGCAGCGCCAAAAACCACAAACGCCGCAGACACCCCTGCAACCCATTGCACGATTTCTTGATTCTGTTGAATCATTATCCCGATCAAGTGCAACACTGGTATCAACGCTGCTCCAGCAAACCGAAACGCTGGTTCTAACGCTTCACCAATGGCCACCGCAATCAACTGGATATTCACCCACAACTTTTTCAGAGAACCCAAAAGGGTTTCTGTCATGATTGTAAACTTTTGCTCTACAGTAAGAGCCGTTCCCATTTGTTCCTGAATCCTCTGCCAACCTGCCGTGCCTTCTCGCAACAACACCGCCAGCCCGCGAATACCCCTGTCACCAGCCAGGTCTGACATGAGCCTGTCACGATCTGCAAGAGAACGGCTATTCAATGCCGTACCAAGTCGATCAATCAAATCGATCATCGGCAGAATTTCGCCGTTCGCACCTCGCACGTTGACGCCTAATTCAGTCAACGCCGCCCCAGCCGATTCGCTTCCCGTTGCAATTCTTAACATCAGCGTCTTCAATACCGTGCCGGCGTCTTCAGCCTTGATACCTGAGTTGCCAAGAATCGCAATCGCCGTGGCCGTTGTCCGCATACTCTGATTAAACAGAGCCATGGTAGAACCGCCCGACGCAAACGCCCCCGATACCTCACGCAATGAAATCGTAGACGCATCAGCCGCCTGATTCATGATGTTAACGGCTTGCGATGCTGTAATTCCCTCCCTTCCAAACACGTTCAAAGCATCAACCAAAATAACGGCAGTCTCAGCCATCTGCATGCCGCTAACTCTGGCAAACTGTACCGCCGTTTGTCCTACTCCACCAAGAACAGCATCCAAACTGATACCTGCCTTGAGCAATTCGCTATAGGCCGCTGTAACCTCTGGCAGACTTTCACCTGTAGCCCTTGCCACGCTTTCAATCTGTTCTCGTAGTCTTGCGAATTGATCTGCCGTTGGATTTGCAGCCGCTCGTAGATCGGCCAATGCTTGCTCATAGGTAGCGAAGATCGCAATCGCTGGCGTCATCGCAGCGCCGATTGCAGCACCAGCACCTAGAAACGATGCCCCGATTACGGCAATATTTCGACCGAAAGATTGCAAGTGTTGACGTGCGGAGTTCAATCCTTGTACAAGCCGGCTATCGTCAGTCGATAGACTAACGTGCCCGCGTCCAGCTTCAATTGATGCTTTTGACATTAGTTCTTTTCCGAATCCGCTTTCTCACGCTCGCGACGTTGCCGCTTTAACTCGGCCAGACTGCCCTCGTCTTCGTCTGGATTGTCCTCGTCTATGAATGGTTCTTCTCCATTCAATTGATCGAAGATATCCTTGGCGTTCGCTTCGATGCCGCCGGCATTGAGAATTGCCGTGATGGTATGCGCGGTTCTAATCAGGCCAGATATTCGATAGGATTCAAATTCGTTGCGGTCGCAATCATCTCGCTGCGATGCCATCCAAACCAACTCGCGCAAACTATGCGGGCGAGGATCTATACCAATATGCCCGCCGTATCGGTAGCATGTTTCGAGAAGGCTTCGTTTATGCCCTTCTCTACCATCTGCTCCAGTTTTTCGTCCGTTAGTTTTTCCGCTTCCTTTGTCATTCGTCTTTCGGCGATCATCTGAAGTTTCTCTTCCTTCTCCGCTACTATCGTTATCCCCCTCAGGAACGTCGTCCGAGGGGGCCGGGAGAAATCCGTATAGGCCGCGTGAAACGCTCGAATGGCCGCTACGTTAGCGTGGCCACTCAACCCCTTATCGAATTCCTGTTGAGATATCCCACGCTTGTCGGCCTCATCTTTCAGGACAACGAAAAGCACGTCGCTAAACTTCGCATCATCATTGAGAAACGATTGATACTTGGCAACGGTCTTTTTCGGTTGCTCTTGATCCGGCTCGGCAAACAAATCATCAAAACTGAAATTCAATTCAGTCTTCAGCCTCTTGATCGTGTAGGTCGAAATTTCAATAGCCCACTCACGATCAAGAGCATCGGTAAACTTGAACGGCGAAACACTCATGAATCTTTCCTCTGTTAGATCGTCACAAACGTCGGCAACGTAGTCGCGTTACTACGTGGCTCCAACGTCACCGAATACAACTGCAAATCTTTCAACGGTCCCTTGTAGGCGAACTTCGTCACCACAAAATCCGAATTCAGACCCCAGCTACCAGACGTGGCGTAAGCCCCGTCAAGAACAAAGTAGGTAGCAAGTGCCGAGTGAGCATTGTAGGCCGTGCGAATCGCGGTTAACGTCGTATCGTTGGCATCCCATGCGAATTCGCATTCCACCGTATACTGCATTTGTGTCGGCACTTCCAACTCGAATTCGCTGGCGCGGTCGCTGGCGTTTGCCGTAACCCATTCCAGGTTCAACTTGAAATCACGGATGCCAGTGAGAGGAGTACCGGCCGCGTTGTTGATGCTACCAGTTTTGCCCAGTTTCCGCGTACCGGCCGCGTCCGCCGTTCCGAGCACCGTAGTCGCATCAGTGTACGTCACCACCGATTGACCGGATGCGTAGTTGCCGTGAGGCACAACCGTAATCGATAGCTTCTGTTCCCCGTTCAACGGGAACTCCAACGAAAACTTTTTGATAAGGCATTCGCCCCGATGACCAAGACCGCTCGAAGGCGAAGTCGCAGTAGAAATGCGGTCTAGCACCGCCAAGTCAAGCACGGACCCCGCAAGGAACGCCGTCCGCAATGCCGTCTGCGAGGTGTTCGCCTGCCAGATGCCATCGATATCGTAGCTCAACTTGTACCGCGTCGTAAGATTCGTGACGCTGGCATGGAATCGATCCGTCGCGTCGATCTTGCCGCCCGGATCTTCGTTGCGAACGATATCACGAATCCACTTATGAGCACGCCAAGCCGGAGTACCGAACGATCCGGTATTGTCGTTGAATGTCGCGTCCTTACCTAACCGTTTTGCTGGCATAGCTATTCTCCAAAAAGAGAAGACGAAACCTTAGTCTCAGTCTTCAGGATCAACCACCGGAGCAACAGGCACAACCGGAGGATCAATCTCTAATTCCGGTTTCACAAGCACAGTAACCGCCAGAGCATTCAAGCAACCTTTGCACGTCACCTTGGCAACGTCGCGCGTAACCGACAACCCCATGCGGTTCTCACCGCAGATTGCAGACGACACACTAGCAAGGAAATGCGTATCCATCGTTATTGCTCCGCTGTTCTGGCATAAAGCCATTCATTGTCAATTTCGTAGGTATCCGCTGCCGATGATTTCTCAACGTGGAACAGCAGATACAACGTAGTTGCACCTGAGATATCAAACAACGACGCCGGCAACACGTTCACGCCGTTCAAATACAACTGCACGTCGGCAGGATTCCTACAGTCCATCCACCATTCGACACGGTTCGCAATGCCAGTGCCTTCGGTGTAGTCAACCGTGGTATCAGTCGCCGTTACCGTTGACTTGCCCGTGCTCTTTGACTGTGCGTAAATATTGACGTTGTTAGCATCCAAGTGAAAAAAGACATGCTCCCCGATGCTATCTGCATCGGTCGTATGGCTAACGCTTGCCAGCCCCATCGACACGTCCACTACAGTTCCGGCCCCGTCCGATAGGACGTTAAACGCCCCCTCGACAATCATGTTCGCGTTGACGCTGAATCCATCCTTGCTCAGCATGTCAATTTTCTGTGCTTCGCTCGTAGAACTCAGCACGATATTATGAGCGCCGCCACGCCGATTCAGAGCAAGCCCGCCTAACGCCTGCGTGCCGACAATCGTGGTTGCAAATGGATCGCGGACAAGGCATACATTCCGTTCTTGATGCTGATTCCACTTCACCGTCATCGTCGTAGATGCACTCGTAGCATCGCCAACCGACGTGCCAAGCAAGAAATCCTGATCGTTCACCTTCTTGTAATGGCCAGCACTTGCAGACCTGTCCCAATACACCCGCCCGCCGTCCAGAAAAACGATGTTAGCCGTTTTCGGAATGGTGACTAATTCACCATCCTCGAACATTACATCTGCTTGACCTGCCGATGCCCCCTGAGACGACTTGCGATAATACGCCCTGCCGTCCGCACCTTGACGGATTTCACCCGACGCAACGGCATCAGCCACCGTTATCCAGTGCGGGGTTCGTGGACGTAGGTAAGTGCCGTTTGCCATTTTTTCACAAATCCACTTGACAACTATTGCGTATGCGTTATACTTACATCATGTCAAAAACAATCGTGATGCTTGCTCGAAACTACACGGCCAAAAACGATCCGTCCGGTTGGCTGATGTCCGAAAAACTTGACGGTATCCGTGCCTACTGGACCGGATCGCAATTCCTCACCCGCACTGGCAGACGTATCAACGCCCCGGCATGGTTTACGATTGGCCTTCCTACCACTCCGCTTGACGGAGAATTGTGGTGCGGCCATGCATCGTTCGAAGACGCTTGCATCATCACCATTGGCAACGCCGATCCGTCCGCATGGGATGAAGTCCGCTATCACGTCTTCGATGCGCCGAATCATAATAGACCCTTTGAATCTCGTTTAGACGCCGCTGGCAAGTCAATCGCCAACGCTACCTACGCTGTCCTTCATCCTCACACCGTTTGCCAATCTCGCAAGCACCTCGCTACCGAACTAGCCCGTATCGAATCAATCGGAGGAGAAGGAATCATGCTCCGAAAATCAGGATCGTCCTACGAACCAAAACGAACCGACTCATTACTCAAGGTCAAGTCTTTCGATGACGCCGAGGCCGTTGTCATATCCACCGAACCAACCTCCATGCTTGTCGATTACAATGGCATCCAGTTCGCTCTAGGGTACGCTGGCCGTGCCATTCCTGCCGTTGGTTCGCTCATTACGTTTCGCTACCAAGGCTACACGTCATACGGTATCCCACGGTTCGCCCATTACCTACGCCCCGCAACCAATTTGCAACTGAGGCAAGCATGATCTTCACAACCTCTACAGCCGCGTCCGAACTCGGCATATCAACCGCTCGCATCCGTGCCATGATCGCATCAGGACGATTGCAGGCCACCAAGCACGGGCGAGACTGGATAATCTCGCAATCGCAACTCGAATCCGTCCGCGTCCGCAAGTCGGGACGCCCTAAAAAACCTGCCCACTCGAAGCAATCGTAGTGTGTCCAGTCTGTGCCTCTTTCATGATCCCTTCCGAAATAAGTTCCGGCAGAAATTTCTTGATCGCCTTTTCAAAGGCTGGCACTGCGCTAGGCCGTGGCATCACGTTGACTGCCCGCATGTGCTTGCCAGCCCGCTTCGCTTTCCTGTCTTCTCTCGTTCGTGCCGACCGAATATTAGCAACTCCACCGTATTCAAGAACTCCAGGCATCGGCATTCCTGCGCTAGACCTCTTTCGCAACAACACCATGCCTATCACGACTTCTTTCCTTACCGGATCGGCGTAATAAAAAACCGTGTTTTTGATATCGGGGTTCTCCGAAAACCTTAACGGAGGTTTACCAGGGACGCTACGTTGTCGTCCGCCTCTTTCACCTACACCGTACTTGCCCTTCTTCATCGAATTACGTTGTGTCCTGCGAACGTAACCGCCAAATTTATGGAGCAACTTTTTGACAAAGGCATTCGTCGGCCACAAGATTGTACTTGCGTCAAACGAACCCTTCACTTTGTCTAGCGTTATTCCAATCATGACGACACATTCTCACGCCACGTCAACGCAACCATTGACCAAAACGTACCGTAGTCTCGCAACCGGATCGGATCATAGAGAGTATGAACATTGCCAGTACACTCTAGCGGATAGTTCGCCCCTAACGCCGTTACCATTGACGAATGCCCAGATGAATCAGCCCCGCATGGTTCGCAGTTCTCAGGATAAAACCTTGCTGTGCGTGCCGACAAATCAATCAGCAATCCGATAGCCGCTACTTCGTCCCACCGTATCGCCTTCTGAATCGTGATTTCCATCTCATGATTCAAGGCAATCCCGTTCCTGCTCTCCGCGTCTATGCTTGTCTCTACAATTCTCAGGTCAACACGCAACTCATTCAGCAGTGCCGCTGTCCATTCTGGATAGTAGCAAACCGCCGCCGTAAACCGTGCCGGACTAATCGCCGTTCCGTCCGATTGCTTTGCCGCAATCTCTGTATTGATGTCAGTTATCATCGCGTTCGCGACGGCCCGGCATCGTGCTACAGTATCAACCGGCATTCTTCACCCTTGATTGCAACGGCGGACCAAACGACAATTCAAGTAAATCCAGTTCCGCAAGTTCTCTTGCCAGCGATTGCTCTTTGATTTCCGCCTCAAGCAACGCCAATCTGTGCGGCCCGCAACTTTCCGCCAGTTCCCCTAGCGCGACGTTTATCTCTAGTCGCCGCCTGTTGACATCCATCCGGTTCATGCTTTGATCGATCATGTATACCCGCTCGCATTGATCGCATTGGCAATCGAGAAAACACCGAAAGGAATCTCGCCATAAGTCGGTGTCTGTGCTGCGGGAGCTTGCGAGTTTGGAACGTCCGCCGCTTCTCGCTTCTCCCACCAATACTTTGCCAGCAACTTAATCGCTTGTTTGGCAACGTAAGGCACCGCCGCCGCATTCGTGTATCCTGCCACGTACCTAACTTCAATTGCACTAGGACGATCTGATTCCAACGTCGGATAAGTAAATGTGTCAGGCTTGAACTTGATCCGTGGCGGAATGTTATAGATGTCAGTCCAGTACAGCGTAGACGATACCGTTTGCTGAACAGCATCTTCGTCGTAATACTTGATACTCGTCACCGATACTAATGGCTGAATGTGCGGAATGATTTCATCAGGCCAATCGTCGTAGGCTTGCAGGTGCGTTGCCTGAATAAACTGCCTGGACGTGTACTCTTGCAGCCACCGCGTTGCCTCTGCAATCTTGGTAGTAACCACAGCATCATTCGCCGTGCTCTGAACATAGCCAACGATCTCGGCAGTCAACTCGGCTAACGTCACCGGGTCCGTAGAGGCATCGGTGATTAGTGTTCGGCTACTCATTGTTTGTTAGCCTCTATGCTCGAAGGCCAACGCATCAGGCCACCGCGTATTGTAAACACATGCCGATATCTTTGTAAGAAATCGGCATGTGTGGTTTTCTTTTTACTCAAAACGTACTAGCGGTACCGGCCGTAACCCCAGCCGCCGCACTATAGACATTCCCAGCAACAAACCCAGCAGCCGCCGTGATCGGCGTCGTACCGCTCGGCACGTTGATGCGATTATTGGTAATCATCGGCGTAGACGATGCGTGCATCGTGATAGCCAGCGTACCCGTGGCAATCACGAACACGTTGTTATGAATCTGGCCTCGAAGCAAAGCCGTGGCGTTCAAGATCGCCTGCGTCATCTTGCCAGTGAAGTAGCAATCGCGGATAAAGTAATCGACGCCGACTTCGTGCTTGATGCACGCCGTGCAAGTGTCGGTCGAAGTTGCCGGCCCGATGAATCGGCACCGCTCGATTCGCAACCGTGCCGCAGTCGCCGCCGTAAGGATTCCCAACACCGGAGCATTCGTCCCCGTGCTGATAATGAATTCGCAGTCCTCGAAGGTAACATCCGCACCCGTCACGCTGATAGCTGCGACGATTGCAGAAACGCCAGTCAGGTCGAAAACGATGTTCTTGAACAGGATGTTCGCCCCGCTCACGATGATTTGTGCCGCCGTACTCGTTGAGAAAGTAATCGTCGGCCGATTGCGCCCAACGCCAAGCCCTATGTACTGCACGCCGGCCTTATCGAACGTCATACCAGCCGCCCCAATGACCGATTCAGCATGGCCAGGGCACACAAGGACCACATCGCCTTGGCTTGCCGTCGATGCCGTCTGCGCCTGAATCAGCGTTGCGTAGGCATTCTCAGGAGCAAAGCCCGGCCCGGTAGAACCGCCACTGCCGGACGAGACATACCTTGCATCACCGACGATTTCAGTGAACAAGTACATGCCTTGCAGTACGGCACGGTCATTCGGCCCGCCGCCAGGAATAACAAGTTTTCCCACGTTCGTATCTCCAAAAATTAGGCCATAGGCCCAAAGGAAGAACCATAGACGCTGTTAGCTAATGGCCGACAACGGCACCCGCTGCGTATAACGCGAACCGCCCAGGATCGCCCATGCCGAAATCAGCAAGGCATTGTTGGATTCGTCGCCTTCGAGTTGTACCGTCAACCAGTCGAACCCGTTGTCAACGTCCAGCATGTCGGCAGTAACGTCGATTGCCAAGAGGAAGGCATCGGTATTGGTGTCCGTAGCCACAACCAGCGTGCCGCCAGTCGGAGCAGCAGATCCAACGCCGAGGATATCATCAGCCGTCGATAGCTGGCCGTAGGTCCAAACCGTCGCCGAGGTCAGCGTACCCTGTTTGTACCGATACGGGAACTTTGCGGATACGCCCTTGGCACTCGTGCCGCTGGCGTCCGTGGCCTGATAGACTTGCACGCCGAACGTGTCCACGTCCTCAGTGCCGTACTTGGCAATGAGCAACGTGCATCGGTTGTAATTGGCCATCTTCACCCAATCGCCCGTGATGTCGGTATCGGCATCACCTTGATTGACGAGTGGAATGATGTCTTGGCCAGCGTCGAAAAATCCCTGATTCATTTTCGTATCCTCAAAAGGAACGTGATTTCAAAAGTCAAATTACGCACGGGTCGCCAACGTCACCGCCGGCGATTGAGTGTTGGTACCCTTGAACGGAGTGAGAGGAGACGACCACCACGGCTGCGAATCAAGCCGGTAGGTAGTACGGAAAGCCATCTCGTCAGTATCGAAGTAAAGGTGCATCGACACCGCAGACTTAGGCCCGCCGCCCTTGACCGCAGTAACCCACTGGCTACCGTCCCAAAGGATGATGTCGCCAACCGTGCCGAGAGTAGAACAGAACTCGACCGGCAACACCGGACGCCCCATCAGCGTTGCGTAAGGCGAAGACGACAACCCGCCCGGAGGCATGTAGACAACCTGATTCGCAACGCCCGTGCCGATCTGCATGGAGTACAGTTGCGGTTCCACGTCCTGATTGATAAGCCACACAGCATTGGTACGCGAACGGCTCCACATGCGTGACCACATTTTCAGGATGTTTGTCGCATTGATAGTCGCCGCACTCTGCCCGGTTTCCTTGGAAACGGATACCGTGCAATCGGCGTTGAGGATGCCAAGAGGCTGGCCAGCACCCGTACCGTTCACCAGCGAATTGCCGACAAGGAAATTGATTTCATCGCTGAAGTGTTTGGTCAAGAACTGTTCGATTGCCACTGGCGAATCTTCGATCAACTCATCAGTCGAACGGCCAAAGGCCATCAACTTATGAAGGTTCATCGTGAGACGGCCAACCTTTGGCTTCGTAGCCGTAACCGAATCGGCCTCGTCAACCCAGTAGGCTTGAACGCCACCGGCCCGGCTTCCAGTTGCCCGGCTGGTTTCGTCGATGCGCGGAAAAACGATACTATTCCGCGCGATGTTGTAGATGTCAGTACGGGCCAAAAGCCCATCGGTATCGTAGACGCGAGCGAAGATCGCCGCAGCAAAATCAGGCGGAACAAAGAACCCGCCGTCACTGCCAACCGCCTCACCCATGCCCGTAGCCGCCGCTTGTTCGGCCATCTCAAAACCGCGAATGAATCGCTCTGGCGGTCGCTTGGAGATTGCCGCTTGACGAACGTCAAGGGCGAACTGGCCAAAGTTGCCGTATCCGAACGTCCCGATTACCTTCGGGTCTTTCGGAGTAGCCGGCACGGTCGCAACAATGGCAGCCCCGCTACCAGCACTGGTAAGCCGGTTGCCGCTGTTGCGGTTCGCACGCTCGGCAGAAATGCGGGCCGCTTCAACGCGAGCCGTTTCCGCGTCGGCGTCGGCCTTCTCGTCAGCCGCCTGTGCGTCCAGTTCCTTGATCGTCGCAATGCGTACCTTGCAATCGGCAAGCTCAACCCTCAGGCGTTCGTGCTCTGCCTTTTGATCGGCAGTCAACACACCGTCAGAGGTGAGCAACGTGCGAATCTTCGCGTCCAGTTCGGCTTTGACTTTGAGTAACTTGTCCACGTCGTTTCCCCTTGTGTGGGGTCAGTGGACATATGCGAAATGAAAACGCCATCGCAATGTCCACAGACCATATGAGGTCAGTGAGCAACGCAATGGCGTTGTGCTGTTCGATTCCCTCTCGGCACTCGTTTGAATGCGGTTAGGGCCAGCGTTTCGAGATTTCAATTCAACTAACAAAAACAAGTAAATCAAAAACGGCAAACGTCGTCAAGTCTATTTCCGAAAAAACTTTTCAGGCTGCATCATCATCACTTTCGTATTCGTGAAGCAACAGCAGTTTTTCCGCAGACGGCCCGGTTGATCCAACACCTACGCCAGTCAACTTTGCCATCAGACTTTGAAAACTCAGTATCCTGTCGATCATACCAACACTCAATGCTTGAGCCGAGGTCAGCATACGCCCCTGCCCGAAATTGTCCCGAACATGCCCAGGCGATTTGTCTCGGAACTTGGCAAGCGATGCCGTGAATTCGCCGTAGATGTTATTCACCTTGGCTTGTGCCTCTGCCTTCGATTCGTCCGAGATAGGACCGTAAGGAGAAAACTCTGTCTTGTACTTACCGGCACTCACCATTGTCACCTTGACGCCTTCGGCTTCCATCGCCGCTGATTCGTCAACGTGCATCGTATAGACGCCATGGCTGCCAACGGTCGAACCACCGCCGCCAGGCGTAGCAACGAACATCGTAGCCGCCGCTGCAAGCCATAGGCCAGCACTTGCCGCCGTCGAATCGGCAATTGCGTAAATCGGCTTCTCTGCCCGTGCCGCGAAAATCTTATCGGACAATTCCTGCACGCCGCTGATCGATCCGCCCGGCGTGTCCATGCGGAGCACAATCGCACCCACGCCGCTATTGCCAAGCAACGAATCCAGAGCCGCCGAAACGAAGTCAAGCGGGGTTCCACCGGCCTTCATCAACTCACCACTCATCTTTTGATCGACCGGCCCGTAGATCGGAATGACGCCTACCTTGCCCTTGATCGCTCGAATTGCTCTCGGTGCCTCTGCCTGTGTTGCCAACTCAAGAGGATCGTCGTAACCGCCAGCCTCGAAACCGTACACCCGCAAAGGAGGCGAGATACCAGCGTTGCCGTCTTCCAGCGTCGAGGCCGCCTTGTCTAATCTCTTACGCAACTTGCCAACGTCCTTTGCCGATGGACACGGTTGCATCACCGCACGATTGACGAATGGCTGAAATAGTTCGCCGTTCACAAGCCACGACGAATTAGCGTACGCGCGGAGTTTTTGCTGCATGTTCATTTCGATTCCCCCAAAATTTCATCGGCCAATTCTTTCGCCCGGTCCGTAGGCCACGCCTTCAATCGCCGTGCCGCTGTCTCTGGCGTATCGTGATTGTAACACCGCTGCAATGCTTCCACATTCCTTGTCCGCAACCACGCTGCAAGGCCAGCCGGCTTCCCCCATTTGGCAAGCCCGGCTGCCCGCAGATTCCAACACGCCGACGCAAGAACGCCCGTAGTCCACGCCTCTTGTTTCGAGTAGAACTCTCTTAGCCATTGGTCGAAATCTTTCTTGCCTTCCATCGCCGCGATAGCTTCCCTCGATTCCTTGACGAGAATGCCAGATAGCGAATTCATCAAGGCGAGACGTGCGCCTTCGCGATAGTCGATAGGCTTGTCTTCCAGTTCGTGCTCTATCGCCGCCAATTGCGTCCGTACCTCTTGTCGCTGAATCTTTGGCAACCGTGCCGTAAGCATTTCGGCCATCGTGTCGCGGTCGAGCGGATTGTCGGCAGGCGAACCATTCATATCACTGCCAAGCCCGCCACCGTTCCCCATATCCCCATCCATAGCCCGTTCTGCCGTCGTCAAGTTCGCCGGCACAAAGTTCTGATCGCCAGCCTCACCAATGCTCGGCAAGTTCTCAAGTCGGCGGCATTCGTTGATCGTCATCACGCCGATCATGATCGCCAACCGATACACGTTGTATCGTGCCGTCGAATCTCCGCGAAGCAACGCCGAAAAGTTATGCTCGAAATAAAATCGCAATCGCTCGGCATCACTCAATAACTTCAGCCCGCATTGCTCTTCCCACTTTCGTGCCCATGGGATAAGGCTAAACGTGATGAACTCGATTGCCTTCTGTTCAATCGTCCCCGCCGTCTCTTTGCCATCTGCGCCGATCTTGTAGCCTGGAATGCCATAGAGAGTAGCCACGCCAGAACGTGCAAACATCTGCGCTTGAATAATCTGATTCGCTTCCGCCGACATGGATTCAATCGGCGTATACTTGAACCCTGGATTAAGAATCGCAACCGTTGGCACGTTAACTTGCGGATTGCCGTGAACCGATTCCCACTCACTACGGAATGCCTCACGCTTGGCACGGTCATTCATACCAGGCGCTTCAAGAACGCCCTTCGGCTGACCACCCGCCGCTAGGTAAGCATTAGCCGCCCGTGCCATGCCAATGCCGCCGCCAATCAACTCACGCCCATAGCTAACGACACCACGCCCCCATATGCCATCGTCCGACAAACACCCAGGAACGTGCAGCATCTCGTCAGCGTATAGGTACGTTGACGTGCCATCGCCGTTCTTCACTTCGTAGTCGTATTCGTTATCCGGCACGCATACCCGCGTAGGATGAATTGGCCATAGCCAAACCGGCATTCCATTTCGGTCCCGTTCGATCTCAGCGAACGCATTACCAAAATTGACTTGATGAGCTACCTTGCCCTCACGGAACACCACGGCCGGCACTCTTGGATTGACTTGATACTTGAATAGATTTGCCACCGGCAACGACGCTAACTTCCTATCGTTCTGATCTGCCTTTTCGTACAACGGCAAAGGCACACCGCCAACGCCTTCAGCCAGCACCCGCGTTGCCGCGAAGCACGCCTCATAGGTCAAGGAAATTTCTTCGCTAACGGCAACGCCCGATTTTGTTTTCGTGCTAAAAATTCCACCATCACCAGACCATCCGGCTTGACTCGTTGGCGTAACCTGTCCAGCATAAGGACGGCGGAAAATTGTACTAAGCATCACCGCCCCCCGCTGGAAATAGTTCGGTCAAAATCAGCCCGATCATCACCACCGCACAAGGCACGATAAACGCTAACGATTCATGCAGCAAAGCAAAACCATACGACAAACCGGCAAGCGTGACAACAAACAAAACCGACCGTGCATTACTACCTAACCACTCCCATACCGTCGATGCCGCCGCCACGCAAAATAAAACTAGCAACTCGTAAAACCCTTTCATGCGGCCCCTCACAGATAAAGATTGTACATTCAAACCATTCTCAAATCAATCACATTCCCTGCCCAGGCTCCCACCAGTTCACTATCTTCACCGCCCCGGCTAACGCCTGAATGCCAGCTACCACTCCGTCAATCTTCTTCGGGTCATCCGGCGTAGGCTTGATCGGCCTTTTATTCGCGTTGTTGTCCGTCTTCACTTTCGTATGTCCGATTTGCCACGTCATCACTGGATTCCCGTCATGCTCCATTGCTCCGCTGATTACCAATCGCTCGAAGTCCTGAGTAGGCGAATTGAAATTGGTGATAGTCTGTGCGAACTCCTCACGCACAACGCCAGTTGCTTCCGCCAAATCTTGCGTTACCTTTTCCGCCTGATGTGGATCGTAAATCAATTTCTCTATCGAGAACATTCCAGCACACGCGACGAACACTTCTTCCAAGACTCCGTAATCTACAACGTCATCATCCGTCACGCGAATGAATCCCTTCTTGATCCAATCCGCCATTTGCGGAAAATGCGCCGTCAAGTTATCAGCACTGGCTTTCGGCAAAAAGAAAAACGGCAACAACCTAAACCGCTCGCCTCCCATCGGAAAGCAAAACACTAACGCCGTCATGTCCCGCGTTTTCGACAAGTCCAGCCCAGCACAGCAAGACCTACCTGCAAGGTCGTCAGCCGTATACTTTGCCGCACACGCTTTCCAGTTGTCAAGCCTCAACCACGGGCTTGCCGCCTGTTGCCAGATATTCAATCGGAACGTCTTGAAGTCCGCAAGGTTTGCAAGCGAACCCTTGACACGATTGAAATGAGAAAGGTACTCATCCTCTCGTACTAAGTAACCCCACGATGGATTAGCAATCCGCCCCCACTTGACCGGATCGGCAAACAAGTCTTCATCAGTCAAATCTTGCGGAGACTCATAGACCACAAACAAAACATTATTATCCTCAGTCTCTCCGCTCTCTACAAGTTTTCCATAGTCGTATTGCCGTCTACCATAACTCTCAGGGTCTTTTCCAGCTGTAGAAATCTCTATATGCAATGGTTCATCGCGAGAGATACCAGCTTGATCTATAGACGATTCTGAAATGAAGCTCGGCGTGATGACATGCACCTCATCAATCATCACACTGCCATTGACACCCTGCTTAGACTGTGCCGCTTTCTTGTCACCGCTCGATACCGGCTTAGCATCCGAACCACTCGGCAAATGTGTCAACTTCATTTCCGAGAGATTGATACTCACAATCCGCGTCAACTCAGGCGACGCCTTCACCATCTCTACAGCGTGCTTCGCTGCAATTCTAGCCTGCCCGCCATCAGCCGCCGCATAGAAAACGTGGTTGCCAATCTCGCCATCACCGCAAAGCATGTACAAAGAAATTGCAGCAAGGAACGGGCTTTTCCCACTTTTTTTCGGCGCGAACAATGACGCCCGCGTAAATCGGCGTATCCACCGATCATCGCTCCCCGATGGAAGATTCTTCCCCCATCGAATCCACCCAAACAATCGCATTATAAAATCGCGTTCCCAGGGCATCAACTTGATTAGCGCCCTGCTGCCTTCATAGAGATGACAATGGCTTTCGATCCATTCGCAAACATCCGCCCCCCGCTCCTCATCAAACCGGCACCCAGCCGCAACCGCGTACTCATCCGAGCGATTACGCATCCATCGCCGAGTAACTTCGTCCGTTTCTATTTCGTCCGCTACAATCACGGTCCTACCACCTGTGCCTCATCCGGCATTGTTCCACGTTGCCGCACTATCACCATCGTTGCTTGCCGTAGCATGTCCGCATCTACGTCCCGATGCTGTAGCCACGCATCCAGGCTATCGACCATACGACGGAACTCGTCGTCTTCTGCGTAGCGTTGCTCGGCGTCTATCCATGCGTCAAGTAGGCTTGCCATCACTTCACCCCCGACGAAATCCGCTCCAACCAAACCTTATACAACGCCGCCGTTGCTCTCACGTCCCGTAAATTGTACTCGGCAATCTCCGCATGCCGCCCATCTACAAACATCTTCGGAACGTCGGCCCCACTGCATTCGCCTTTTGGATTCTCGATTCCAAACGCCTTGCAGTACATCGCCAAAGAGAATCGCCGCGTTGCGCCGTACCACGTCAATTGGTCCAATAAATCGCAATGCGGGTCCACGCTGTAGCGATAGCCGAGCAAATTCCTTTTTGTTACCGGCACGCCGAGCATTGCCGAACGCATCACCATGAACGGGATATCAAACGCCCTGCCGTTGAACGTCACGATGCGAGTTGCCGTTTTCGCCATATCCCAAAACTCTCGAAGAATAGTTGCTTCACACCCGCACGTAGTTGGCGCTGATGACACGAAATAACTGCCCCTTGGAACATTGGCTAGTGTGCGAATAAAGCCTGTCGTTAAACTTTGCACTCCAATGCACGCAACCTGCCCCGTTATCGGATGCAATGCCGCTTCGTTTACCTTGTCTCCAAGGTACGCAATCTGCTCCACGTCCAATTGCTGCGCGGCTGTTTCGATGTCTACGATTAGTGTTGTCACTCGTTCGGCCACTCCTTTACAGTCTTCAACGAATCAAAATGATCTTTGCGAACTTCTACGAACCCCGTAGGCCTAGGCCATTTAACGTCATCAAATATTGACGGCCTACCTTGGCACGGATCGCTGTGGATGCGTTCCCACTCTTTACGAAATAAACGTACCTCGTACCAATGAATCGCATCTTCGATCCCATCGAAGAAACGATTCATTAAAAACACCGCCGCCACAACCGGAAACACTAACACACGGAAGACGTATTTCATCCTGTCTCTCCAATTTTTCCCGCCATCGGTGGTGGTGGCGGTCCCTTACTCCGATCCCGCACCTTCACCTCTATCGACGATGCCTTCTTGTGCTCTACGCCGAGCTTCTTTGCGCTCACCTTGTCCAGGCCCAACCGCTTTGACAATGACGACATTTGAGCCAAGGCTTTGTTAGCGACATGAATCAATGGGTTTTGCACCGGCCCAGACTTACCGAATACCGTGTACTCATCTCCCATCGCCTCTAGTGCCTTGGTCCGTTGCTCGAAAGCCTCGCAGTACAACGCAAGCAAGTCGCCGTCAAGCAACGTCAACAGCCCCGCACCATCCATCAGGTTAATGCACGCTCGCCATTTTTTTTTTGCGATAGGTCCAAGCGATGACGGACATTTCGGCTTACCGACAATCGTCGAAGCGGCACTTGCCCGCTCGAATTGCAACGCCTTTGGAGGACGGCCACGCATGATTAGTTATCCTTATACTTTACCAAGATGATAAAAATGAAAATTAAATCTTTTCGGC
>SXGU01008009.1_pt1 | contig 21606 bp, 18 predicted proteins | sample 3174531 | NCBI WGS metagenome assembly SXGU01 (sample SAMN11356863, study PRJNA531348) | freshwater metagenome | isolation source: freshwater sample F1-140 | place: China: Fuxian Lake, Yuxi | collected 2017-12-25 | reverse complement strand
GGCACCCATGACGGCGAGTTCACGGCCGATGAGACCAGACTCTCCCCATCCTGAGATGCCCTCGTCTGTCTCGATCTTGATGATGAGTTGGTGACGGCGCCCAACCCGTGTCGGAAGGACCTTGAGGTCGCGGATTTTCATGGTTTCCCCCGCTTTCAGCATCCACGATATCCGGCGAGGAAGCACGGCGCAGTGGAAACGGGAGTGTCGGTGGGGAGGCAAGACTTTGCGTCGATCTGGTGTCCATGCGCGGAAAAGATTGCTTTATCATGTGGGTGGTGTTTGCATTGACTTTATTGTTACGCGCGGTTACATTGGCATTGTCCGCATATGGCGGACGGATCTTGACCATCAGCCGCCGAATGATGGTCGGGTGGAGGGCGACTTGCGGGTGTCCCCTCGTGGCGTTTTTGGAAGGAGGAAAGCATGCAATTAGGTGACACACGTGCGGATGTTCCGGATCACGGGATGGTGCGCCGAGGTTTCCTTAGCGGGGCTGCCGGAGTTAGTGCGAGCGCATTGCTGGCCAATGCCTTGGCACTTGGTTCGGTTGGTCGTGCCCTTGCGCAGGCACCAGCCAAGGATCAGACCCTCCGTCTGGCCTACACCAATCCGACCGGATTCTTTGACACCGGACGCGAGGGAGGCAGTCCGGAACTGCACCTCTTGATGTTCGATGGCCTCACCTTCTACAACTGGGATACCAAGGTCACCGAACCGGTTCTCGCGACAAGTTGGGAGTACGATGCGGCTACGCTGACCTACATCTTTCACTTGCGTGATGACATCAAGTGGACGAACGGAACGCGCGTGACGGCTGCCGACTTTGAATGGACGTGGAAGCGGAACCTCAGTCCCGAGTTGGCATCAGTGAACGTATCGTTTCTTGGATATATCAAAAACGGTAACGCGTATAACTCGGGCAAGGCCACGGTTGACAGTGTCGGCGTCACGTCTGTCGACGATGTGACCTTGAAAGTTGTCATGGAGGAGCCGACCCCCTTCTTTCCAATGATCACCTCACTCTGGCCGTTCTTCCCATTGCCGCGTGCGGTCATCGAGAAGGTTGGTGACGACAAGTGGATGGAGCCACGCAACATCCAGTCGGTCGGTCCGTTCGTGTTCGAACGTTGGGATAGCGATCAGCAAATGGTCTTCAAGCGGAACCCGAACTACTGGGGCAAGAAGCCGAACCTGGAACGGATCACCTACCGCCTGTACGAAAATGCCTCGAAGCAATCACTTGCGGGCTATGAGGCAGACGAAATCGACTTCGCTCCGGTTCCTCCTCCGGAGACGGAACGGATTCTTGGGGATAGCCGTCTGTCGCGTGAAGTCGTCCGGTTCGCTGAGAGCCGCAACTGGCAGTTGCGTATTGATAACCGCAATCAGGCGACCGTTCTCAAGAACGCCGACGTTCGCAAGGCGTTGTACCTTGCGATTGACCGTGAACTGATCGTTCGCCAACTCCTAAAAGGGCAGGGCATCCCAGCCTACAACTTCGTGCCTGCCGATATTCCGGGAAACAATCCAGATGCCCGATTGCCAGGCGGGGCTGCGGAGGCGAAAAAGTTCCTTGAGACGGCTGGTTTCCCGGGAGGGAAGGGCTTTCCAGGTTTCAAACTCGGCTATGTTCCGACCCAAAGTGAGGCGACGCTGATTTGCCAGGCGCTCGCGCAGATGTGGAAGGATGTCCTTAACATCAATGTAGAGCTCCTTCCCGTTCCGACTGACTGGCGCACCCGCATCCGGACTGAACCCTATGACATGTATTACGGCGGATGGGGTTCTGACTATCTCGACCCGAACGACTGGCATAACGTCATTTTTGAAGGTGACTACTGGCAGAGCCACTACACCGACCAGACCTACCTCGACATGATCAAGAAAGCAAATGTCGAACCGGATAATGACCTAAGGAACCGGAAGTTTGGCGATGCCGAGACCTACCTCATCCGTGAGCAGATGGCCACAATCCCGATTTTCTTCGGATCGACTACATGGCTTATCAAGCCGTGGGTTCGGAACCTTCGGGTCGCTCCGCTAAATACGTATATCGACCCCCGAGACAGTTGGATAGGCGTTCACTAAGTCCAGCTAGCGATGCCATACGGGCGGGGTGCCGCAGATCAGCGCACTCCGCCAGTAGTCGTACCCGCCCGCCTTTTATGGAGGAAGCCAAGACGTGCGGACCTATCTCATCCGGCGCCTGTTGACGTTCATCCCTTCGATGCTTGTGGTTTACACGCTCGTGTTCATGATGATCCATGCCACACCGGGCAACCCGTGGGACACCGGCGACAAGCCATTCCCACCGCAAGTACTCAAGAACCTCGAAGCGAAGTACCACTTCAACGATCCGGTCTGGAAGCAATATGTCGACTATCTCGTTTCGGTCGTGACAGAGTTCGACTTTGGGCCAAGCTACAAGAGAGGTGTCACTGCCAACGAAGTTATCGCCCGGTTCCTGCCAGTCTCGATCCAGTTGGGTTTGACGGCCTTCGCCATCGCTTTCATAGCAGGAATCGTCCTCGGAACCGTTTCGGCAATCGCCCACGATACGTGGCTTGATCGTTTGGCGATGTTTGGCGCGGTCGTTGGCATTTCCACGCCCACCTATGTGTTCATCACCATCCTGATCGTTACGCTTGGGGTGCAGTTGCGCCTTGTTCCGACAGGAGGATGGGGCGGGATACTCGACAGGCGGATCATCATTCCTGCCCTCGCCCTCGCACTCGGGCCGACGGCTTCGATCGCCCGCTATGCGCGGTCGTCATTGCTTGATATTCTGCGACTGGATTACATTCGTACGGCGCGTGGCAAGGGCCTTCGAGAGCGGGTGATTCTCGTCCGCCATGCCTTGCCAAACGCGATGATCCCTGTGGTCACTGTTGCAGCGGTATCCCTTGCCGATCTCATAACAGGTTCGTTCTTCGTCGAATCGATCTACCAGATACCGGGGATTGGGCGGTACTTCGTGAGCACCGTTCAGGACAAGGACTATCCGGTCCTGATGGCGGTCACCCTCATGTACGCTGCCGTGATCTGGCTGACGAACTTTGTGGTCGACGTGCTCTACGCCACCCTTGATCCCCGGATCCGTCTGTCATGACCGCGAGCGGTCCAAGTCCCTTGCCGAACTCAGGTTCCAAGTACGGTGCAGCCCGTCCAAATCACCTGGAGCTGCTGCACGCGTCGCCCCCGCGCACTTACTTTCGTGAGGTCGGTGATCGTCTGGTACGAAACCGCACCGCGATGGTCGGCCTTGCGTTCATCTTTGCGTTGGTTATCCTTGCTAGTTCCACTCCTTGGGTTGCGCCGTTTGATTACGCCAAGGGCTCGCTCCTGACCGCGAACCGGCCCCCAAACGCGATGAATTGGCTCGGTACCGATGCCCTCGGGCGCGACACGCTCTCCCGCCTGATGTGGGGAGGGAGGGTCTCTCTGACGGTAGCGTTTGGTGCGCAGGTGATAGTAGTCCTGATTGGCGTCACTCTTGGACTTATTAGCGGATTCGTTGGCGGGTGGACTGACTACCTGATCATGCGCACAGTCGATGCCCTGTATTCCCTCCCGAGCCTGTTGGTTGCTATCGTGGTCATGTCGTTTCTGAGGGGTGTTCTCGCTCAGGCGAGTGAGCCAAGCGTCGCTGGGCTTTCACGCCTCAACATCGCGACCGGAGGATTGCTTGGCGTTTTCATCGTGCTTTTCTTGACGCACTGGCTCACTGTTTGCCGTTTGGTGCGGGCCCAGGTCATAACCGTTAAAGAAAGGGAGTTCGTGCTTGGGGCGCGTTCGCTTGGCGCGGGTTCATTCCGCCTCATCCGGGTCCACATTCTTCCGCACGTGCTTGCCCCGGTCCTGGTGGCGTTGTCGTTCGGCATTCCCGGTTCGATCGGTCTTGAGGCAAGCCTTGGCTTTCTTGGGATTGGGGTCACGCCACCGATGCCGTCGTGGGGGATGATGATTTCCGAGGCGTTGCCGGCGATGCGCACCTATCCACTACTACTGGTCTTTCCCGGCGCACTCCTCTCGGTGACGCTCCTCTCGTTCACGTACCTAGGTGACGCCGTACGCGATGCCCTTGATCCGTTGATGAAGCGTTGACCGCCGTATCGGGAACCTTCGAAACCGGCGCCATGCAGACTGGAGGCACTTCTTACGAACCGTCCACGGGCCCGTGACCTTGGCATCCGCATTGGCAAGCTCGAACCGGGCAACCACAACTCAATCACTGATGTCGCGGGTGTCCGGATCGGTCACGTTACGTTGATCAGTGGTGACGGTCCGCTAAGGATTAGGCATGGGCCGGTTCGAACTGGTGTGACGGCGGTACTGCCCCCGGGTAATGACTGGTACCACCACCCGGTCGAGGCTGCCTCGTGGACCTTCAATGGCGCGGGAACGACGGCAGGATTGACCCTGATCGATGAGTTTGGACGTATCGAAACCCCAATCCTCCTGACAAACACCTTGAGTGTCGGATCGGTGCACGAGGGGGTGGTCAGGTACATGGTCGAGACCATTTTCGCCCCGCGAGGCGCCGTTCCGTGGTTCAGTCCGGTTGTTGGCGAAACATCCGATGCGTGGTTGAACGACATCGGGGGCCTCCATGTCCGTCCTGAGCACGCTATCGACGCGATCCGAAACGCAAGTGCCGGACCCGTTCCCGAGGGATGCGTTGGTGCAGGCACCGGCATGGGGGCGCTCGGATTCAAGGCAGGGATTGGCACGTCGTCCCGACTGTTGACGGGTGATCATGAGGACGCCACGGTGGGCGTACTTGTGCAATCCAACTTCGGTGGTCGACTGACCGTGGCAGGGGTTGATCTTGCGGCAGCGTTCATCGACTCCCCTTCGGTGGCCGGCAACCCTGTAGACCCAGATGGAGCAGTTCATTCCGATGCCGACGGGGCATCGGTTATGGTCATTATCGCGACTGATCTGCCACTTTCAAGTCGACTGTTGCACCGGGTCTGCCGACGAGCGGTTTTTTGGCCTTGCGCGTACCGGATCTGACGGGGGACACGGCAGTGGTGACTACGTGATTGCCTTTTCAACGTCCGAACGTCACCATGGAGCAATGCCCCGGTCGCGCCATGTGCTCGCCACCGATGAGGGGTGCATTACACGGGCATTCGTCGCGGTCGCAGAGGCGACGGAGGAGGCAATCCTGAACTCCTTGACCGCAACGACCACGATGGTTGGGCGTGATGGTCATGAGCGGCGGGCCCTACCAGTTGACCGGCTTGTCCAGGTGCTTGCGAGGGGAACGCATAGAGGATGAAGCGCGAATTCCCGCTCGAAGCCTCTGGGCAGGCAACGGGTTCCCATCCGCTTCAACCGGCCGACACTGTTCGGTTCACCGGCGCGTCCGATGCACAGCCTTCGCCCGATGGCACCCGGATTGCATACGTCGCCACATCCCTTGATATTCGTGAGGACGTTGTCCGGACGCGCGTCGACCTTATTGATCTCGATGGCAATCCCGTCGATCCCATCGGAACTGTTGGAGCGAATGCCCTGCACCCGCGGTGGTCGCCCGATGGCACGCTTCTTGCATTTGTGTCTGATGCGCGGGATGGACAACAGGTCTGGGTGACTGCTGTGCCAAGTGGCGTTGCCGTACAACTGACCAGGTTCACCGGAGGGGTATCCGCGCCGCCGGTCTGGTCACCCGATAGCCGGTCGTTGGCGACCACCGCGCGTGTCCAAGTCAGCGTGGACGGCACTCCGTCAACGAACGACGCTGCTGCTAACCCGGCACATGCGCCCCGCGTCGTCACGCGCCTGCGTTATTTTCTCGATGGATCCGGCTACCTTGGAGATATGTGGTCACACATTTTTGTTGTCCCAGTACGTACTGGGGACGCGCCGGCAGGTGGCGTGCCAATGCCGACACCTGAGGCGGTCACGTCAGGGTCGTGGCACCACCTGCATCCGACATGGTCACCAGACGGAAGCCGGATTGCGTGCATCACTACCCGCCGTCCTGACTGGGACCTGGAATGGGTTTGGGATGTCATGGTCTTCGACCGGACAACACCCGCGGCCTCGCCTCATTGCCTTACCAAGTCGCGTGGAGCGTGTGCCGCACCTGCGTGGTCGCCTGATGGCAGGTGGATTGCATATTTCGAGAACCAGTGCAGCGGTACCGGCACCACGAAGGACTACCATCTTTGGCGGGTGGGGGTATCCGGTAGCGAAGAACCCGAACCCCTGAGCCTGTCACTTGACCGGGGCAGCCCTGTCAATGAACCCCCGGCGACCAACGAACCACCCCAGTGGTCGGGAGATGGCAGTGCACTTCACTTCCAGATCCGCGAAGGCAGTTTCTATGTAGCATGCCGTTGGGATGCTGAGACGCGACGGGTCTCCCGGGTGCTCGAACCTCACGGTGCAGTAGGACCGGTCTCACCAGTCGTTCGCCGGAACCTGAGTGGGTCTCTGACGGTCTTCACGGCCGCGACGGGCACCCAGCCACCGGAGGTCTACCGCGTCGGACCATCCTTCGTCGTGCGTCAGATCACCGCACTCAATCGCGATGCACTCGCTCGCGTAACTCTTGGTGAGCCTCGCTCGAAGATTGTGAACGCATCCGACGGCACTCCTGTCGGATCATGGATTTGGATGCCTCCCGGGACCGGCGCGGATCACGCGCCGTTACCTGCAATCCTCTTCTTCCATGGCGGTCCGCACAATACCGTCAACCTGTCCTTCAACGAACCGATGCACGTGCTCGCGGGTGTGGGTTTTGTCGTCATTGCACCAAACTTCCGGGGCAGTACCGGGTACGGCACCGAGTTTGCCGACGTCATCATTGGCGATTGGGGCCCCCGCGAACTGGAGGACGGCTTGGCGGTCGTCGATGCCCTGATCGCGGATGGAACCGTCGACCCCACCCGTGTCGGGGTCTTCGGTGGCAGCTATGGCGGGTTCATGACCAACCTTGCGATCGGGCGCACAAACCGGTTCCGGGCCGGAGTTTCGTTCGCGACCATATCGCGTCTCGACACCTTTGCGCTTACCACTGACCACTGGGAGTCCATTGACTGGGACAGCGGTGGCACGCCGTGGGAACGTCCCGATTATTACCGCTCTCACTCGCCACTCACTGACGTGCAGACGATGCACGCGCCGCTGCTGATCCTGCATGGCGAGGAGGACTTCACTTGCCCGGTTGGTGAGGCAGACCAACTCTTTGCGGCGCTGCGCAAGTTGCGTCGCACCGTCGAACTGGTCAGGTACCCCGGCGGGTCACATGCCTTCTCCGGGACTGGGCGCCCATCTCACCGGATTGATGCGGCAGAGCGCATGGTCGAGTGGTTCAGGAAGTACGTTTCCTGAACAATTCGGTGCTGATGTTCGCGCAGTCCAACCTTTGCCTTGGATCCTCAGAGCAGGATCGACGTGCAGGGTTGCCTGAAGGCGCCAACATTGTTTTGTCAATGTGGCTGGCCGCGGTTTGCACGGACCCGACAGAGCAATGCATTGTTAAGCGCGGGTCGGCGCTACGCCCCCTTCACCTCGGTGCCGCCGTTGGTGGATCACCAGAAGGCGGCCGGCAGTTGCCGTCACCATCCCCATCGTCTGCCGGAGTTCATTGCTGATCCCTCGGCTGGTGCCCCAGGAGAGGCGTTCCCCGGCCAAGGGGTAGGCGAGACCGGTAGTGGTGATTCCGTCAACGTGGTCCGTCAATGGCACAAGCGACACAAGATCCATCGGCCGACCGATGACGCGAACGGTATCCGGGCCGGTAATAAGGCAAATCTCGTGGGTTGGCGAGATCAATCTGGTCCCAAGCCCTCGCACCATCGGGTGGCCGAGCAGTCCGACGTTGCCGAAAAGGTGATCCAATCGTTCGCCTCCTGCACTGGGTGAACCGGTGGCACCGGCTATCAGGAGTGATGTCGCCCCACGGTCAACGGCCTCGCGGATCGCGAGTTCAAGATCCGTCGCATCCTTGACGGTCGGATGCCGGGCAAACGGCACCCCCGCGGCCTCAAGAGCGTTGATCGTTGCCTGATCAAGGGAATCGAGGTCGCCAACAACCAGATCGGGCCTCGCACCGCACGCCCACAGGTGCCCGGCACCTGCGTCGGCACCGATGATGATCCGGGCCTGAGAAACCTCTCGACGCAACCACGCCTGATCGTCCACCCGATGCGAAAGCAAGCCAGGTGGTGCGGTGGTGGAGATGGAGCCTCCGCCGACCACAAGGGCGTGCATGGTGTCACCGGTGCCCAGAACAGGCAACCGGGAGCGAAGCGTATCGCAATCAGGCGCGATGGGGTGACTGCGACCCTGCGCCCCAATCCCGCCCGCATCATCACCAGCCCCGCCGGTCTTCACGTCAGTGCCGTTGCCACCAATGCGGGAACGTCGACGACGGTGCCGTGCGCCGATGCTTCAATGGCGCCGAACAGCATTGCGGCGCTGTGCAGGTTGTCGGCCAGGGTCGTGACTGGTTCCGGCCCGCCGTCCATCCAATCCATGAACTGCCCGATCACCGCGGCGTGCCCTTCGAACGGCAGGGAGACCGTTTGCACTTCCTCCACGCGCATTCCTTGGCCACGAGTGTGTTCCTGAATGCGCACCACGTGATCGCGGTCGAGGACAACCGCACCACCTTCGCACTCCAGACGGTAGGCCTCGCCGTGCCACGTGTTCTGCCATCCGGCAGCAAGGCCACTGCCCTCATACTGCGCGTTGATGGCGCCGGTAAACTGCATCGTGTAGAGGGCGAGGCACTCGCCCTTGAAGCTTGGTGCCCCGGGGTTCCACTCGCGACCGGCAATCGAGACGCAGTTCTGACCCGTCAGGTGGCGCAACTGGTCGAAGTGATGGATGCTGCCCTCAACTAGCAGCGCATGCGCCATCTCATGACGGAACGGCGCCCCCCACGAAAGCGGTTCGCGGTAGTCCGCAGCGAACCGGGCCATCGCATACCGCATTGCGCCGACACGTCCGGAATCAAGCACCTTCTTGAGAGTTTGGATCCGCGGGGTGTAGCGGTAATTCTGCATGACTACCATGCGCACCCCGGCGTGGTTGACTGCCCGTGCGATCGCACTGACATCTTCCCACGTACCCGCAATCGGTTTCTCCGACAGGATTGGCAAACCGCGACGGCAGGCGTTCTCGACCGCTTCGCGATGGAATTGCGGGGGTACCACAATCGCCACCGCATCCGCATCAACCGTGTCAAACGCTTCGGTCATCTTCGTGAAGCACTGTTCCTCGCGCAGTCCAAGGTCGCGACGCGCAACATCGAGGACCTCAGCGTTCACATCCACGATGCCAGCGATCTTGACCCGGTCCCCGTGCGCCGGCAGGAAGCGTCGCAACCAGTTTCCGGCCATGCCCCCTGCCCCGATCACCAGCCAACTGTGGGTCTTCATGCGTCTCTCTCCCGTTTTCTGGTTCGCAAGTGTAGGGTCTTCTGCATAGCGTGGTTACAGCGTGCGTCGCGGTGGCGGGTGAGCGGTGTGAATGCAACTCAGTTGGCGTAGTGGCGCGCAAGACCCGCCGAACCACATCGAACTAGCCGGTTGACAGCGATGTGATGAGGACTGCAAGCGATGCCGGAGCGTCCGCGAGTGCCGGTTCTCCGTGGGTCGGTATCGCAATCGTCGGCGCATGGGTCGCAACGATGCGTTCCAAGGCGGACCGGAGCGTCGTTCGCTGCCACTCGTGGATGACCGCATGAGAGATGTTTGAACCACCGACGATCGATGTCACTGACGGCGCTGCGAGTGCAGGCGCTTCGGTTCCGGCGTTGCGCCCGATGACCGAATGGCCAAAGACCACCGCACTATGCGAGGGAATGACGTAGACCGTCTCGTTGTTCTCCTTCCCGCCCGGATATTCCAGGGTGTAAGGGATGATTCCGCTTGGCAGCATCCTGCCATCGAGGAAAGGATTGGTCACGTGCACGTCCGTGTGCATGGAACTCCCGATTGGTGCCCAGATCGTGACGGAGGTGCGGTCTCGGTAGCGCTCAACCAGGTCAGACGCGCTCCGCTCGTGCGACGGACAGGTGAGGAGAATTGCCAGCCCACCCTCCGGATGCCGTGCCAAGTCCCGGTCAAGTGCCTGCCAGAAACGGTTTCGGTTGGTGTCGTCTACAGGCACCTGCGGATCGATGAGCGTGATCCCACCGTCATCCTCGACGAATACTGACCCGACGACGGCGCCGGTCCCGTTCGGCCATCCATCAGGCCCGCAATCGGGATGCACCGCTCGCCAGTACCAGAACCCATCTGCAATGCGCGTCACGGCCAATGTCATGGTAGTCATCTCGGTTCACGGAATGACGCCGGTGTCGCGGGACCCGCCTTGCTCCAAGCGAACCTCGCGCGGGGGAGGTTCGACCCCCTTCTCCCGTCGCAATGGGGGTATCGGGTGCGGGCTTGCCGCCGTGAGCAATCCCTCTCCCCACCTCACGCTTTGATGGTCACTGGCGCCCTGGCCTCGTCATCAATGCCGATGTCGAGGCTCACAAGGTCTTCATACGTCTCCCGACGGCTGACAAGTCGCGCTGTCCCCTCACGGACGAACACCACTGCGGGCCGTGGCAGACGATTGTAGTTGCTTGCCATTGAATGGTTGTAGGCACCGGTCGACTGGACCGCAAGGATGTCGCCCGCCTGCGGGGAGGCAAGCGCAACGTCGTCGATGAGTGTGTCCGTCTCACAGTGCTTGCCCGAAACGCGGTAGGTGCCAGTCGTCGGTGCCTCAGGACGGTTCGCGATCATCGCGGAATAGATGGCATCGTAGAGTTGCGGCCGTGGATTGTCCGACATCCCGCCGTCAATCGCTACAAAAGTGCGGTGTCCCGGTGCCTCGGGGATCGGGACCGACTTCGTCGCGCCGACCGTGTAAAGGGTCGTGCCTGCCTCGCCGACAATCGATCTGCCCGGTTCGAGGTGGAGGTGTGGAACCGGCAGGTGCCGGGATGCCAGACCGTCGAGAAGCGCTGATGTCAGGCGTTCGGCGAACTCGTCTACCGCAGGCACTTCGTCAGAAGGCACATACCTGATCCCGAGGCCGCCGCCGAGGTTCAATTCCTCAACCGAGAGGCCGGTTTCCTCGCGGATGGTAAGGGCCAAGTCCAGTACGGCATCGAGCGCCGCAAGGTGCGCCTCCATGTCCTTGAGGTTGCTTCCAACGTGCGCGTGCAATCCGGTGAAGAGCAGGCCTTGGCGACCAAGGACATTCACCACTGCCTTCAATGAAGCGCCCGACGTGATGTTGAACCCGAATTTGGTGTCGTTCTGTCCAGTACGGATGCGCCGGTGGGTATGGGGGTCCACACCGGGTGCCACGCGGATCCAGACCTCTTGGCAACGCCGGCGTGCCTGGGCGGCGGCATCCAGGGTCACGATCTCGAGGTCATTGTCCACGACAATCCGCCCGACACCAGTGTCGAGCGCCTCATTGAGCTCACGAGCGGACTTGTTGTTGCCGTGGAAGACGAGGCGCCGCGCCGGAAAATTCGCCACTCGTGCGACGTGGAGTTCCCCGCCAGACGCGACGTCGAGGTCGAATCCTTCCTCGTCAATCAGTTTGGCCATCGCCGGGGTCAGGAATGCCTTCCCCGCATAGGCGATGGTGACGTGCGGGTAGCGCGATTCAAAGGCAGCCCGGTACGCACGGCACCGTTCCCGGATGTCGGCCTCGTCGAACACGTAGAGGGGTGTCTCGAAGTGCCTTGCCAGGGTGACGGCGTCGCACCCGCCAATCTCGAGGTGACCAGCGTCGTTGATGCGTTGGGTTCCAACAAGAAACATGTGCCTGAGTATAGCGACGGCCTCGTTGTCCAATGATTGGACGGCCCTTGGGGGGCCAGTGCCGGCACACGGTTCGAAACTCGGCGGAACTCGCTCGGTTGTCCAATCATTGGACAGGTCGGATTCGCGAACCGACCGTCAAGCTCCCCCATGGCGGTGCGGGAGACCTAGTGCCCGTGCCGCACGTCTCAATTGCAGGCAGGTTGCCGTCGGTCCGTCCGAAGTGGCGAACCCCGGGCCAGACCCGGACCAACCGACCCGCCGTGGGGGCAAGCGTGATCCTAGGCATCGTTCAGGAAAAGGGTGGTGTCGGCAAGACCACCACCACGATCAACCTCGGGGCCTGGTTCGCGAACCTGGGCCACCGGGTCCTCCTTGTCGACCTCGACCCTCAGGGCAACCTTGCACGGGGTCTCGGCGTCTCCGGAACGCCCGGCGCCATGTATCGTGTCTTTCGTGATCCGTCGTATGACATCCTCGAGGCAGTCCAATCGACGGGATATGACCGGCTTGACGTCGTGGCTGCCGACACATCGCTTGAAGCCGCCGAGATTGAGCTTATCTCCGTCCTGTCCCGCGAACATGTCCTGCGCCGCAAACTGACGGTTCCATCAGTCTCGGAAAGGTACGACCACATCCTGCTCGACTGTCGCCCATCCGTCGGTGTCCTGACAATCAATGCGATGGTTGCGTCTGACCGCGTGCTCGTGCCAGTGGAAACCCAGTACTTTGCTCTCGAAAGCGTGCACACGCTGATGTCGGTCGTGCAGACTGTCCGCGAGACCCTGAACCCGGCATTGACCATTGCCGGCATTGTCCCGACCAAGCACGAGCCACGGGTCAGGGTTTGCCAGGTTGTCCTCAAGGGTCTGGAGGAACGGTATCCGTCCTACCTCACCCGGACGATAATCCGGAAATACGTCGCCTATCCCGAGGCACAGTTGCGCGGTGCACCGATCCACATTGCCGCGCCCGGGAGCGAAGCCGACGACGCCTACCGGGCATTGGCACTGGAGATCCTCGGCGCGGGTCCGGCGATTGGACCAGTCCCAGTGAAGACGCCACGCCGATCCCGACGGAACCGGGCGGGCGTCGCCCAACCAGGCCTGCCTCTTGAGTGACCGGACCGCGTACCCGGACTGGCAGGGCACGGCCGTCCGCGACCACTCGACTAAGGGGGACTCTGCATGACCGATGACAAAGGTAACTCGGATCAGGTTGCCGGTGATGCCTCGCCGGTGCGCCAAGGCCCGGGGCGCAGGCGCGGTTCACTCTCCGGACTGACCGACGTCCTGCGACGCCGAACGGCGACCGAGGCACTCTACGTCCGTCCGGGATCACCTCCGGAACGCATGCAAGACCGCGTCGACACGGGAACCCCTGCGCAAGTCGGTGCCAACACGCCGGATGGCGACCGAGACAGCGCCCGTGAGGCCGGGGTTCGTGCATCCCTCGCTGCGATCATGCGTACCGGTAGTGGCGTCCTCACCGATGTCCCGCTTGCCGATCTAAGGCCAAACACTTTTCAGCCACGGATGCACTTCGCGCGTCGCCCGTTGGAGGAACTCGCCCGTAGTCTGGCTGACGAGGGCCAGATCGAGCCGGTGATCGCCCGGCGGGTCTTCAGTGATGGCCTTGAGACGCTCGAGCTTGTTGCCGGGGCGCGACGCCTTGAGGCCGCCCGGATTTGCGATGCGACCATCCGCCCGTTCCCGACCCTGCGCACGGAGATCCGTGACCTGACGGATGAAGAGGCCGAACGCCTGTCCCTGATCGAGAACCTTCAACGTGAGAACCTGACGCCCCTGGAGGAGGGGTACCGCTACAGCCATCTGCAGCGACGTGACCCGACACGGTGGTCAGTGCGGGCAATCGCCGACTTCGTGCACAAGAAGAAGAGCACCATCCAGAACCGTCTCAACCTCGTGCGCGACCTGGCGATTGCCGAGGCGGTCCTGGGTGAGCGAATCCCGCCCACCGCGGGGTTCCACATCATGCGGTTGCCCATGGAAATGCGGGCAACGTACCTTGCCGAAGCCGTCCGACACGGCCTGACCGTCGAACAGGTCCGTGCCGATGTCGATCGGCGCATCACCATCCTTCGAGGCACTGCCAACGGCGTCGACCCAGGGGTCATTGACGTGGCCTTGGTCGGATCCGACGCAGATGTCACCGCGCTTTCCGCCATCGCGCCCATCGATGGTGGTACGTCCCAGACGAGCCGAGCGGTGCACTTGCGTCACCTTCGGGCCCAACGCGTGCAGGTGAGTCTCCGGATTGACGAACTCGAGGCCGAACTGCGTCGGCACGTCATTGCATTCCGCGAACTCTCGTCAGAGATTGCCAAACTTGACGGATTGCACGACTGACATTGCGCCGCCTCGCTCTTCGTATAGAAGGGAATCGCGCGGGCGAGTGCAATTCTGCCCTGGTTGAACGCACGACCACGTCAGGCGACGACACCAAATGTCAGGTAGATGTCAGGTTTGGCGTCTCGCACGATGTCATACTGTGCCGGTGAAAGGGGCAAGCATGCTTACCGAACCAGCGAACATTGACTCGATGCTTCCTGTCGTGTCATTTGCGACAGAGACGCTGGATGACGACACCCGTGACGACAGTGACGGCGTGGCCGAACAGGCTGCGGCTGCCACCGCACCGGTCCTCACTCCGGTCGAGACAGACGCACTCTTCACCAAACTGATCGAACAGTACGAGCAACCAATATTCCAGTACGCCTACCGCCTGCTTGGTGATCCCGAGGATGCACGCGACTTCACGCAGGATGCCTTCATGAAGGCGTATCGCAAGCTTCCCGAGACGCTCGCCAAGGGGAATTTCCAGGCCCAAGCGTGGCTGTATCGCATCGCCACGAATGTCTGTCTGGACGAACTCCGGCACCGTCGCCTGCTCAAGTGGCAGCCGTGGGACTCATTCATCTCGCTCTTCCACCCGAGCCAGGTAGCACGCGACAATCCTGAGCGGGATGCGATGCAGACCGAGACCAAGGGCGAAGTCGCCGCGGTTCTTGAACGCCTTTCGCCAAGGTACCGGTCGGCCCTCATCATGCGTGAGTACTACGGTCTTGGGTACGAGGAAATCGCCGGGACGCTTGGCACATCCCGCACCGCAGTCAAGACCCTCCTGCTCCGAGCTCGTGAGAGTTTCCGGTTGCACTACGCCAAGATGCACCCGAACCTCGCTGCCCAGGCGCGTGGCCCCCGCGTGCTTCCGCGCGCAATGGGGCGCACTGCAAACACTCCAGGTACCCTTGCCCAGGAACTCGTGGCCGGCTAGCGCCAAGCCTGTGGCACCATCGCTACCCAGACCTGATTGACAGACTCTCCACCAGTCCGGCCAATGAAGAACGGACTGCCGGAGGGTCTTCGTATTCTGCCTGTGCTCAGCTGAACGGCTGCCGCTTGATCGGTGCAACGATTCGCGGAGGGGTGCGTCGTGAGGCAAACCGCTCATCTTCCACCTCCTTTCGCGACCGCTCGAGGCGTTCGGTCAGGTTGATGTCCGCACCACCTTCGGCGCCGACCCGTCCCCCGACCCGCACCATCGCCGGGACCCGCGTCAACCGCCCCAGGACAACGACTTCGCCTTGGTTCAGGCCGGGCAGGTCGTCGAGTAGCGACTGCGACACCACTTCCGAGGCCCGTTGGATTGCCTTCTGGTCGTCCGGATTGGTCAGCCTCATGATCAGCTGTGACGCGCATTGGGAGAGGGTGTCGTCGGAAATCTTCGACGGTCGCTGGGTCACGACGATCAGGAAAACCCCAAACTTCCGCCCTTCGGATGCGACCGTGTTGATGATCCGCGACGCGCGGGTGGTTTCCCTCCCCCCGGGGACGAGGTTGTGTGCCTCTTCCAGGACCACGAAGACCGGGTTCGTCAGTTCGCCACCAAGGGCGCGCTGCCACAGGTTTGAGAGAAGCCACTCGGCCGTGTAGGCCATCACGCCTTTTTCAGCACCGGCGAGATCGAGAACCGTCAGTTTCATCGGTTGCAGGATGGCGTTCAAATCGATTGTCGACTGGCTCCAGATCGGGTACTTCTCGAGTTTGCGGATGTACCGGAGTGCACTTCTGGCCGCGACCATCTCGCGGTCATCGACCGATGCGCCTCTGGACCCGGTGGCCCGGGGAGGGGTAGGACCAGAATGGTTGTCTCCACGCTCTCGCTTGGTGACCGTCACGGTCGTGGCGTGATCGATCGCCCGGATCAGGTCCAGTTGCGCAGCCGCGTCGTCGAGGTCGGGACGATGGGCTGCGACGGTGCCTGCGCCTTTGTCCGTCGCATCGCCATCGAAATCGTCGAGCGGGACACCTGAGAAGTCTGCCAGGTGCTGGGCGAGGAACCGCGGATTGAAGTCGACCCGGTCGCGACGGAGGCGGATGCAGGCATTGACCACTGCCTCACGGATCCGCTCGGCATTTGATGGGACGCCGGCAACGTCACAAATCTCCTCGCCATCGAGGCCGGAGAACCGGATGGTGTATCTCGACGACGGTCCGCACAGGTCATCGGGATAGCGCTGCCGACCCGCGATCGGGACCCGGTACAGCTGGATGCGGTCGTGGTTCGGTGCCTTCCGTGCGTGTTCGTACGGAACAGCCTCATCTCCGCGCAGCTTTCGCAACTGGACATAATCAGAGTTTGGATCGAGGACGACGATGGTGGCTCCCAATCCCAGAAGTTCCTCCAGCACCTTCCCGGCGAGGTATGACTTGCCCGCGCCGGTCTGCGCGATGATGGCGAGGTGCCTTGACAGGCCGTTCGGGTCGAGTGCGACTTCCACGGTCCGCCGGTTCATGAGTGTGCCGAGCGTGATCGACGAACCCGACGACCGCGCGAAGAACTTGCGCAGGAGTTCATCGGGAGCCAGATGCACCCGTGTGCCCGGCAGCACGGCGTTCCTGGCTGCCCGGACGGTCTGCTGGTCGCTGTCGAGATAGCCGACCACCGCGGCTTCGACGCGCAGCCGGGGCGGAAAGGTGACCCGGTGGTTCAGGACGGTCTCTGCACCAAGGAAATCGATCCGGTCATCAAGGGTGATGACATCTGCGGTGATGTTGGTCACTTGGGCAAGAAGATCGACGGTGACGGTTGTGTCACCACGACGCTCGCGCATCCCGGCGACCACGACATACTCGAGTCGCGGAGGTACGAGTTCCTCGCTACTGACGAAACTGAACCCGATCGGTGTCGACTCTCCCGTGACATACCCAATGGCCACCGTTTCCGGAGGATCGCCACGGGATGCCAACGCGTCGATCTTCCGGATGCCCGGTGTGGTCATGTGATCTTGTCCCGTGTCCATGCCGGCATTTCCTCGGTTCGGTGTCGGTCAATTGGAGCATTCTCGTGGGTCGGGCACTGCATCGCGATGTGCGTGCGAATCATAGTACAAACGTTCCAGTTGACGTACATGGTGGCACCCTTCAATGCGGGACTGGAACCGCGCGTCGGTTCGGTGCATCATGTGGTGAACACGCACTCCGGACCAACGAGGCGTATCTAGACCGGGCGTAGTGAAGTGGGATTGTGTGTGTTTTGCTTACCGGGATGTTCCGGATCACGCAGGAGGTTCAGGTGGCGCCACGGACCGGTCCGACGATCCATGAAATCCTCCGCAGTGTTCCCCTGCTTCGGGGACTGACCCAGACCCAACTCGTTGAAATGGGTCGTATGGCGCGTACCCATCGTTTTGATCGTGAGGAGATCGTCTTCCTGCAAGGAGATCCGGGCGATGCGGTTCACGTGATCCTGCATGGTGAGGTCAAGGTTGTCGTGGCTTCGCGTGCCGGCCATGAGGCAATCCTGGCCTTCCTAGGCGAGGGGGAGAGTTTTGGGGAGATGTCCCTCCTTGACGATTTGCCTCGTTCCGCCACAATCCAGGCCACGGCCCCGACCACGACGCTCTCACTGCAGAAGACCGAATTCCATCGGTTGTTGCGTGACGCGCCGGATGTTTCCCTGCGTCTCCTCCGCGCTCTGGCGAGGCGCCTGCGGGAGTCCGGCATGTTGGTCCAGGATGCGGCCTTCCTTGACGTTGGAGAACGCCTCGCGAAGAAACTCCTGGCGATGGCACTTCCGGATGGTGACGACGTCGGAACCCGTGCCCGCCTGGTCCCGCCGGTCGAACTGCGGATTACCCAGCAGGATCTCGCCTCGATGATCGGAGCGACCCGTGAAAGTGTCAACAAGGCACTGTCGAACTACCGGTCACGGGGCACGATCACCATCGCCAGGAACCGGGTGATCCTCAACGACATCGAAGCACTACGTCGGATCGTTGACGCGTCGTTCGATTGAGTTCGTTTTGGGCAGGGATGCCGGCGGACCGGCGGGTGAAGCCGTGCCCGACGCCAGACGTCCATAGAGGCGCTCAAGCTGGCGGTCGTCCTCGTAGTGGATGACGACCTTGCCTCCGCGCCGTCTCTGCACCAGATCGACACGCGTGGTGGTGTCGCCGAGCACCGACTGGATGCGCTGTGCGACCGGATGGGTTTCGAGCGGGTTGGGGGGAAGTGGTGGGGCCGACCCTAGCAACCGCTTCACAAGCGTCTCGGTCTGTCGCACGTTGAGGCCTTCCCGGATGACCCGGGACGCCACTTCCCGTTGACGGATGCTGTCAGGCAAGGCGAGAAGCGCCCGGGCGTGCCCTTCGGACAGGTCGCCATCCCGGAGGTCCTGCTGCACACTTGGGGGCAACTGCAGCAAGCGCAGGGTGTTGGTGATCGTGTGCCGGCTGCGCCCCACGCGCTTGCCGATGGCCTCGTGGGTCATGCCGAAGTCGCTGGACAGTTGGCGATAGGCGCTTGCAGCCTCAAGGGCGTTCAGGTCCGACCGCTGGATATTCTCGACCAGTGCGAGTTCAAGCCACTCCTGTTGTGTTGTAGCCCGGACCGACACGGGAACGCGCAACAGGCCGATCATCCGACTTGCCTGCCACCGTCGTTCCCCGGCGATCAACTGGTACCGGGGCAGTCCCCCATCCAGCGGTGGCAGTGGGCTTACCAGCAGTGGTTGCAAGACGCCGTGCACGCGGATTGAGTCCGCAAGGTCGGCCATTGCGACTTCGTCGAAGACCTGTCGTGGTTGACGCGGGTTCGCCTCGATGCGGTCGATATCCACCTCAAAGGGAGTACCGTCCGGTTTGGCCTCACTGTGAGGTTCGAGTGCGCGTGTCGTGGCTGCGGGTTGAGGTGTTGATGCGATCAATGCATCGAGACCCCGCCCGAGGCCCCGTCGTGCTGGCATTGCTACACCCCCACCAACGTTGCGGGCCGGGGGGCGTCGAGCCGGGCATCAAGTTCGGCTGCTAGGGCACGGTACGCCCCGGCACCGCGTCCGGAGGGGTCGTACCGCATGATCGACTGGCCGTAGCTGGGTGCCTCGCCCAGGCGGATTGTCCGCGGGATCATCGTTGACAAGAAGACGTCCGGGAAGTGCGTGCGGACCTCCTCGACGACATGCTGGCCGAGACCAGTACGTGAATCGAACATGGTCATCAACAGGAAGAGACCTCGCAATTCCGGGTTGAGACGGTCGCGGACCCGGCGCAAGGTATCGAGCAACTGGGTCAGACCTTCCAAGGCTAGGTATTCGCACTGGATTGGCGCGAGAACTGACGCGGACGCAACCAGTGCGTTCAGGGTAAGCAACCCGAGGGCCGGCGGGCAGTCAATCAGCACGTAGTCGTAGGTCTCGATCGAACCGACAAGCCCGTTCCGCAACCGTTCCACCCGGTTTGCCTGTCCGACGAGTTCGGTTTCCACGCCGGCAAGGTCTGGTGACGATGGGATCAGGTCGAGGCGCGCGCCGTCGGGAACCTGCTTCCCGGCGGCGTCGATCACGGCGACGATGACTGATGTGGCGGTGACCTCTCCCAGCAGCAGTTCGTAGGCGCCGGGGAGGCCCTTGCTGGACCCAACAGCACTGGTCAGGTTTGCCTGGGGGTCAATATCCACGAGCAGGACCCGGCGCCCAAGTGCGGTAAGAGCCGCGCCGAGGCTTGCCACGGTGGTCGTCTTCCCGACGCCACCCTTCTGGTTCGCAACCGCAATGATCCGGGTCACCATGCGTGGTTCTCGTCCTCCGGCCAGTGTGATGCGCCCGTGGAGTGCGGCCGTGAGCAGGCCACTGCGCCCCATCCACCCCGCCGCCCCTTTTGTTCGCACGCTTCGCACGCTGCCAAATTTCCACAGCCTTCGCTCGCGTTCACCGCCCGGTGCGTGCCGGTGCCGCCGAACGATCCAGGTCTGGCCGATTCTAGCCCTCAACCGCCACTCGCGGTGGTTCGGTGCGCAAAGCGTTCTGGTTTCAAGTGGCACCGAGGTCACACTTGTAGCCATGTCTGATGCACGCGGATGCCCGGCGGGGAGGCGTTGTGCCGGTCCACCGGGACGGCGAAACGCTTCAGCACCTCATTGCCTGGGCGACGTTTACCGAGAGCCGCTTCCGTAGGGCCATCGACCGAGACGTCTCTTCGGACGTTCCTGCGGTTGTCCCCGGTTTGGCCCGTCGTAGCCACGAGGCGCGAACGCGGGCCCGTGTCGGCGACCTACTTGAGGGCGAACAGGTCGCCGTCCCGGGGGTCGTGACGCATCATCGTCTGCCGGCCCCGAGCCCTGGCGTGGCTTGAACGTCCGCGCGTCACCGCCCCCCCCTCGCCGATCGATTTCCAGACGCGCCGCTGCCCCACTTGCGGCTGACCGTTTCGACCTCGAGTGGCCAATGGATGAGATTCACCAATCCACAGCGCAATGTAGGGAGTGGGGGTCACACGATCGCCGGTGGCGTCCGGGAGTCGAATTCGTCGATCGGTTCGATGGCAAGGTCGATGGCGTGGAAGTCCGATGCAAGCAATCCCATGTACAGGAGGGAATGCCAGACGGTTTCGATGCGCATTTCTTCGCGGAGGACACCCTCCACGGCAAACCCGCACTTCTCGTAGGTGCGGCGTGCCCGGTGATTGAACTCGAGGACGCGGAGGTAGACCTTGTGGAGGTGCAGGTCGTTGAACGCAAAGCGGAGGGTAAGCCGGAGCGCCTCGCTTCCGAAGCCCCTGTCCCGGTGTCCGGCACCGATCCAGATTGACAGCTCGGCCGCGTTGTGCGGGATCGCACGGTCCCAAAGGCTCACTAAGCCAAGTGGTTCGCCAACGAGATCGGTAATCATCAAATCCGTTAGCGCAGCACTTTGGTCACCCAACGGCACGTGCCGCCACAACCATGCCGAGGGCGACGCGTCTATTCCCATGAAGTGATCGATTTCCGGATCGGAGCGCAAGCGCGCCAGTTCGGCCTGGTCACTTTCGATCGCGCGCCTGATCTGGACTAGCCGTCCTGCCCGCAGGACCGGCAGACGTCGTGAGTTCCCGCGCATAGGCGCGCATTATCTCACAGGTGACCGTAGCTTTCCTTCATGACGGCCCCGGGCCGCGCACGTCCCGGTTGCATCGGGTGGTGGCGTCCGAAGCCTTGTCCGGCGCACGCTTGTCGTCATCGTCGCAGCCGTCCTGACAACGGTCATCGCGCTCGTTCTGGAGACAGTCCATCCGCTGCATACGCACTGCTTGTCGGCGCTTGTCACGATCGATCACGCCTTGCTTCCCCTCTGTCTGCAGGCGGACGTGTCAAACATCGGGGTTGCCTTGAACCGGTGTGTACTCTTCTGGAACTCACCAGTGAACGTACCGCCGAGGCGTGCGCCAACGCCAGAGACAAGAACACGTTCTGGCAGGACATCCGGGTTTGCCTGATCTGCCTCTTCACCGTCCTCGGGATCAGCGCGACGATGGTCT
>SXGU01211969.1_pt1 | contig 21607 bp, 23 predicted proteins | sample 3174531 | NCBI WGS metagenome assembly SXGU01 (sample SAMN11356863, study PRJNA531348) | freshwater metagenome | isolation source: freshwater sample F1-140 | place: China: Fuxian Lake, Yuxi | collected 2017-12-25 | reverse complement strand
TTGGTCTAAAATGGGTGAGCCTTAAGGTTAAAAATGGGTAATTTACCTATTGCTTAGGATTTCTGGATATTACTTTCGGTCGTTTTAAAAAAATAATTTTTTTAAATTTTGGAAAAAAATCCGACCCTCGTAACTTTTTTAAAAAAACTTTTATAACTTTTTTCGCAGCCCGTTTCGTTATTTTATATTTCTAAGCTGTATAGCTATGATTTATCTGAATAATTTTTATACCAGGAAGAAATCAGGACTATCCAGCTTAGTTATTTGTTTTCCTGTTAGGCTGGAAAAAAGTGGGAGCTAAGCTGGAAAAATGGTCTCCCTAGGTCTGTTAACTCGGATCGGTTATTTTATGAGGAACAGTCTTTTCCTGCTTTCTTGTTAAGCAAGTTTTTCTGTACTATTTTTGGAAGGCGCTGGGAGAAATCTATTTACTAAATTTTTATATAATCCTAGGCTTATCCTGATTTCCTGCCCTGGTTAAAAACAGGAAAAACCTGATCTCTATGCAGAAAAAAATAATCCAGCATAGCGTCTGTTTCCCGATCTGGATTCTATGCATCAGGTTTCATGTCTATGCTGGATAGGACAGTGGTTTCAAAAACAAATATTATGTTATCTAGCATAAGACAGGAGAACCTGTGCTTTAAATGGTTAAAACAAAGGTCATAAAAAATAAGAGGCAAACAGGAAAATTATGGCTTTACAGTCTATCTTGATTTAAAAAACCTTACCATATAATTTACGGTTGTGGTGCCGTTGAATGATAATGTGGCCTGTTACGACATTGGCATATGGTGGATAGTCCGGAAGAAAAACATGAACAGATAATTACCGGGATAAAATCTATCCCGGTAATTATTCGTAGGATTTGTTTTGACAGGAGCAAGAGGCTTCCTGGATAGCTTTATTTCTGGGCAGCATTACTTACCACCTCCACGAGAATAATTTGATGCAGAATTACTCAGTGTACCGGGTCTCCGGGCGCTCACGGTGTTTGCCTCTTGGTTTATAGTGTAGGATTCAGCTAAAAGCCCTCACTATAAAGAGACCCATGTAGTCCAACCGCTTCCTAGCGTGTTGGAGACTTGGTAAAACGCACCCAATACAGAGCGTGTATTGGCAGGCGCCCAGACACGCGGTGCGTGCTGGTGGTAACAAAAGGCTATTTGACAAGTGGGATACGGGAAATCCTCAATTTGAGCGGCGAGTTCTGTACATCCTTAGGGGGCGCGAAGCTTGGACACCGGATAGTCAACTGTCGGTCTCAAATTGTTTGATGTCGAAATATTGCTTATGTTACTTGACCGTTAGTCCAGTAGTCATCGGCACATCTACTGGGTTTGCGGCATATTCATCCACTGAGATAAGTGTGTTCCCTCTAAGTAGTTTTTTATTATATTGTGCTAAAAAAGTATTTATCTTTACTTTAGCTTTATGGTTATACAGAAAAACAAGGTGTGAGACCTAGTTTTTTCCACTATAAATTGTAGTTGTGCTAGTAGAAAACAAGACTTCACAGTGAAGTCTTGTTTTTCCAGAATAAAACGTGGTTGTGCTAGTAGAAAAAACAAGGTCTCACAGTGAGACCTTGTTTTTTCTACTATAAATCAGCATATATATTATATGTATTTTAGATACATTAAAATACATATAATATATGTTTACTGAGTGCAGGGAAATCATTATGAAAGGCGAACATAAAGGTAAGCTATGTGGTGATGTCAACAAAAGATGCCGTCACAAAGTTAAAATATGTTTATGCGGTAAGCAGTTTATGAGGGATACGTCTTATATGAGGCACGTGGTGAGCTGCCGACAAGTTCCCAAAATTAAACCAGTAATCAAGATACGTGGTCTTAGCTCGGATTCTAATATACTAAATGATCTCGTAACTGAGGTACAGGGTCTCAAAACATTGATAACCCAACAACCTACTGTAAACAATATCACTCATGTATATCAGCCAATTGTGAACAATATATATATGATTAGCGATGTTGGAGCATTTAAAATATTATGTGACAAAATGGGAGTCAACGAAGCTACAGAGTTTCTATGTGCTCTTGCCAACAAGCCGAAGACTATGGTTTTGTTTGAAAAAGTTTATTTGGATTGTGAGCCTGATGATTATCCCATAGCGAATGCTAACGGAAAAGATTTTTATTACTATGACGGCGATAGCAATATTATCTATGACGAGGGTGGATGTTTGATATCAAAGTTGGGAGATAGGTTAATAAAAAATACATTTTTGGAAGCAGCAGATCCTCTGTTGACACGGTTCGTTAAACAGAATGAAGGGGAGCATGACGGTGATGATGACGATTATGATAGGTTTCGTGCGCTACAAACTGCAGCATGTTCTGTTAAGGCAGATAGATCCTTTATCAGAGAACTGTCCCTAAAAACATATCATCCTGGCCATCGTCTTATCAGCGCTAAGTAGCTACGGTGTTTCTGTTATGACTGGCTTAACTTTAAACGGATCGCGACTGGGATGTAGTTCTGTGGCATCAATAGTAACAGTATATGTACATTGAGTATCGAGCCATGCCTTAATTGTCTCGTAGGAACTAGAATTAACTACCTTTTGATGGATCTTGATATCGTACTTGCCTTTGTGAATCTTGGATTCCATTTCTGAGCAGTATTCTCTTCCTTTGACGACATGTTCTCTAGTTGGGATAGAGAGAAGATATTGTATCGTGTCTGTGTCAATACGCGATATATTTGGTATAACAGGGAGCATAGTAAAGAGTTGCACGAAACTATACATGTCTGTCAGTAGATTTGTAGCTTTACCAAACTCTTTTTGATATGTAGTGAAATACTTAGTAGTTTTTCTCCATCCTTCCGTTATAGCTTCCCTAAACCGGCCGACAGTGTAGGATCTCTCCGCTCTATGAAGAGCGTCGAGCAGTTGGTAAAAAAATACATCAGAAGCTATATCTCTCTCTTGCATGGATAGGTATTGATCTATTTGTAGACGCATATCATCTGGCACTGGATTTGCTTTATGCCACTCCATGAGACACTGTACCGCTTTATGAGTGCTGGGGTACAGTTGCATCCTAATGTTAGCATCATTAATTCCGTCGCCTGCTTCCGTCAGCATCACCCTAATAGTTACAGGATCGTAGTCTTCCAGAAGATCCTGCACTGTAATAAAATTGCCCAGAGATTTGGACATTTTCTTACCATCGACGGTAACGTATCCGTTGACTGCATATTCCCGAGGAACATATTCTTCTCCAAACACAGCTACATGATGATATATAGACATGATAAGGTGGTTATAAATTAGATCTTTGCCAGATACACGGAGCGCAACCGGATAATGTCTCTGGAATGAAGCTCTACACACACAAATAATGTCGCTCTCAGGTTTCTCGTTATTAAGAAATACCTGATCCCAAAAGGTTTCATCGCACTTATCTGGACTTATCTGGGATATGAATTTTGTACTGGGTTTTTGTCCATAAATATCACTGTGGAGCAGGTGACATACTGTGTAGTAAGCCATATACAGAGTGGAATCAGATAGAGAATCGATAAGAAATCGCTCATCCCAGGGAAGCCTTGTACCGAGTCCGTATTCTCTAGAGACACACCAGTCATGCAGATTGTTTGCAGCAATGACTAGCTGCTTGCGTACCTCATCATCATATACTGTCATCTTGTCAATGCATTGTAGTACTCGCTCTTTCCAGACTGCGTCAGAATATGATATGTACCACTGATCAGTCAGAGCCACAACACAGACATCTCCGCTGCGACTGATAACTTCAGTCTCAGGTATATATATAGTTATACCTGTATATGCTACTACATCAGTTCGGTATGGTTCCGTTTCAACCTCAAGTTCCTCGACTGTATTTCGTTGAGCACACAGATTAGAGAGCCACAGCTTGGGCATGTAACCGTGATATGCCCCAACTTTAACATAACACTGTCCTTCACTGTATATGTGTTTATGATCTTTGTCTACTATGCAAAAGGTATTACCTGTAATATGTAGCATATATGGAACTGGCGCCACACCCTCGCCAGTCTGTCTGTCATGATCAGCACACGGTTGCTTATCTTTAAGGCTATATATACAGTATCGACCCTCGAATTTCATATACTCGCGGAGCTTCTTGTATTGCCATCTCACAAAACTATCATAATATGGATTAATTGAAGTTGTAACAAACGATCTACTGAAATCGGTATTGAGTTGTAGCCTGGGGTCAGATAGTGTCTCGAGGGCTTGAGTTGGGAAATATTTGATCCAATGTTCAGGGTCTTGAAACTTATCAATATGATCCTCTGGCACACCGGAGTCTAGCAGAACCTTTTGTACCGTAGCGTCACCGTTACGGAGCTTGTGTGCCGAGGCATAAATGGGCATACCTGTGCAATGGAATGCGAAGGGAAATAGTACTTTACACTGAGAACGCATTTCGTGATAGCGGGAGGCTAGTTCAGCCTTCATAAGTGTGAAGAAATGTCCCATGTGTAGGGGTCCATTCATGTAAGGCATAGCGAATGTCATTAGATATTCGTCGGTGTCTGTTTTGGTGCCGTTATTAGCCATTATATCGTTGGAAAAATCATTTTATCCAACGATATATTTTTATCCACAAGCATTCCGGTGTACTGTAGCCACGTCTCCTACAAAATCGTTCACCTCGCTGTCAAAGAGTACAAACCCTAATCCTTCATAGTATTTATTGAGACGTAATTGTTGATTTGCAAAAGCCTGAGAGCTGAAGGGTTCTTGACTCTCCGGCGTGGAGTTCAGCTGTATAAATGTAACATCTGGATGGTTTTGCATAATGTCATTTATGACATAACACAATAATCTTTTGCCGCGGCCTTTTACCCCAGATTTATTTTCGAAGGTATCAATATAAAAATATTGGGGTTCTGTAAGGGTTCCGTTTAGCATTACTCCGTCGCCATCATCGTATAGTAGACGTTTCTTTCCTCTCCTAGTTCCAAATTTCTTTGTGACATTCATATAATATAAAGTACATATTAAATAAACCAAAGTAAAATGTTATGATATGTATGGAGGCAATCCAATAGGTACAAAAGAACAACTAATTTCACAAATTTATCAGTTGGGCGCGGGGTTTATAGATGAAACGTGTCCCATATGTATGACGGCATTCAGCTGACCAGAAAGCCGGGGATAAATCCGGATACTCAAGATATTACACAAGTAAAAAGGTGTAGTAAACAAAACAAATATCAGGTGTAAGGCAGGATTAAAACTTTCTGCATAGAGATCAGGTTTTTTCATTTACATATGGCAACAGGAAATCAGGATAAGCCTAGGCTTATATAAAAATTTAGTAAATAGATTTATTCCTACCGGCTTCCAAAAATAGTACAGAAAAACCTACTTAACAAGCAGACAGGAGAAGACTGTTCCTTATAAAATAACCGATCCGAGTTAACAGACCTAGGGAGACCATTTTCCAGCTCAGCTCCCACTTTTTACCAGCCTAACAGGAAAACAAATAGCTAAGCAGGACTGTCCTGCTTTCTTCCTGGTATAAAAATTTAACAGATAAATCATAGCTATCCAACTTAGAAATATAAATAACGAAACGGACTGCGAAAAAGTTTAAAAAAATATTACAAGGGCTGGTAAAATATCCAAAATATAAAAAAATAATTTTTTTATATACAAGTAAAAGTAGTATCCAGAAAAATAAAGCGTCAGGAAATAACCTATTTTTAACCTTAAGGCGCTCCAATTTTAAACCAAAGATTTGGCCTTCCTGCCTGGTTTATTTTCCTGATTTTATGCACAGACAGGAAGATAAAATAATCCCAGCATAAATCACCTAATTTATTTGATCCTAAGCACCAAATAAATTAAGGTTAAAAAACAAACAGTTCAATTAAATCTTTTACTTTTATTTTATGGCTTCTTAGCTTTATTTTTTACTTGCCACGGCAAACAAGAACAGGAACAGGAAATTTCCTGGATAGCTTTATTTCGGCGCGTGAAGCCCCTCCACCTCGGCAAGGAAACAAGTAATGCAGATTGCCATTGCTTACCGGGTAAGCAGTACTGCCCTATTTTGCCCTCTCACTTTCGAGTAGTTCTTCTAGACCGAAGTCGCCTGCCATCCTCTTAGTGGAGAGCTGTATAACTACAAGCCACCTAACAAATCCGTACCCGTCGAAATCCATACCCTTAGACCGAAGCCGCTGACACTTTCAAGAAATACGTCATATTAGGCAGTATCCTGCCGTTACCACGACATGCCTAATGGGTGAGCGCCCCACTATCATGTCCCAAGGTGTTACCCTTGGTAAGAAAAATAAAGTTGTGATAGCCTGTATATCTTGAAGATATCCTAGCTTAACATCAAAAACGTGTCACGAACCATCAGACGGCAAGACCCTTAGTGTTGTCTCGCAGCTATACCGTAGTGGGTGACCCACCGCGATGTTTGGGCTAACAGAGATACTATCAGCTTTACTAATCCTGATCACTTTGCTAGGTGGGCATAACTTCCAGCTAGCTCTATGATATAATGCCTCACTGACTTAAACCTGTTCTTTCTAAGTAGTTTTTAATTTAAATACATTAATATTATTAATGCTCAGCCACAGTTGAGAGCCCATGTGTGGATCTTAAGGCAGCTAACCTTGCAGCTGATTCTTGGGCACTCATCTGTTTAGTTTCCTGTTGAGCGATCAGTTCTGCCTCCGTGAATGTCGGTGTTGTCAGTGCCAGCTTGTAAAGCTGATAGCATGTCTTCTGCATAATATCTATAAGCTGTTCGACTTCTAGACCTAATATCTTTAATCTCTCGTCATTAATATCTTCGTCAAAGTCCCGTAGTTGTTTCAGTATATCTAACATTCTCGCCAAAATTTCTAGATAACGACTCTGCATTTGAGTCAAATAATTGTACCATTGTTTGTTTTCCTTGATCTTATCATCCGGAGGTACAATATATCCTACCCACCGGCCTCCTTCTTTGGAACATGCTTCCTGCTCAAAGATCTCTGGTTTGCCCTCGCATCTAGGTCCACTGCTTAGGGCAAAAATCCGGTTTGAACAATAGTTTAGGCTTTGTTGTATAGCCGCTATCAGGTTCATACGGTCAGTGTAATGTTTTACTATGCTATTACACAGTTGTTGCTTTTGCTCTGGAATATCTGCTACTAGCCCTAGAGTCATGGAAACATTGTTCAAAGCCTGTTTTCTGAAGTTCATAAGCTTATTGTTATATATAAGAGCGATGCCAGTGCAAAATTTAGGATCCAAGAACTTAGTACTGTATGTCTCCGCTAACTCAGTAGCCACAGAATGAATCTCCTGTATCAGTTCATTCTGTTTGTTAACATTATTTGGTACTGATTGTTTATTCCCCATTATATATATATATATACAATTTTATATGTCAATTTTTTATTATAATATATTATAATGGAACAATATTATGTAGACAGACCTGCTATAGACTGTACTGAAATGGAACGAAAGTGTCCACATGTGTATGATCCAATATTGGGTATGCCTTGGTGTGCCTCTGACGGCACACCCAATGTTGATCCAAGGGACTTTGTTAGACCAGGAGATATTAATGCGGTGCAATGTTATGCTTTACCATCTTTGATAACTGCTATAGAGTCTGATATGTCTAGGAATCCATTAGGTAAAGCACGGGATATGTTCTTAGTACCCATACCTCGACGGACTCTATTGAGGTTGTGCGCCCAACATGTCCATAACGGAAATATGTTACCTCCTCTGCTTGAAAGATACGTGCATGGGTTGTTATACCAACCCATATCGTGGGAAGAGATACGCGAACTACTACCACCACCACTACCACCACCACCCCCCACGGCAGATAATATACGCGATTTAGCTGCTAGAGCGGCGGTAGCTAAACTTGCAGGCTGGACACGGAGAGATTGGCAAACACGTAATAATGATGAACCGCAAGCACAAGATCTAATGGATATAGACATATTGCCTATAGTTAGATCTAGTGCAGCGAGGATGGAAAGGGAACATCCAGTACCAGAACCTGGGAACATAACACCAAATGATCTACGCGCTCTATTTCTTAATATGATATGGCAACATTACAACATCCCTGAGAGGGCTAATAGAATTGTAGCACTAAATATATCTGATCGTGAGTTGAGGCTTCGCCGAGAGGCTGCAGAAAGACCACCAACACGGAGAGAAAGAAGAGGGAAATAAAACAAAGGATCGCATTGATATATTTAAATACTGTAATATTCCGTGAGTTCCTGTGTGATATGATTAGTGTCATTTTTAGTATATAGGTTATACTTGTTGAACTCTGACACAATTAGCTTCATATCACAGGCATCCTAAGTGATCATAATCTGACGTACTGTGCCACAGAATGGTAGTGAATAATATTTCTGCCTCGAGGAACATGGTATGATTGTTGATCTTCAATAGATAGTACATAAATTCATCGTAATCGAAACTTATGCGGCAATTGCGCAGGCCTATAGCATTCTCAAGTTGTCGTCCTTCTATATGATCCCTATTTAGTGATAATACTGTGTAGCTTGTGAGGTACCATCTTCATCAGTTCCGATGTCCATTACACCATAGTATTTTCCCCATATCATGAATTAATCCACATAATACGAACCAATCTATTTGGTATGTCTGGTTCGGATAACTGCGTCGATCCATCCATTATCTGGTCTAGCTTGAAAAAAGATCCCAGAACCTATGTTTATCTGTATAATATTTGTATGTGTTGAATGTATATTGTGCCGTTGTATGTCGTGTGTATGATCTGCGGCTTCTCCCGTTCAGCCGCTGTATAATGTCTGATATATCATACTTCCTGAACATAATATATCATGTATCGGTTCCTTTTTTTCATATAAGTGTATGTATATATTGATGTATTATATTATACTGTGTGTCATACTGTGTATCATACTTATCTTATGTGTCATCTCAGTAGATCACCGAGAGAATTACTCCGACTCTACAGATTCTGTAGTTGACATCGATTCGTTGGTTTATGATAAGAAAGAGCATTTTCCGGATAAAAAAAATCGTGTGATAGAGACATTCCAGTTACCTCTGCCCTTACAGACATTTCAGGGACCCTCAAAAAATAGTTCCGCGGCCACAAAAAAAGAATTGAAATACATTTCTCAGCTGACACATAAGAGGAACGCGGAGCATAGTAAACTAGCAGCGGAGATAGAAGGGGGTGGCACTTTGAAATACTTCATTAAATTTGCAGGAACAAATGGGTTGATGTATGATCAGGTACATCTCAAGAAGATTACTAAGGATGTGAATACCCTAGCGTATTTGATTAAATCGTACTACAACCGACCCCGACCGTACCAACTAGGATTTCTTCTTAACTACAATATTAACCCTATAGCTGTGGCCAAAACTTCATCCTATCCATGTGAACGGACATTACTGGCCAAAGTTTTAGCATATCAACTGTCCTATAACAATCAAAACTACAAAGATCAATTACACGCTATAGCTAAGCAAGTAGAACTCTCGAGATATTATGCTGGCCTGAATTATCCGTCAGATACTATGGCAAGCTTGAGGATAGCTGACATACTAAGGGATAAGATGAAATATTTGGAAGCATCAACATCAACATCAACATCAACAGCATCGGCAGCATCATCGGCAGCTAGTACCTGATCCAACAACAGTAGCACCGCTGGTAGTAGTCTCCCTCACATGTACCTATATATGCGCATTTAGTGCATACGCAGGCATCTGGTACAAGGCGCTCATTACAATAGCAGCTTCCGCAACAGCAATTATTAATAGGCACAGGTACAGAAGCTTCGTTGGCGTATACTAGAGGTTTGGGTTGCTCAGTGTACGGTGGAGGTAAGTCCATTACACCGTCGGATAGATTCAATTTGCACTGTAAATTGAATCTATTTAAGACGTAATGGACAGATATGAACAGAGAATCAAAGCTCTGGAAACAGAACTACAAGCGCAAAAGTCTGCTACTGCAGCAGCGCTCTCTGCTGCCGCTGCGCAAGAAGCAAATGCTGTCAGGCAACGCGCGGCACTTTTGGCACAAGAACGTATTCGAGGCCGTTAATGCAATCTATGATGCGAAGAATACTATGCTGATCCGTGGTTTGGAAACTCCGACGCGTTTTGGTATGCTGTTGCTTATGGTTCTTATGAAGTTTTTCATCCATATAATATAAGTCCCCCGATTTTAATGTGATCTTGCGTGTATCTCCGGAGCCATCAGGCTTAACGAGGAGATCCCTTGTAGCACCGAGAGATATTGTGTAGACATCTGTGCCATATAGATCACGATGATAAGGGCAATAGTCCTTACCATCCTGATACAGATTCAGAAAAGTGCCCTGTACCGTTACGTTTTCAGTGCGTTCCAACTTATGCTGTAGATCATGGATGATACTATCTGCGTCAGACATTCCTAGCTGCCAACGGCAAACCTTGCGCGAATTAGGCGATGGAGCAAACGATGACCAGGGTATACATGCTTGTAATAGATGTAACATCGTGTCAGCTTGATCGGTTGCGACAAAACCTGGGATATGCCTGAGATATGTGTCCGCGGCTGGTTTCAGATGAGTCATTGTACAATTTCCGGTTTCATTTTAAACCCACAGTCACCCTTTGGGGTTAGGCTCTTTCACTATTTTGTGTGTTTTTTAACTCGCCGCTTAAACCGCATTAATTCAAGTTATTTATCTAGCTTAAAAAACAACGCTTCATGTATGCTCAATGCTACGTATCATAAAAATAAATTTTTGGAACGGTTGATGCCTGAACAGCATAGCATGGATAAAAAAGATTGGAATTACATGTCAGATGGAAATCAGGGAGATTGATCCTCCAGCATATATGGAACTGGGTTCCAATGTTCTCATAACTAATCCGAACACGATAGCTCATCTGACGGGGGCACATGCTCCTGTTGCCTCAGTTACGCCTCATAGTCTCTGTATGATAGATCTTAACCGTTGTGACTATGACGTATTGTGTGTTTCCATTCCGTATGACGTATAGTATGTTCGGAGGGTAACCTCAGTTTGGCTCAGCGTGATTTGCATGAATTTTGCGACAGTAACTTGATCTATCCCATAGAAGACCCCCAATCTCTGGGATTTCCTGAGACATTGAAAGTTGAGGAAAGCTGGAGAGTAAGAAAAAAATGTACACACAAGCGAACATCAAGGAGAAATCGTCATCTGCATGGAACACACCACATTGCCCATAGAGAAAAACGTAACACTTCCAATGTTGTGCAGAGATAACGGTCTAGATTTGCAGAACATAACTGCTGCCCTACGAAAACAGTTAGACATATTTTATAGCAAATAAGAAATATCATGCTAATCTTGTTCCACATAGTAGCTTCTTAACGGTGTCTGAGCTGATGCTGGCAGGTAATGTGGTGATAGCGTCAGTGTATTTATCTTTGGCGACAAAATTGTTGAGGCTGTTGACTTTTAATGTATGGAAGGTTTTGATGATGCCCTCGGGGAAATCAGAGGGCTTTGCTATCTGTGATAATATGCCACAGTAAACCGCGAGAGACAGGAGATGATACAATGTCGGCTCCACGTCGCACGGGATTCTAAAAATCTGCATCATGATATGATTTTTAAGTATGAGCTCCTCCGTGCCGTTCCCCTTTATTATTTTTTCTGGTAATTCCAGTATTTTATTGTAAAAGATACCATAGATGTCACCGCCTGGTAGTATTTCCGTATTCCAAGAGCCTACGGAGATATCACCATATTCACCTAATATATTATATAAATTTACCAGAATTAAGTCAGGATCCAGATCCTTATACTTCCGTGCCAGCTTTGTTGCTAGTGTTTGGATCTCCTCATATAAGTCTGTCATTAATACTAACATATTATCAATTTAAGAGCTCGTGAGGTACTTTGCGAACTCACAATCCTTACATGTATATTTGGATCCATATGATGGGACAGAGTGTCGTCCGTGAATAAAAGCATGGTACATCTTTAGTGTGTTCAGTTGTTCTTCAGTTATTTTGCTTCTGGGAATACGGAGTAATTTTTCCCACGGAGAACCATCAAGACAATCATCCATAATGTTCATATATAGCAAACTTGTGATTCATTTCAGGACAAGCCATGGAATAAAATGAAACGCCGACAGAAGAGAATGTCCACCACATACACACGCTACGCCATCAATACCCTACCGTATTTAGTCATTGGCATAGTATCATATGTTCTATCATTGCATACATACCCTGACTACATAAATGATGACCGTCTGGATAAGCACCCATTCTATTACACTATGATATGGTCTGGCACGGTGTTGCTCCCGACAGCGTGGGTTATGCTATATTCTATCGGGATAGTTATCATTGATTGGGATACAACTCATGAGTTGACACTTCTCGCGCAGCTCTGCACATGGATCTGGGGTTGGATTATTATTGCTGATTCTGATACATGGGACATTATGCGCTCTGAGTATTATGGTATATATGTCCTGTCAATCCTTTACCAAGTTTTTACTCTATTTATTAGCGTCATTGATGTCAGCTCGACCAGTCATAACATTGATAGCATATTTTTTCACTCTGTCTCTGTAATAGGATTGCACTATAGAGTGAAGTGAGGAATCAGAGAGACCCTTGCCTCCGAATTGGGAATTAACGTAGTGCCAGAAAATCTTGGACATCTGTTACGGTTCAGGTGAACTTCATTTCTTTTTTCGAACTGACGCTCGGCACCCGCTTGCCCCGACCGCGCCAGACACACTGTTCGACACGACATTTAGTCATATATAGAATGAAGCCAGTTGATAAACTCAAATGATGTGGAAACTATTGACGGGAGAAACAGTGAGAGCGTTCACGGAGCCAAAGATATTGACTGTAAAAACTCTATGCCCAGAAAAATGGAGGCTTATTGACATGGAGACATGCGAGCAATATGTAGGTTACAGTACTGATGGTAAAAACGCGCAAGATGACGACCCCCTAAATATCCCTCTTCTGAGGCTCAAGAATAAAATGATGCATTAAGTTATATAATGACTTATCAACTCTCCATGAGCGAATGCAGTGCCTGCGGTACGCATGTGAGCCATCTGATGGAAAATTATTATGATTTTGCCTCAGCCTTGATTGAGGACATACGAGCATCGGCGGATGGAATCCCTAAGTTACGTGATGAATATATCACGAGTGACGGACGCGACATCAAAGAGATGTATCTGAAGGTTTATTATGCATGGCTAGAAAAAAATCCCGGTAAGTCTCTGTATACGCCAATCAATGTCTTACAGCGCGCGCTACTGAGACATTTTCCCTTAACGGAAGCAGAACTGCCTTATGCAACTGAGGCTGATGGTCAACGTGGATTGCATGAGCCGCGGGTCTGTTGTCTCCGTATGTTTCTCTGCGATCCCACAACAGACTAATATAGATATGACATTCTAGGAATATTATCTACATCGGTAAGGCCGGTCTATAGTCTGTTATCCTCCTTTTATTCTCTGGTTGCATTTTATTATTAATATGGTCATAGGCATTTTTTGCATGAGTTTTCCAATCTTTGCCGTAGGTTCTCGCCAAATAATTTTCCGGGTTCCTGAAGATCGGTAATTTCAAGGGGCCAAATGGCATAAGTTTAATGCATGATATCTCGTCCCGTGTGAGATATTCTTCGGGAAACCATTTCAAGGCCAGTTGATCTTTGAGTTTCCATAGTCCGTTGCTCTCCCTTAGCACAAAGATGTCCGTACTGGGGAATGGCTTACCGATAAGATGCATTTTGTACCAGTGTAAGCATATAGTTCCCTGATGTATGAAAGGCCTGAGTGTTAACCCATATTTTCCCATATGTTTTTCCAATAATGCTTTTTTACTACTGAAGGATCCGTCAAAAACAAAAATATCGCCATCATCCCAGGGAATTAGTTCTCCATGTCTCACCGCTCCCAAAGCTGTACCAGCACCAAGAGTATATACTACACCAGTCTCCAATGCTGCTTTATGGAATGCAGAGAATGACTTGTATAAGTCATCTACCTGTTGCTGTTTTAAGCGTGTTTTGGGCAGAGGCATAGGTAGTTTCTGCGTATGCGTCGGTATATGTTTCGGTATATGTGTCGGCTTAGTATGTGTCTTACATATCTCCATATCTATAATATACCTAAATCTTCTATTGATAAAAAGAACGAGCCCAAGATGACAAAGGCTAAGCCAACAATGTCATAACTCTTAAGACTTTCACCAAAGAGGAACACTCCCGTTAGGGCTACTGTTAACGATGTGATAATATTCCACCATGAATTAATTAAAGCCATGCTTTCGAATTCGTATAAGCGATACAATACATAGCATACAACCGAGTATGTAACTGGAGCCAAAAGCCCTACATATTTCATCGTCGGGTTATTGAAGGAGTATTTAAGGAACGATTGTGCGCAGGTCTCCAGTGCTGATATGATGCCTATAAAGGGCATGATCTTTGGGAGCATAATATATAATATGTAGATATATTCTCTATCAAGCCTCTATCAGTAAGGGTGCTCACTGAAGCCCTCGGGGGGTCTGAAATATGATTGCCGGAGTTTAACCATAACATCATCTCTCTTAATGTTTCCGACAAGTTCTTCCCATGGTTTTCCGGTTAATCTTTCCACAATAAAATTAATGCTGTACATGCCACATTCAGAATTATCCAGTTGATGCTTAACGGCAACTGTACATATTTTAGCGTCTGAGGTGGTGTCGCGGCAGTTTAGATTTAGTTTGAACGCAGGGTTTTGTTCTCTTAGCTTTTCTATGAGATATCTGAGTTCTGCAGGTAACGGTGCCTCACCGTAACTATCAAAGTAGTCTATTTCCCACTCTCGGGGATCTGCCGCAGAAATATCAATAAACATCGATATCCAATGTTTTCCTCCTTTTGTGCTGGGATCTGTGTTGAATACAATACCGATCTTAGTCTTCCCATTTTTGCGTGCTCGTTCCAGATTGAGGTTACACACTTCGTTACTGGCTAAGCTACAGAAGTCCATGGGAACTGGTCCGAGAAAGATAAAGTCATCGCGTACAGCTTCGAATTGCTTTAATTTGTATCGGATATCAGATGTACTAAGCCACTGTAACTTACCAGCCGGTCTTGGTGGTAGGAAAGCAGAGCTCAGTTCTCCACCCTCATTCCCGAAGACGCTGTATGACTTAACTTGATCAGCCCAGCACCACTCACTGTTACATTTACTCATCTTTGCCTCTATTGCATCCCACAGTTGTTCTTTGTTACCAGACAAAGGTATAGGGTCTGAATACTGTGAGTTATACGCCCGTGCTATTAATAGCAGTTGTGCCTTCGTGTAGCAACTTTCTCCTCCGGCTCTCTTAGTATCTGCTGATGGAGAGCAAAATTTCCCTTTGACTGTTGGCATATAAAGCTATGTAAGATTTTATATTTACATAAAATTATGTCCCTTCTCAAAACATATGTATGCTGGATTAATATTCCAGGTTACGCTTGTCGCCAGAAGGACATTATGATACTTAGTACAGAACTAAGTATCAAAATCGGAAAAACTCATTTCGTCGCCGATAAAACCTCTAGTTTTTAGTAGATAGCAGGCAATGGCAGTTTCATTGCTGGCATAACCACTTTTGCCAGTGTTGCATTTAATTTTGAATCCGACTAGTTTGGCCAGATATGGAGCAGCCTCACATAAACTACCGTAGTCGCGTAGATATCTACAATACGAGTCAAGTTTACTGGGAACTGGTAAGTTCATCAGTCCTGTAAGCTGGTGTTGTAATATATCCGGCTCTTCGCCCTCATAGTACTCAAATATTTTGTATACATGATCTGAGAGAAATTTACCGCGAATCATATGGATACCGACTTCCGAAAACGTGACAGTTGCCAACATGTTCATCAACCCATCACCACTGTGCATGAGCAGTTTGTATAGCTGCAAATCTGAGGTGTACTGACAACTACCCCACATGTTGACACCCCACTCGATTCCCGTTAGTTGCTCCAGATCAGAGCCATTTTGGATTGATTTGTAAATAGCCTCTAAGTTAGCTGGTGCTGGTATGGTCACTGCTGACATTATATCTTTTGTGGCGTCATTTTTCGGGTTGGGGAAAATGATGCGCGGGACAAGACAGATGTCTAATCACGCAGCACTAGTTCTCGTTATTACGAAGCTTATGTCGGAATATTTTGACTACATTGACATTTTACCAGATGCGGCACTCACCAGAAGGTTAGCCGACCTGATTCTGGAGACCCACGGTGATGAGGCAAAGCATCTTCCCATAAAAGTCGAGCAAACATTGCTCGACTTTTATGAAATGGAGTAGATGCATTGCGGTACAGACTACACAGTACAAACAATATGCCGAGAGGAAAACGGTGAGTTCTCCTCTACGGATGATTGGGGAGGGGATGTTTATTTCCCCAGTGCAGAGGGCTTGATTGCTTTCCTTCGTGGGAATTTCAAGGAAATCACTGGTATCAAGCTTATCGATGCAGAAGCCGAGCGCAAAAAACTTGTTGCTGAAAAGATACAGCAGGATCACATAGTCGACAAGTGTCTAGCTGAGAGGCTTGAGGAGATTAGAGGTTATGGTTTTGAGCAGTGTGTAAAGAGATGTGCGACATGCGGAGCAGTATCGTGGGTCGGCGCTGGTCATGGCGAGGTGGTTGACTCTTGTAATATTACTGCGTGCCAAAAGCTTGCCAGAAAGCTCATCAGAAAGCTCGCCAAAAAACAGCACAAAGAACATAAGGTAAAATGAACATGTGTCAAACACACATGGCCACAGACATCAGCTGTACAACGTCAAACACTGACACCGGTAGCACCGGAACATATGCATACAATACTGACATCTGTAGTACAGGTACTCACGAAGATACAACCATCACCGAATGGAAAGTACTGCAATATCCCGTTAGTGATAGTTTTGTCTTTCCGACAGATCAGATTTTCCGTAGATGTGATCGGTGTGATTCCCGTAATGTACCCCATTACCCATACAGCTCATCGATATGTCTCCGTTGTGGGTTCAACCATTATGTGACTAAAGAAGGCAATCCGACAGCGTGATCTCCTCCTCAACGGCATGTATCGTTGGTTTTGTTGCCGTATACGGTTTATTCATGGATAGACCCTCATAATAAGCCAACACCCGTGGATCACAGTTAAATTTGTTAAAGTCTATGCCGATGAGATATAGTCCTTCGAGAGATCTTAGTCTGCTCAGGGTTACGTAACCCTGAGCACTGCAAAATATTTCTCGAAGGTCGGTTATGGCGTGGGTTAGTGTAGAACCCTGACATTTATGAATTGTTGTAGCCCAAGCTAAGATTAGCGGTACTTGAACTCTACGTGCGGTCTGTGTCTGTGTCTGTGATTCGAATGATACTGGGGTTATAACAACTTTAGCTCCGTTGTCAAATAATACTTCCGGGTTACCGGAGACAAACCCAACAATCACACCTCTAGAGCCGTTAACCAGTCCATGTTCCGTATCAATATTTACTGTTAACATGACTTGTGCTTGTTCACAGAGAGCCAAATTTTTAGGGCATCGCTCCTCTATCGTGTCCATGTCTTTAGCCATAGCGTTATGTGTCTTTTTGGTACTTGGGTTGTATATTGTATCTTTGGCAGTATATATATGTTTCTCATAGGGCAGCGCGTCAAGCTTTCGGTTGTTAGTATCGTCGACTGTCTTCTTATGTGGATAGAGCACTGTTGGTTGTATCATACTATCAGTTGACTGTTTTAGCCTGGCGTTTAATGCCATTTTTGATTTGCTTGTCATTTTGCCTAACCGTATCTCCGTAAGCATTTGGATAAAGTCTGGATTGTCCTGACGGAGAACCTCGTTGAGATACACTGTGGAATCAGCTAATTCTTGTAGCCATAGTGGTGACTCGAAAACATAATTGCCCTCAATAGGTGCCAGTTGCGCGAAATCGCAACAGAATATTACCTGTATGCCACCGTAAAATGCCACATTTTCCCTTACTTTGCAAGCTATAACATGTAACATTTCGAACATAGCTTGATTCATCATACTTGTCTCATCAATAACGAGTACCTCTATTTTAGTCCACCGTTCCAGTGTTGTTGCGTTATGTTTTATCATCGCTACAAGGGTTTCTATGCTTTTGTTCATCAGCCCAAGACCTGCCCATTTATGGAGAGTTTGCCCTCCGATTAAACTCGCGGCAACTCCGGTAAGTGCCGTTATAGCATAAGGCACGTCATTATCTCTGCAGAAATCTCTTATATGTTTGATGATATATGATTTACCAGTACCAGCGGGGCCTGTGAGGCAGAAGGACTTTCTATCCAAAAAGTAATCGAATGCGAGTGCTTGCCCTGCTGTCAGTGGCAGCAGCTCTTCCTTTGATAACGTCGGTATAGGAACAGGTGCGGTAGACGGTGCGGTAGACGGTGCGGTAGACGGTGCGACTCCTAGCTGAGGCACGGACGGAGCTACAGAGGAGACTACATTTGTTTTTGGTAAGATTGTGGTTCTGAGTTTTTGAAGTACAGTATTTATTTGGTCTATATTATATTTCTTAAGCAGTAATGTGAGATCTGCGGTTATTGATGTTTCTATATCTTGGTCAATCTTTTCGTATAATCCCAGTTGATCTAATTTAGCTCGGATGCCTCCAGAGTTACGCCCTAGCTTTGTGGACATAGCTTCCAATGCATCGTCGTTAGCATACATATTTTTAAGTATTGTTAGGTCTTCGTCAGTCCACTTTTTGCCAGCCTTCGACATTATATTTCCTATTATCAAAGTTATTTTCAATTTATATGACCGTAGATTTACAGCGCTGTAATAATGACCCTCAGCTGAGCCTCCGTTTGTAGCACAAACACTGTAGCAAGGTATAATAATACCCAGATCTTGCTTCGGTTGCCTCCTTGACGGTAAGCCAAGGAGCCCGAGGATGCGGCACCCGGTTTGATACCGTGGCAGTACTATAAGGTACACTGTTACCTATACTACCAATGGTAGTATAGGTAAGTGTGCCAGTGAATAAGTACGAATGGTAAGCATCAGCTGCTGAACCTCGTAGTCGTTTGTCAGAATATTGATAATTGGCGACGGAAGATGCTATTAACTATGAGTCCATCTGATAGTACCAAAGTTTTTTCTCCGGAAAGAACAAGAGAGAGAGGTGGTATAAATGCAGTACATATCATAGTATAAAATCCGAAGTTTATTTTTATTTATTTATTGCATTATTTAGAGATAGTGTTAGAGCATCTAGGCAGCGTGGACAACATCGAAGCGCAGCAGGCCGTCGTTGATCATGCCGTGCTTGGCGAACAGAGGGCGAGGATCCCAAGTCTTGGATTGGACTTGCGTCAGCTCGAAGTAGCGTGTGTTCACGCCACTGGCCTTGTAGCCAGTCTCCTCATCACCCTCACGCTGGCACATTGCCGCAGCGGACTTGTCCTTCGCTTCCTTGAAGCCACCAGGCAGAGCGACTTGCGACTTGCCGGGTGCATTTGCGCGCACGATGAGCAGCACATGATCTTGTCCCTCAGCATCGCGCAGGATGGTGACGAGGTCCCCAGCTTCTCCTGCCTTGTCACGCTGGTTGAGGCAGAAGTCATTGTCGCACCCAGCGATGTCCTGTTCGTCGTAGGACTCGTCCAGGTAGCCAGAGACGTCAACACCCAACAGAGTTGCTTGCTCCTTGAGGTAAGCCAGCTCGTTGAAGAGCTCCTGATCCTTCTCAGAAATGATGAAGGTGGCTTTTCCCTTGCGCATGAGCATGAGATTGAACTTCAGCATCAGTCGCAGGTTGCGGACAGTGGCGTACAGATCCTGTAGAGCAAACTGAGCGGCCATGGTGGTGTAGTGCGCCTCGCCGGTAACCTCGGCAAGCTTGAGGCAAGCTTGCCGGAGAAACTCTGGGTGACGGAAAGGCATCACCGCACCCTTGTGACCACGTGCCAGGTCTTTCAGGAGTGCGGTAAAAGCCTTGGTGGCGTCATCTGAGCCAGCGTATGTAGCGGAGCTCTTGCCGGTGAGGACTGGAGAGCTCTTGAGTGTATCGTAAAACGATGATCCTTGGGAGGCCATAGCTTGAGATCATCAGCAGGGACATGGTTTCCAGAGACCGGGCATTTCACTTTTCCGTAAGGCAGACCGCCACTCTTCGTTGGAAGTATGTGAAGTAAATAATGCCTAAAGGGACGCATCACCGGTCCACATATAATTCAGCGTTATATTAGGATGACTGACTTGATAAAATTGCAGGGTATAGGGAAGATGGCTAAGGAGAGATTGATAGGTAGTGGTATAAATACGGTAACTGAGCTAGATACATATATAATGCAAAGTAGTAATTCGGTATTACAGCAGTTTGTGACATATCGCTAAATCCTCGTCGCGAGGAATGTCTTGAGGGATATTATCCACGCATACATAATAAACGGAAAAAAGATGGCTTAATTAGTAGGATTAAGTCATTGCGACCGACATTTCAGATGAATGATTACAAGACGCTGAGAGTGCCACCGAATAGAATAAATGATGAGGTAATCCATTGTGATACGAAAGATATTGGTCAGTATGTGCTTTGGGGTGATAGTATTCCGAGTCGTGAAACACGAAATCCCCGGTATAATCATTGCTGATGAAATAACCCTAGCGAACGGAACGGATTTGAGAAAGTTAATAGAAAAGTGTAAAAAATGGGGAATCCGCTTAATTTTAGCGGGTGATGAAGCTCAATTAGTAACTCAGTATGCATTACCTGATTTATGGTCAAGCATAAGAGCGGAGTTTCCCGTGGAGCTAAATTTTACAATAGATCGTCGATCTGCTGACGAGAAGCTCCTTAACATAAAGCATGTATTACGAACAATAGTACTTGATAAAGAACCGAATAAAAACAAGCGAATATTGAAAGTATTACGAGCATTTAAACAGGCAAATGATTCAACTGTGAATTTACCGCAAATTAAATTTTATAACGATGCTAAATACAGTAAATCCGTGAACATAAATTCAATGACGGTTGATAGTGCACAAGGTCAAACTCTAACAGTTCCGCATGTAATCCATGTGAATGGTTGTACAATCCGTCAAGATCAGTTTCCCTCTTTAGTATATTCAGCTGTAGCTCGGTTCAGATCATATGATGATATATATATAAAAGATAACACCCCATACATTATTGCGCTACTAGAGTAACGCCTACGGCTCCTCCCCAGTCTCGGTATAGCGTTATTTGCTATGTGTATGGATCGTTTGGTACGAGGTGTTTTTAGTACAAATTATTATCCTTGCACGAGTCTGGCTAACGAGTAATTTGTTTTTGTGCAAGGGTAAATAAGTAATATTTGTTATTTGGTATATAACGATAAAGAGAAGGCATTCCAGCATAGCTTTAGTATAAATTATTATCCTTGCATAACAACAAGTTACGAGTGAAGCGTCTAACGAGTAACTTGTTGTTATGCAAGGATAATAACAAGGAGAGCGTGATCCAGCATAGCTTTTAGTATAAATTATTATCCTTGCATAACAACAAG
>SXGU01034817.1_pt1 | contig 21612 bp, 24 predicted proteins | sample 3174531 | NCBI WGS metagenome assembly SXGU01 (sample SAMN11356863, study PRJNA531348) | freshwater metagenome | isolation source: freshwater sample F1-140 | place: China: Fuxian Lake, Yuxi | collected 2017-12-25 | reverse complement strand
CGCCTCGGCCGCGTCGCGGATGACGCTGGCCGCGGGCGGTCGCCCCTGCATCGAGATGGGCTCGCGGCGCACCCACGAGGAGGCCGCGGTGGCCGCGGCGCGAGCGGCGTACGTCGCCGGGTTCGCGACCACCTCCAACCTGGCGGCCCGGCAGCGGTACGGCGTCCCGACGGCCGGCACCAGCGCCCACTCGTTCACCCTCCTGCACGACTCCGAGGCCGACGCGTTCCGCGCGCAGGTGGACTCGCTGGGACGCGGCACGACGCTGCTCGTCGACACCTACGACGTCGCCGAGGCGGTCCGGCTCGGCGTCGAGATCGCGGGCCCCGAGCTGGGGGCGGTCCGCCTCGACTCCGGCGACCTCGGCGCCCTGGCGCGCGAGGTCCGCGCCCAGCTCGACTCGCTCGGCGCCACCGGCACGCGGATCGTGGTCACCAGCGACCTCGACGAGCACGCCATCGCCGCGCTCGCGGCCGCGCCCGTCGACGGCTACGGGGTGGGCACCCAGCTGGTCACCGGCAGCGGCCACCCGACGTCGGGGTTCGTGTACAAGCTCGTCGCCCGCGCGGACGACGCCGGCGTCCTGCGCCCGGTGGCCAAGAAGAGCGTCGACAAGATCTCGATCGGTGGCCGCAAGTACGCCCTGCGCCGGCGTACGCCGACCGGTGTCGCCGAGGCCGAGGTGATCGGCATCGGGCACTCCCCCCGCCCCGACGACGCCCCTGGAGACATGCAGCGGGACCGGTCGCTGCTGGTCCCGCTCGTCCGGGACGGCGAGGTCGTCGGCCGCGAGCCGCTCGAGGTCGCGCGCGAGCGGCACGTCGCGGCCCGGGCGGAGCTGCCGGCGGCGGCGCAGCAGATGTCGAAGGGCGAGGCCGTCATCCCGACGCTGTTCGAGGGCGACGTCTGACGGGTCCTAGGGTCGGCCACATGAAGACCGCACTGATCGTCGTCGACGTCCAGAACGACTTCTGCGAGGGCGGCTCGCTGCCCGTCACCGGCGGCGCCCGGGTCGCGGCCGGCATCGGCGGCCTGCTGCGGGCCTGGGTCGACCGGTCCGACGGCGCCCCGGACTACGCTCACGTGGTGGCCACCCGGGACCACCCCGTCGACCCCGGCGCGCACTGGTCGGCCGACCCCGACTTCGTGGACTCGTGGCCGGTGCACTGCGAGGTCGGCAGGCACGGCGAGGAGTGGCATCCCGACCTCCGGCCCCGACCGTTCGACGCCGTGTTCCTCAAGGGCGAGCACCAGGCGGCCTACTCGGGCTTCGAAGGCCGGTCCGAGGAGGGCGAGACCCTCACCGACTGGCTCCGCGCCAGGCACGTCACCCGCGTCGACGTCTGCGGCATCGCCACCGACCACTGCGTCCGGGCCACGGCGCTCGATGCGGCGGCGAACGGCTTCGAGACCCGGGTGCTCACCGACCTCTGCGCCGGGGTGGCTCCGGAGACCACCGCGGCCGCGCTGGCGGCCCTGCGCGAAGCCGGCGTCTCCGTTGCCTGAGGACCTGCCGGAGGGCGCCGGCTCCCCCGGCGGCATGGGCGACATGACCGTGGAGCTGGACGGCGGGGTGCTCCGGCTGACGTTCACCAGGCCGGAGGTCCTCAACGCGCTCAGTGGCCTGATGGCGGTGACCGTCGCCGAGCAGCTCGAGCGCGCCCACGCCGACGACGACGTCCGGGTGGTCGTGATCACCGGGTCGGGCGGGTCCTTCAGTGCGGGAGCCGACATCTCGGGCGTCGACGCGCACGAGAGGTTCGACGTGCGCGCCCTGGATGCCGCGAACCGGATCATCCGCGCCGAGGTCGGCTGCGCCAAGCCGGTGCTCGCCGCGGTCGACGGCGTGGCCGCAGGCGTCGGTTGCTCCATCGCCCTCGCCGCGGACGTGATCGTGGCGAGCGAGGCGGCGGCGTTCCTCCTCGCGTTCTCCCGGATCGGGCTGATGCCCGACGGGGGCACGTCGGCGACGGTCGCCGCCGCGGTCGGCCGGGCCCGGGCGATGCGGATGACGCTGCTCGCCGAGCCGCTCACCGGGCAGGAGGCCTACGACGCCGGCCTGGTCACGCACGTGGCGCCGGCCGAGGAGTTCCCCGAGCTGGTCGACAAGCTCACCCGCCGCCTCGCCACCGGCCCACCGCTGGCGTACACCGCCGCGAAGAAGGCGGTCAACGCCGCCACCCTCGGCCAGCTCGAGGACGCCTTGGAGCGCGAGCGGACCGGACAGACGATCCTGCTGCGCACCGACGACGTTGCCGAAGGGATGCGGGCGTTCTCCGAGCAGCGCAAGCCGCGGTTCCGAGGTCGCTGACCAACTCCCCAATAACTGTTTGACAGTCGGTGGCGTGGTGCGTCACTATCTCCCCAACATCTATTGGGGAGTAGTGATGACCGACGAGGACCTCAAGGGACTGCGGGCGATGGCGCACCCCGTGCGGCTGCGCATGGTGTCGCTGCTGACCGGCTCCGCGATGAGCGCCGCCGAGGTCGCCCGGGAGCTCGGCCTGACGCACGCGAACGCGTCGTACCACCTGCGGATCCTGCTCGACTCCGGCGAGATCGTGGAGGCCGGCGAGGAGCGGATCCGGGGCGGAGTGGCCAAGAAGTACCGCTACCCCCACGAGCTCCGGGGCCACAACCCCCGGCGCAGGACGAGCGCGGAGGACCACGTCCTCTACGCCCGCACCCTCGGTCGCGAGCTCGAGCGCCGGGTCCAGGAGCGCAAGGCCCGGACGAAGAGCCTGTCCAGCGACCTCGAGGGCTGGGTGACGCCCGAGGTGTGGGAGCGCGCACTCGACCTGCTCACCGAGGCCTCGCACCTCCTGCACGACCACAACCAGCCACCGCGAACACCCGGGACCCTCCACGTCAGCGCGAGCTCGTGGGCGTTCCAGATGACCCGCGGCGAGGACGCGTCATGACCGAGGAGAAGAGCGCGCTGGCACCGCTGCGCGAGCCGAACTTCCGCTACTACTGGCTCTCCCGGCTGGTCGACCGGGCCGGGACGACGATGGCGGGCATCGCGCTCGCCTTCGCGGTCCTGCACGTGAGCGACTCCCCCACGGCACTCGGGACCGTGCTGGCGGCGTACAGCATCCCGATGGTCGTGTTCCTGCTCGCCGGAGGCGTCCTCGCGGACCGGTTCGGCCGCACCCTGGTCATCCAGGGCACCAACGTCGTGTCCGGCCTCACCCAGCTCGCCATGGCGGCCCTGGTCCTCACGGACACGGCCGAGGTGTGGCACCTGGCCGTCCTCGCCGCCCTCAACGGCACCGCCACCGCCGCCGGGATGCCCGCCATGGCCGGCGTGCTGCCCCAGCTCGTCCCGCGCGAGCAGCTCAAGGCCGCCAACCTGGTGCTGGCCGTGCCCGAGAACGCCCTCATGGTGCTCGGCCCGGCGGTCTCCGGCGTGCTCGTGGTCGTGGTCGGCCCGGGGTGGGCGCTGGCGGTCGACGGCGCGACGTACCTGCTGGCCACGCTGATCCTCACGAAGGTCTCCCTGCCCAAGCCGTCGGGCAAGAAGCGCGCCGGCGCGATCGCCGACCTGCGCGAGGGTTGGACCTACTTCCGCTCCACGACGTGGCTGTGGGTCGTCGTGCTCGCGTTCTCGGCGCTCAACGCGATCGTCAGCGGCGCGTTCAACACCCTCGGGCCGGTCCTCGCCACCGACACCGACATCGGCGAGGCGGGGTGGGGCCTGATCCGGTCCGCGCAGGCCGTCGGCTTCCTCGTGTGCTCCCTCGCGCTGATCCGGATCTCGTTCCGGCGCCCGCTGCTGTGGGGCATGGCCGCGATCGCCCTGGAAGGCATCCCGATGCTCGTGCTCGGCTTCGAGCCGTTGCTCGCCGCGGCGATGGTGGGGTCGTTCCTCGCCGGCGTCGGCAGCCAGGTCTTCAACCTCGGGTGGGACCTCGCCATGGCGGAGCACGTGCCCGACGAGATGCTCTCGCGCGCCTACTCCTACGACATGCTCGGGTCGTTCATCGCGATCCCGGTCGGTCAGCTGCTCTTCGGACCGCTGGGCCTGGCCTTCGGCATCCAGCCGGTGATGCTGGTCTCCGGCATCGCGTTCATCGCGATCTCGCTGCTGACGCTCACGTCGCGCTCGGTGCGGGAGCTGCAGCGGCTGCCGGCCGCCGTCAGCACCACTTCTCCGCCAGCGCACTGATCACGGTCAGGTTGCGGTTGGTGGCCACGCCGAGCAGCTTCTCCACCTGGGCGTTGGTCAGCCTGGCGTCGGACCCGTAGCTGCTGTCACCGGAGTAGAGCAGGTGCACCGCGCGGCCGCCCACCTTGGCGACCTCGTCGACGTTGCTCGCCTCCTCCATGGCCGTGATGGCCGCCGCCGACGGCGGCTCCTTGAGCAGCGAGACGTAGTGCCGACCGTCGTGGCCGAAGCCGGCCGCCTCCTCGGCGATCGACCTCAGCTCCTTGGCCGTGAACACGATCGTCGGCACCTCGAAGCCGGCCTCGGCGAGGTAGGCCTCCTCGAGCGCCGCCTCGATCCTCGCCCGGGAGCGCAGGGTCGTGTCGAAGCGGACGTTGCCGGTGTTGATGTACGTCGCCACGTCGGTGAACCCCGCAGCCTCGGTCGCCCGGACGATCGCGTCCTTGGGGAACTTCCGCTTCGCGCCCAGGTTGATCGCGCGCAGGAACCCGACGTACGTCGCCATGGCTCCGGACCCTAGTGCCCCAGGGTCCGGAGCCGGCTCAGGCCCGGATCAGCACCAGACGTGGATGGTGAACCCCAGGGACTGGGCCACACCGTCGTGGTCGCGGGTGCGCACGATGACGGAGTTGGCGCTGCCGATCGCCGACGACACGTTGAGCATGCCGATCTGCTGCGGGTCGTCGGAGTCGGGCTGGCTGGGCGTGGCGGTGTAGGAGCACTGCGAGACGTCCCGGTCGAAGGTGACCCGGAACTGCGAGTCCACGCCCACGTGCTCCACCGCGACGGCGCCCTTGCCGCGCACGATGCTCGGGCCGCCCCAGACGACCGCCCACAGCGGCTGGAGGTCGGCAGCGAGGTGGTTGCGCGTCACCGCGCCGGCTGCCAGCTTCGAGGAGGTCACCGCCCCGTCCTTGATCTTCTTGGTCTTGACCGCGCCCGGCGCGAGCTTGTTGGTCTTGACCGCGTTCTTGGCGATCTTGGACGAGGTCACCGCGCCCTTGGCCAGGTCCTTGCTGTCGACCAGGTTGGCGGCGACGACGGGAGCCGTCGTCGCGAGCATCGCGACCCCGGCCACGGCGCTGGCGCCGAGGACCAGGCCGCGACGGGCGCGACGGGGTGGGCGGTTCGGGTCGGTGCTGTTGACGTTCATCTGTTCCGTGTCCTCTCAGGGCGGCCCGGATCCGGACCTGTGGGCTCCCCGGCGCACGTGCCGCACCAGGGAGCACTCAGCCTCCCGACTCCGGACGCCGGATCGAACCGCGCCAGCCCCACTTTTCGGGTCCGGCCAACCGCCGTCCCGGGTAGGGCTTTCCCTACCTCAAGAGGCCGGTCAACCCGGGTCCCGTCGAGCTTTCCCGCTGGTAGCGTCCGGTGGAGTGCGGGAGCTGACACTGGTCGTCGCGGAGGACAACCTGCTGGTGCGGGAAGGCGTCCTCCGCCTGGTCGCGGAGATCGAGGGCCTGCGCGTCGCCGCGTCGTGCAGCAGCTTCGACGACCTGCTCGCCGCCGTCGACAACTTCTCCCCCGACGTGGTCGTCACCGACATCCGGATGCCCCCCGACCACCGCGACGAGGGGATCCGAGCGGCGAACCGGTTCCGCGCCTCACACCCCGAGCTCGGCGTGCTGGTGCTCTCGCAGTTCCTGGACCCCGCCTACGTCCTGGCCCTGCTGGAGGCGGGGACGCGGGGTCGGGGCTACCTGCTCAAGGACCGGGTCGACGAGGTCGACCGCCTCGCCCGGGCGATCCGCACCGTCGCAGACGGCGGGTCCTACATCGACGACGACGTGGTGGACGTGCTCGTCCGGTCGCAGACGCGCAGCGTGGACTCCCCGCTGGAGTCCTTGTCGACGCGCGAGATCGAGGTGCTCACCGAGATGGCCACGGGCGCGACCAACGCGGCGATCGCCGAGTCGCTGTGCCTCTCGGCGCACTCGGTCGAGAAGCACGCCAGCGCGATCTTCGCCAAGCTGGGCCTCGCCGAGGACGTCGAGATCAACCGGCGGGTCAAGGCCGTGGTCATGTTCCTCGCCGGGCGCGACCCGGCCGAGCCGGTTGCCGGGCCCGGACGCGGATGACCCCCTCCCCGGAGCAGATCGCCCGGGTGCGGGTGCTGATCCTGGTCGACATGACGGTCGCCCTGACCGCGGCGTTCCTGATGTTCCTCAGCTGGTTGCTCTGGGTCGACTCCCCCGTGCTCCCGGCCGTGACGGTGGCCGTCGCCGTGACGGGCGGCGTGATGGCCCGGGCGCTGTGGCCGCTGCGCCGCGGGGACGTGCCCCAGGCCGTGCTCTGGTGGGCGGCGGCCAACTGGGGCATCGCGATCGTGGCGGCGGCCACCGCCACCTTCGCCTGGCCGCTGATGCTGCTGACGGCGCTGCTGCCCGCCGTGCTGGCCACGGCGACGGCCAGCGGCCGGACCCTGGTCTGGTACGTCGCCGGGTCGGTGGCGGTCTCCACGGCGGTGGTCCTGGTCGGCGTGCTCCAGGACGCCACCGGGCTGGCCGCGGACACGCCGCGGGCGCTGCAGCACGGGCTGCTGGCGCTCTTCACCCCCGCGCTGGCCGCGATGGTCGGGCTGATCGTCCTGCAGAACAGCCTGCGCCTCCAGGCCGCACTGGCCGGCGCCCTCAGGGCCCAGGAGGAGCTGGCCGAGCAGGCCGAGCAGCTCAGGAGGTCGCGGGCGCGACTGGTCGCCGCCACCGACCGCGAACGACGCCGCATCGAGCGGGACCTCCACGACGGCGCCCAACAGCGTCTGATCTCGATCGGGATCGGCCTGGCCGGTGCCACCAGCCTGTGCCGCAGCGACCCGGAGGCCGCCGCCACCGCGCTCAGCGACCTCCGCCGGCAGCTGCACCTGGCGCACGACGAGGTGCGCAGCCTGGCCCAGGGCGTCTACCCGCCGGTGCTCTCCGAGCACGGACTCGTCGAGGCGATCAGGTCGGCCGTGGACCGCTACCCGCTGCCGATCACGCTGGACCTGCACGACCCGGGCCGCCACTCCAGCGACCTGGAGGCGGCCGTCTACTTCTGCTGCATGGAGGCGGTGCAGAACGCCGCCAAGCACTCCCGAGCCGGCCGGGTGCGGGTGTCGGTCGGCGCGGACGACGGCTCGGTGTGGTTCACGGTGCAGGACGACGGCGTCGGCTTCGACGTCGGAGCCCACCGGCAGCAGGGGTCGGGCGGGATGGTCAACATGCAGGACCGGCTGGGCGCGAGCGGGGGGACGCTCAGCGTCCGGTCCGCGCCGGGCCGCGGCACGACGGTGCACGGCACCGTCCCCGTGGCCCAGGTCGCCGTGGACCCGCGTCCGGCAGCCGTCGGACGCTAATTCGCTCGCGTCCCCCGACGCCGGTCCCTACCCTCGTCGAGGCGAGATCAGCAGCCGGCCGGGTGTGCCCGGTCCGGTCCTGCGCGTCGTACCTCGCCACCTGCCATGGCATAGGTAACGCATCCAGCGTCCGAGGTTCGATTCCTCTCCTTCTCCATGGGCGGGTGGGCGGTGGCGTCAGCGTGCGGGCGCTCTGCGGCTCCGGGTGGTCAGGACGACACCCGGCTGCCCCGCGCCCGGGCGTGCCACCGCCCGCCCGTTCCACCACCGCATCCCCACAACGGAACACCAATCCCTGGACTGGCACCACACGACCGAGAGGAGGCAGCCATGTCCCTGTTCACCCACATCACCGTGTTCGCCCACGAGCGCGCCCTCGAGTACGTCGACGGCGTGTGCACCCGGGTGCTCGAGCCCGGTCGCTACCGCGCCGCGACCCGCGCGACGTACCACCGCGTCGACGTCCGCGAGCGGATCGTCACGACCGCACCGCAGGAGGTGCTGACCTCCGACGGTGTGCTGGTGCGGGTCACCGCTGCGGTGCGCTGGAAGGTCAGCGACGCGCGGGCGTTCGTCGAGACCGTCCACGACGCGGCCGCGCTGGTCTACCTGGCGATCCAGGTCGCCCTGCGCGACGCCCTCGTCGACACCGACGCGGACGCGATCGTGCGCACCGCGCGCTCCGCGACCGCAGAGGCGGCGACCACGGCGGCCCGCTCCGCGGGTGCGACCGTCGGCATCGACGTGGTCGAGGTCGTGGTCAAGGACGTGATCCTGCCGACGGAGCTGCGCACGGCGTACGCCGAGCTGGTGACGACCCGCACCCGCGGCCTCGCCCAGCTGGAGGCCGCGCGGGCCGAGACCGCCGCGCTGCGGTCGCTGGCCAACGGCGCCAAGCTGCTCGACGAGCACCCGGCGCTGGCTCGCCTGCGGCTGGTGCAGGCGCTGCCGTACGGCTCCACGCTGGAGCTGTCGGTGGGCGACGCGCCGTCCGAGTGAGAGATCGCGGGGCGTGCCCGTCACTACGGTGGCGGGCATGCCCTGCGACTTCTGCGGCCAGGAGTTCGACCCGATCAGCACGCGGTGGCTGTGCCCGCACTGCCATGCGAAGGCGAACTGCTGTGACGGCGCGCCGCTGCCGTTCTCCGACGCCTCGGCCGCGACTGAAGCCCCGACTGAGGCCAGGTCGCCGGCAGCCGCCAGCTGACCGTTCCGCGTGTCAGCGGGCCGGCTCTCCGACACGTCCTGTCTTGCCGATGAGCGGAGGCGCGAACTGAGTCGCGCTGCCGGGACCGCCCTGCCTACGCTGAGGGCGACCCTGCCCTAGGCGGGCCGGTTCACCCCGACCGCCCGCCCAGCTACATGGAGGGGAGGCAGCCCGTTCGAGCCGGGCCAGGGTGGGCTACACGTCTGAACAATGCCGCGACTGGCGCGGTCATGCCGAGTTGACGCCGCTTCGCGACACAGTTGGGGCGATTAGATCCATGCCTGAGCGTGTGCGGACGGCGCTCGCCTGCGAACTGCGTCGCGAAGCGCACTCACATGCCGCGAGTAGTGCGTCATGCCGATGAGCGGCTAGTGGTTGTTACGCATGAAAAGCGCCCCAATGAAGACGCCCAGCGGGGCGCCACCCAGTAGCACCGCACTGATCAAGAGCCGGGTAGCTCGTGTCAGCGGAGGCATGCCTGCCTCTTGGCGCCACGCCTCGCTCGTCGGGAGCACCCACCGTAGGGCTAGCAGACCTGCGACCACCCACACGCCACTGACCAGAAGCCACGAGGTCAGCCAGTTCATGAGCAAGTGTTGCCCAAGCGTCCGCTCATGCCGCGTTCCGGTCATGGCGGTGAGTAATGACTAGCCTGTAACGGTGCCGCGTTCCGTCGTCATGCTGAGCCCTGACGCCGAACTGTTAGCGCACCTTCGCGCATGGCTGCGAGACGACAAGCGCTTCATCGAGACTGACACCGGTCTGCACTGTGATGGGTCGAGTGCGCCTTTTGACGAACATCTACTCGGTCGAGAATCTTGCTTCGGAGTGGGACAACTGGGATGAGGAGAGCACTGGCATCGAGAACCCCCAGAGCATGACGACACTCATCTTCGAGTGCCGCTCGCCGAACTGGGTCGCGGAGGTCGGAACACTGATTGCTGTCAGCACCGACAAGCCCGTGTGGTTCGTGGACTCAGCAGACGTGGCGTGGCCCGTGGACCGCGTGAACCAGAATCAGGTCAGGCTCGCCTGAACGTCCAGATCATGCCGCGGATCGGCCGTCCGATCATGCCGCGCGCAGGGGCCACTCTCGGATGTCGGTGGAGGATGTGCACCGTGTGGTTCTTCGAGTGTCCGTACGGAGACCAGGGCCTCGTCCGACCTCTGACGACAGCGTCGGGGCTGGTCGTCCTCCTGTGTGACAGCGGTGACGAGGTCTGGCGCGAGCCGGGTTTGGTCTCCACCACAACCCCTGTCATCCCTGAGCCGCCCGACTGGGAAGTGGCCGACGGGGTGACCATCGTGCCCGGAACGACCCACTGGTCAGAGCGGAACGAGATTCCGGACGCCTGGCGCGAGTTTCACATTCATCCGGGACCCGATTGAACCGCCCGCTCATGCCGCTGCGCGGCCGTCCGATCATGCCGCGGATGGTGGGACCTCCAGGCGGCCATTCTGCTGACGATGTCGGCGGCCTACTCCCGTCGGTGGAAGCGGATCTTGCCGTTGGGTAGTCGTTCGTAGGTGTAGCGGGGGTCGTGGATCCTTCGGTGAGCCGAGGGGCAGAGCATCCAACCGTCGCCGTCGGTGTGGCCGCCCTTGGACCACTCGGTGGGGTGGTGCATGTGGGTGAAGGCGGGCGGGGCGTCGCAGCCCTCCTCGAGGCAGCCGCCCTGCTCGATGGTGGCCTTGATCCGTTGGGCTCGGGAATGGAAGCGCCGGGACCGGCCGAGGTCGAGGACCTGGGACCTGCCGCCGAGGACGGCGGGGATGATCCCGGCTTCGCAGGCGATCCGGCGGGCCAGGTCGGCGGAGATGTGCTCGCCGGTGTCGAGCTTGGCGGCCTTGAGGTCACCCAGCAGGGTCTCGTAGGACATCAGGACGACCACGGTCGCGTTCAGGCCGCCGGCGTTCGGGAGCTTGTCGGCCGGGTAGCGGCGGACGTACTCGGCGAACGCCTCCCCGAGCCGTTCCGCGGTGGGCAACCGCTCGCCGAGCGGGCCCTGGGCGGCGCGGTGCCGGGGGGCGGCATGGGCGAACAGTGCCTTCTTCAGCGCGGCCCCGGAGTAGCCGTCGAGGTCGAAGTCCCCTTTGACCCGACCCTGCGGGGTCTCCCAGATCCGGAACCGGTTGGCCTCCTCGGCATCACGCTCCAGCCGCTCGAGCTGCGCGGCGAGGCGGGCGTCGGCGACCTCGGGGGCGACGACCTCGAGGATGGTCCGGGCCAGGCCCTTGAGCGCCTTGGGGTCGTGGTCGGCGGCGAGCTCGACCAGGTGCTCCTCGGCCCTGACCTTCACCTCCGCCTCGAGGTCGGCCGGCAGCGCGTCCACCCCGGCGATGATCACGAGCGCCTGCTCGGGGTTGACCCTGGCCTGCGACAACGCCGCGGCCGTGACCGGGTGCGCCTCCAGTCCCGCGGCCAGCCGCGCCTGCCGGTGTGCCTCCGGCCGGCTGGTCCGGTGCCGCCGGGCCAGCAGCACCGCCACCGACCGCGCACCCAGCTCCGCCGGCAGCCCCAGGGTCTCCGCATGGGTCAGCAGCCGCGCCTTGGCCTCCGCGGTCTGCGCCTCCAGCGCCGCGATGTCGTCCAGCGCCCGCTCGGTCTGCGCTGCGGTCATCGACCACGGCCGCTCACCCGCCACCGACCCCAACGCCTCCCGGGCAGCCGAGATCGCAGCACCCACCCGGTGGGCCGGCGGAGTCGCGATCTCGGTCATGCCTCCCAGCCCACCGATGCCCACCGACACGACCAGCAGTAGGCACGGCAGACCTGTGGAGAACGTCGCTCAGGTCGGGGCTGTGCAGACGAAGTGGCTACGCAGCACCCTCACCAGGCGCCGAGACCCGATTGCTACGGTGCCGCATGGCAGCCCGGCGACCGCTGAGCCGGCTCTCGGAGTGGCGCGAGGACCGGATCGGCGACCGCGACCTGACCCGCTGGACGACCGCGGCGGGCGTTGCCTTGGTGCGCGCGACCACCTGGCTCGTGGCGCTGGCGCTCCGGCTGTTGCCGGCCGGGCTGCGGTCGCGGCTCGCGGACCGCGAGCTGCCGTGGCTGGTGCTGCTGGCGACGACGGCCGTGGGCGGTGCGCTGGCCGTGCTCGCGACCGCCGCGAGTGCCGAGCTCTACGACGGCGTCGAGGACGGCGAAGGCGCCACCGCCCTGGACCGGCCGGTGCTGGACTGGGTGGCGGGCTGGCGCACCCCGTGGCTCGACGACGCCGTGACGGCGTACACCGACCTGGGCGGCGCGCACCTGATGATCCCCCTCGTGGCGGTGGCGGCCGGGGCGCTCTGGTGGTGGTGGCGACGCCCCACACCGGCGATCCTGCTGGCGATCGCAGCCGCGGGGTCGTTGTTGATGACCGTGGTGGGCAAGCAGGTGGTGGGGCGGGTGCGGCCGCCGCAGGAGCTCGCGGTGCCGCCGTTCGAGTCGAGCCCCTCGTTCCCCAGCGGGCACACGCTGAACAGCTGGGTGCTGTGGATCCTGATCGGCTACCTGGTCGCGGTGCGCACCCGCAGTCGCTGGGTCGCCGTGGTCGCGCTCGCCGTGGCCACCGGACTGGCGATGGCCATGGGACTGAGCCGGGTCTACCTCGGCCACCACTGGCTGACCGACGTGCTGGTCGGCTGGACCCTCGGTGCCGCCTGGCTCGCGGTGATCGTCACCGGTCACCGGCTCGCCCTCACTGTGCGTCGCAAGACCAGCGGAGCACCTGAGTGGGCAGGGGATGCCGAGGGCGTCCCGTCCTGACGCTGCCAGGCGTCAGAGGTTGCCGCGCAGTTCCTGCTCACGCTCGATGGCCTCGAACAGCGCCTTGAAGTTGCCCTTGCCGAAGCCCAACGAGCCGTGCCGCTCGATGAACTCGTAGAACACCGTCGGCCGGTCGCCCATCGGCTTGGTGAAGATCTGCAGCAGGTAGCCGTCCTCGTCGCGGTCGACGAGGATCTTGCGCTTCTTCAGCTCCTCGATCGGGACCCGCACCTCGCCGATCCGGGCGCGCAGCTCGGGGTCGTCGTAGTAGGAGTCCGGGGTGTCGAGGAACTCGATGCCGTTGTCGCGCAGGATGTCGACCGAGCGCAGGATGTCGTTGGTGGCCAGGGCGATGTGCTGGCAGCCGGCGCCGTCGTAGAACTCGAGGTACTCGTCGATCTGCGACCTCTTCTTCGCGATCGCCGGCTCGTTGAGCGGGAACTTCACCCGGTGGTTGCCGGAGGCGACGACCTTCGACATCAGCGCCGAGTAGTCGGTCGCGATGTCGTCGCCGACGAACTCGGCCATGTTGGTGAAGCCCATGACCCGGTTGTAGAAGGTGACCCACTCGTCCATCCGGCCGAGCTCGACGTTGCCGACGCAGTGGTCGATCGCCTGGAACAGCCGCTTGGGGTGACCCTCGCCGCGGACGACGCTGGAGGTGCGCGCGACGAAGCCGGGCAGGTAGGGACCGTGGTAGCGGCTGCGGTCGACGAGCGTGTGCCGGGTCTCGCCGTACGTCGCGATGGCGGCCGACCGCACGGTGCCGTGCTCGTCGGTCTCGTCGTGCGGCTCGACCAGGACGGTCGCGCCGACCGAGCGGGCGTGCGCGATGCACTTGTCGACGTCCGGGACCTCCAGGGCCAGGTCGACGACGCCGTCGCCGTGCTTGCGGTGGTGGTCCAGCAGGTGGCTGTCGGGTGACACCGCGCCGGTGAACACGAACCGGGCGCTGCCCGAGCGCAGGACGAACGTCTTGGAGTCGCGGGTGCCGGTCTCGGGGCCGCGGTAGGCCTCGAGCTCCATGCCCAGCGCGAGCTGGTAGAACGTCGCGGTCTGCGTGGCGTTGCCGACCACGAAGACCACCGCGTCCATCGCAGTCACCGGGAACGGGTCGCTGCTGGCGTCGTAGTCCACCAGCCCGACCAGCTGCTTGAGCTGGTCGAGGGACAGCCCGGCCTGGATCTCCTCGTCGGTGAGGGCGGTCAAGGTCGTGCCCGAGTCTGCAGTCATGGCCGGAGCCTGACGGGTGGAGTACATTCTGCGCAACCGAGGTAGAAGTCACTGGACAATCTGTCCAGACATGGAGGACGAGATGGACGGCCTGGACCGCAGGTTGATCGAGCTCTTCGCCGCCGAGCCACGCATCGCCGTCCTCGAGGCATCCCGTCGGCTCGGCGTCGCCCGCGGCACCGTCCAGGCCCGGCTCGACAAGCTCGAGTCGACCGGCGTGGTGACCGGCTACGGGCCGGACCTCTCCCCCGAGGCGCTCGGCTATCCCGTCACGGCGTTCCTGACCCTCGAGATCCGCCAGGAAGCCGCCGCGGGCGGCGGGCACGACGCGGTCGGAGCCCACCTGGCCGCGATCCCCGAGGTGCTCGAGGCGCACACCATCACCGGGGCCGGCGACCTGATGGCGCGCGTGGTCGCCCGGTCCAACACCGACCTCCAACGCGTGATCGACCGGGTGCTGGCCGCGCCCGCCATCACCAGGTCGTCGACGGTCATCGCCCTGGAGACGCAGGTGCCCTACCGGGTGCTGCCGCTCGTGCGCAAGGCTGGAGCATGACCGTCGACGTGGAGCGCGCCTTCCGGGCCCGGGCCGACGCACTGGCCGCACAGGACTGGGCCGTGGTGGAGGCCCAGCTCCACGAGGACTTCGTCTACACCAACTCTCGCGGTGAGCGGCTGATGAAGCAGGGGTACCTCGACTTCCTGCGCGACGGACCGCTGCGCTGGAACCGGCAGTGGCTCGAGGACATCCTCGTCACCGTCGTCGGCGACACCGCCGTGGTCACGGGTCTCGTGTTCGACGACGTGGTCGTCGGCGGCCAGGAGCACGTGCTGACGTTCGCCACCACGCAGACCTACGTCCAGCAGGACGGGCAGTGGCGCTACCTCGCCGGCCAGACCGCGCCGGTCGACCTGGCGTAGGTCAGCCGCCGAAGATCATGCAGCTCGACGTGGCGTGCGCGAGCAGCCGGTCGTTCTCGTCGAAGAGCTGCGCCTCGGCCAGCGCCGTACGCCGGCCGCGCGAGACGACCTTGCCCACGCAGGCCAGCAGACCGGAGTCGACGGTCACCGGCCGCAGGAACTTCACGCTCAGGTCGAGCGACGTGTAGCCCTCGCCCACGGCCAGGGTCGAGTGGACCGAGCAGCCCGCTGCGGTGTCGAGCAGCGTCGAGATCATGCCGCCGTGCACGCCGCCGAGCGGGTTGTAGTGGAACGTCTCGGCACGCATGCCGCAGGTGACGGTGCCGCGCTCGGCGTGGAAGTGGGTCATCCCGATGGTGGACATCACCGGCGGCGGTGGCATCAGGCCCTGCTCGATCGACTGGAGCTGGCCCAGGCCGTCCAGCTTCGACAGCGCCTCGAAGTCGCCCTGACCGGGCAACGCCCAGGTGACCTCCCGGGTCTCGGTCCGCCACTGGCTCAGGTCCGGCTCGCGCTGGGTCTGCGTCATGGACCTAGCCTTCCCGGGCTTGCTGGGTCTGTCAAGCAGACCTAGCCTGTGACCGTGACCACGACGACCACTCCCTCCGCCCTGGCCTGGTCGACCGACAACTGCCAGGTCGCCCGGGCCCTCGACGTGTTCGGCGACCGGTCGTCCCTGGTCGTCATCAGGGAGGTCTTCAACGGCGTACGCCGGTTCGACGACATGCAGCGGCACAGCGGGGTCAACCGCCAGGTGCTCAGCAACCGCCTGGCTCATCTCGTCGACGAAGGCATCCTCCGCAAGGTGCCCTACCAGCCCGAGGGGTCTCGCGTGCGGCACGAGTACCGGCTGACCCGGAAGGGCCTCGACCTCTACCCGGTGCTGACCGCGCTCGCCGAGTGGGGCGCCAGGTACGTCGCCGATCCCGAGGGCCCGGCCGTCGAGATGGCCCACCGCGACTGCGGTGCCGAGGTGCACGCGGTCCTCGTGTGCGACGAGGGACACCGGCTCGACGACGTCCGCGACGTCGTTCCGCGGCCCGGACCCGGAGGTCGGCGCCTGTAGGGGTCGGGACAACGCCGGGACGATCCGGCGATGCGCCTGGGACGCCGCACCGCGGACGGTGGTGCCATGACCACGACAGAGAGCATCACCACCGAGAACATCACCCACGTCCACACCGCCGAGGCAGCGACCCCACCCGGGGCGGGTCGGCGCACCGCCCTGGCCGGGTGCGCGTTCCTGACCTGCGCACTGCCCCTGGTGTTCGGGACGACCATCACCGGCATGCTGCTGACCGGCGTCGACAGCGACCACCGGTTCCATCAGACCACGGGGCAGGGCCTCATCCTCGTCGCCTTCTGGCTCGGCGCGGTCGTCCCTCTCCTCCGCGCGGGCTGGCGAGGCGAACGACCCAGCACGGCTGCGGGACTGCGGCACCTCACCTTGGTCGTGGCGGGCGCAGGATGCGCCGTCGCCGCGCCTGGTGGCGGGGCTCCAGGCCTGGTCGGTGTCATCGCGGTCGGGGGCGCCCTGCTCTGGTGCGCGCTCCCTCGGCGTCCGCGGCTGCGCTCGGCCGTGCAGGTCGACGCCCTGCTGCTGCCTGCAGCGCTCGTCCTGGGCGCCGCACTGCTGCCGTACGCCGCAGACCAGCTGGCCCTGCAGAACGACGCAACCGGCTACCACTCACGCAACCCGCACTTCTTCGACATGGCGTGGATCTCCGTCGTCCTCGTCTCCCAGGCGCTCATGGCCGCACTGCTGCCTGCCGCCCGCCGACTGGCGCTGCCGGTCGCCGCGGCCACGGCCGCACTCGGCGCCGCGGGCCTGGCGTTCGGTGAGGACGTGACGTCGTCGTGGGTCACGGTCGCCCTCGGCATCGTGCTCGCCGCCGCCGGGCTCGTCGGGGCGCGTCGGCCCCTCGGCGCGTGACTGCCGCGTCGCTGACCACCTGAGGAGCGCGGCGTGCCTACACTCCGCCGGGTGTCGACGACCGCCCGGCGTGCGGGCAGCAGCGTGATCGCCGCGGCGGCGGCCGGAGCCTCGCTCTCGGCCGTCGCCGTGGTGCAACGCGCGGACGCGTGGGACCTGGAACCGGCGCCACAGATCGCCGTGGACGCCGCGGTGGGCACCGGTTTCCCGCTGGTCGCCGTCCTCGCGCTGCTGTCTCCCGCGCTCCCCACCGGCGCTCGCACCCTCACCAAGGTGCTGCTGGTGTGCGGGGCGGCAGCCGCCGCGGCAGCCCTGACCACCGCGCTCGCCGTGACCGCCCCCGACCAGACACCATGGGCGAGGACCCTGGTGCAGCTCCAGAGCTGGCTGTGGGTGCCCGGTTTCATCCCGCTGCTCACCCTCGTCCCCCTGCTCTACCCGAGCGGGCTGCGGCCCGGCCGGGTCTGGCGTCTCGCCGCCGCTGCGGCGGTGGCGGGGATCGTCGCCCTGGCGCTCGGCGTGGCCCTGTACCCCGAGCCCTTCCACGGCACGGTGACGATGACCAAGCCGGTCACGTCCGAACCCGCGGCGCAGGCACTGACCCTTCTGGCCGCGCTGCTCCTCGTTCCCGCGGCCGTCGCAGGGCTGGCGAGCCTGATGCGGCACCTGCTGTCGTCGCGTGGTCTCGAGCGCCGCCAGGTCGCGGTGCTGCTCAGCGCCGCGGGCATCCTGCTCGCGGTGACGGCGGCGCAGGGCGCCATCCCCTGGCCGGGCGACGTGCTCGCACAGGCCGCCGCGGTCGTGCTCATGCCGGTGGCGATCGGCGTCGCCGTCACCCGGCACGGGCTCTACGAGCTCGACGTCGCGGTGCGGCGCGCGGTCGTCGTGGCGAGCCTGGCCGTCTGCCTCGCCGGGCTCTACCTGAGCCTCCTGGCGGTGGTCCAGGCCGGGCTGGGGATGAACACCCCGGTCGGCGCCGCGCTCGCGGCCGGCGCCACGGGCGCGGCCATCCAACCGCTCGCGCGTCGGCTGTCGGCCGGGGTGGACCGGCTCTACTACGGAGACCGGGCCGAGCCGATGGTGATCCTGGGTCAGCTCGGCACCGAGCTCGCTGACGCGCCACCGGACATGGAGACGGTGCCCACCCTGGTGTGCCGGATCGTCGTCGACTCCCTGCGCCTCCCCGGAGCCGCGCTGCACCTCGACGGCGGCGATCCCGATCCCGCGGCCGCGGTCGGCGAGACCCATGGCCTCACGACCACGGCGTTCGCGCTGCGGCACCGCGGCGACGACCTCGGCAGCCTCGTCGTCGCCCACCGCGCCGGCGAGTCCGAGCTCGACCCCCGCGACGCCGCGGTGGTCGGGTCGATCGCGACGCAGGCGGCCCCGGCCCTGGCCGCCCTGCACCTGCACCGACAGCTCCAGCGCAGCCGCGAGTCGCTCGTCTCGGCCCGGGAGAGCGAGCGACGCAGCCTGCGGCGAGACCTCCACGACGGTCTCGGTGCGACCCTCGCCGGACTGCGCCTCCAGATCGAGTCGGCGCAGGCGCTCGTCGACGAGCCCGCGGCCGGCATCCTCCAGCGCGCCTCCGCCGGCGTGGGCCAGGCGGTCGGCGAGGTGCGCAGCCTCGTCGACGGGCTGCGCCCGCCGGGGATCGACGACCTCGGCCTGGCCAGGTCCCTCCGCCTGCTCGGCGAGCGGACCAGCACGCCCGACCTCGCCGTGCAGGTGCTGGTGGACGACGACCTCGACGTCGGCCCGGCCGCGGAGGCGGCGACGTACCGGATCGTCGCCGAGGGCCTCGCCAACGTCGCCAAGCACGCCCGCGCCACCCGAGCCCTGGTCGAGGTGACCCGCAGCGACTCCGAGCTCTCGGTGGTGGTCGACGACGACGGATCCGGGCTGGGCGGGAACCCGGGCGACCCCGCCGACGGCGTCGGGCTGGGCTCGATGCGCGAGCGCGCCGAGGAGCTCGGTGGGCACCTGGGCGTCACGATGGGGCCCGACGGCTGCGGCACCCGCGTCTCTGCCGTGATTCCCCTCGACCGGACGGAGGCACGATGACCACGGTCCTCATCGTCGACGACCACCCGCTGTTCATCGACGGGGTGCGCGCGGCGTTCGCCGGCCAGCCGGACCTCGCGGTCGTGGGTGAGGCCCACGACGTGGCCTCGGCTCTCGAGCTCGTCGCCGCCGACCCTCCCGACGTCGTCCTCATGGACCTCAACCTGCCGGACGGCTCGGGCATCGACGCCACCCGCGGCGTGCTCGCCGCGAGCCCGGCGACCCGGGTGCTGGTCATCACGATGTCCGACGAGGACGACGCGGTGGTCGCGGCCATGCGCGCCGGAGCGCGTGGCTACGTCGTGAAGGGAGCCGGCCGCGAAGCCCTGCTGCAGGCCGTGAGGACGGTCGCGGGCGGCGGTGCGGTGTTCAGCCCAGCCGTGGCCGACCGGTTGGGCGACTTCTTCACCGGGCTCTCGGCGAGGCCCGCGCGCGAGGTCTTCCCCCAGCTCAGCGAGCGCGAGCGAGAGGTCCTCGAGCTGGTCGCCCGCGGCTACGACAACCGGCGCATCGCCCGCGAGCTGTTCCTCTCCGACAAGACCGTCCGCAACCACGTGTCAGCCGTGCTGGGCAAGCTCGGCGGCGCCGACAGGTCCGACGTCATCGAGCGTGCCCGGCGGGCCGGGATGGGTCGCCTCGACCCGGGGTGAGGGCTACGTCGTCCTGACGACGTCGGCGACGACCCGGCCGAGCTCGTCGCCGGCGTCCTCCTGCACGAAGTGCCCGGCCCCGGCGATGGTGACGTGTCGTTGCCCGCGGGCGCCGGGGACGCGTTCCTGGAACACCGCGTCCCAGCCCCGGGTGGCCGGGTCGCCGTCGGAGTACGCCGTCACGAACGGCCGGTCGAACTGCTCGAGCGCCGCCATCGTCCGGCGGCCGATCCGGGCACCCGGGTCGTTGCGGGTCAGCGGCAGCAGCGCGGTCATCTGGCGCAGTCCGGCCGTGTGCTCGGGTGCCGGGAACGGGGCGTCGTACGCCGCCAGCACCTGGGCGTCGAGCGGCACGGTCGTCGCGGCGCCGACGAAGACGCTGGCCTGCAGCTCCGGCGCCCGCTGGGTGTAGAGCAGGTAGTCGACCAGCGCCTCCTCGAGCACCACCCGCGACTCGCCGTCACCGTGGACGGCCCACGTCAGCCGGCCGGCGAGCGCCGGGTCGGCGGTGTGCAGGATCGTGTTGGTGGCCACGACCCGGGCGAAGCGGTCGGGCTCCTCCGCCAGGACGCTGAGGCCGATCGGGCCGCCCCAGTCCTGCGCGACCAGCGTGATCCCCGTCAGCTCGAGCGCCCGCACCAGGCTCCGGGTCCAGCCGACGTGCCGCGCGAACGTGTAGTCGGTGGGCCGGGTCGGCTTGTCGGAGCGGCCGAAGCCGATGTTGTCCGGGGCGACCACCCGGAGGCCGGCGTCGACGAGCACGGGTACGACCGCGCGGTAGAGGTAGGACCACGTCGGCTGGCCGTGCAGCAGCAGGACGACGGGACCATCGGGCGGCCCCTCGTCGAGGTAGTGCATCCGCACCGGCGGGAGGCCGTCGGTCTCGACGTCGGCGTAGTGCGGCTGGAAGGAGTAGCCGGGGAGGTCCGCGAACCGCTCGTCGGGCGTGCGGGCGGTCTCCACGGCGAGGAGCCTAGGAGGTCTTGCGGGTGGCCGCCCACTCGCGGACCCGGTCGATCCGGGCGCGGAGCTGGGTCGCGTTGGCCACGGCTGCGGCCGGGCCGCCGCACTCACGGCGCAGCTCGGCGTGCGTCACGCCGTGCGCCTGGCCGGTGCGGTGGTGCCAGGCGGCGACCAGGCCGTTGAGCTCGCGGCGCAGGGCGGCGAGCTGCTCGTGCGTGGTGAGCTCGGTGACGGTCGGCTCGGGGGCCGCCGTGCCGCGGCCCTGGGACCGGCGCGAGGCCTGGCGCTGCTGGAGCAGCTCGCGCATCTGGCCGGGCTCGAGCAGGCCCGGGATGCCGAGGAAGTCCATCTCCTCGTCGGAGCCGACGTGGACCTCGCCCTCGTGGCCGAAGGTCGAGCCGTCGAACAGGACGTGGTCGAACCGCGCCTCGGAGCCGAGCGCCTCGAACGGCAGGCCGGACTCCAGCGCACCCTCGCCCTCCTGGGCCCGGGCGACCATCTCGTCCTCGGCGGCGAAGATGTCTCCCTCGTCGTTGACACGCCGGCCGAGCACGTGGTCGCGGGCCACCTCGAGCTCGGCGGCGTGCCCGAGCAGCGACGGCACGGACGGCAGGAAGATCGACGCGGTCTCACCCCGGGACCTGGCCCGGACGAAGCGGCCGACGGCCTGCGCGACGAACAGCGGCGTCGAGGTCGTGGTGGCGTACACGCCGACCGCGAGGCGGGGCACGTCCACGCCCTCGCTGACCATCCGGACCGCGACCATCCACCGCTTGTCGCCGGCGGCGAAGTCGCTGATCTTCTTCGACGAGCCGGGCTCGTCGGACAGCACGACGGTCGGCGACTCCTTGGTGACCTTCTTCAGGAGCGCGGCGTAGGCACGGGCGGAGTCCTGGTCGGAGGCGATGACGAGGCCGGCCGCGTCCGGCACGTGCCGCCGCACCTCGGAGAGCCGGGTGTCGGCGGCCGCCAGCACCGCCGGGATCCAGGCGCCCTGCGGGTCGAGCGCGGTGCGCAGGGCCTGCGCGTGCATGTCCTTGGTGAGCGGCTCGCCCAGGCGGGCGGCCACCTCGTCGCCGGCGCGGGTACGCCACTGGAGCTCGCCGGAGTACGCCATGAACAGGACGGGCCGGACGACGTGGTCGGCGAGCGCCTCGGCGTACCCGTAGGTGTAGTCGGCCGCCGACCTCGGGATGCCGTCGTCGCCGGGGGCGTAGGTGACGAACGGGATCGGGTTGACGTCGGAGCGGAACGGCGTGCCGGTCAGCGCGAGGCGTCGGTGCGCCGGCTCGAACGCCTCGCGGATCCCCTCACCCCAGGACAGCGCGTCGCCCGCGTGGTGGACCTCGTCCAGGATCACCAGCGTCTTGAACCGCTCG
>SXGU01444877.1_pt1 | contig 21623 bp, 16 predicted proteins | sample 3174531 | NCBI WGS metagenome assembly SXGU01 (sample SAMN11356863, study PRJNA531348) | freshwater metagenome | isolation source: freshwater sample F1-140 | place: China: Fuxian Lake, Yuxi | collected 2017-12-25 | reverse complement strand
TCCTACGGACTAGCCGTTCTCCTCCCGTTGCTCTCCACCCCGTCTCACGACGACGCAGTTACGTTCGGATACAAAGTTCAAACCAACTTCGACGAGGACTTACACCTCACTGATTCAATCCACTTGCAAACGCACTAGCTCAGTTGCTCCGCAACTGAGATTGCCAACGCGATTGCCAACGCGATTCCCAATTCCCGAGCCAAGACCAATCACCGCGCGACCTGACATCTGGTGCCGAACGACGTTCGAAATGCGAGTCGCGGGAGCGACTCGTCTACGTTGCCGCCGTTTCGTCGGATCACTTCTTTTCTTCGTGCTTGTGATCGTGGGCGTCGTGATCGTGTTCATGCTTGATCTGGCCTTCAAACTCTTTACCGCCGATGCTGACCTTGAACTTGCCGACGGTCTTCGGATCTTGATGGAACGCTTCGAACAAGGCTTCGCTGGTGATTTCAAAACGGGAGGCCTTGCCATCTTTGTCGGCCGGCCCTGCCGTCAAAGCGAAAGCGACGACGGGAGCATCCTTGCCGGGCAACTCGAGCGTGAGTTCTTTCGCTTCGATGTACACCGCAGTTTTCGCATCCGCGCCGAGCACATACAGAGTGAGCTTGCTTTTCTCCTCGTCGACGACCGCCTCCGCGTGGAATTCTTCCTCACCCAGTTCGATCAAATCGCCGTCATGCGGCCCGTGGCCGTGGCCATGATCGTGCGTATGAGCATGACCGTGCTCGGCATCGTGCGAGGTGTCCTTCCCTTTGTCGAAGGTGCGGTAGTCGCCCCCTTTGTCTCCGCCACAGCCGGCGAGTCCAAACAGCCCCAGCATCACCGCCGCCGACAACAACCACATTCCTGATTTCGTTCGCATCTCCATTCGCCTTTCGATATTCCAGAGTTTTCAACAGTCTCAACCAGTCGTCGTGTGACGGGCCGGATTATGGATGACATTGATCGGGAGGGCGAGGCTCCCGCCGAGCCGGTGTGTGAATCACGCGTAATCCCCGCATCGGCTCGGCGGGAGCCTCGCCCTCCCGAACACGAATGTCATGCCGGCTCTGGGGCGGCCTCTTCCGAGTAGAACCAGTTGGCCACGAAGTGCTCGCCACAGAAGACGATCAGCACCAGCAGCAGGATCAGCGGATAAATCTCCTCGCCGAGCCGTCCGGTCGTGACTCGGCGTTGCAGCGTGGCGATGTCGCGCGCCAGCGAGAATCGCTTTTCACCGAATATCTGCGTCAAGTCATCTTCGCTCATGCGCTGGAAATCGCTTTCGCTCGGAGAGACGTTGACGCTGAACCCGCTCGAAAACTTGGACTGCGGGTCGGCCGATAGAACGTCGTAATGGCCCAGTTGATCCGTCTCGCGAATCGCAAACGAAGCGGTTCCGGCCGGTACGTCGGCTTGCAGTTGCTGGCCACTTGGCTTGCGGAGCAAGTACTTCGTCAACGGTGGTTCGCTGTCGGATCGGACGAAGACCTCTTCGCCGGCGAGGAAATTGAACGTCGCCTCGCTGCGACCGGAGAGGTACTGCAACAGATGATCCGTCAGCATGAAGAACGCCCAATTGCTGGCCGCCTCGACGTGATCGATCCAACCGCGCGAATCAGCGGCGGTGGTCAACAGCACAACGCGACCCGCTCCGATTCGCTTCTCGATCAGAGCCGGATGGGCTTGCGCATTCGAGTACGTTACCAACACATTCGCTCCTTCGAGCGGCACGACCTTCCAATGCTTGTAGATGCCAATTTCGGCCAGCACACCGATGCCTCCCACTTCATCCAACTTCTTCAGTACGGGATGATTCGGGTTCTTGGCATCGAGAAATGCTGGCGGTGTGAACGACAACCCTGCGATGAGTTCACAGGGCAACACAGTGCTCGCTGCGGGCGAGTTGTACGACACCGGATCAACGCCTCCGCGCTCATTCAGGCCGTTCGATCCCACGAACGCGGCCAGTCCGCCGCCGTTGCTCACGAATTTGAGCAGCGACTTCCAAGTCGACTCGCTCAAGGACGGCACGCTGTTGAGCACGACGACCGAATAATTTCCCAACTTTGTCTCCGACAATTTTGCCGGCCGAATGTCATCGACGAGGAAGCGAACTTTTCCAGCCTTTCGCTCGTCGTCGATGACGAGCGTTCCGCCCAGCAATTCCGCGACTCTTTCACTCGGTGAGACCAAGAGCACTTTTGGCGGCGGCTTGATTTCGAGCGTGAAGTGCCGGACGTCGTTCATCGCCAGCGGATCGCTCGCAAGCAAACGCAACTCGCCGTGAACCACCGACCCTTGCAAATTCGCAACGTGCATTTGCACACGAGCACCTTGCTGGCCACCAACCTTCACCGGTTTCTGACCGGATGGGATGCGCTTCCCGTCGCGGCTGATCATCGACAGCTCGACCGTCTTCTCGGATTCTTCGACACCAATCGCCGACAGTGTGGCCGCGATCTCCAGCGAACTACCGTCGGAAAGGCTCTGCCGAGACAGCGTCACATCGGTAATGCCCACGTCGTGCGGAGCCAACTCACCGACGTCAATCACATACACCCCGACCCACGGTAAGCGTTCCAGTTCGTCCTTCAAAAGCTGAGCACCGCTCATCCGCCACGAAGTCGCGCCGAGATCGGTGAAAAGATAAATCTCGCGGATGAAGCGGTCGCGACGATCACCTTGCGCCACCGACTCCTGTTCGTTGAGTGTGCGGCCTTGATCCTGTTCTTGCAGTGCGAGGGCTGCTCGCAGTCGTTCATTCAGCGGCTGTGACACCGGCTGCGGCGCGAGGCTTTGAATCTTGGACTTCACGCCCACCAAATCGGCTTGAAACAAAATCGGCGACGTCGAATTCGACTCACCGACCGCGATCCGGCTGCGCGGCGGCAACGTGTCCATGTGCCCCAAGGCGATGGCTTTGCTCTGATCGAGCCGGGTCTTCCCCTCTTGCGTGTATTGCATCGACAAGCTGGTGTCGAACAGGAACACCGCCGCCACGGGCAAGTCACTACTGACTGCCGGGGCCGGTGCGGAAATCTCCGCTCGCAGCCGATTCACATACGGCAGAATGACTGCCAGCGCGATCAACGCCACGACTGCGGTGCCCAGGCCGCCTCGCAACATTGTCCGGCGATACGCCAGCGTCTGGACCGACAGCTTCTTCTTGTGCCAGGTCCGCATCAAACTCAAATACGTCCCCAGCGCCGCCGCGACGACGCCGATGAGCGTCAGCAACTCGCTCGTGCTGAATTCGTAACTCGCCTCCGGCAACGATGGCCTCGCGGCCGCGATTGCTAGGCCAATGATGACCAGCATCCGCAGCAGCATCAGCCAAACATGCCGCAACTTCAACCGCCGCACGTTTTGCCGTCGTCGCATCAGAATCAGCCGCAGCGCCGGAAACGGCAACTTCTTCGGCTTGGCCCGCAACAAAAAATGCAGGATGACCGGAATCACGGCCAGCCCAGCGGCGTAAATCAGAGCGGGATGAATCAGCGACATCGCTTGTCCCCATCGTTCTGCCCTCATCGTTCTGCCAACTGCAAATTGGCAGAACGATGAGGGCAGAACGATGAACTTCAAAAATCACGGTGTCCAAATTCGCGAAGTGGGTTCCGCAACGCAAGTGCGGGAGACTCGGCGAGCTTTCATCCGCACATACGGCGGTACGAAACGGCCGCGATATCCGAAGTGTCCCGGCGCGGCCTTGTGATCGGCTCGGAACGGTTCACGCAGGTCTTCGAGCACGAACCCACTGCGACAGAGTTCGCCGATCAGGTCGTCCCAACGATGCAGAAACTCGGTCGTCCCGCTCTCGCGATACGAGTCGTCCGAGACACTCGGCAACGGTCCATCGCGGTAGTATTCGACGCCGATGACGTAGCGGTCTTCGTCATCGCGATGCGAAATCTGCAAACTGGTCGGCTGTTTGTGCTGGCTGATGTAAAGCCCGGCGTCCCGCAGCACGCGAGCAATCTCGCGGTACGTCCCAGCCAGATCGCGGACGTAACAAGTGCTGACCGGCTGATGCACGATGTCGAAGTTGGCGTCTTCCAGCATCGCCATGTTGTCCATCGACGCTTCGATCGTCCGCACCGTCAGTCCGCGCTTCTTCGACTCCTGCTGATCCAGCCACAGCATCTCTGGGCTGAGATCAACGACCGTGACATTCGCTCCCGCCGCAGCGTACAGAATCGACTGCCACCCACCCGCTCCGGCAAGACAGAGCACGTTCAACCCGACGACGCTCTTCGGCAACCAGCCGCGACTGTCGAGCGTCGCCAGCGGAGTTCGGCACTCTTCATCCGTCGCGACCTTCGAGAACGGACTCCCCTTGGCGAGACGGTTCCAAGCGACACGGTTTTGTGGGAGGTGAGACATGGCGAATCACAATGGGTCGAGGTTCATTGCCCGAATGATCGAGAGCGGCAAGTAGAGATGTTTGGGATCGTTCAGCATCGGCGTAAATCCATGGTGCTCGTAGAATCGTCGTGCCACATCGTCGATGGCATCGACTTCCACGGCGCGAACGCCGATCAATTCAGCGACACTCAGCGCTCGACGAAATGGGTGAATCATCAAGAGGCTGCCGATCCCTTGGCCATGTGCCGCATGATCCACGGCGGGCCGCCCTATCAGCACAACGGGCACGTCAATTCGAGGCAGTCCCTTGGCCAGTTCGGCTGGCAGGAGATCACGGCTGACGCTGTGGCACGACATGCCGTAATACCCCAGGATTTTCTCGCTGTTTGTCCGGGCGAGCACATACGTCCGCGCAAGATCACGACGTTCGTACTGTCCAGACAACTGCCGTAGCCAGTCGCTGAGTTGGGCATTGCCGCAGTCGAACGAGGTGCGATCGTGATGACGTGACAGCCGTTCGATCGTCCAATCACCGGTGGGCTTCGCCAAAGTGTTTCCTATATCGTTCGGCGGCTTTCATCAGGGCAACATTCGGCTTGGCATCGACGTCATCCAGCAGCGCTGTGAATCTTTTGAAATCTTGAAGCGTCAGCTTAGTCACGGTGGCTTGTTCGATGACTTCATGAGCACTCTTGAGCAACGACGCGGCGGCAAACTCGGACGGACTTTGCCCCAGTTCCGCGGCAGCAAGCTCAATCGCACGCACCGCCGATTCCGGCAACTGCAACGAAAGTTGCTTCTTCGACGGTCGGCGTTTCGGCTTGGTCAGTGTTTTGGGCATCGATTCATCCTCATGAAACGAACGGTGGCCATCACGATAACAGCGCCGCAGTAAACGTGACGAGGTCGTTCTTCGATTGAGCGACACGCTGCAACACGTCCATACGGCCGGCGTCGCGGCAGAGTTCTCCGAACGAGAACGAGCTGCTCTCTTCAAGGTTCAACAGGTGTTGCTCGGCGAGCTGCACGGCATCGTCCCAGCGGCCGATCCGCGAGGTCAGATCAACCAGCACGTAGGCGATGAGCTGCTTGTCCGCGTCATCCGGCTCAGTGCCGAGCTTCTCACGAAAGTACGCGAGCGCTTCTTCGACTTTTTCACCAGAGAGTGCCAGGAAGAAGTGGCGATGAGCCGGGTAAAACTCGGTGAACGGCGGATCGCCGGGGTACTGGAATTGCGGATCGAGATGACCGCCGTACTCGGACAGCTCGATCGCCAGCTTCAGTTCCGGCGATGACTTGTCGAGGAACCGCGCGAACCGCACGACCGCGTTCAAGTGCGACACATCGATGTGATAATTCCCCTCTTGGAACAGCCAATCGCGGCCGGCGATCGCTTCACGCAGCGAGTCAGTCGGCGGAGCGAGCGCCATACGACGCTGCACGTCAGCACTCACCGATTCGGTCAGGTCGGAGTAAAGGTGCTTGACCAGAATCGCCGCACAATTCTTGCGGTCGTTGGCCGGCAGCCGAGCCATCTGCTGTTCGAGCGACGTGATCGTGCTGCACGTCCCGTGAGTCTTCAGCATCCACTCAACACCCTTGGTCGGATTCGCACCCTCGAACAGCGCGACCTGAATCAGCTCTTCGGTCTCGTCCCCCGGTTCGCGGCGCGACGGCATTGCGGCAAGCGCCTTCGCAACCGGCTCCGGTTCGCGAATCGTCCGGAAATAGAGCCACGCATTCGCAATCTGCCCGGCGTCCAGGAACAACTGCCCGACCTCGCGAGCCGCCTCGACGTAGGTCTTCTCAAACTCCGTCCGCTTCTCCGTCGGCACGTCGTCCAGTGATGTCGGCCGCAGCAACGGCAAGCCGAGTTCTTGCTTCTTTCGCATCAGCGTCGCGTCGAACAGCCGGTGATAGTCCTTGCTCGCCTTGAGCGATCCGAGCAGCTTGTCAAACACGGCGGTCGCGCCAGAGGGTTTTGATTCTGTGAGTTGGGTGAAAGTGTCTGTCATATTGGTGGGCTTTGTTGGAGAGAGACTTCGTAGGGTGGGTCAACCATCGGGCGACCCACCAAGGAGATCGAGTGCTGGTGGGTCTCGATGCTCGACCCACCCTACGGTTCAGCGGATCAATAACGAGCCAAGTCACCCGCTTGTTGCTTGAGGTTCAGCTTATTGACGATGTCTTGAGCGCCGACGACCATCATTCGCAGTTCGCTGCCGATGGCGATGAATTGCCAGCCTTCGGCAATGCGTTTCTCGACGTCAGCCGTTGATTGCACATGCAGACCGACGGGAGTGCCAGTCTTCTTGCCGGCAGCGAGCACTCGTTGCAGCATCGCTTCGAGTTCGGCGGGCGAAGGGTCGATGCCATCAGGTCCGCGCATCTGAGCTTGCAGGTCGTTCGGGCCAACGAAGATCGCATCGACTCCGGGAAGGCTGTAAATCGCCTCGGCGTTGGCGACCCCTTCGGGGGACTCGGTTTGCAAGATGACCAGAATTTCGTCGTTGGCGTGCTTGTAGTAGTCGCCCGCCGTCGCATCGAAATTGAGCGCGTGCAACGCTCCGCCGACCGAGCGATTGCCAGTCGGCGGATACTTTGCCGCCGCGATCGCCGCCTTGGCTTCGGCAACGGTATTGACCATCGGCACGACAATGCCCATCGCGCCGCCGTCGAGTACTCGCTTGATGTGGTCGTGATCACCGCGCGGAACTCGTGCGATCGGCACACATCCGGCTTCGGCAATCGCCGCGAAACAGATCGAGGCGTCGGACCAGTCGATCGGCGAGTGCTCCAGATCGACGGTCAACCAGGGAAACCCCGTGCGTGCCATAAATCGGGTCGCAAACACATTTCCCAACGACAACCAAGTGCCAACTTGCGGCTTGCCCGCCTTGAGTGCCGCTTTGACCGGATTCTTCTTCATGGTGCTTTCTCGTGGAACAGGCGTCTCGCCTGTTTTTGGTGACTTGCCTTCGACTCCCAACGCAGCAGGCAAGCCGCCTGCCGGACGAACGGGCGTGATTCTCCGACTTGAGCTTGCGGCGTCAACCGAGCTAACCCGATGAGGCGGCGATTTTTTATCAGTTGAACTTCAAGAAACAAATTGGAGACGCTAGAAAAATTGGAGGCGCTAGAAGTCGGAGAGAAATGAATCTCATACTCAAAGTGACGGTTTGGTGGTTTGAGCTCGGGTGAAGCGGCCTCAGCGGGATTCGATTTGGTGGCAGGCTATGTCGCTGAAGCAGTTTGGTTCCGAAGGATCATCGCGTGCGAGCCGTGTGGACCATCTCACGGCAAGAATCGGCACGCGATCTTGCCGTGAGGTGGCTATACTCCGGCCTGTCGATGTGCCGTTGAGCCTTCCTTCAGGAGCGTGTCATGCGGTGGCGAATCCTGTGGTTGTCGTTGAGCCTGGGTGTGGTGGGCGGATTGATTGGCATGACGATTCGTTCGCTGGAGGCGGACGAACCGAAGGAAGCCCAGAAGCCTGCTGAGAAAGCTGACAAGGCCGAAAAGCCAAAGGAAGCCCCTAAGCCGCCGGCAGTGAATCCGTTGCAGGATTTGTTTCAGAAGCTGATGCCGCGGCAAACTCCGCAACAAATCGAGCGACCGCCACGCATCAACGTCAATCCGCGAGGTGCGGGCGCGAAGGCTCAGCCGCTCGACCCGGATGCGCGGGATCAAATTGACGCGCGGGCCGCGAAGGATCGCAAACAGGCGGAGTTGCTGCGCAAGGCGAACGCGGCGGCACATGCTCAGGACTGGCAAGCGGCGTTGGAATTGACGCAGACATTGCTGGCTCAAGAAGAAGATTCGGTCAGCCGAGTCGACAACGGATGGATTTCGGTTCGCGAACAGGCCATGTGGTTGATGCTGACGATTCCCGAGGAAGTGGTGCGCGGATTTCGTCAGCGCGTTGGAGCGGAAGCCGACCGGCTATTGAGTGAGGCGGAACAGTCTGGTCGGATTGATCGGCTGGCTCAGGTGGCGATGCGATTCTTGGTGCTCGAGCCGGGACAATTGGCCGCTCAGCAGTTGGCGGTCCGGCATTTGGATCGAGGTGAGTTCGCGTTGGCGACACGCTGGTTTCGTTGGCTCGATGAGGCGAAGGCGGTGATCACGCGCGAGCGGCACTGGCAGTTGCAAGCGGCGCTCGCGGCGAAGCAGGCCGGAGACAAGGACTCGGCTGAGAAATGGCTGAAAAAGAATTCGCCGAACATCGAAACCGGATCGGCGAGCCGTCCGCCTATCGGTGAAGAGCAGATCGAGATGGGAGGGACGAAAGTCCGAGTCAGCGATTGGTGGTCGGCGTTGCCGGGCCGAGTCGTTGCGCAAGCCGCTCCGGCAGAGTGGCCAATGTTTTTCGGAGCCCCCAATCGCGCGGCGCTCAGCCGTGGTGGCGAGCCGTTGTTGATGCCCCGTTGGCGGCAACCGCTCACCCAGATGCAACCCTTGCAACGGCAGATTGAGATGCTCGTCGAGGACATGCACGATCAGAATCGAGCGACGATCTCGGTCTGTCAGCCTCTGCTGGTCAACGGTTGCGTGGTGCTCCGGACGTTGGGAGGCGTGCAGGTCTTTGATGTCGAATCCGGTCGGCCGTTGTGGTCCACAGCGGAGCGATTCAAAGCGGAGGACTTGATCGGTTCGGGTAACGCGCAGCCGACTTTCTACACGGCCAATCGAGTGATTCGCGTGGTCAATGGTGTGCAGCAGTTTGACTCGACCAACACCAATTGGGAACAGCATCCGTTGGCGCAATTGTTGTTTGGCAACGGCAACTTCGGAGTGCTGAGCAGCGATGGTCGGCAATTGTTTTCGGTCGAGGACGACACGTTTGTGATGCAGCAGTTTCAGGCGTACTGGGGAAACAACGATTTGTCCAAGCAGGACGCGCTGCGGCGGAATTGGAGCAGCAACAAACTGGTGTCGTATGACCTGCGGAACGGCCGGCCATTGTGGACCGTCGGGGGCATTGCATCGGACGAGCCGTTTCAAGCGGAGTTGCCGGGAGTGTTCTTCTTCGGTGCACCCGTGACCGACGGACACGAGTTGTTCGTGATTGGCGAGCGAGATGGCGAAGTCCGATTGTTTTGTCTGCAAGCCGAAACGGGAAAGTTGTTGTGGACCCAGTTGCTGGCAGCGGCGGAAACGGTGATCTCGCGCGATGTGGCACGACGGCAATTCGTCGCGCAGGTCTCGATCGCGGACGGTTTGGTGATCTGTCCGACGACGGTGGGATGGTTGGTCGCGGTCGATCGCGCATCGCGGCAATTGCGCTGGGTGCATCGTTACGCCGCGCCGCAAGCCAACAATCCGCGTCGTGGCATGGTGGGTCAACCGGTCACGCAGATGATGCCGTGGGGACAGCGTTGGTTGCCGTCGGCTCCGGTGATTGTCGGGGATGCGCTCGTCTACACGCCGCAAGAGTTATTCGACGAACAGCAGACACGCACGACCAACATTTTGTGTCTCGGCTTGCACGATGGCGTGAGGCGTTGGCTGAAACCGAAAGAGAACTGGTTGGCGCTCAACGGAGTCGCGGATGGAAAGGTGCTGCTGCTCGGACAGAACAGCGTCGGGGCGCTGTCGTTGTCGAACGGCGCACCGGCTTGGAATCAAGCGATCCCGAATTCGGATGGTGTGCCGAGTGGTCTGGGCGTGATGACTGGCGACCGCTGGCATGTGCCGTTGAGCAGCGGACAGATCTGGACGATCTCGCTCAAAGATGGGTCGAAGGCGGGACAACAGTGGGCCAACGCGGGAACGCGATTGGGGAATTTGGCGCTGTATCGAGGCGCAGTTGTCTCGGCGCATCCGGCGGGACTGTCCTGTTTTGAGCAGCGTGAGTCGATCGCGGAACAGATTCGGCAACGCAAGGAACGCGACCCGGCCGACACGTTGGCATTGCTGACGGAAGCTTCGATCCTGCAGCTCGAACACAAGTCGAGCGATGCCTGGAGTGTCTTGCAGCGCGTGAAAGCGGAGACTGTCGCTGCGGAGATGCGACCACGTTATTTGGACGCATTGCGAGAGGTGCTGACCGATGTGATTCAGCAGGACTCGACTGCGCGGGCGGCCGAATTGGCGACGTTCGAGAAACTGCTGACCGACCCGGACGATCAATTGCAAGCGAAACGGTTGCGAGTCGAGCATCTGCGGCTCAAAGGCGAACAAACCGCCGCGCTGCAACTGTTACTGGAACTGTCACGCGGTGACGGCGAGAAGGTGCTGGTCTTGAATGGGCCACCCACCACCGCGATTCGACTGGATGCGTGGGTTGGTGGACAACTCGCGGAGATGTGGAATTCGCTTCCGGCCGAGAAGCGAACCGAACTGGATGGCCGCCTCGCTGCGGAAATTCGGATGCTCGGCGATGCAACCCCTGCGGTGCGTCAACGCGGATTGGAGCTGTTCGCGTTTCATCCGGCGACTCGCGAGCCGCGCTGGCAACAAATCGAACTCGCGATCAACGAGCGTGACGTCTCGCGAGCGGAACTCGCATTGCTGCGATTGGTCGAAGGGCAGGATCCCGTCGAAGCGGCTCGTGCGTGGCGGCGATTGGTCGAGCTGTACCGATCCCTGGACTTGAAAGACGACGCAGCGACGTCCGGTCAGCGACTGCACCGATTGGGAGACGTCGCACTCGCTGACGGAATGACCGCGAAGCAGTGGGTCGAGCAAGAGATCGCAGCGGGACGCCTCGCGCGGACTACGACGTCGCACTCAGCGGACTGGAGTTCGCTCGAATTCAAAATGCAACGGTCGGTCGGCTATCAGGGGAACGCTGAGCAAGTGCAAGAATGCCAGTTGCCCGATGCCCGCTGGCCGTTCTTCACGGCCCAGAGATTTCAATATCAGATGTTGAACAGTCCCGTTTCGATGCAGCGGCTGGCGATGTCGCGAACGGGCGAGAGTCAGTTGGACTGGTCGTTGCCGCTCCGCACCAAGTCGAACAGCAACCTTGGTAACGGGGCGGCGATTCGCACCGTTGGCCACCAAATGCTGGTCTATCACCGCGAGGTGTTGCACATGCTCTCGCCAGTGGATCATCGCGTCGTGTGGACCCGCCCGGTGGAATCGCGCGGTGTGACTTCCATCGATCCAATGCAGGCCGCTCGCCGACAAATGCTGCCAATGCAAAGCAGCGTCGAGTTTCACACTCGGCCAATGGACCCGACGGACGAGCTGACGCGCAACTCTCTGCTGACTCTCTGCACGCCCGAGTTCGTCGGATATCGCGGTCGCCGCGTGCTGACGGTGACCGACGCTGCGACTGGGCAATGGCGCTGGGAGTTGCGCGAACTGCCCAATGACGCTCGCGTGCAGGCGACCAACGATTTCGTCTTCGTGGCTTCGGCGTCGCGCTGGCCAAATGGCTTGTTGCTGCGTGCTCGCGATGGTCACTCCGTGCCGTTCGTTGGCACGCAACGCGATCGGTTCCAGTCCGCGAAGATGTCGCTCGGCTCTGATTTGCTGACCGTGTCGAAAGCCGACGGAAACCTGGTGGCCGTGGAGCGCTGGAACGCGATGACTCAACAGACGGTGTGGCGTGAGACCTTTCCGTCGACCAATCAGTTCTCGTGGTTAGACGCACGCACGATAGCAACACTTGCCGCAGACGGCTCGCTGACGACGCTGGACCTCGACACCCACGAAAAACAGAGTTTGGGAACCGTCAAGCCAGCCGATTTGTCCGGACTCAATCAACGTCGCTACATGGTGTCCGACCACGATCGGTTGTTCCTGATCGTCTCAGGCGACCGGACGAATTTTTACGGCGACGAGTTCGCAACGGTCCCGGTCAACGGCACGATCTTCGCCTTCGACCGTCGAGCGGGCGGAGAACTCTGGCGGCAGAAAGTGGACAATCAAGGATTGATCCTGAACCACTTCGTTGCGTCTCCGGTGCTGCTGTTCTCGACCCGCCGTTTTGAGCAACGCGGACGAATCCACATGCAGGTTCAAAAACTGCTGATGCTCGACAAGAAGACCGGCCGCAAACAATTCGAAGAGGAATTCACGAACCAGTTCAGCGGCTATCGCGGCTTGAACCTCAACCTCGCGGAACGGCAGATCGAGTTGCTGACGTACAACGACCGGCTGCGGCTGATCGGCAGTGAACCACCGAAGGCCGAGAAGTAGCCCAGGCCCTTGTGGCCTGGAGGATTCGCGCGAAGATTGGAATCGACCGACTCACAAGGGGTCGGGCTACGAAGATTTTGGGAACCGATTCAGGGAGCGTCCCCTCTAACGGCGGTCCTGACTCTGGCCTGAAAGATTTCTGTGAACGGCGGGAATATCGACCGCCGCTTGTCGCTCTGGATGGCCACACATCCAATCGCACCTCGCGGCATGCGCGAGAACGAACACGTCTGGTTGTCGCTGAACTCCTGCGGCCGCATTTCCAAACCACGTCTTTGACGAAGGGGTCATCATGCGCCGATTGCGCGGTGCATTGTTGTTGAGTGCGGGAATGAGTGCCGGAATCATCGGCTGCGGTGAATCGGCCCGGCAGCCAGGAGCAGGCGGGACGTCTCTTCCGGCGGAAATCGCAAGCACCGAGTTGCGGCATGATGGCGCTGCGTCATCGCCAACGGATGCGAAGATGGGTGTCCGGTTCATTGCTCCGGCGGGGCTGTCGGCAGCCGCCGATTTTGGCAAAGCAGTCATCATCGACTTACCGTCAGATGCATCGGAGAGCAATCGCGAGGGCTTCAACACCGAAGCCTACGACCATCAGATCGAGAACCCGTTCGTCGCGGTCAATCAACATCCGCTTTCGACCTTCTCGATCGACGTCGACACGGCGTCGTATGCCAACGTGCGGCGAATGCTGACCAGCGGTCAGTTGCCGCCGAAGGGAGCAGTGCGCATCGAGGAGATGCTCAACTATTTCAGCTACGACTACCCGCAGCCAGAAGGGGATGTCCCGTTCTCGGCAAACATCGAGATCGCCGAGTGCCCGTGGAAGCCGGCGCATCGACTAGCGCGGATCGGGCTGAAGGGAAAAGAGATCGCGACCGACAAGCGGCCGGTCAGCAGCCTCGTCTTTTTGATCGATGTCTCCGGGTCAATGCAGAGCCAGAACAAGTTGCCGCTCGTCGTTCAAGGTTTGAAATTGCTGGTCAACCAACTGACGGAAAACGATCGCGTGGCCATCGTTGTCTATGCCGGAGCCGCTGGCACGGTGCTCGATTCCACGACTGGCGACCACAAGCCGGTGATCCTCGCTGCGCTCGATCGTTTGCAAGCGGGCGGCTCGACGAACGGAGCCGGCGGCATTCGACAAGCGTACGATGTCGCCCAGAAACACTTCATCAAGGGGGGCACCAATCGAGTCATCCTGTGCAGCGACGGGGACTTCAATGTCGGCACGACATCTCAAAGCGAACTGGTCAGCCTGATCGAAGACAAAGCCAAGAGCGGCGTCTTCCTGACGGTGCTGGGCTTCGGCCTGGGCAACTACAAAGACAGCACGATGGAGAAACTCGCCGACAAGGGGAACGGCAACTACGGCTACGTCGATTCGCTGAACGAGGCGAAGAAGATTTTCGTCGAGCAGATGTCCGGCACACTGATCACGATCGCCAAGGACGTGAAGATTCAGATCGAGTGCAATCCCGCGCAGGTCGGAGCGTACCGCCTGATCGGCTACGAGAACCGCGTACTCGCCAAAGAGGATTTCAACAACGACAAAAAAGACGCCGGCGCGATCGGAGCCGGCCACACCGTCACCGCGCTGTACGAGATCGTCCCCGCCGGCCAACCGATCCCGCCCGACGGCAACGTCGATGCCCTGAAGTATCAAACTCCCGCCGCGACGACGCCGGCCGCCGCCGAGTCGAAGGAAATGCTCACCTTGAAGCTGCGTTACAAAGCTCCCGACGGAGACGTCAGCCAATTGGTCTCGGTCCCGGTGACCGACGCCGGCAAAAAGTTCTCACAGGCCTCGCCCGATTTCGTGTGGGCCACCGCAGTTGCTCAGTTCGGCCTGCTGCTTCGCGACTCGACGCACAAAGGGAACGCCACGATGGCCTCGGTCCTCGAAATGGCCCAGTCGTCGCGCGGAGCCGACAAGCAAGGCTACCGCACCGAGTTCCTCGAACTCGTCACCGCTGCTGCTCGACTACTGCCGGCGAAAGAGATCGCACGCACTGAATAGCCGTGTAAACCTCGACGACGCGCAAGTGCCACAGATTTGAAAAACCTCTGTGCCGTATGCATCGGAAACGTTGAGCTAGCCCGGATTCCACGATGCAGTCGCGAGGCGAGATTGACCGTCAACTTCCGGTTTCCTCTGCGTTCTCTGCGTTTCAAACAAGTAATTGACCGCCACTTAGCAGGTTCCGGCCATCGTCCGCCTGACGGTCGTTTCCAGCGACGGCTATACTTCGCCCGCTGTTGAGCGAAACGAGAAACCTTTGGGACGCACCTGGGTTAAATGCCCCGACGCGACTCGAACGGAAAGCCCGGACGTGGTGAAATCCGAACCCGCACTTTCGCAGTATCTGCACGATCCGGACGTGCAACTGATGTTGCGCGCAAAGCGGGGAGACGACGCGGCTTTTTCGCAACTCGTCGAGAGGTATCAGGATCGGCTAGTCGCCGTCCTCTTCCATTTGCTGGGCAATCAAGAGGCGGCTGAGGACTTGGGGCAGGAAGTTTTCTTGCGGATTTATCGCAATCGATCGAAGTACGAAGCCAAGGCGAAGTTTTCGACGTGGATGTTTCACATCGCCAACAATTTGGCGAGCAATTGGCGACGCGACGGTGCTCGGCGACGCGAAGCTTCACTCGCCGGCAGTGATTCTGGCCCGTTGGGAGCTCGGCCGCAGGAGCAACTGCTCGCTGAGAAATCGGCCTTGATGCCGGCTCGTGTGTTGGACCGCAACGAGACACAGTCGTTGGTGCGTGCCGCCCTCGAATCGCTCAGCGACCGTCAGAAAATGGCGGTCCTGCTGCACAAGTTTGAGCAAATGAGTTACATCGATATCGCCGCGACGATGGACCTGTCTCCGCAAGCGGTCAAGTCGCTGCTGTCGCGAGCGCGAGAAAACCTACGGGCCTATTTGGAGCCTTTTTTTTGATCGACTACGGGCTACAGGCTACGGGACAACACAATTGTCTTCGTAACCCGTAGCCTGTAGCCCGAAGCCCGAAGCCAATCATGTCCGACGAAACACCTCAATCATCCTCTTTCACCGAGAAGCTGGTCGCGTACCTCGACGGCGAACTGCCCGAGGCAGCCGCGCGCGAAGTCGAACAAGCGCTGTCGAGCGATCCAGCGATGCGGGCCGAAGTCGAAAACCTCAACCGCGCATGGGAGTTGCTCGACCTGCTGCCGCGTCCGAATGCCTCTGGAGAATTCAGCAGCCGGACGCTCGCCACTTTGCAGGTTGTCGATGGCACGACAGAGTTATCAGCGGAGCCGGAGACTGCGGCAACGGTCGCGTTGGAAAACTCCACTCCGCGTCGCCTCCCTGTTTCGCCGTTGGTAGCTTGGTCGGCAGGACTGGTTGTGGTCAGCGTGCTGGGGTTTGCCGTCGGCCGGATGACTGCTCGGCCCAACAGCGACGTTTGGCTGGATGACCTGACATTGATTGAGCACATCGACGTTTATCGTGAGCTCGGCGATGCGGAATTTCTGCGTGACCTCAAGCAGCGAGGAGTGCTCGATGAACGTCGCCCGCCAGAACCTCACTAATCCAGCTCTGGCTGACGTGGGACCGCGTGTCGCCGTCGTGGCGGTCGCGCTGAGTTTGTCGCTACTACCTTGGTTTCTGGCCGCCGATGGCCGACCGTCGGAGCAGCGCGAGGCGAATCAAAAGAAGCTCAACACGATGACCGAGCCCGAGCGTCGAAGGCTCGATGAAAACGTTCGCCTGTACCGCGAGATGCCGGCCGCCGAGCGCGATCGCCTGCGTGAACTGCATCAAGCCATTGAGAACGACCCGGAACTGAAAGCCGCGTTTGCCGACTATCAGGCTTGGGCGAATTCGTTGTCGCCGGTGGACCGACATGAACTGCGACAGACTCTTGATCCCGAAGCTCGCAAACGGTTAATTGAGAGATTCCATCGCCGGCCGCCGCCGAATGACATGTCCGAACCATTCCCTCCGGATCGCCCTCCCAACGGGCCGCCATTCGGCCAGAACAAAAACGGCCGTCTGCGAATGATTGAGAAACTCTTCGGCGGTCTGGTACTGCCGTTCGGAGACCGCTTCGGTTCTTGCGTGCCGGAGATGGAAACGATCATCCGCGTTCTGGAGCACGAATTACCGTCCGAGACTCGCGACGAACTCGACAAGCTCGATGAGTATTCCCACAAGGTTCGTGTCCTGCGATTGACCTTAGAGCGACATCCACTCGGTCCGCCGGGCGTTCGCATCTTTGGATCGGGCAGCAGCACCATCGATAAGGTATTCGCCGCACTGCCGGATGGGCCGATCAAACAGGCGCCCTTCAATCGGAATCCCAATCCGAATCAATTCGACGCTCGCAGCACACTGCTGATCATGGTCCTGATGCGCGGCTTAATGACGGAGACGCAGCGGGCGATCGAAGATCATCGTCCTCGGCCCGATGTCCTCATCGCCTTCCAGAAAAAACTCAGTGAGGCGGAACGCACTCGGCTCGACAATTTGAACCGCGAAGATCGCCAATTCGAACTCTTGCAGCTTTACGTGAAAGAACAGATTCCGGGGATTGGTGAACTGCAGAGAATTCTAGGCACCCCCGAGATGGAGCGTTTCGTGAAGCAATTGAACAACGGACCGCGACCCGGACAGGGCCCCCCCGACGGAGAGGATCGACGCGACAAGAAGGGCCGATTTCCGCCACTGGATGGCTCGCGTCGACCACGTGAGCCAGAATCGCCGCTACCGAATCGCCCCGGTCCCAAGGATTGATCGACCACCATGCCGACATTATTTCCGCGTTGCATCCTCGTCGTCTGCACCAGCCTCGCGTCGTTGCTCGCTTCCGCTGTCCGAGCAGAGACTCCGACGGCAAACTCGCGCATCGACTTCGCACGTGACGTGCGGCCGATCCTGTCAAATCATTGTTGGAGTTGTCACGGCCCCGATGAGGCGACACGGCAGGCGAAGCTGCGACTCGATCGACGCGACTCCGCCACCGCAAAGACGGAATCCGGCAAGATTGCCGTGACGCCGGGAAACCCGAACGTCAGCGAACTCGTCTCGCGGATCAATGCTCGCGACGACGATCAACTGATGCCGCCGCCGGATGACAAGAAGCCGCTGACGCCCGCTCAAAAAGAAATGCTGCGCCGCTGGATCGAACAAGGGGCCGAGTTCTCACAGCATTGGGCGTTCGTCCCGCCGCAACGATCGGCTCCGCCAAACATCCGAAACTCAAAACCCGAAAACCGAAATCCGATTGATGCCTTTGTGCATGCACGATTGGAAGCCGAAGGACTCGCGCCGTCGCGAGAGGCTCCGAAAGAAACGTGGCTTCGCCGAGTCACGTTGGATCTGACGGGCTTGCCGCCATCGCTGCTCGACTTGCGAACGTTCTTGGCGGATGACTCGCCCGATGCCTTCGAGAAAGTCGTCGACCGCTTGCTCGTCTCGCCGCGCCATGCTGAGCGGATGGCGATGCACTGGCTGGATGCGGCTCGGTACGCCGACACAAACGGGTACAACAACGACGAAACTCGTTCGATGTGGCCGTGGCGCGATTGGGTCATCGAGGCGTTCGCGAGCGGAATGCCCTACGACCAATTCCTCTCCGAACAACTCGCGGGAGATTTGCTGCCGAACGCGACCTTGGCTCAGCGAGTTGCCACGGGGTTCAATCGAAATCACGTGCTGACGACCGAAGGGGGCATCATCGAAGAGGAGTATCACGTCGAGTACGTTGCCGACCGTGTCCACACGACGGCGACGGTCGTCATGGGACTGTCGTTCCAATGCGCTCGCTGCCACGACCACAAGTACGACCCGCTGACGCAGCGCGAGTACTACCAGTTCGCCGCGTTCTTCAACAACGTGCCAGATCGGGTTGTCGGCTACAACCAAGGCCGCATGGCCGAACCGCTGCTCAAGGTGCCGTCGCGCGAACAGCAAGCCGAACTGAATCGCTTGCAGCATCGCAAAGTGGAACTCGAAGCATTGCTCAAACAACGCGAAGCCAACATCGCCCCGGAGGTCGCTCGCTGGGAGAAGTCGCTCACTCCCGAAGAAATCGCCAAAGCGGGACCGGCGGGATTGGTCGCACACTTCCCGCTCGATGAGACCGACGGCGACCAAGTGGGCGACCTCGTCAAAACGGATCGGCGCGGAACGATTCGCGGCAAAGTCGCTCGAGTCCCCGGAAAGTTCGGCGGCGCGCTGGAGTTCGACGGCAAAACGCTTGTGCTCGGCGGCGAAGTCGGAGCGTTCGACAGCGACGAGAAGTTCTCTTTGGCCGCCTGGATCTGGCCGACATCGGCTTCGCCGACAACGGTGCTGTCGAAGATCGACGAGGCCAACGCTTTTCGCGGATACGACGTCATTTTGGAGGGAGCCAAGATTTGCAGTCACTTCGTGCATCACTGGCCAGACAAGGCCTTCAAAGTCGTCACGAAGGAACCGCTGTCGCTCAATGAATGGCACCATGTGGCGGTCGCGTATGACGGCTCGCGCCGCGCGACCGGCGTGAAGATTTACGTTGATGGCAAGCCGCGAGAATTCGACGTGACGACCAACAACAGCCTCGATGGGACGCTGAAAACGGACAAGCCCTTTCACATCGGTCAGCGGAATGCGACCGCTCCGTTTCAGGGCCGCATCGACGACGTGCAGCTCTATTCCGTTTCACTGACCGCCGAAGAAGCGGCATCTCTGGCCGCCGGGCAATCGCTTGGTCGATTGAAAGACATCCTCGCGATTGCTGCCAAAGATCGCTCCGATTCGCAAACGATGCTGTTGCAGCAGTTCTATCTCGACCGCATGGACGTCGAGTCGCGGAACTTGAAATCCCAAATTTCCGATCTGCCGCGTCAGCTTGCGGATCTCGACAAGGCCATCCCGGTCACGATGGTCATGCAGGAACAAACGCCGCGCCGTTCGATGTTTGTGCTGCGCCGCGGCCAGTACGACCAGCGTGGCGACGAAGTCACGGCCGGCGTGCCGGCGGTGTTTTCGAGTCTGCCGCAAGACATGTCCGTCGATCGAGTGAGTCTGGCCCGCTGGTTGACCAGTCCGTCGCATCCGCTGACGGCTCGCGTGGCGGTGAACCGTTGGTGGGAGATGCTTTTCGGCACCGGCTTGGTCGAGACTGCTGAAGACTTCGGCGTGCAAGGCACACTGCCAAGTCATCCCGAATTGCTCGATTGGCTCGCAACGGAGTTGATTCGCACCGGCTGGGACCAGCGTGCGATTCTGAAATTGATCGTCACTAGCGCGACATATCGGCAATCGTCTCGCGTCACGCCCGAACTGCTGCAGCGTGATCCCCGCAATCGGCTGCTCGCTCGCGGGCCGCGCTATCGTCTGCCGGCGGAAACAGTCCGTGACAACGCGCTGGCGGTCAGTGGCCTGCTGCGCGAACGGCTCGGCGGACCGAGCGTGAAGCCGTATCAACCAGACGGGTTGTGGGAAGATGTGTCGGTCGAACGCCGCGACAAATACGTCGCCGATTCCGGAGACGGCGTGTATCGCCGTGGCATGTACACGTTTTGGAAAAGAACCTGCCCACCTCCTGGAATGATGACCTTCGACGCGCCCGATCGGGAGTTCTGCCTCATCCGCCGAGCACGCACCAACACTCCTTTGCAGGCCCTGGTGTTGCTCAACGATCCGACGTTCGTCGAGGCCGCTCGGAACTTGGCAGAGCGAGTGCTGATTGAGGCGAAGACAGACGACGAACGAATCGGCCTCGCATTTCAGTTGTCTTTGAGCCGTCTGCCCACCGCCGCGGAACGCCGAGTTCTCTCGGAAACGCTGCACGCGGCGACCGACCGATTTCGGATGGATCACGCCGCCGCCGCAAAGTTGCTGAGCGTCGGCCGCACGACATCAGGGCTGCAGATCCCGCCCGAAGAACTGGCCGCGTGGACGACCGCCATGAGCTTGCTGCTCAACCTGGATGAAGCAATCTCCAAGACGTGAGCGGCGACCTTTTGATCGCCTCATCGGCCTATTCCTCTTCCGGAATTGGCGGCAGCTTGGAAATGTCGGCACCGGCGTTGTTGCCGTCAGGCGCAGCGTTGATGCCCGGATTGGGAGACACGGATTTACGATCGAGCGTCAGCGCGTCGAGTGACATCGTGGCCACGTCGCCGCGACCCAGAACCCCTTTTCCTTTTTCGTGCTCCCGGCCGTCCCCGAAAGTCGGCGGACGGTTGATGCCTTCAATCACAACTGGACCTCTCCCCGTTTCTCGCCCAGGTCGTCGACAACGAACGTCACTCCAAATTTCGTAAACACTTTGGCGGCCTGTGTGCGAACGAAGAGATCGTCGTCGCGTAACGCCGATTCAACCGTCGAAATGGCGGTTGGCATTCCCTCAGGTGTGTCGCTCTTTGCCACCCACTGTCGAAGTCGTCCGCACCATGAGCCGGTATCTTTGCGGTTCGAGACGATGTCAGTTGCGATGATACCACCGAGAAAGAGGATCGCTCGCCGCCGCGCCGTTTTGCCGCCATTTTCCAGTTGCTTGGCCAGCGCAGGAACACTTTGGTGTCGATGTCTGATTCCCCGGTGCATTGCCGAGAGGAGAAATCCACCGACAACGATGTACCATTGGAATTCGATTGCTCGCAGGAGATGCTCAGGCCATACACCAATGAGGGTAACGCCACGGTTCGAAACGCTGGCCGCGACGATCGATATGGTTGCACTTATCACGAAGGCCAGACCCGCGAGAACACGACCGCCAAAAGGGTCGAGTCGCTGTCGGAGTGCGCTGACCCATACGGTGATTGCCACGGCGATTAACGTTAGCAATATACGCGATGCGTCCGCATTCGAGACTCCTTTGGGAATGCAATAATTGAGGGTAAGTATGAACACAAACAACGCCGTAAATTCGGCGACACAAGGCCACACCCATAACCATACTGCGACCATCCATATCCGTTGCGTTGTCATTGTAACTGCCTTGACGCAATCAATACCCACGATCGGCGCTGCGTCATCTCAAATGCAATTTGAGGTTGCAGATTATTTGAGGAAGACTTCGTTGGGGGTTCTGTAGCCGAGGCAGCGGCGCGGGCGGTTATTCAGAAGATTTGCGACGCGTTCTAGCTCGGCCCAGGTGAC
>SXGU01284360.1_pt1 | contig 21630 bp, 12 predicted proteins | sample 3174531 | NCBI WGS metagenome assembly SXGU01 (sample SAMN11356863, study PRJNA531348) | freshwater metagenome | isolation source: freshwater sample F1-140 | place: China: Fuxian Lake, Yuxi | collected 2017-12-25 | reverse complement strand
TCAATCGTTCCAAGAGAGATTTTCTGACCCAACGACCGGCAACACGGATGGCGTCTAACATTCATCCAGCATGCGTAACACTTGGACAAATGTCTAGAGGGGATCTTTAGAGACAAAGATGAGGGCCCTCCACCGCTTTTGCGGAATTCCGGGGACGACCGATCTACCAATGGCCGGCAACCCGGAGATGCGCCCATTCAGACCGAGCTAGGCGAATGGCGGTTGCTGACCGGGTGGCCGTCGGGATTCGATCAAGGGTCGACCCAAAAACTGCGAAACTGTTTCACCAAGCCCTTTCCCCGGTTGCCATCGTCGCTCAGGACCAGCAGCCGCGGTGCGTCAGCGCCACCTATGGCAACCAATGCTTCGGGATTAAACTTCTTGAAGCCGGGTTTCTCGATGCGCTCAGGATGGGAGTCGCCGCCGCCCCAACGATACAATCGAGACGTGCCGCCGCCCGAGGCTTTGCCAGCTATAATAAACCAATCCCGACCAGTCCAGGCGATGTCGCGGATGCCAAGGCCATCCAAATCCAGCACTTTCGGTGCACCAAATCGTAGCGATTTGAGTTCGATTGCCTCGGCGGGATTGATCAAAGGGATCAATAGTGCCTTGTCTCGCGGGTTCGGCGAACGCAACCCGATCCAGAGCTCACCATTAGGACCGGCTGCAAGACCTTCAATATTGATTCCTCCATCCTCCGATGGAATGCCGCTGGCGCGGGCCAGATCGAAATGAGTCAATGAGCTTTCTCGGACCAAGGCGTCGAGCAGTGACCCACAAGGGTGTCCGATGGGTACCAAGGAAATTTCTGCGGCATTGGTGACAATCCGCGTGGCGAACAGCCGCTGACGATTGGGGCGCAACTTGCCGTCTTTGTTGCGCGAATGGGAACCAATCCAATAAATCCGATCGCCCACTCGCGCTGCGCCTTCGATATCGGTTTCCAACGATTTGCCGCGCAACATCAAGAACTTGGACACATCCACCGACGCGATGGCTTCGCCGTCTTTGTCCATCCGATACGTACGCAGAGCGCTATCTTCGTCGCTAGCTACACAGAAGAGATCATTCCCGAGAAAGGCCACTGCAGAAGCATTCGCCATGCCCCCGTGGCTGCTAACCTCTCTTGAAGCAGCCGTTCCGGAGTGTGGGAACAGAAAGCCGACGACGGCAAACCAAAGCCAACACAAGAGGTGCTTTCGAACGGGCGCAAGCCCGAGGCGCCGCAACCTTCCGGCAATTCCCAATTGAACTAACTGAGGTCCACCGGATTCTGTGGGGACTTGGGTAGAGTCAAGTCGACGTTGCCAAGTCCAACCCATGATGCGCGATCGCGTGATCGCTTGAATAACCGACGCCGTATCCACAGAATCCCGTGTGGCTTCAACCCCCTCCGTCCCTGGCATTGCACCGACGTCTTCGGAGTGATTCATTTCCAAGCTAAGTCGGCAATGTCTGTCCTCTGGAACGTCGGTAATAACTGCCATCATGGCTGCTTTAGACCATAATTTCGGTCGAGCAATTCAAACAAGTCTTTGGTGGTCTTGATGGTACCTGTGACGATGTTCGTCCCTATGACCGTTTGAGGCATGTTACCTGAGCGGGTCGCTCGTGAATTCGCCCCGTATACCTCGATCGCCAACTGAATCGTCTTCTGGATCCACGGATCCGCCAGGGCGCGATCCAACTTGTCGGTACCCACGAGAGCGACGGCTTCCAATCGTGCCTGCTCCAAACTCGTTTTCGGCAGGGTCCTCATCAGCCAATCGTCGAACTGGCGGAACTTGGTCTGGTCAGCCCGCCAGACAGCCAGTCCGAGTGAAGCAAACTGGCACGCATTGGTATGTGCCGAGGAGGTCTGCCGCACATACCGATTACAGTCGGAAGCCAGCGGCATCGGCAGACACAACACCGCTAACTGATTGCTAAAGGCGCTCTGCGCTTCAACAATCGGATGATGGGTCGTGCGGCAGTACTTGCAGGTATAGTCAAACAGCGAAAGCATCACATGAGTTGCCTTGGGCGAGCCAATCAAGGGGAACTCGGTGAGATCGAACTCGAATTGATTCGTGTGAAGGGTCAACTTTAGCGTGGGCGGTGGTTCCACCAATGGGGTCTTTTTTGCCTCGAAGTTTCCTGCAGTTGTTTCGGTGCTACCACTGCCCGCGACCTTGAACGATTTAGGTTCGACCGCGTATTGCCCACCAACCACCACTCCTAAGGCTACTGCGGCACCCGCGATCGCGCTCACCAGATCCGCTCCCTCCATGGGGTGGACCCAATTCAACAAGATTAGAGCGGCCACAGTGGCCACGGCATGGGTGGCACAACAAAAGGGGCAAAACTTGCCAATGGCGAACGCCTGGAGTCCAACGAACCAGATGGCTGCACCGACCACCGCGATACACCCTGTCTGCAATGCGAGCCGCGGTCCTTTGGCACCCGGCGCCCCCGCAGTTCTCGCCACGGGGAAGGTTAAGCCGAAGAGCATCAAATAAAGTAACCCTGCTGGAATACTGACCGGAACACCGAGCCAATAAGCCCAACGGCTATGCAGAACTTCTCCACAGCCACCCTCCGGACCACACCCGGCAATACCACCTTGGCTAAGGGAAGCCGTCGCGAGGTAGACTGTCAGGCCAAACGCAATCAACAACAGGACTCGTGCGATGGTCACACTCATAGGCAGGCTTTGAATGAGGGACACGGTCACGGGCTTGGCTGCCGCTCCCTGCGCTGGTGATTGGGAATGCGACGTCGGCGTTATGGGCGGCGTTGATTTCTTGGAGGCCATAGATTGCTGGGCAGTCTGCCGAGTGTCGGCGATTCGTCAACGGGGACCCATATTCTTCAGCAACGCCTCGACACATGCCTCGGCGAATTCTGGGTCGTTTATAGCGCAGTCCAATTCACGTACCAGGATGTCTGAACGCAAACCGGCCTTCCACGACGCGAACAATGCAGCATCCGCCTCGGGGTCGTAAAAGGGTTGGCCAGGGGCACTGATGACGCTGATCCCACGCAATGGTAACAACACCGTCACTGGCGCTTTCGAGAGGTTGACTTTCTGAGCCAGGATTCGACCGAGCTCAGCACATTCCGAGGGCGTCGTTCGCATCAGAGTTACTTTCGGGTTATGCTGATAAAACCGCCGACCACGAAATCGTTCTGGTACCGATTCAGGTTCCTGGAAATTAACCATGTCAAGACAACCGGGAGTCAGAATTGCTGGCACCCCCCGTTTCGCAGCCGCCTCGCAACGAGTCGGTCCAGCACCCAAAATACCACCCACCAGTTCGTCGGCCCACTCGGTGGTGGTGATATCCAAAACACCCTCCACCAATCCGGCGTCGATGAGGGATTCCATGGTGCGTCCGCCTGTCCCCGTGGCATGGAACACCAGAACTTCGAACCCCTTCGCCTCCAACAATCGGCGGGCGTGTTCGACACAGCGTGTGGTGTTTCCAAACATACTGGCCACGATGACCGGTCTGTCGTTCCCAGCCACAACCTCCACTTCCACCATGCCGCAAATAGCCCCGGCCGCGCGTGTCAGAATCGTCCTGGAAATTTGGTTTAAACCGCTCACGTCCACAATGCTGGGGACCATGACGATGTCCTTAACCCCGACATAGGGTGAGGTGTTCCCACTCGCCAGAGTTGAAACCATCACTTTGGGAAAACCTACGGGCAAGGCTTGCATGGCCGCAGTGGCTATGGAGGTCCCCCCGCCGCCACCCAGTGAAATCAGTCCGTGGATCTTCCCCTCATTCTGAAGTCGAACGACCATCGCGGTGGCGGCTTTGGCCATTGCACCGACGGTTTCACCTCGATCTCGTCGCGTGATCAACGCTCTGAGGTCGACACCGCCAAATATCGCCACCTCGTCGCGAGTGATATCCGGTTGAATCTGAGGCGCGTCCAATGCACCGACATCAATCAAGAGCGTTTGGTGACCGCGGCGGCGAATCTGAGCCGCGACAAACGCGTGCTCCATGCCTTTGGTGTCAAACGTTCCTAAAACAGCGATGGTAGCCATTGTCGTGCCTTCCGAACTTAGGGCGTCAGTCGACCCGTCTTGAGAAACTCGTGCCGCACCGGCGTCTGAATGCGCTGTCCAGATTGGGAGACTACGGTGATCTCACCGGGTCCAAACTCCAAGGTTCGTACCGTATCAAAGCTGTAGGGGATCTTCACAACGCCCTGGATGTAATTGACAGACGTCGCAGCGTCGGAACGTAGTTCGACCGTCGTTGCCACCCCTTCCCGCGTGAGGACATTCTCCTGTCGAGAAGCCGCGAGTCCATCGGCAAAATGCGCGGTGACGTCTTCAAGCCCGATGCATCGATTCCGACCGTTCCAGGGGTGACCATGCCGGCCTTGATTCTCGATCCAGATGACGGTGCTGTTTAGCACTCCAGGGTCCTTCAACGCGAACCAGACATACCCCGATTCCGTGAATGTAGCAGCCAGCCAGGCGGGACCGCCGTTCCGGTCCGACGACTCGGCAACCAGCTGCACCAAGTCCGCGAAACCGGTCCGCGCCGGGAATCGGGTCAAGTCGGCGTCCGCCGACTCCTTCCAAATCGTCGGGACCCGCGACAAGTCATTCCAGCGTGCCCCGGGCAGGAGCGATTGGTATTCGCCTTGTTTGGGATCACTAAACGTCGCTGGGTAAGTCATGCCGAATCGAAACGGGCTGGTCGCCAACCGCACAGAGCCTTCCTTGTCAGGTAATGCGAGCGTCGCATGATGGCCCAGCGGATAGCGACCCTTGTATCCCTGGATTACATGCTGGGTGTAAACCACGTTATGGCCATCCACGAGAAACAAGTGCTTAAACACCTCCCCCTCGCAGGCCCCGGGCTTCATGGAGAACGTAATCGACGTCACATCGCCCTCACGACGATTGTCCAAGTACTTCCATTTGGAGCCCGCCACTTCACCATGAGGTGGATGTTTTTCCCCCTGCACGGCGTCGGCATTGCCACCAAAAGGAAGGCAAAAGAAATCTCCTCGAAGCGGTCCCAGCACTGGCACCGGCACCGACTTCGGTTTTTCATCCTGCCAGGGGGAGATATGGTAAGGCTGGATGGGTTTGGAATCGTTTCGATAAAATGTCACCGGCGCCATGTGCCCTCCCAATCGCGTCACCGCCAACTCCACTTGTGGCGTGCGTATGACGTAGCTGCGCTGTTTATGAATACGTTCTCGATCGACCCCTGCCACCGAGGACAAGGTCACCAAGGACAGCACTGAAGTCATCACGAATGTGTAAGATGATTTGGTCATGAGGGGATTTCGATGCCGAGCCTAAAGAGCATTCCCCGACGTGGTCAACTCAGAGCCTGTCGGAAAATTACAATTTATCCTTGTTCGGTTCCTTGTTCGGTCACGGGCCCAAACGGCATCGGTTGAGTGTCCGAGGATTGATCACCCACTCGATCGAATTGTTCCAGCCATAAGTGGGCCGTTTCCAAATCCCCTAGCATCACAGCGGCGAGCGCAGCAATTGCCGCACTCCGAGCGGTATGCTTCATTTCCCAGGATCGCAAGGAATGTCCCATGGCTGACGCCGCATCGCCTTGGGCAAAGGCGTGACGCGCCTGGAGCAAATGCTCGAGAGCGGCGGATTCAATCTCCCAAAACACCCCTATCTCGCCCCCACAATGCTCACACACCTCAACGAAACCCCGATTGAGATGAGCACACGAGGGACAGTTTAATTCCATAGAGTCTTAGTCACTATCGGCCTGGGATAAAACCTGAGGTTACCCTTTCACCCGCCACCCCGCCACCCTCACGGGTTCTTTGCGTCGCTTCAACCTCGAATGAATGCGAAACCGTGTCCATTATGACAAAAACCGGACACGTTAAATTCACGGGACGCCGCCGCTTATTCTTGGTGGAGGACTTTGGAATGAGACAGTATCGCGAAGCTTTGCAATCATCATGAATCCTGACGATCTCTCTTCGAACGCCCTGCATCTTTCCAAATTCGATCCTCGGGTGGCGCCAAGCACCGAACCGATTGAAGAAGAAGGGCAGACAATCATGATCCGACGTATTGCCGCGGAAACGGCGGAGGGATTGGATCCGGCCGAGGCCGTTGGCAATGAGTTCGGTTTGCCCCTGAAAGAAATGCTCGGGGTGATCAGCCACTGCTACGCTCGCGGTGTGTTTTGTTCGAAAGACATTGGCGAAGTTATCCGCATCGAACCCAAACTGCGTGAAGCCATCGGTCGAAAGTTGCCAGGAGAGGAACTCATCCGACGGTTCCGACGGCGTTACGCAGAGGCAATCGAGGAAACTTTGGAGAATCTTTACCGCGTCGTTCCAGCGGATGGGGAATCAACAACTCCGGGTGATCACACTGCTGACACAGAAATCGTGCGTCGCCAGGCCCAAGATCGGGTCCATGAAGCGACCTGGACGGACAACACCAAAGGGCGCCTCCCATAGTTTCGGGTCTCGCAACTCGAGCCGATCCTCTCGGCTTCGTTGTCAGCACCACAGAGCCAAATCCGAACGCTGAATCCTTGAAGTCAGAATAGAACAAGGCGCGTCTTTATGGACGCGCCTTGTGACAATTTCGGTTGAGACCTAGTTATCGGCCCAAGCGATAGAACCGATTGCCTGTATTAGCAAGGTCCTCGGTATAGCCGCTGGCAGGAGCGGGAGTTACTGGCGTCCAGGGCCCGGAGACAGAGGGAGCCGATTCCAGCTTTCCAGTTCCCGTCCAGGTCAAGGTCAGTTTTCCAGCCTTCAAAACCGGAGCCAAGAACGCCAGCGGGGCTTCTGAGGGATTGTTCAATTGGACGTAATCGATACCCATCCAATTACCGCCGCCATCGGCATTGTAGTTAATGCCCCGCAGTGTCACCACATTATCAAAGCCAGAGCCGACCTGAGCCTTGACGGTCGCCAAGGTAAACTCAGGCGTGACGTAGTCCTTGTCCAAATCAGCAGGGCGGACAACGATTTCTGGTTGGACGAGGACGCCATTGAAGTAGACTTCAACGCCGTAACGGGGATCCGCCTGGCCATCGGTATGCAAATTCAATGCATCAAAACTGACCGTCATTTTGTCGGTCTGTTTTAGTGTAGCCGGCAGATTGAAGTGGTATCGCAACTCGTTGTCGGTGGCAGCAAACGCGCGCTCGGCAGCTTCTTCATTACGGGGAACAATGCCGACTGGAGCATAATCCGCGTAGAATGCTGTGACGCTGGGAATCGTCTTGGTGTAAACTCCAGCGAAGTAATAATCGTCATCCGCGCGCCCATTGATTTCAGGGTTGTTGGAAACACCTGGCAGATCATTGACTCCGGCTTCCTGCACGAAGGTCGCTTCGGCTCCGCCACCATTGCCAACTGGCCAGCCATTGTCATCTTTGCCGGCAGCCCATGGGAATACGGCTTTTGGCATGGGACTCAGCTGGACGTAATCGATTCCCATCCAACTGCCACCGCCGTCACCGGAGTAACTGATGCCCTTCAAGGCAACGATGTTATCGAAACCAGGACCCGTTTGAGCCTTCACGCTGGCCAGTGTGAACGGCGTTGTCGTGTAATCTACCCCGAGTTGCTCTGGGCGGATCAGGATTTCTTCCTGAACTTTCACACCATTGAAGTAAATCTCAACTCCGTAACGCGGATCCGATTGTCCGTCGGTATGCAGATTGTTCGCATCGAACGTAACCATCAATTCGTCGGTGGGAAGAAGCGTCGACGGCAGATTGAAGTGGTAGCGCTTGTCATTATCGGTGCCAGCGAAGGCGCGTTCAGCGGCTTCCTCGTTGACCAAGACAACGCCGAGGGGAGCATAGTCGCCATAGGCCTCAACCACGCTCGGAATCACTTTGGTATATTCCCCCGCGAAGTAATAGTCGTCGTCTGCTTGGGCGTTAACCTCAGGGCTGCTCGGATTTCCAGGCAACGGGTTCGTACCCGCTTCCTGCACAAACGTAGCATTGGCGCCACCTCCATTACCAATGGGCCAACCATCGTCATCACGGCCCACGTCCCAAGGGAACGGCGCAGGGAGAACCGGGTTCAACTGGACGTAATCGATTCCCATCCAGTTTCCTCCGCCATCCGCGTTGTAGTTAATTCCTTTGAGAGTGACGATGTTGTCAAACCCAGGCCCAACACCGGCCTTGACGCTAGCGACGGTGAACGGCGCCGTGTTAATGGTCTTGTTCAAATCATCCGGTCGGATGATCACCTCGGACAATACCTTGACAGAATTGACATACACTTCGACGCCGTAACGTGGATCTGACTGACCGTCGGTGTGGAGATTCAACGCATCGAAAGCTACCGACAATTCATCGGTCGGCTTCAGATTGCTCGGCAGGTTAAAGTGATACCGAAGCTCATTGTCGGCTGCGGCAAAGGCCCGCTCGGCAGCCTCCTCATTGACAGAGACCGTGCCAACCGGACTATAAGCGCCATTCGCCGGAATCACCGTGGTGTAAATTCCAGCCAAGTAATAATCGTTGTCGGCTTTTGTGTCGACCTCTGGGCTGGTGGGACTACCAGGAAGTGGGCTGATGGCACCATTTTCCTGAACAAATGTCGCATTCGCTCCGCCGCCATTCCCAACCGGCCAACCGTTGTCATTGCCGCCGACCGCCCAAGGCAGCACCGCCGGGGGTGGCGGTGTCGCCACCTTATCCAGTTTCACGTAATCGACACCCATCCAGTTCCCACCGCCATCCGCGTTGTAGTTGATACCCCGGAGACTGACGATATTGTCAAACCCAGATCCGACTTGGGCATTCACCGAGGCGAGGGTGAATGCCGGCGTGGTGAACGGCTTGTTCAAATCTGCCGGTCGCACCGTGAGCTCCGGTTGAACCCGCACCCCATTAAAATAGATTTCCACACCGTAGCGCGGCTTAGCCTGACCGTCTGTGTGCAAATTGAGCGCGTCAAAGGTAACCGCCATCAAATCCGTCGGTTTGAGGGAATTCGGCAGATTGAAATGATATCGGAGATCGTTGTCTGCCGCGGCGAAAGCTCGTTCTGCTGATTCCTCGTTTGCCGCAACCACACCCACGGGGACGTAATCGCCATTGCCAGGAATCAAGGTGGTGTAGGAACCCCCAAAATAATAATCGTTGTCGCCTTGACCATTCGTTTCGGGACTGGTTGCCGAGCCTGGCAACGGATTGATGACGCCGTTTTCCTGAACGAACGTTGCCAATGGACCGCCACCGTCCCCCGCCGGCCAACCATTGTCGTCATTGCCCACCGCCCAAGGGAACGTGGCAGCCGGGATTGCCTTAGCTTCCTGGTTGAGTTGGACATAATCGATGCCCATCCAATTGCCACCGCCATCAGCATTGTAATTAATGCCTTTGAGGCTCACAATGTTGTCAAATCCGGGACCAACCTTCGCATTGACGCTGGCCAAGGTGAATTGCGGCGTGGTGAAATCTGTCCCGATTTGTGCCGGGCGAATGACAATTTCCTCCTGCACCTTAACACCGTTGAAGTAGATCTCCACGCCGTAGCGTGGGTCCGGCTGACCGTCGTGCAAGTTCAGCGCATCAAACGTCACCGTGAGCAAATCGGTGGACTTCAGCGCGCTCGGAAGATTGAAATGGTAACGCAGATCATTGTCCGCGGCGGCAAAGGCACGTTCGGCTGCTTCTTCGTCTGCCCCCACGTCACCGAGGGGATCGTAGGCGCCATACATCGTCGTGACGCTATCGATGACAGTGGTGTAGGAGCCCGTTAAGTAATAGTCATTGTCGACCTGCCCGTTGGTCTCAGGATTGTCGGCAGCACCCGGCAACGCACTGATCGATCCATTCTCCTGCATGAAGCTCGCATTGGCGCCGCCGCCATCCAACGCAGTAGGCCAACCGTTGTCATCGGTCCCGACCGTCCACAGTAACTGCCCGTGAGCTGGGAGTGTGGAGGTGACCAACGCGGCCAAACCGGCTCCTAGCCAAAACGACACTGGGGGTATACGCATGGCGCACATCTACAAACGTGCTACACCCAACTGTCAAATGAATAGTGGCAACTGAGCCTGCAATTGTTGTGAGGACTGATTTTGGCGTGGGAAAACGCTTCAAAGCAGGGTTATCGCCCGTTCATGCGTCTCGCCGTCGCAATCTCCTCGACCTTTGGCCGACCCCTGATTATTCCACAAAGCAGTGAAGTTCCCCGTTGTATTATCGATCCTCGCATGCGCCACAGTTCGTCGGCATTCGGATTGGTTGACCGGGCTGGGGGCTGGTTGCCTTTGGCTGGTCTCTTGCACAGGATTCGCCGCCGAAAAAGCTGCGTTGGATAAGAATCGCGCCAACAGCGCGCTCGAAGATACCGCGAGAATCAGCGCACTGGTCGCGACCGAGGAGACCGACCTGCGGCTCAGTCTCAAAATGGCAGCCCTATCCCGGGGATTGCTCAATCTCCGACTGCCCGCGCCGGGTACAGACTCGATTTTCGGCCCCTCAGCCCGCGTACTGGACCTCGGTGTGTTCCCGACCTCTGCGGCAGCGCGCGCGGACTCAGTCGAAACAAGTTCGTGGCCAATCTCAAATCAATCCTCGGTGGTGAGCCAGGTCGATCTTTGGCGCTCGTTATTGGACGCAGTCTCCTGGTTTGAGCATGCCAAAGTTTTTATTGTCAGCGGTGAACACCCCCAGGGTGATCCGATGCGCTATGAATCCACCGCAGGGTTTGAAGCGTTAGCCCAGATGAAGTCCGGCGACTGGCGATCGTTTCACGGCAAGCTGAGCCTTTCCTGGCGGCGCGAGGCCCCGGCGGCTGGTCAACCTCCAACCGAGTGGCAGATCACTGAATGGAAAACCGAAGATCTCAAATGGATCTCGAGCCCAAAGCGGCTCTTCGCGGAGGTTTTGGACACCTCGATACAGCCCCGGGAAGACGTCTCAAAACTCAGGCGATCACTCCATTACGAAGCCACAGTCAAGTACTACCGAGAAGGAATGAAGTCACCGCCCCATGCCTATTTCGCACCGATCTCCGCGAATCAAAAGGAGGGCCTTGCCGTCGCGGACATCAATGGCGACGGGTTTGATGATATCTACATCGGAGTCCGCATCGGGAAGAACCAACTGTTGATCAACCGTGGCGACGGGACGTTTTCGGAGGAAGCCGCTAAGTATGGCCTCGACCTACCGGGCCACACCACGTGCGCATTGTTTGCCGATTTCGACAATGATGGCGATCTCGACGCCATCCTCGGGCGGAGTTTGCTGAGAACCACGTATTTGGAGAACCGCAATGGGACATTTTTCCAACACCCCATCCCCAAATACATGCCGATGGCCGTGATTTCCATGGCAGCCGCGGATTACAATCGCGATGGCTTGTTGGACATCTATTTATGCACCTACCGTCCGGCGGCCCCGGCTGGGGCCAGCCCCGCTGGAGGTGTTGCGCAAGTTAACGATGGCGATTTTGACTGGCCCGATGAATTCTTCCCGCCCGATATGGCTCGAGAGTATCGACGGCGAGTCGCGGAACACCGTCAGCGCAAGGGGGGAACCGTGCTGGATCAACTCGGCCCTCCCAACGTACTGTTGATCAATCGGGGTGGCGGACAATTCGAACCCGCACCTGACAATGCCGTGGTCGGTTTGTGGCGAAATTCACTTCAAGCTACCTGGGGCGATTATGATCAAGATGGGGACCCGGATCTCTTCATCGCGAACGACTGGGCACCGAGCGTTCTGTTTCGAAACGACGGACCAGCCGGTTTCAAGGACGTGAGTGCGGAAGTGGGTGTCACTTACTATGGTTTCTCCATGGGTGCCTCCTGGGGGGATTATGACAACGATGGGCACGAAGACGTGTACGTATCCAATATGTACAGTGCGGCCGGCCGGCGCATGACGGCTCGCATTCCAGGGTTGGACAAGATGTTCCAAGAATCTGCTGCCGGGAATTGGCTCTACCGACAGACGAGCCAGAAGAAGTTCTTGCAGGTGGCCGGGATGGAGCCACCTGCCATGACCGTTATGAATGCAGGTTGGTCCTGGGGCGGTTGCTTCACCGATTTCGACAATGACACATTTCTCGATCTCTACGTTCTGAGCGGCTATTTCACAGCTCCCCAGGAGCTTTCTTCGGAGTTGGACATCGAGAGCAATCTTTGGAGAACGATGGTGAGAACGGATGAGAACATGTCGCGACCGAGCTTTCGTTTTTCCCCTGAGTGGAAGCGCACCGGTGCGCCAGACAATCTCGGACCGCAAATCGACGCCCGTTTGTCTGGATTCGACCGCCAAGGGGACAAAGTGGCGGTCCACTCACTGAACGGAAACGAGCGAAACCATTATTTCGCGAACCTAAGCGGGCGGGCATTCTCGGATATCTCCTCCATATCCGGACTAGACAATCCCGCAGACAGCCGCGGCTTTGCCGTGTTGGATTACGATCGAGACGGCTGGCAGGACGTGGCACTGGTCAACGCCAACCAACCCCTGTTTAACCTCTATCACAGCGAGATGGCGGGGGCAGGACGGCGTGGGGGCATGATCGCCCTGTGTTTTGTCGGCGGCAATCAGACGGCGTCGGCCTCTAAGAATTACTCCAACCGGGACGGCTTTGGCGCGCGTGTTTCGGTGGACCTGGGTGACACGAAACTCGTGCGCGAACAGCGCTGTGGGGATGGCTGGTCCACTCAGAATTCTGGGACGATGATTGTGGGCATCGGGGCGAAGACTATGGCGAATTCAATCACGATTCGCTGGCCTTCAGGCAAGACGTCGACCACCCAGAACATCCCGGAAGGCACCCTGCTGACGGTCTGGGAAGACCCATCGAAAGCTCCTGGCGGCGATGCATTCCAGCGCCGTGACTACCGTGTAGCACTGAAAATTCCACCGGTCGCCGCCCAGGCGCGTCCAGTCTTCGACCTAGCCGCCGCGGACACCCGCGCCAAAGCGGGTGCGCGCCTCCGCGTCTACACGAGCTTTACCACGGAATGCATCGACTGCCGAAAGCAATTACCCATCCAGCGACACCTCAAGGAGCTACTCGCAGCCGAAGGCGTGGACCTGATCGCCGTCCCAGTCGAAGAGACAGACGACAACAATAAGCTGGCGGCATTCAACCGAGAATGGCAGCCCCCTGCCCGGCTTTTCAATATCCCTCCAGCACGAAGGAAAGACGTCGCAGTACTGTTTGCGAAGGCGACCGGGGCGACAACGTCTTCACCGTCGACCATCATCACCGACAGCGCCGGGCATCTATTGGCAGCGCAATCGGGTGTCCCAAGCCTTTCCACGCTTCGTCGACTCCTGGGGCAACACTTGCCCTGAACGCAGGCCCAAGACTATTTCTTGGTCATCTGCTTCAGGACCCTACCTTCGACCCATCGGCTGTTGTACTTGAGGTGCAAGACATCACTTGGGAACTTGGGCCGGGGCTCGTTCGCATACCGCTGATCATCCATGCCATGAAACGGAAGTGGTTGCACTTGGTCCCCTGTGGCCACGTGAAAGTCGGAGTCCTTGTCCCAGCCATCCACATAAAGGAAAAAGTCACGAACAAGGCCCGATGACTTCATCGGCACTGAACTTTGAGGGAACGACAGACTCAGTTCGTCGCCGCTGTTCACCAATAAAAGGCCCTCGTCCCGGGAAGCCACCAACTCGGACACATTGCCGAAGCGGGTGCACCATCCCTCCGGTATGATCGTCCAATAAAAATTGGGGCTGAACTGGTTATAATCGGGCGTTGGCGGCGAATCCGGACTCAATGACACGAGTGGACTGAAGCCACGGAAATGCAAATCGGCGACGCCTGGAGCAACGAATGCAATCGTCGTGCGAGGGTTTGGAACCCGTTCCAAGAGTGCCATTCGGTCCCAATGAATCTCGAAGGCGCTCGCCAACCGCAACCGCCGCGTTCCAGGCTCCAACTTCCCATTCAAGTCCACGAGAATCGTCTTGGTCTTGCCCGCAGGCGCTCCCACGGTCACGTCCACGTTTTTCCAGGTTCCCGGACTCACCTCAGCCTCGAGTAGGGGAAACGGGAATGGGAGCGATGGATCGTGTGATGCGGCAATATTGGCCATCCCGCCGCCAAACCGGAGCCAGCCATTCATGACCAGCACCAGTGGCTTGCCAGCGTCAATTTCTCCAAAATCCAGGATAAGACTGTGAGGTTCCGCGAGTCCTCGCAACTGGGGGATGCGCAAGGCCGGAGGCGACACACGTAGACCGTCCACCGCGCGCAGGGCGTCGGTCACGTCGCGTCTGCTTTCGATTTCCGCCCGTTGAAGCGGATGCTCCCGGTGCAATGTCCAGATCGCGCCGGGTGGATACGGAGCGCCGGGTCGCAATTTGTCCGTGGTATGAACCTCCGTGCCAGGTTCATGGTCCACGACCACCAGTTTCGCTTCATCGAGATAGAGGACCTCTCGAAGCTCTTCGGTGATTCGAACCTCGTAATTCCCATTTCGCGCCGGAAAGGCGCTTTCGCCTCCGATCCAGACGAATTCTTCGGAATCGGATTCGATGTATCGACCCGGTGCCAATGGCAACCCAATCGGAGCAGAACCCAGAATGTCCGTCACAAACCGGAACCGCTGACCGTCCCAGGCGTAAAGATAGGGACAAGAGCCCTCTTGGATCGTCAACTCCAGCGCCAGGAGAGGTTCCCGACAATTAATCGGCACTTCCGCGGATCCCTGCGGCCAATTGAACCAATGTACGAGAAACGAATCGAGCTTCTGATAGTTTCCCACGCCGACTTCCACAGGCAGTTGACGAACAGTACGAATCAGCCGCAATCCCCCGGAAGCGACCTCAATCCGACTGCCAATGCCGCTCGCATTCGAACGGTTCCCGACCATATGCACTTTGATCTGAGAATTGGCATTGCCCCCATCGTTGCGCACATACCGGACGCCACCTTTTGACAGCGCCACCACAAGGTCCGAGTCGCAATCTTGGTCGAAGTCTGCGAAATGCAACTCGGAAACCGCCAATCCTTTGAACCCGCCCAAACCCAATGAATCGGTATGTTCCTGAAAGCCACCCAAACCCAGATTGCGCCAAACCCGAATACCGTCCCCAATGAGCCACAAATCCAACCATCCGTCATTGTCGTGGTCGACGGCCAGCAACTGGCGGATTGGCCCGGACCCCGCCCCTGGCGCAATCGAAATCTGGCTGAATTCGCCACCATGAAAATGGATGGTGAATTTACCATCCTGTACTGAGGCCAAATCAGGGCGCAGGTCGTTGTTCAGATCCGCGACGCAAACCGTCGAACCCGCCGACCATTTTGCGTCCTCACGAGGTCTCAATGGACCCCCTCGTTGCTTTTCGAGAAGCAGTGGAGGCCCCTCCAATCGACTCACTAAAACATCGGGATTCCCGTCGCGATTCCAATCTTCCATGTGGACCGTCTGGGCATTCTTGAGTGAGGCGGGGATTCCTGAGGTTCGAGTAATGTCTTGAAATTGGAGCGGGCCGAACTGGCGCCACACTCTCACTTCGTGGGTGTCTGCCGTTACCGCGAGCAAATCGAGTTTACCCGTGAAATCCAGATCCATCAGGGTCCCGTCCACCGCGTTGAGCGTAGTCAGATGACTGGCGACAGAGATATCCGTCACAAGACGGTTCGTTGCAAACCGAAACAGTTGAGTTCCGCGACTCCCCAGCACGAGGACATCTTCAAACCGATCGTTCTGGAGATCACCGACCAACATTTTAACGTAGGTCGCGCCGGCTGTCGCTAGGTGTAACTCTGGGGAGGGATGAAACGTGCCGTTCGTATTTAGTAGCAGACGAAAACCCACACGGTCTCCCTGCTTTTCCATGAGGAAGAGGCTGTTCCAGCCAGTGTGGCTAGGGTCGATGACGGCGATGGGACCTTGAAAATTCTGCGCACTGTCACCCAACGCTTCGGTAGTCACATCCACATAGCGCACAACGATGCCTTCCGGGTTCGGCTGATCCAACTTGAAGGGTACCCGAGCCTGGACATACTTGCTCCGTTCAAAGGTGGCCCCGCCCATGGCGACCCCTCCGCTATCGACATTGGACTGGTGTTGTTGCAACTCCCGTTGGGCTTCCTCCACTCGACCCAGTCGAAGCAATGCTTGTCCGAGAAGGTAGTGTGCCGAAGAATGGAGACGGTTGGGATCGAGACCAATGCCTTCACGAAACGCCGCGATAGCTCCCTCCCATTGCTTCAAGCCAGTACGAGCCAACCCCAACTGGAACAGGGTTGCGGTGACACCCGGTTCAATCTTGTGGGCATTCTCCAATGCCTTGACGGCTTCCGCCGGGTTGGAGAGACGAAGATAAGCGGAGCCTTTGACGAAATAAGCCGCCGCGGAGTTTGGATCAAGTTTCAGAACCTCATCGGCCTCTCCAATCGCCGCAGCCGCCGCGCCAGCCAACAAATGGGCATTGGCCAGATTCAATCGCAGATCCGCATCGCTGGGAACTAGTGCCAGCGCGCGCTGATAGACCGCCAGCGCGTTCGTCGCATCCCCTTGGTCGAGATGGTTCTTCCCGGCGTTCATTAGACTCATGAATTGTTCGGAAGGAGGACGCGGACCGCTCGAGGACTCGACGGAATTCGACGGACTGCGTTGACATCCCGCTAGGAGCAACAGAAAGACCAAATACCACTCTGAAAGGACACGATTCATTGGCAACTCGCGGATCATAGGCATTGAGCGCCTCGCTGGCCAGATCCGCATGCGGAATCCGAATCGAACGTCCATCGGAGGCTCGCGATGGGTGACACAACACCTCAGCAAACGGCCCTAGCCACCAACCAACTCCCGAATGGCCTCCCCGTTTTCCACGACAAACCGAGGACGGCCTTGGTGGTCCAAATAAGTGGTGTCCTGCGGAACGCCCATATGATGGTAAATGGTCGCGGCCAAATCCCCTGGGGTTACGGGCCGTTCCCCAATCTCGCCGCCAAACCGGTCCGTTGATCCGATGACTTGCCCATGACGAAAGTTGCCCCCGGCCACGGTCATGGACATGACGACCGGCCAGTGATCACGGCCATCGGTGCTTCCTTGAGTGCCTATCTGCGGGGATCGACCGAACTCACCCAGGGCAAGAACTAAGACATCTTGAAGCAATCCACGCTCCTCCAGATCCAGGACCAAGGTCGAAAGCAGGTGATCAAAAACGGGCAATAACGGCCTTAATCCGTTCCAAATCCCACCATAAGGAGGGATGTTGTCGCCATGATTATCCCAGGTACCAGACGCTGAATGATGGCTCAAGTCGAGGGTGACAAAACTGACGCCAGCCTCGACCAATCGACGTGCCAGCAGCGTCTGTCGACACCATTCGTGGGTTCCATAACGATCCAGAGTGGACTGTGGCTCGCGCGACAAATCAAAGGCTTCCTGAGCCCGTTCGCCCGCCACCATGTCGAACGCTTGTTGACCAAAACGATCCAACGCCTCCATCGAGCCACTAGTGTCCCACTCGCTTTTTATTTGGTCCAATTGTCCCGACAAGGCACGCCGATCGTGCAATCGATCCAAGGTCAGACTGCCGGGCAACCGAAACATCTGACTCACGTTGCTTCCCAAGAATGGATCGTACTGCTGACCCAAATAACCCGCCCAAGCCAGGTGTGACCGGGATTTCAAATTCAACGAAACGTAAGACGGCATGCCGGGATGATTCGCTCCGCGGTGTTTCGAAACGATCGATCCAAAGGCCGGATAGAGATGACCGCTCGGACTCAACCGCGGTTCGGCATCAGGATTCGCCGTTTGCATGACCATGTTCGGTTCATGATTGCTGAACCGGCAATCCACAGAACGGATCAACGTCATTTTGTGAAGCATTGCCGCCTGTTTCGGCAGGTGCTCACAAATCCGCACCCCCGGCAGGCTCGTCGGGATCTCGCGAAACGGACTTCGATACTCCGAAGGCGCGCCCGGCTTCATATCCCACATGTCCACATGACTTGGCCCTCCCGTCATCCACAGCATGATCACACTCTTCTTGCTAGGGGCGGCCTTGCCCGATGTCGCGGCGGCAGTGCGCGCCGATAGCAGTTGCGGAAGTGTCAAACCTGCCAATCCCGCGAGGCTGGCTTTCAGTAGGCTGCGTCGACTGGAAACCAACAACCCTTCGCGGACTCGCGGATTGAGCGAGACAAACGCATGGGGTCTGGAATGGCTATGTCCAGCAGTATCCGACACTCCTCGACCCTACAGGGCGGTGTCGAACTATCAAGACAACTGTATACCACGTTGTAAAAACGCCATTTGACCACGGTAGTTCCCAACCCCAACTTACCCTCCTGGATATGAGCAGACTCGACGAAACTTATTCGAAATTGACAATTAAGACCGGCGCCAAACTTGTCTTGGTGGTGCTGGATGGACTCGGTGATATCGCCACGCGCGCTCAAGGCAACATGACACCATTGGAAGCCGCAGCGACCCCTAACCTGGACGCTTTGGTGGCCCAGGGTTGCGCCCAAGGACGCATGATTCCCGTAGCGCCGGGTATTACCCCGGGAAGCGGGCCAGGGCACCTGGCCTTGTTTGGATACGACCCCCTCGACTTTGAAGTCGGACGCGGGGTGATTGAAACGCTCGGCCTGGGTCTCGAACTCAAGGCCGGAGATGTGGCGGCTCGCGCCAATTTTTGCACCCTCAATGAAAAAGGGCTGGTCACCGACCGTCGCGCGGGGCGTATTGCCACCTCAGTGTGCGAACGCCTCTGTGGGATCCTTGCGTCCAAAATCAAGAAGCTCGGGACTAATGACGTCATTATCGTGCCCGGCAAGGAGCATCGATTTGTTGTGATTTTTCGAGGCAAAGGGCTCGAAGGTCCCCTCACCGACACCGATCCAAATCGCGAAGGTCTGCCCATCAACACGGCAGAACCTATCGATCCAAAGAGCGCCGCTCAAAAGAAAGTCGCCAAGCTGATCACGGATTTCTACAAGGTCGCCCTGCCCCTGCTGAAGAACGAGAAGCCCGCCAATGGATTTCTCATGCGCGGGATTGCCCATCAGCCGGAGATCCCCACCTTTGAGGCCCGCTACCAACTCAAACCAGCCGCACTGGCTGTTTATCCGATGTACAAGGGATTGGCCCAGTTGGTGGGCATGACCAAGATTGAGGGGCCAGGAACCATCCGCGAACAATTCGAGCGCTACGTCGCTGAATACGACAATTACGACTTCTTCTTCATCCACTTCAAGTACACCGACAAGGCCGGTGAAGATGGCGATTTCGCAGCCAAAAAGAAAGCCATTGAGGAATTCGATGCTGCATTACCCGTGCTACTCGCGCGAAAACCGGATGTGCTCGCCATCACTGGCGATCATTCCACGCCCTGCTCCCTCAAGGGCCACTCTTGGCACCCACAACCGGTCCTCTTGCATTCGGCCGCCAGTGGCAATGACAAACTGGATCGATTCACCGAAACCGGCTCCCATTCCGGATCTCTTGGCATCTTCGAGGCCAAGTACCTAATCCGACTCATGCAGGCGCACGGAAAAATGTTCGACAAATTTGGCGCGTAATCAGGATGACTCCTACCACAACTTAAACTCGGCCCACTCGTTCAACCCGCGGAAATCAACGCGGCGCAGCCAATGCCACATGACACCTCCCAACGGTTGCCGAAAACCGTTGGGAGAATTTGAATCCTACCTCGATAACAATCGTGGAAAAAATTTAAGTTGCGGGGATCGGCATCGTCATAACGAGCCGATTTCGACGTCGTTTGTCGAGTCAGCAGTAAATCAGGCCGTCAGCAAACGCTTCGTAATAAAACAGCAAATAGGCTGGACCAAGCGGGGTGCCCACCTTCTCATCCAAATTCGAACCAAAGTGCTCGACGAGGATTGTCGTGAAAAGGTGGCGGACCGGTACCCCGTTACGGCGACCGTGGCAGAATCACAATCACCGGCCGCGTAGCCCCCGGTTTTTCCCGCCCTCCGAGATGGCGCTGATTGTGGTAAAGCTCCTGCCAATCCGCGCTCAATCGACGCGCGATCCACGCCAACAGGTGGCTCGCCAACTGTGAGATACGAACCCAGAGAAGTATGAGGTATCGACAAGGTGATACGGTGAGTTTCGACAAAAGACTTCGACGCCAGGATCTTGCGTCAGATTAATCGCGAATCGTTGCCATACCCCGTTTTCATTTTTTGATAGCCTCCGCTTTGCTTCGCTGTCCAATCGTGCTTGTCTGCTGCTGTTCATGAACGAAATCACCCGCATCCTGGAGCGTGTTGAACAGGGTGACCCAAAGGCCGCGGAACAGTTGCTTCCGTTGGTGTACGAAGAACTTCGCAAACTTGCGGCTCGCAGGATGACCTCGGAAGCTCCGGGCAATACCCTGCAGCCAACGGCACTCGTCCATGAAGCTTACCTGCGTTTGGTGCGCTCAAATCAGCCCCAGCAATGGGATGGACGATATCATTTCTTTGCCGCAGCCGCGGAAGCGATGCGGCGGATTCTCGTCGAGTCAGCCCGACGGAAGCAGTGCCTGAAGCATGGCGGGCAGTTGGAACGGGTGAGTTTGGATGCAGTGGAATTGCCCATGCCCATGCCCGATGACGAACTCCTCGCGCTAGACGAGGCCCTGGACCGGCTTGAAGACCTAGACTCGCGTGCCACCAAGGTCATCAAACTCTGTTTCTTCGTCGGGTTAACGCAAGAACAGGCGGCTAACGAGCTGGGGGTGTCGATTAGCACTGCCGAACGGCTCTGGTCTTTCGCGCGTGCCTGGCTTTTTCGCGAGATGAAAAGGACACGCAACGCCTCGCCTTAAACTTAATCCGAACTCCAAGACTGACTTCACAAAAGCAAGCAAGCAAAACCAAGGACGAGAAAGCTCCACTGCTAGAAACGCGTCACTGACTAATTCGAGACGCCACTGAATGACTGTTCCATCTTCGTTCCCTTCTGTGAATCAAACTCGGTTTTCGGGCCGAAGAATCTTTTTGAAGGGTTTCAGCTGCCAACATCGCATTTCCAATGAAGGGAACGAATCCCTTCGCCCGATTCATCATGGCTAACGCGGACGCACTCATCAGCATTTTCAATGAAGCCAACGCCCTGCCCGCCGGTCCTGAACGCGAGCGGTTCCTGGCTGAAGTTTGCCAGGGGAATCTTCCGTTAAAGGAACAAATTGTTGCATTGCTGGAATCCCACGACGGCGCGGGTGACTTTCTCAAGAGCGCGGTCCTTTCCCCGGTGGTTCTGCTATTCGAAAAGCCCGGAGCCATGATTGGCCGGTACAAGTTGATCGGAAAAATCGGCGAGGGCGGGTGTGGTGTGGTCTATGTCGCCAAGCAAACCGAGCCGGTGCGAAGACGTGTCGCGCTAAAAGTTATCAAGCTGGGGATGGACACTCAGCAAGTCATTGCCCGGTTCGAGGCGGAACGTCAGGCGCTGGCAATGATGGACCACCCGAACATCGCCAAGGTGCTCGAAGCCGGCAGCACGGAGACGGGCCGGCCGTACTTTGTGATGGAACTAGTTCTACATTGTTATAATTTTCTTCCGGCTGGCTTCGCGACGGAACTTAGATTCCATCGCCAGCTTCCGTCGTCGATGTCGCGCCTTGATTCCCGCCTCCACCTCCGCCGCGCTTCGCTCCTCTTGGAAGTACCACG
>SXGU01245442.1_pt1 | contig 21641 bp, 17 predicted proteins | sample 3174531 | NCBI WGS metagenome assembly SXGU01 (sample SAMN11356863, study PRJNA531348) | freshwater metagenome | isolation source: freshwater sample F1-140 | place: China: Fuxian Lake, Yuxi | collected 2017-12-25 | reverse complement strand
TTCGTCTATGCGGTCAAAGGGATCTGGCAAAACTGGCTTGGGCGCAGGTCCGGCCACGCCAACCGCAACTGGCAATGGTATCACGCGCTACTTCGGCGTCTGCCTTTGCCGAACCCGTACATCGCACACAAGGCGGTGTTCCAACGCGCAGCGAAACCATACGGCGACGAGCCGGATGCGGGAAATCCGCACGTCCGAATCAGTGGGATCCGCAGGCGGGCAACCGCCTGCGGTGACCCGGCCGCCCGCGCGGCACCGCATCCGTTCCGCCATCCGCCCACTCCATGCTATGCTGCGCCCCCTTTGCGCCCCAGCGGAGTGCGATGCCCCCTGTTCCTGCGATCCTCGACAACGGCACCGTGCTCGCAGACTCCTACGTGGTCGAGCGGTCACTGGGCGGCGGTGGCATGGGCCACGTGTATCTGGCGCGCGATCTGCGGCTGGACCGTCTGGTCGCCATCAAGCTCCTGCACGCAGAAGTCGCCGCCAATGAAGACGCCGAGGCGCGCTTTCGCCGTGAAGCCCACGCGCTGTCGCGGGTGTTGCATCCCAACGTCGTCGGTATTCACGCCTTTGGCCGCCACGTGCAATCGTGGTTTCTGGTCATGGAGTTCGTCGAGGGGCAGAGCTTGGAGCAACTGATGACCAGCGGACCGATGCCGCTGGAGCTGGTGCTCGACCTGACGCGGCAAGTGGCCGCCGGCCTGTCCGAAGCGCACGCTCTTGGCATCGTACATCGCGATATCAAGCCGGGCAATGTGCTGGTGCGCACGCTGGCGTCGGGCGGCGTGCTCGCCAAAGTCGCCGATTTCGGTCTGGCGCGCTCGATCGCGTCGGCGGGGTCGGTGGCCGTGACGCGCGCAGCCGAGATCCTGGGTACGCCGGCGTACATGTCGCCGGAGCAAATCCAGGCCCAGCACGTCGACGGCAAAAGCGACCTGTATTCGCTGGCCGTCATGGTCTACCAGATGCTGACCGGTCAGCTGCCGTATGCGCGCGAGACCGTGCAGGCGATGCTCATCGCGCATCTCATCGACGACCCGCCGCAGTTCAGCCCGACCATCTTGCGGGCGGTTCCGCCAGCCGTCGAGCGCGAACTGCGCAAAGCACTGTCCAAAAAGCGCGAAGAGCGCCATGGCGATGTGTTGGCGTTTGCACGCGCACTCGAACGAGCCGGCGGCCGCAATATGGTCTCCGGTGCGATCGAACTGGCCGACTGTCCTGCGTGTCTGCAGGCGGCGACGCCTGGCGGGTTTTGTACCCAGTGCGGCAGCGCCGTGCCGGGCGTTCGCTGTTCGGCGTGTGGCACGGAGGCGGCTGGCGAACGATACGCCTGCGACAGCTGCGGTGCGTCGCTGTTGGCGTGGCCATCGGCGGCCGGCGCACTGGTGGCCGGCCTGCGCGAGTCGAGCGTCGTGCTGCTGGCGGCCGAGCTGGCGGCGACCGGTATCGAAGGCCAGGCCGATCGCGCCGCCCTGTTTGCCACTGCCGTCGCCCGCGAGGGTGGGCGCCTGATGGCGCTGATAGGCGGTGACGCTTATGCCGTTTTTGGCATGGGCGGGATGCGCGACGGCGACGCCGTGCGGGCGGTGGACGCGGCGCTGGCCTTTACTGCGCTGGCGGGCGATGCCGGTGGCGCACCGCGTGCGGCCGTCGAGATCGGCGCCGTGGCCAGCCGCGGCTCCGGTGTCGCCTGGGGCGTGGCGATGCTGGGTGGCCCGGTCATCGCCATGGCGCGCGATCGCCTGCAGCACGCGCAACACGGCGGCGTCGTGATTGGCGAGGCAGCCTATCGCGAGGCGCGCGGCGTGTTCGAATTCCGCCACGACGCTCGCGAGCACGTTCGCCATGTGCTGCGGCGGCGCGATGCCTCGCTGGCCTTGGCCGACTACATGGCGCGCGAGGTCGCAAAGCCGTTCGTCGGCCGCAACCTGGAGCTGAACCTGGCGCTGCGCGCGTGCAAAAAGGTGCGGCGCGAGGCGTGTCTGAGCGCTTTGGTCATCGTGGGGCCACCCGAAGCCGGCAAGTCGCGGCTGGTCGGCGAAATGCTGCGTTCGCTTGAAGAGGGCGGAGAGCCGTGGCGGTTCGAGCTGGTCCGGTGTAGCCCGGTTGAACTGACGAGCGGTTGGCAGCCATTTGCCGATCTGGTGCGCGACGCCATGGTCGGTGGCGAAGAAATTGCCGTGCGCCTGTCGCGCCTGCCCGGACTGCAGGACGCCGACCCCGAACGGGCAGTGCGCCGTGTGCAGGCCCTGATGCGGATGTTGGGCCTGGATCACGACGTCGCGCAGGGCCAGGCGCCAACACCTGCCGGTGACGCCGAGATCCAGGCGGCGTTCGAGGCCTGGGCGGCGATCGTCCGCGGCCTGTGTGCGCAGCAGCCGATGGCGTTGGTCATTGAGGACCTGCAATACGCTCGGCCCGTGGTGCTGCAATTGCTGGCGCACATCGCCCGCAGCTGCGAAGACGTGCCGCTGTGCCTAGTGCTGCCGCTGCGCAGCGACCGCGCCGAGAACGTGCTGCAGTCGCTACACCTGACCACTTCGCGAACGGTGACCGTCGAAGTCGAGCCACTGGAAGAATCGGACACCGAGACGCTGGTCGCCGAGATGCTCGAAGGCCTCAAGCCGCCGGTCGGCCTGGTGTCGGCACTGCAGCGCTTTGCCGAGGGCCTGCCGGGTCGCGTCGAGCAGGCGCTCGATACGCTGATGGACGAGCAGCTGCTGGTGCTGTCGGATGCTGGCTGGAAACTGTCGGCGGTGGCGGACGTCTCTGGCTTGCTTGACCGCTCGCTGCAGGACCTGCTGATGCGGCGCATCGGCCGTTTGGCGCCTGCAGACCGCTGTCTGCTTGAAGCTGTCGCTGTCGCTGGTGGCACTGCGCCGCACGGCATGCTGAGCGCGATGTTGCAGCGGCAGCTGCGGCCCGCCGACACCGAGCGCATGCGGCAGACTGGCATGCTGGTCGAGTCGCGCACCCAGCCCTTCGCTGGCCACCGCGAGTGGCAGCTGCGGCCAGAAACACTGACCCAGGTGTTGCTGAACGGCATGCTGCGCAGTGCGCGCGTCGACATGCACCAGCGCGCGGCCCAATGGCTTGAGCTGTGGCCCGGCGCGCGGCCGCCAACTTTTGGGGCGCGCCTGGCCCACCACCACCTGGAAGCTGGCGACGTCGCCGATGCCGTGCGGCATTTGCTGCGCAACGCTGGCAACGCCGTGCACTCGTTCGCGACGCGCGACGGCTACGACGCCTACACACTGGCGGCCGACGTGGCGAGCGGCTGGTTCGAGTCGGGTGACGACCAGGCCCGCCACCCGCTGGCTTGGGCGCTGGTTGGCCAGGCGGAGACTGGGCTCAAGATTGGCGAGTTGCCCGCCGCGCTGGCGGCGACCGCGCGCATCATCGATCTGGCGAGCGACAGCGCCGGCATGGCGACGCTGCGCATCCGCGCCCGCTGCTTGCGGGGCCAGGTGCTCGACAGCCAGGGCAACCCCGAAGAAGCGCTCAATGTGCTGCGCGCCGCTGTGGACGACGCGCGCCGACGCGAAACCGGCTTTGGCGCTTCGGTGTTTGCAGTCAGCCTCATTGCCATGGTGCTGTTGCGCACTGGCCGCGCCACCGAAGCGGAGATCATCGCCCGGCGCGCGCTCGACGAGTGCGAAAATGCCGAACTGACCAACGACAATGAACTGAGTCTGGGCATCGGCCGCCTGCACACCTGGATCGGCCACGCGCACGCCCGCAAGGGCGACCACGCCAGCGCGCAGAGCCACTACGTGGCGGGCCGCGTCGCCTTCTTGCAGGCGCACGACGAACTTGCGGCCGTCAACGTAGAGCTGTCGCTGGGCAACCTGGCATGGCGTGCCGGCCGGCTGGCTGAGGCGGAAGACGCGTATCGCAAGGTCGGCAAGCGCTTTGAAGGCCTGGACGATGCCTTGGGGACCGCGACTGCGCTGGCCAACCTGGGCAACGTGCTCATCGACCAGGGGCGCGCCAAAGAGGCGCTCGGCGTCCTCAAGGAGTCCGAGCGCACCCAGCGCCGCGTCGGCCGCCTTGAGGTCCTGGCAGAAACATTGCGCCTGCAAGGTCTTGCGCTCAAGGGCTTGCAGCTCGTCGAAGAGGCCAAGAAGACTGTCGCCGCAGCGCTTGCGCACGCGGAGAAGACCGGGCAGTCCGCGGCTGCCGCAGCTGCTCGCGAGACGCTGGTCAAGCTCGCGACCTGAGCCAATTGCGGCTTGACCGCCGTCGGCACTGGCCAATTCCAGCGAGAGAGCAAGGTGACGTGCGCAACGGATGCCCGCATAATGCCGCCTGCCGCGCCGTCCCAAGTGGCCGAGGTACCCGTGAGCGCCCAAACGGTCCGTTTCGATACCTTGCCGTTCGCGTTGGCTGAACTGCGACCCGAACTCGACGCGGCCATTGCGGCCGTGCTCGACCGTGGCCAGCTGGCGCGTGGGCCGGAATTACCTGCTTTCGAAGCGGAATTCGCTGCTGAGTGCAATGCCCACTATTGCGTGGGTGTGGGCAGCGGCATGGACGCTTTGGAACTGATTCTGCGCGCCTACGGCATCGGCCCGGGTGACGAAGTGCTGGTGCCAGCGCACGCGTTTGTCGCGACCTGGCTCGCCGTTTCGCACGTCGGGGCGACGCCCGTACCCGTCGAGGTCGACCCGCGCACGTACTGCCTCGCAGCCCCGTCGGTGCGCTACACCGGCCTTGTCGATGCGCTGACGCCGCGGACAAAGGCCTTGGTTGCAGCCGACCTCTACGGCCGCAAAGTGCCGACGCGCCACTTGGCGCCATTTTGCAAGTTGCACGGCATCGCGCTCATTATCGACGCCAGCCAGGCCCACGGTGCCCGCGCAGTCGATGGGACCGAGCGGGGTCTGATCGGCGACGCGGCGGCGTTTTCTTTCCACCCGACCGCCAATCTGGGCTGCCTGGGCGATGGCGGCGCCGTAGTCAGCGACGACGCTAGCCTCATCGAGCGCGTCCGCCATCTGCGCGGTTACGGGGCTACGGTCGACGCCGGCAGCGACGTGCACGGCCTGCACTCGCGCTTGGACGAGATCCAGGCGGCGGTGCTGCGCGTTCGGCTGCGCCACCTCGACGACTGGAACCGCCGCCGTCAGGACCTTGCAAGCAAGTACCTGGCCATTCTGCAAGGGCAGGTCGAGGTCCTGTCGCCGCCTGGCGATGCGGCCAGTTGCGACGTCTGGCACAACTTTGTCGTCCGTACCAGCCGGCGCGACGCGCTTGCCGAGCACTTGCGCAAAGCCGGCATCGAGACCGCTGTCGACCCCAAAGTGCCCTGCCACCAGAGCGCGGCCTATGCCCGCGAGTTTGCTGGCCGCTCATTCCCGGTCGCCGAAGCGCTGGCGGCACAGTGCCTGAGCTTGCCGCTGTCGCCGCACCACACTGCCGACCAGATTGGCTATGTCGCGGCGGCGGTGCGGACGTTTATCGCCGCTCGGTAGTCGCTTGACCTACAGCGACGGCCAGCCGTTGGCGCCTTCGGCTCGATCCAGTTGGCCCAGGTCGTGCACGCGTTGAAAAACCGCTTCCGTCGTTGCAGCCGCGTCCAGGTCCAGCGCCTGTAGGTCGCCCGCGCGCACCGCCGCGCCAAACCGCACCCGAATCGGCTCGCCGCGCTTGCCTTTGGGGCGCAGGTTGCGGCCGAATTCGGCTCGCACGCTTGAGCTCATGCCGGCGATAAAGACCGGCAGAATGCACACGTCGGGGTCGACTTCGGCGATGAGCATGCCCAGACCGGGCTTGACGGGCAGCAACGCGTACGGGTCCGAGCCCTTGCCGCGCGTCCCCTCCGGGTGGATACCGATAACGACCCCGGGCCCAAGCGCTGCCGCCATCTGCCGAAAGCCCACGGCATTGAGGTGACGCTTGCGGTCGTCGCGAAACACCGGTGGCCACATCACCGCACCAGAGGCGGCAAAATTGACGATGGTGCCCAGCGGGTGGGTGTAGAAGAAGTTGGAGCGCACCGGAAACAGCAGTGCTTTCATCAGCGGTGTGTTGTGGGTGACGTAGGCGCTGATGACGTACATGTCGAAGAACGACCGGTGGTTCGACACCATGACCATGCCCCTGGGAGCCTGTAAGCCCTTGATGTGCTCAAGGCCGCGCGGCTGCAACAGGTTGCCCATGCCGACTAAAATCGTCATGCCATTGAACTTGCCGAGCGTGGCATGAATCGCGCGCACGACCCGCGGGCGGCTGTTGATGCCCTCGACCAAAGGGACGGCGATTTTTTCAAACCCGCGCAACTGGTCGCGGGGCATCGGTGGAATGTCTGGCATCGGAAGAAGGCAGCCGACCCTGCGCGGCGCAGCGGCGAATTGTTGCGATGCCGGTCCGCACGTCAAGCGCCGCTCACTTGGGCGCCAGGGCCCGCACCACTTGCCCCACCGCGGCCCGTGTACCACACTTGCGGTCCGCGGCCACTGCGGCCGCTGCCTGAGGCGCCCCCGACCTATGCTGCTCGCCATTCACGAATTCGAGCGCAAGCCGCGCCACGATGCCCGCGCGATCAATGCGTTTCTTGCCAATCACCAGTTCCCGCTGGTCGAGGGCCAGAGCGTGACCTTCATCTTTCGCGGCCAGGCCGACGAGGTGCACCTGCGGCACTTCATCTTTGGCCTGCAGAGCGACCAGCCGATGACGCGCGTAGGCACGAGCGAACTGTGGTACGTGGTGCTTGATGTGCCGAGGCGGTCGCGTTTTGAGTACAAATTCGATGTCCACCGCGGCACCAAAAGCACCTGGGTGCGCGACCCGCTGAACAAGCGCATGGCACAGGACCCGTTCGGCGCCAATTCGGTGTGCGTGACGGAAGGCTACGAAGCGCCAGACTGGGCCGAATTCGACCCCGAAGCGCGCGAAGGCCAGGTGGTCGAAACCGTGGTGCCGCACACGCCGTGGGGCGACACCCGTAACCTGTCGGTCTATTTGCCGGCGCGCTACCGCGAGAGCCGCCGCTATCCGCTGCTGGTCGTGCACGATGGCGGCGACTACCTGCGGTTTGCGCGCATGAAGCTGGTGCTCGACAACCTCATCCACCGGCTGGAGGTTGCGCCGCTGATCGTCGCCTTTACACACCCACGCGACCGCATGACCGAGTACCCGGACGATCCCAAGCACCAGGCGATGATCGTTGAGCACGTGGTGCCGTTCGTGGAGTCGCGCTATCCGACCTACGGCACGCCGGCCAACCGCTGTTTGATGGGCGCCAGCTTTGGCGGCGTCGCCAGCTTGAGCACGGCCTGGCGGCACCCTGGCGTATTCGGCAAGCTGCTTTTGCAGTCGGGCAGTTTTGCGTTCACGGACATCGGCACCCACAAGCGCGGGCCGGCGTTCGACAAAGTCGTCGAGTTCGTCAACGAGTTTCGCGAGAACCCAGGTCGGCCGTGCGATCGCGCGTATCTGAGCTGTGGCACCTACGAGTCGCTCATCTACGAAAACCGCTCGATGGTGCCGTTCTTGCAAGGGATCGGCCTGGACGTGCGCTTTGAGGAGGCCCGCGACGGCCACAACTGGGAGAACTGGCGCGACCGACTGCGATCTGCGCTGAGTTGGCTGTTTCCGGGGCCGCTGTGGATGGTGTACGAGTAGCCACGGCAGCGCTACCGCTGCTGCTTCTTGCCTGTGCGCAGCGGACCCCTGTGCCCGTCGCGAAGCCGGATGTTGCGCCGGTCCGGCCGCTGGTGGCCACCGGTACTGAGCCGCCTGCGTCGGACTCGTTGCAAGCGGCCCTGGCAGCCTGCGCTGTCTGTGCGCTGGGCGACGAAGACATCGACCCCGCCTGCGGCCAGGCGACGGCGTGGGCGTCGGCGCGGACAGCCGAACTTGGGCGCGCTGGCGGGCCGCAGCATGTTGCTGCGGTTGGCCGGTTGATGCTGGCGAATCCTGCGACTCCGGTCCGATTGCTGGCCGCGCGCGCAGCCGCGTTGGACTTGCCGGGCAGCGCGACTGCCTTGGTTGGCCAGGCCGCGCGGGAAAGCGACCCGCGTGTGCTCGCCGTCCTTTGGTCCCTCTTGCGCGGGTCACCCGCAGAGCCCGCGCCAGTTGCCGTCCGCGTGCAGGCGGCTGAGAGACTCGTCAGCGCAAACGCGCCGGCAGTCCAGGCGGCGGCCGTTGGCGTGCTCGATCCGCTGCTGGATGGCCCGGTCCTGCTGGGTGCGTTGGCGACGGCAACCGACTCAGCCAAGGCGGCAGCGTGTGAAAAACTCTACGCGTTTCGTCCCGCGGTCATTGCCGACTCCGCTGCCGACCCGTTGCGCAATTCGGCCACTGTGGCGCCGGTACGGTTAGCGTGCCTGGTCGGTGCGGCGCGCGCGATCTGCTCGTTGGAGCAGGGCGATGCCCGGCACGCCACCGAGGTCGTGCTGGCCGCTTTGCGGGCTTCGCCGCCATGGCAACTGGTCGCGGCGCTCGCCTGTGTCAAAGCCATGAGCGACGAAGCCCGGCAGGCTTTGGCGCGGGCTTTGCGGCCGGTCGTGGACGATGAGCAGTCCGCGCCGTTGGCTCGCGCAGAGGCGGTGAGGACGCTTGCCGGCATGGGTGCCCCTGCGCCCTGGTTCGGCATCTGGCGGCAGCGCTATGGCGGCGCCAAGTTTGGCAGCGAGGGGCTGATTGGCGCTGCGCTGCAGGCGGTGGTGCGGTGAAGCGCGAGGAGGCGTGCGCCGGCCCTGCAGCGGGTGGGCGAACTCGGTGGGGTTGCGCATGACCACTGCCGATTCCGCTGAGCGCGTCTGCCCCCAATGCGGTCAGGTCTGTAGCGCTGAGGTGTGCCCGAGCGATGGCAGCCGGACTCTGGCCGCCGCGAGCCCCGACCTCGCCAGCCCCGGCGAGGTGATCGGCGGACGCTATCGCATTGTCGGCAAGGTCGGCGAGGGTGGCTTTGGCCAGGTCTACGCGGCCGAGCACACGCAAACGGCCCACAAGGTCGCCATCAAGGTGTTGCGGGATCACCCAAGTGCGCCGGCCGTAGCAATCGCGCGCTTTGCGCAAGAAGCCAAAGTCTGCGGCCAGTTGCGCAGCCCCCACACCGTGCGCATCGCCGACCATGGCGCAACAGACGCGGGGCGCTTGTACATTGCGATGGAGTTTCTGGCCGGCGAATCGCTGTCTGCACGGCTGCGCAGGGTCGGCAAGCTGCCGGCCCGTGAGGCCGTCCACATTGCCGTCCAAGTCCTGCGGTCATTGCAGGAGGCTCACAGCCTTGGACTGGTGCACCGCGATCTCAAGCCCGACAATATCCTGCTTTGTGACGTCGTCGGCGCCCCGGATTTCGTCAAGGTCATCGACTTCGGCGTGGCAAAACTGTGCGGTCGCGAAGATGGCCAAGATCTGACGCGCACGGGTGTGGTCGTCGGAACACCGCATTACATGAGCCCGGAGCAGGTCCAGGCGGCCGCCGTCGATGGGCGGGCCGATCTTTATGCATTGGGTGTCGTGCTGTTTGAGTGCCTGTGCGGGCGCGTCCCGTTTGCCGGCGAGTCGGCCCTCGCCAGCTGTCTGGCTCACCTGACCGAGCCGCCGCCCGCTTTCCGCCAGTGCGACGGTCCCGCCGATGTGGTGCTGGAGGGGTTGGTTCAGCGGGCGTTGGCCAAGCGCCCCCAGGACCGGTTTGCCACCGCGGTGGACATGGCGACGGGGCTGGAAGCATGGTTGGCGAGGGCTAGAGTTGGCGAATGGGCGCCCATTGTGACGATCGTCGAGGCTGGGCAGAGCCAGGTTGGCGTCGTCGACACCACCGACGAGTGGCTACCTACAAGTCCCTTGCGCGCCACGCCTGCACCACCCTCTACGCCGTCGGCGACTCCGATTTCGCGGCAGGAACCTCCGAACGCGACACCGGTGGTCCCGGAGCGATCGTTTCGTTGGCCATGGGTGGCGGCGCTTGCGCTATTCACGCTCGCACCGGCGGTTTGGGTGGGTCGTTGGGGTGAGCGCGGAAACCCGCCCGCTGGCGTTACGACATCTGGTGGCGCCGGTGCGGCGCTCTCGCCTCTGCCCACCGTCATGGCACAGCCCACCGCTGACTCGCTCCCACAGGCGATGGCCGAGTCGGGCGCAGGCAATCCGGTGGCCGACTCTGTCGCCAAAAACGCCGTAATTCGTGCCAAAGCCGTTGCGCCAACGGTGGCGCCAGTGCCGGCTGCGGCAACGGCAAGCGCGGCAGCGGATTCTCCAACGCGAACGGCAGGCACGGCGACGTCACCTCCGGGCAAACGTGATCCGCGGCCGGCGCCGTCTGCGTCGGCAAAAGCCTGCGCACAGCCAGCCGGCAGCCGCCTGTGGTGTTTGAGCTGCCCGCAGGCCAGCACTTTTGCCGCCGGCACGCCGCCAGACTGCGCGTGTCGGCAGACATTGGCGATCGGCATCGGCGACGCCACCTGGTGCGCTTGCTTCCCGAGCCACACCGCTTGCGCTGCCCGCTGCGCGCACGCGCGCGGCTCGCTCGCCTGGTGCGAAAGCTGCCCGGACGCCAAGTTGGTAACGCCCACCGGCCGCGACGGCTGCGCGTGTCGGCGCGCCCAAGGGGTGCTGCGCCCGGGCGACGCCGACTGGTGCGTCTGCTTTCCCCGCGATCTGGTCTGCGGTACACCGACCGGTTGCGATGCGATCCGTCTGAGCCCCCAATGGTGTCGCAACTGTGCAAAAGCAAAGCTTGCAAGCGCGTATTCGCCGGACTGGTGCCAGTGCCGCAAAGCGCTAGGCGACGACGTGCGCGGAAGCGACATCTGGTGCAGGTGCTTCCCGACCGACAGTCATTGCCCGCAGGATCCGAACGAAAGCGCGCCGTGACTTGTCCCAGTCCTGCCACGGGACATCGGGCTGCAGAGGCGTGATTGCCAGGCTGGCGGCTGAGCTGAAAGATAATTATTATCAATAGTTGCGAAGCAGCCTGCCATTGGCACGCTCCTTGCTTGGTCTTAGGACCAGGGTGTTGCCCGCGGGTGCGGACCGACGCCAGTGCCACCAACCCCGGAGCATTCCATGCGCAAATTCATCTCCACCGTGTTCGTACTCAGCCTGGTCGTTAGCGGTAGCGTCGCTCAGGCTGCGGAGCCCGCACACGCTGCAACTCGAGCCAGAACGTCGCGGATCCGCGGCGGCGCCGGCGGCGAGATTCGCCTGGCGCCAGCGAGCCAAACCGGACCCACGGAGCTTGAGCCGATCCTGGTCGACGGCAGGATCGCCAAGCCGGGCGTGTTCTACGTCTTGTCGCGCGCTTCGGTGCGCTGGGCGGACCTGCAGACACAGCCCGATTTCGTCAGTCGCATCGCGCGCGATGCCCTTCGCCACGCGCCCTGAGAACAGGCGCCTTCTGTGGTAGGCTTGGGCGGCGCCAGCGCCAGCGACTGTGTACCCTGCCGATGACCGCCACTACCCAGACCGTGCCCCGCCGCATAGCGAACTCGTCGATCCCCGCACCCTGCGGTTGGCAGCTGCATGTGCTGTGCTCGCCCGACCTTACCCAGGTCGGCAGGCCGCAGACGCTGCGCCCGGGCACGACCGTCATCGGCCGCGAGCCTGGCAGCCAGACCAGCGCAACACACTACTTGCCGATTGCGGATAGCGCGCTGTCGCGGTCGCACGCGGCGATCCTGCTGCGCGACGGTAACGAGACCTTCGAAGTTGAGGACCTAGGCAGCCGCAACGGCACCGCGCTCAACGGTCGGCCGGTCGCCGGGCGCGCCACGGGCCAGCATGGGTCGGTTTTGCGCTGTGGGCAGATCGTTGCCGTCGTCGAAATGCAGCCCACTGCCAACGCGAGCCAGCCAACCGAAGCCATTGCCGGCTTGAGTGCCGCTGCCCAAACCATGCGCGCCGCAATCGCAGCCACAGCCGTTGACGCGCGTCCGGTCGCCATCTTCGGTGAGACGGGCGCCGGCAAAGAGCGCGTAGCCGAGGCCGTGCATCGCGCCAGTGGCCGCCGCGGCCCTCTCGTTCGCGTCAACGTGGCCGCAGTGCCCGATTCGCTGTTTGAAGCGGAGTTCTTTGGCCACGCAAAGGGGGCGTTTTCAGGCGCTGGCGAAGCGCGCGCGGGCTGGGTGCAACAAGCGCACGGCGGCACCCTGGTCTTGGACGAGATGGGTGAGCTCAACTTGTCTCTGCAGGCCAAGCTGTTGCGGGTCCTGGAAGACCGCGCTCTGCGGCCGCTCGGTGCCCGGGCCGACGTGGCCATCGACGTGCGGTTCGTCGCGAGCACCAACGCCGATCTGGCCGCGCGCGCGCAAGCGGGCACATTTCGCGCCGACCTGCTCGCGCGGCTGCGGGCCCACGAGATCGTCTTGTCCCCCCTGCGCGACCGGCGGCCCGATCTGGCTTCGCTGGCGGACTTAGTCGTGCCACTGCCAGCGGGCCGACATTGGCACGCGAACTGGACGGCCGACGCAGCCGAAGTGCTTGCGCTGTACGACTGGCCCGACAACCTGCGCGAATTGGACCGCGTCTTTCGCAAGCTCGCGCTCCTGCCGCGGGTCGTCGATGTCGGCGACTTGCCACTCGCGCTGGTCGAGGCTGTCAACCGCGCCGCGCGCGCGCCCGCCGCCGTGTCGCCAGTGCCCGACCGCGAAGCGCCGACGCGCGAGGTATTGCTGGAGACGCTGCGCGATTGCGGCGGCAACGTCGAGCGAGCCGCGCGCGAGTTGGGTCGCGATCGCAAGCAGCTGTACCGGTGGATGCAACTGCACGGCGTGGATGCGCAGATGCTGGCGGGGTTTCGCGAGCGGGTAGGGTAGCCGTACGCATGGCAATTGCTGAAGTCGGCACTTGCGGGCCATCGTTGCGCTGCGCACCATGTCCAAGCGGCCAGCGCATGCCGGAGGTCGAGGATGGTTCGCATGGAACTGGACGCCGTGGCCGACGCCACTGGCACCATTCATGTCGGGGGTGTACCGCCAGGCGCGGTTGTCCGCGTAGTGGTCGAAGGCAACACCAGCGGATCGGCGCGTCCGTTGCCGCGGGACCCGGCAGAAATCGCCAGTGCATTCGCCGCTGCCGATGCTTTTCGCCGGGCAGTGCTCAAAGACGCGTGGGTATCTGCAGAAGAAATTGACGCCGCAAAGCGAGAGGGCCGCGCTTGATCGTCGTTGACGCAAGCTTTGCCGCGTATGTCTTCGCCCCCGGATCGCAGCCCGACCGTTCACCGCGCTGCTTGCCCAAGCAACTGTTCGCACTAGCAAAACGGCGCGCCGCCTTCGCTCAACTCGGAGTCCATCCTTGTCCACTCTGCAACAACCGCCCGCACAACAGCCCTGGCTCCCACACCACGACGCCCTCGGCGCGCCGCTCAGCGACGCGACCCATGTTGGACTGCTGCTGCACGGCATCTTCGGCGCAGCCCGCAACCTGCGCACCTTCGCGCAACAACTCTGCGCCGCGACGCCCGGCTGGGCGTGGATCGTCGCCGACCTACGCAACCACGGCGACTCGGCCGGCGCGCCGCCTCCGCACGACCTCGACACGTGCGCCAACGATGTGCGCAACCTGTGGCAGGCGCTCGACGTGGCGCCGACCGCGGTCGTAGGCCACTCGTTTGGCGGCAAGGTCGCCATGCACCTGTTGGCCGAACCCTGGCCCGAACTGCGCCGAGTTGGTGTGCTCGACACCCATCCGCATTTGCGCTGGAACGACGAGGGCGGCGCCGATGGCGTGGAGCACGTGCTGCGGGTACTCGGTCAGGTCCCGCAGCCTTTGGCGCAGCGCGCAGACGTCGTGGGTCACCTGACGGCGGCTGGCATCGACCAGCCTGTGGCGCAGTGGATGACCACCAACCTGCGCGCAGCTGACGACGGCTACCGTTGGAAGTTCGATCTGCCGGCGGTCATCGCCATGCTCGACTCCTACTTCACGACGGACAGCTGGCCGCGCCTGCGCGCCGTGCCGCCTGGCGTGGTCGTGCACGTGGTGCGCGCTGGCCGCTCGCCGCGCTGGACCCCGCCCACGGTGGCGGCATTGGAGTCACTGGCGCCCGCGGTGCAAGTCCATACTCTTGCCAATGCGGGTCACTGGGTACACGTCGACGACCCTGCTGGCCTGTGCGAGATCCTGGCAGCCGCCCTCGGGGGGCTGTAGTGGTCGCGGTTGCTCTGTTCAGCGGCGTTGATCCCGGCGGTCAGGCTGGCGTTGCGGCGGACCTGCACGCTTGTTTCGCCAATGGGGCGCGCGGCTTGCCGATCGTGTGCGGTCGCACCGTTCAGGGCGATGGCCAGTTCATTGCCGCCTGGCCGACACAAGCAGCCGAATTGGCGTTGGTGCTTGCGATGCTCACCGCAGAGCCTGTCGCGGCCGCCAAGACGGGTATGCTCGGGTCTATCGCCAACCTGCGCGCGGCAGCGGCTTGGGCCAAGCAACGCGGGGTACCGCTGGTGGTCGATCCGGTCGCCCGCACGACTTCTGGCGGTTGGCTCTATCCCCAAGAGCAAGAAGGCGCGGTGCGAGGCGCGCTGCTGCGCGACCTTTTGCCCGCGGCCGCTGTGGTCACGCCCAACTGGCACGAACTGGCCTGGCTGACCAGCAGCAAGCCCGCAACAACAGAACGTGAACTGGCTGCCCAAGCCGCCCGGCTGCCCTGTCCAGCCTGGGTCAAGGGCGGCCACGCTCCGCTTTCGTTGGCTGGGCAAGACTGGCTCTGGACGGGAGCGGCGCTGATCGCGCAGCCGCCCCGTCTGCCATGGCCGACGACGCCGCGCGGCACGGGCTGTCGACTTGCGACGGCGATCGCCATTGGCCTGGGAACTGGGCTCGATCTATCAGCGGCAGGGGCCCAAGCGGAGCGCTGGCTCGACGCGTGGGCTCGGCAGACCGCCGGTCCTATGGAGAGCAAAACAATAAGTTGAACGCTCTCAGGATCCCGCGGAGCCGCGAGTCGGCCTTCAAGGCTGCGAACTGGCGACCCACGAAATAAGCAAACGGGCGACGGAAATGATTGAGTAAATCATTTCCATGGGCTTACGGCTTGAAGCTCCACTTGGAGAAGTTGGCCTCGACTTCAGCCTTGGTCGGCTGGTGCGTCTTGGTCACCTTGGCAACCTGGAAGTCACTCATCAAGTCGACGATCGACTTGTTGCTCTCGATGTCCTTGGCGAACACGGCCGGCACCTGATCCTCTTCGTAGATGGCCTTCCACGGGCACGCGGGCTCGCAGTTGGTGCAGTCGATGCACTCGTCCGGGTTGATGTACAGCTGGTTCTGCCATTTGTTGGCTGCGCTCGCTTTGACTTCGTAGATGCACTCGACCGGGCACACGTCGGCGCATGCGGTGTCCTTGCAGTCGGTGCACAGGCTCGTGATGATGTAAGGCATTGGGTTTTCTCCGTTTTTCGACGAGGTTCCGTGGGCGGTTCGAGGCTCGGGCGCAAGGCCTAGGCGGCGCAATCATGGCGGGGGACGGTCGCGTTGTCGAGATGGGGGGCGGCCCGCAGCGGCGGGGAGGTCGGTTCGGCTCGTGAACGCCGATTCAGGCACCGGCACAGGCACAGGCCCATGCACAGCGCCAGCCTACGGCCCGTTGCAGTTTGGGAGGCCGGCGATCCAGTCGGACACCAGCTTTGCGCCCCCCGCGTGTGGCACGGCGACGGCCAGCGGCGGCATTTGGTTGCCGCTCTGCGGCGTCTGCAGCATACGCTGCACCAGCACCGACTTGGCCGCCGAACCCGGCGCCACGATTTGCGCGGAGGCGATGCCCAGGTCGCCGGCCTGGGGCTTGAGCCCGCATGACTTGGTCTGGCCGAGCGGCAACGAGTAGCGCAGATCCAGATCCGACGGCGACCCGCCGCCCGGACGGTGACAGTGTGCACAATTGCTGTGTAGATAGGCGCGCGCCGCGGGCCCCAGTGCGCCCGAGTAGGCGCTGCCTGAATCCAGCCCCTGCAAATCCGCGAATTCCGAAATCGACCCTGCATTGACGCCCGCCTTGGCGAACAGGCCGGCTTTGGCAAAAACATCGATCTGGTTCAAGCCGCCGAGCTTGGCGCTGACTCTATCCAACTGCGCGGACTGCACGCCGAGCACCAGACCCTCTTGCGTTGCCGCGCGGTGGCACTGACCGCACTGGGCCTGGCTCGGCAGTGTCCAGGTCTTGCTTTTGTTGACGCCACCCTCGGTCACGGCAAAGGCCTGCTGACCGCCGCCCAGCCACAGGTCGGCGTCCTTGCCGTCGGCCTGCCAGCGGAAAGTCCAAAACGACCAACTGGTCGCATCGCGACGCAAGATGCGCGTCTCCACCGGCGTCGCCCCACCGTCGCCGAGCGCGAAGTGCTTGATGAGCAGCGTGCCCACCGGCAAGTTCCAGCTTTGCGACGGGTCGTCCGGCACGCCAATCGGACCCACACCGCCAGGCTTTGGCGTCGCGCCGGTCGGCAGCACCAACCAACGGCGCTTGTGCGCGCCGTCGCTCCACAGTGGTGCGTTGAGGTCGTAGGGCACCACGCCGGCTGCCGGCTGCAGAGTCTGGAGATTGGAAAAGCAGCCCGTCTCGCTCAGCTTCTTGGGCAGCGCCGGGCCGGGCGGCGCGGTGGTCGTCTGCTGCACCACCTTCCAGATCTTGGCCGGAAAAATCTGCGCGACATACAGCTCGCCGTCGCGGTCCTCGCCAAAGGTCACCGGGTGGTCGGCGGTGTCGAGAACTTCCTTGGTCGTGTACCCGCCGTTGCCGTCCGGCACGGTCGTCCAGTACTTGCCGGTGTCGTAGTCGCCCGACAGGTAGGCGCCATACAGCGCCGGGTTCTGCGAGCCGCGATACACAAAGCCGCCGGTGATGGAGTTCGACTGGCCGTGCGGCAATTCGGCGACTGGCATGGTCATGCCGGTGGAATCGCAGTTGGTGGCCGGATTGAAGCAATGCTTGCCTTCGAGGATGCGCCAGCCGTAGTTCTTGCCACTCTGGACGATGTCGATTTCTTCCCACTTGTTCTGGCCGACGTCGGCAGCCCAGATCTCGCCGGTCAGACGGTCGACGGTCACGCGCCACGGATTGCGCATGCCGAGTGCGAAGATCTCCGGCTTGTACGCGGCGTTGGCGACAAACGGGTTGTTCTTGGGAATCGCATACGGCTTGCCGCCTTCGGCCTTGTCGACGTCGATGCGCAAGATCTTGCCGAGCAGCGTCTGCTTGTCCTGGCCGGCGTTGAGCGGGTCACCGCCGGAGCCACCGTCGCCCATGGCAATATGCAGGAACCCCTCGGTGTCAAAGTAGATCTGGCCGCCGTTGTGGTTGGTGTACGGCTGCACGATGACGATGAGCTTCTTCTCCGTCGCCGGGTCCGCGACCTCGGGATCCGCCGCCGACATGGTGAACTCGCTGACCACCGTCGAAAACGTGCCCGTCGAGGTGTAGTTGACGTAGAACTTTTTGTTCTGCTTGAATTTCGGGTGAAAGGCCACCGACAGCAAGCCACCCTCGCCGGCGGGATTGACCTGGCTTTGGATGTTCAGGACAAGCTTCTGCGTCTTGACGTTGGGATCGTTGGCGAAAAGGTTGATCTGACCCGGCCGCGACACCACCACCATGCGATCGGTGCCGTCGGGAAAGTGCGTCATGTGGATGGGCTGCGACACCGTCAGCTGGGTGAACCACGGCACCAGCGCAATCGACGAAGCCTTGGGCAGATCGCCGACTAGCTTACACGGCGATGCACCCACGCCTGCAGGCAGCGCTGCCGCGCAGGCATTGGGGCCGGGTTTGCAGACGCCCGCCGTGCAAACGTCGATCTTGGTGCAGGCATCGCCGTCTTCGCACGCCTGACCCTCGGCCTTCGCTGCGGTGGCACACACGCCGTTTTCACACACCGCGACCTGGCACTGCGGCGCCGGCGGACACGCGGCTGAGTTGCACGCCGGGGCTGCATCGACTTCAGCAGTGTCGGTCGCCGCGTCGGCCTGGGCGTCTGCGTCCGCAACGGGCACCTCCGTGCTGGCCGCATCGCTGTCGGCAACGCCCAGGTCTGCGGTGGCGTCGTCGGCGTTCGGCTTGGCGACATCCGGCGCAGCGGGGCTGTCCGCACTGCCAGCGTCAATTTGGCCGGCGGGCGCCGTTTCTGTGGCTGCCGCATCGCTGACCGCGACCTCACCGACGCTGGCGAGACTGTCTGGGCCACTCAAAGTCGCGCTCGTAGTCGTGCCGCCGTTGACACAGCCAACCAGCAGTGCCGCTGCACCGCCCATCCACACGCCCAGCTTGTCCATGGCCCGACCTCCGGCGCGCATGGTAGCGGCGGCCGGGGTCGAAGCAAGCCCTCATGGCCGCCAGCACTGAGGTTCGATGGTTTTTCGACGTCTAATTGGGCGCGCCGGCCGCGATCCACGCCTTGAGCGCGGCGATGCCGCAGTCGGCGTCGACCGGCTCGCTCGCCCCTACCGGCATCAGCTTGCCCTGGCCCGGCTGCAGCGCCGTGACTTTGATGTAGAGGAACGAGTCGTCGGGCTTGCCCGGCTCCACGCGCACAAACCCGGCAGCCCCAGGGTGCAGCGCTTGAACACCAATCAACTGGCCGTAGCTTTTGCCTTCTTCGAGGACCAGCTCACCTGCGTGCTTGGCGGCCGAGTGACACGGTCCAAACGCGCACGAGGCGGCAAAGTACTCCTTCTCCAGCGACGCGAGCGTGGGCTTGACTTGGCACGGTTTGGCGTCGGCGGCTGCGGCGTCGGCGACCACAACGTCGGCGTCCCCGGGCGTCGTCGAGCCATCGTCGAGTACCGTCTTTGCCGCATCAACCGCGGCTACTTCAGCGCTGGACTGCGCGTCCTTGACGCCGGTCGCCTCCGCACCGGTAGACGCGTCGACAGCGGCTGCGGCAATCTCCTGGTCAGCTTTTGGTGTGGCCGTCGCACAACCAACTGCGGTCGCAAGCGCAGCGGCGGTCCAGGCCCACGGTGCCGCCACGCGCACGACTACTCTTCGAATCCGATGGCCGCCGCGTCGGACTTGGACTTGAGCAGCGCGCGGTAAAGCGTCTCTTGAATCTTGCGGTTGATCCGCGGCCACGACACCACCACCTTGGCAAACTGGCTGGGATTGAGCACCTTGCGAAACGCCGCGGTCCGCTCGTATTCGATGTCTTCCAGGCGTTTGCGGCCCGCCAGCAATTCGTCGACCAGCCGCGAGATCGCCACGTCGTTGGGCTTGGGGTCTTTGAGCAACTTGTCGAGGTCGGCGCGCCGCTGCCGCTGATCCTGGCGCGTGGCGATCACCTTGTCTTCATAACCGGCTGCGATCTCGACAACTTTGGCGACCGCGGTCGCGTCGGGCTTGAGCACCTCGGCCAGTTCTTGCGCCCGCAAGCCGCGGATGCGCTGCAACAGCTTTGCCCTCGCTTCTTCGCGCTGCTTCGGATCGACCTTTTTGACGAGCGGCTTGGCGCCTGGTGGCTTGGCTGCGCCGACTGCTGGGTGGGGCGGCACAGGCGCGCGTCCGGCCGGAGCGGCGGGTGGCGCGGGGCGTACGGCAGTTGCGGGCGCAGCGGGCGCCGGCGCCGGTCGCGTCGGTGCAGGGGCCGGTGGGGGCGTCTGCGCGTGGGCGGAAGCCAGCAGCGTCATGCTGGCGATGGCTGCCCAGACGGGATGCAGCACCGTGAAAGGTGGCCGCCGACGCAACTTGGCCGGATGCCTGGTGACGGCAAGGAGCCTTTGGAAAGTGAACACCCTTTAAGCTCCCTGACCGTTTTGCGCTTCATCGTCCAGTGCCGTGCCCAGCGCATCTAGGTCGATGTCGTCGAGGTCTTCCAGTTCATCGAGCGTGTCCATTGGATCGTCGTCGCTGGCCGCCAGATCGTCAACGAAGGCCCGGTCGGTCGCCACAGCCTCTTTGGCCGAGCCCAGCAGCGCTTTGGCGTCCACCTGCTCCTCAGCCTGCATGGGACCGCCGGCAAGCCAGTGCTGGACCGGCGTGACTGCCAGTGCGACCAGGGCTGCCGCCAAGGCCAGACCGCCTGCCCAGCGCACCATGGCTGGCGCTTGCCACCGACGCCGCGCAGGCAGCGCATCGACCGCCGCTAGCACGTCGGCCTCGAACTGTCGAAAGTCGGCCGCGCCAAGGTACGGGCGATCGCTCTCGCCGACGTCGCGCACACCCATCAGAATCGTCCGCAGCTGGCGGACTTCGAGGGCGCAAGACGGGCACGCGCGCACGTGGGCCGCTACGTCTGCCGCTTCGCGGGCGTCCAGGGCGTCATCGGCAAAAAGCGCCAGCTGCGGTTCGCAACGAGCGCAATCGGCCGGCATTGCGTCGACGGCTGGCGGATGCAGCAACGGATGGGGGTCTGAATTGCGGATCATGGCGGGGCTCCGGCGATCAATGGGCGGTTGGCGCGAGCAGTGCGCGCAACCGTTTGAGAGCATGATGAAAATTGGCTTTGGCTGCGTCTTCGCTGCTGGCGGTGGCTTCGGCCACCTCGGCGAACGACAGGCCTTCTTGCACGCGCAATTCGACCACCAGACGCTGCCGCGGCGGCAGAGTCTCGATGGCGCGGGCGACCTGGGCTTGGGTCTCGGCGTCGCCAAGCACTTCGGTGGCCAGCGGCGCCGCGTCACCGGCGTTGTCGTCGAGCGGGTCGGCGCGCCAGCGACCGCGATCACGCACGTGGTTCAGCGCCAGATTGCCGGCGATGCGCAGCACCCAGGTCCGAAAGCTGGCGTCACCGCGAAAGCTGTCGGCGTTCTGCCAAGCGCGCACGAAGGCGGCCTGAGCGATGTCCTTGGCGTCTTCGTCGTTGCGCACCACGCGCCACACCACGGCAAAGGCCGTCCGCTGGTGGCGCCGCACCAGCTCGGCGAAGGCCGCGCGATCGCCCTTGCGAAACCGCTCGGTCAGCAACGCTTCGTCGCTGGCAATCACGCGGGGCTCCGTGCAAGCACGCTGCGGAACTGCCAGCGGCGCAAGCCCAGCGGATCGCGTCGACCCCGCGCTAGGTGCGTCCGTGGCGCCAAACAGCGGCGGTGCGAGGTCGCGGGCATCGGGCACATTGGAGGCCAGGTCTGCGAACGCACCGGTAGTAGCGAAATCGGACATCCAGCGACTCCCGCCCCACAGACACCGCGCGGCGCAAAAAGTGAAATCGCCGCCGCCAGCGACCACGCATCTTGCAGGGGGGGCAACACAATTGCCAACCTCCGCGCAGCCGTGGCAAAACGCCGCATGGGCCGCGGCCCGGGAACACCATGACCAAGGACAACCAGACCGGGCGCGGCGGTGGGTTCAAGCCCGATGCAGGGGCCAAGCCAGGGGTGGCTAACAAGCCCGCGGCGCCGGCTCGTGCCCAGACGCCGTCGGCCGTCGCGGACGCTGCCGCGGGCCATCGGTACCAGGGGGCCCAAGCCTTGCGCTCCGCTCGACCCGAGGCGACGCCCGGCGCCTTGCCCGCCACGGCGGCCCAGCCGTTGCAGACGGAGATGCACCGCCAGGCCGCCGAGCTGCGCGACCAGCACGGCGCGCGTTTGCAGGATGGCGCGCGACGGCTGGGGGTGCCCGAGTCGTCGCTGGCGGCGATCCTGTTGACTGAGCGGCAGTACCTGGCGCGCCCATCGCCAGCCACCGCCGACAAGATGCCGCTGCGCTTTGAGCCGTTCGTGTTCTTCAGCCAGACCGGTCGCTGGCTGGTGGCCACGCACCGCGATCA